>Ga0315910_10000470_pt1 | contig 40143 bp, 37 predicted proteins | sample EdamamesoilMG_FD_204470 | JGI IMG/M metagenome (GOLD analysis project Ga0315910, IMG submission 204470) | Garden soil microbial communities collected in Santa Monica, California, United States - Edamame soil | ecosystem: Environmental > Terrestrial > Soil > Garden | place: USA: California...
GAGGTCTTTGAGCTCTTGAAACTTTTGCATTGTTATAGAGTTTTAGGATTAAAAATTAGTTTCTTACTGCCAATTTAAATAAAAACCTTAGAAACACACTCAAAAAGCGGTTTTTTTTAAGCTCCCTTGGTCACAGACACCAGTGCTTCCTCTTTGTAAAACCCACTATCCAGCTTGGTTTTAAGCTTTGAGAATGCGCTCAATGTCTCCTCAACATCGGCCAGGGTGTGCACCGCGGTAGGAATAATTCTGAACATGATAACATCCTTAGGTACAACAGGATAGATAACCACAGAACAGAAAATATTGAAGTTCTCGCGCAGATCCATCGACATGTTTGCGGCCTCTCCTACACCACCTTTAAACAACACAGGCGTAACCGGTGAAGACGTTGTTCCGATATTAAAACCTCTTTCCTTAAGACCACGCTGCATGGCGTTAACAATCTTCCAAAGGTTGTTTTTTAGCTCCGGCTGAGTTTTCAACAATTCAAGACGTTTCAGGGCACCCACCACTAACGGCATCGGCAAGCTCTTCGCGTATATCTGTGAGCGAACGCTGTAGCGCAGGTACTTGATGATATTTTTAGGACCGGCAACAAAAGCACCAATGCTGGCCATTGACTTCGCGAACGTAGAGAAATACAAATCGATCTGATCTTGCACGCCTTGTTCCTCGCCCGTTCCTGCTCCTGTCTTACCCATTGTACCAAAGCCGTGAGCATCATCCACAAACAGGCGGAACTTGTATTTCTTCTTCAATTCAACAACGCCTTTCAAATCACCTTGCTTGCCTGACATACCAAACACACCTTCGGTGATTACCAGAATAGCGCCACCGGTTTCTTCGGCCAGTTTGGTAGCCCGTTGAAGTTGCTTCTCCAGACTTTCCATATCATTGTGCAGGTACACAAAACGCTTGCCCATGTGAAGGCGAACGCCATCGATGATACACGCGTGAGATTCTGCATCGTAAACAATTACATCCTTGCGATCAACAATGGCATCAATGATGGATACCACACCCTGATAACCGAAGTTCAGCAACATAACATCCTCTTTCATTTCAAAGGCTGCCAGTTGCTTTTCAAGTTCAAGGTGGTTAAGCGAGTTACCCGACATCATGCGGGCACCCATGGGCAACCCCATGCCGTATTGTGCTGCAGCGTCTGCATCGGTCTTTCTTACTTCGGGATGATTGGCCAACCCCAGATAGTTATTTAAGCTCCAGTTTAAAACTTCTTTACCATTGAACTTCATTCTGGGACCGATATCTCCTTCCAGCTTCGGGAAGAAGAAGTAGTCATCGGGAAGGTGTGAGTACTTGGCCAGTGGACCGGCCTCCATCTTTAGCTTGTCAAATAAGTCTACCATTTTCGCAGTTGATTAAAATTGCGCAAAAATAAAGAAAAAACGGGTTCAAACGGCTGTCTGCCTCGTTTTGCCTCGGGATAATTTATTGCTAGCATTGTGTTTTGAGCCATCTATGACCAAAATCAATAAAGTGCTTATCGCTAACCGGGGAGAAATTGCCCTTCGGGTAATGCGCTCAGCCCGCGAACTGGGAATAAAGACCGTTGCTGTGTTTAGCGAAGCCGACCGGAACGCGCTGCACGTTCGGTATGCCGATGAAGCCATCTGCATTGGTCCACCCGCTTCATCCGAGTCATACCTCCGGCAGGATAAGCTTATTGAAGCTGCCCGAATAACCGGGGCCGATGCCATCCATCCAGGCTATGGTTTCCTTTCTGAAAATGAAGACTTCGCCAAACGGGTTGAAGATGCAGGCTTGATTTTTATCGGACCTTCCGCCAAAACCATTGAACTGATGGGCAGTAAGCTGGCCGCGAAAGCAGCTGTAGCCAACTTCAACGTACCGCTTGTGCCCGGAACAAGCGAACCGATTACCGATGTAGCAGCCGCCAAAAAGATCGCGAAAGAAATTGGCTACCCCATATTGATCAAGGCAAGTGCCGGTGGTGGTGGTAAAGGTATGCGGATTGTTGATGATGAGTCGAGCTTCCAGGAACAAATGGAGCGTGCCATCAGCGAAGCTACTTCAGCTTTTGGCGATGGTTCTGTTTTCATTGAGAAGTACATTACAAAACCCCGCCACATCGAATTTCAGATCTTTGGCGATCAGCACGGAAATGTTACTCATCTCTTCGAACGCGAGTGTTCCATTCAGCGCAGGCACCAGAAGGTGGTGGAAGAAGCTCCGTCTTCCATACTCACACCTGAAAAACGAAAAGCAATGGGTGAAGCCGCCATAAACGTTGCCAAAGCCTGTGGCTACTATGGTGCCGGCACGGTTGAGTTCATCCTGGATGATAACCTGAATTTCTACTTCCTTGAAATGAATACGCGTCTTCAGGTTGAACATCCGGTTACGGAGGAAATCACAGGACTGGATCTGGTGAAACTACAGCTTAAAATAGCCGAAGGCGAACCGTTGCCGATTAAACAAGACGAGTTGAAAATAAACGGCCACGCTGTTGAAGTGCGTGTATATGCGGAAGATCCGGCCAATAATTTTCTTCCTGACATCGGTACGTTGAAAACATACAAGCGCCCACAAGGGCACGGCATTCGCGTTGATGATGGGTTCGAGCAAGGCATGGATATCCCCTTCTACTACGACCCCATGATTGCCAAATTAATCTGTCATGCAGAAACACGCGAAGCTGCTATCGCGAAAATGATACGGGCGATTCATGAATATGAAATCACTGGACTGGAGACCACACTCGGCTTTTGTAATTTCGTGATGCATCACGAAGCATTCCGGTCTGGCAATTTTGATACACGCTTTGTTGAAAACTATTTCACACCCGAGGTGCTGAAAGCAACCCCCGATAGCGATGAAGAAATTCTTGCTGCTGTGTTAGCTACAACACTTCAGCATACAAATGGAAAGCAATTACTGGAGACAACGACAGCCGTAGCGGACAGCAGTAATTGGAAACGAAACCGGACGTAGTACGATCAGGCGGATGCCTTATAATATTCGCAGACGGTGTTCATTACACAGTCTTTACATTTAGGATTGGTGGGCCGGCATGTTTCTCTTCCCAGAAAAGAAATAGCCATACCTACTTCGCCCCAGTCTTTCTCATCCAGTACTTCCTGCATTTGTTTTTCCAGCTTCTTCGGATCGGTACCTTTTGCCAACCCCAACCGGGGTGCAACACGAACAACATGAAGGTCAACAATAATTCCTTCGGCCTTCACTCCGGTCTCGCGCATAATTACGTTTGCCGATTTTCTACCGATGCCGGGAAGTTCGGTCAGGGCATCCATTGTGGTGGGAATGTTACTATCTTCTTTAATCGTATTTGCCAACGCCAACAACCATTTTGTTTTATTGCCAAAATTACGAACTCCTTTAATGAACGGATACAACGATTCCGCATCCGCTTTTGCCAGGGTTTTCATATCCGGAAAAGCGTTGAACAATGCTGGAGCTAGATGATTAATATTTCTGTCGGAATCCTGTGCCGATAGTACAACCATCACTAAAAGCTGATAGGTGTTGCCATACTCAAGCGGGTGACGTTTGCCCTTGTACTTCTTGATAAGGGGTTGTATTTCCTTTTGCCAGCTAATGGATGCCATACGTTACAAGTTGAATTTTAAAGGTAGAAAAAGCGTGTGGATTTTAAATCTCTTGATTTCAAAGAAATATCAAATTTGATAGCTTGCCACAAAGTCTTACACAACAAAAAAAAATGGCAGAGATCCTTCCTATCCGACCGTGGCGCTACGCCCGGAAACTTAATGACGCGCTGGATGATCTTGTCTCTCCGCTTTTTGATGTGGTCTCTGAAAAACAACGGCAGGCACTTTACGGCAACCCGTTAAACAGCATCCACCTGTCCGTTCCGCAACCACCCGATGCTGCTGAACGAGCCGCGGTGACCTTAGCGAACTGGAAAGCTGATGGTAGTATCGTACAAGATACCCTGCCCGCACTTTATGTTTACTATCAATACTTTAAACTTCCTGGTTCAGCGAAAGAATATTGTCGCAAAGGATTTATCGCACACATCCGCGCCTACGATTGGGATGAGAACGTGGTACTACGCCACGAGAACACCATTCCCAAAGCGGTGAACGATCGCATTGCGTTACTCGATAAAACAGAATTACACGTAAGTCCTACACATGGACTTTATACCGATGAATCCTTCGCGCTGGAAAAATTCATGGATGAAGCGATCACCAACCCGCTTTATGAAACAGAAGATTACCAGGGGGTACGCGATGTGCTGGCGGTGATTCAGGACGCTCAGGTGATTCAGAAATTCATCGATCATATTGCTACACGAAAAATCATCCTGGCCGATGGTCATCATCGCTATGAAGGCTCGCTGGCGTTTAAACATAAACGTGCCAATGCCAACCCCGCTCACACCGGAATGGAAGGATACAATTATCACCTGATGTACTTCACCAACACCGAATCAGACGATCTTCGCATACTCCCCACGCACCGGCTGATTGAAGGGTTGCGTGATTTTGATGAGTCCAAAATTTTAAAAAGACTTGAAGAAGATTTTATCATCAAACCGGTAGACGATGCCGATACCTTGAACGAGATCATTGTCGGAAAGCCCTGGGCTTTTGGAATCTTGTTCAACGAGAACGCCTACAAAGTGCGGCTGAAACCAGAAGCACTCGAAAAAATGAAATGGCCATTCCCCGATGAAGTAAAACGCCTCGACCTTACCGTGATGCATTATTTCATTATTGAGAAAGTGTTGGGCATACCAGGCAAAGATCAGCGTCAATCACCCCACATTGATTTCGACAGGAGTTTTTCAGATTGCTTAAAGAAAGTAGTGCAAGGCAAATCGCAAATGGCCATCATTACGAACGAGGTATCCATCGAAGATGTAAAGCAGGTCTGCCAAAGCGGATACACCATGCCGCAGAAATCAACGTACTTTTATCCGAAGGTAATTTGCGGCTTTCTGTTCAGTACCGTTAAGGAAAGTGAATTCAGAAATCCGGTGTATGCTCCGTTCTAGATATGAGATGTGAGATGGTCTCTGGAAAAGTAAATCGTCTGCCGGGTAGGCAAGTAATTTGTAATTCACAAAAATAAATAAATGAAAAAACCTCTTATTCTGGCTTCCAGTTCTCCCCGCAGACAATACCTGATGAAGGAAGCCGGCTTTACTTTCACTGTAGAGAAACCCGATGTAGAAGAAGACTTTCCGGCCAACATGCCGGTGGATCAGGTTGCCCGATACCTCGCGGCTAAAAAAGCTGAATACTTCCGGCTGAAAATGCAGGATGAAATTGTGGTAACTGCCGACACAGTAGTGATTCTTGGAAACAGAATTTTAAACAAGCCTCAGGACCGAGACGAAGCCATCACGATGCTTTCAGCATTGTCGGGCAATACGCATCGTGTCATGACCGGTGTGTGCATTCTTTCAAAGGAAAAAGAGGAAACGTTTGACGACACCACTGAAGTAACTTTCAAGAAACTCTCGCTTCCGGAAATCGAATTCTATGTCGATACCTACAAGCCATACGATAAGGCCGGAGCGTATGGCGCACAGGATTGCCTGCCTGCCGGAGTAAATCCCTGCTCGCAAGACGAACTTAGGTTTCTGGAAGAAATACACCGACTCGATTTGATTGACAAAACATTTACCAGCACGCAGGCCGGGGTTGGAATGGTTGCCATTGATCGAATTGCAGGATCGTACTTCAATGTTATGGGCCTGCCCATCCACAAGGTTCATCAGCACCTGATCAACTGGTGATGAAAAAAATCTGGCAATACCTTACGCATCATCTTCAGCAGGATTTTCACTTGCTTCAGTACACGATAGTTTTTGTGTTTCTGGCAATTGCTGTTTTTCTTAACTACACCCTTGATTTTGAGGATAGTATTCTGGATACACAACCCGATCTGGTAAAGCCCATCTGCTATTTTATATTTTTCGCCACGGCATACTACACTACACTGCTCACCTACTCACTAGGTAACCCGCAACAAGATTTCTGGAAATCCAGAGAGTTCTGGGTACGAAGTATACTGGTGTTAATCGTGCTGGGTATCGACAGTAGTGCGCCATTTCTACGAACGATTCTACGAAGTCTGTTTGATCGGCAGGTTCAATTCTGGGCGTACAAAGTAAGCGTAAACATGATGAGCTATCTTACCGTTATGCTGCCGCTCCTTCTATTTTACTTCATCCATGATAGGAAAAGAAAACACGTCTACGGACTCAACGCACATCAGTTCGACACCCGGCCGTATTTTGTGATGCTGGCCATCATGCTTCCGTTAATTATCGCTGCCTCCTTTCACGACAGCTTTTTGAACCAGTATCCGATGTACCGAACATCACGGGCGCACGAGTACCTTAACGTGCCCGAGTGGATTACAGCTGCTACCTACGAGCTCGCCTATGGTCTTGACTTTGTTACGGTAGAGTTTCTTTTTCGCGGATTCATGGTAATTGGCATGATGCACATACTGGGAAGAAAAGCTGTACTGGCCATGGCTGTTACCTATTGCTTCCTTCATTTTGGAAAGCCACCGGGCGAAGCCATCAGTTCAATTTTTGGCGGATACATTCTTGGCATCATTGCCTACGAAACCAAAAGCATTTGGGGCGGTATCATCGTACACGTGGGCATAGCCTGGATGATGGAGTGCGTGGCCTTTATTCAAAAAATTGTTCAGGCTCAGTAGCCGATTGGTTTATCGTATTCGCTGATTATCTTTGAACACGTTTTTTTGATTCACTCCTGCATGACAGCTTCTTCAACCGTTTATCGGTTTTTATTGGGCGCAATGCCAATATCGCTGGAAGGTACCAGTGGTTTTGTAAATGCATTGGCAGCCGAACTGGCACCTATCGCAAAAGAAACAACAGCTGATCCTGTTGTCACGTTTCGCATGGTCGATTCTTTGCCAACACTTCACAATGCGATAGTTATGAATCCCGTTATCACTACACCAGATGCGTTTCAATTTCAGGCAGGACGTGTACGGTATGTGGTACAAAAGCGGCAAGGTGGTCTTGATGTTTTCATCAGTGTTCCGCAACCCGGAGCACTTCGATCAATCTTACCCGCGTCACTTCAACGGGCTTTACACTTTAATCACCTTGATTACTGGGAAAGGCGCGTAAAGTCATTCATCTATGATATTTTCGATTATATAACCCAATCAGCTCAACTCGCCTACCAGCAATCTTATATTCATGCAAGTTCACTGGAACGTGATGGAAAAGCGATTGCCTTGCTGGCTTGGGGAGGAATCGGCAAAACAACAAGCCTGCTGAAACTTGTGCTCGAAGACAACTGGAATTTTCTGAGCGATGACCTCGGGCTTGTTGACGCAACAGGACGTCTGCATCGTAGTCCTAAAAATTTGCAGTTATACGGCTACAATCTACAGGGACAACCTCAAATCAAGTCTGCCCTTTTTTCACAACGCACGTTGCTGGATAGTATGTCGTGGTCATTCTTCCGTACCATTAAAGGAAACCATCGTGTTAGAAGACGAGTATCGGGTGAAAGGGTATTCGGATCGCAACGTACTGCAACATCCGGCCAATTGACGCAAGCCTTTTTTCTGGAACGACACAAAGGGCAAGGATTTCGTTGTGAGCAGATAACACCTGAAGCGTTGGCTGATCGGTGTGTTGCTATTTTGCTTCACGAAATATCACCCTACATTGATGTAGCATCGGCCATTCACGGAGCTGGAAACAACCAAACCATTCTGTCGCCTGGAGAAATGTATAAGCAGACACGAGAAGTTCTGATTAGTGCTTTCGGGCAAGTACCTTGTAATGTAATTAGTATCCCAACGGGTGCCGGACCAAATGAACTTGTTGCCTACCTACGACCACTCATTGATCGATAAAAGACAATCTTAGGTTACACCGACTTTTTCGTTATCGCCTGCAAACATAACGCATACAACTTGCCAATCTGCTTTCTCTGATCGTAGTTACCTTCGATGTGTAATCTACTTGCTTCGCCCATCGCTGCAGCTTTTGGCGTATCATTAAGAAGTTCCATCATGTATTTCGCCATGCCGGTTACATCCCCTTCTTCAACGAGGTAACCTGTTTTACCGTGAACAACTGCATCGCGAATACCACCATGCAAGGTGCTTACTATCGGCAATCCCGAAGCACCTGCTTCCATAATGCTTACCGGAGTTCCTTCCATATCACCATTGAGTGCTGTAACGGAGTGCTGAACAAACCCAAGTGCCTTGCCCATTAACATACTGATCTCTTCCTGTTTTAAAATTCCAGGAAAATTCACAGCCTCCTGCATGCCGAGATCGGCCACCAACTTTGCACTCGCCTCATACAATCCCTTGTGCCCTCCAACCATAACGAGTCTCACATCAGGGTGCTCCTTCCATACGCTATGAAATGCGTTGATGGTATTGAGTGGACCTTTCTTGGCAACAAACCGCCCGACTGCCAAAAACATACGCTCCTTTCTTTCATTGCGTGGTTTGAATTTCTCCAGATCAACACCACAAGGAACAACCTGTACCTTAGCAGGACTTGCCCCCATGGCAATGATTCTTTTACCCATATCGTTTGATACAACAATGATGGAAGCTGCTTGTCTAAAAAGGGTTTGATATTTATCCTTATACTCGTGCAGTAATTTTTTTGATGTGGCATCATGCCCATGGAAAATAACGAGCAACGGAACTCCCGCTTCGACACAAACCGGACTAAGATGTGCTGCGGATATGCCGTAGTTGGAAAGCACGACATCAATACGATTCTCCTGTAGAAATTTCTTAACCGCGTAGTTTCCAAAAAAGGTATTGCGCCTTCCGGTTATGCCTCTGATGATTTTGTGAAGAACCCAGAACAGCGGACCAGCCAACAGGGTACCATCATCCTTTCGCTCGGGTAAGCGTCCGCTATGAATGGGAAACACTTCGGCTAGTTTTGAAAAACCGGAAATCTGATCTCTTATGAAGGTCTCTGAATACGTATGACGTTCAGAACGTGTTATGCAAATTCTCATGAATACTATGCGTATTGGTATCGCTACAATTCAGTCGTTGGCGCATCCCCCTTTACTATACCACTCACCGTCCATGCTCTGCCGGAGTCTCGTGTTTCTTTTCTGATAGCCTGGTTCTTTTTGATAGACTCTTGTGTGTTGTATCCCCGTTTATGATCGAGGTGCACACACACCGCGCTGTACCGAATCTGCTTTCCTCTTATCTTTTTATTCTCTAATCGCTCGCCAAGTTCGCGGTCTTGCCCACCGTATTGCATGGCTTCATTAAAGCCATTAACGCTCACAATGTCTTTTTTCCATCCGGATGAGTTATGACCGTTCCAAGTTGGGTTGGTGGGTGTGATAGCATTTAACAAGTTTTGAATCCAACCCTTGCTTATCAATTTCAACCACCGGTACGATCGGCCCAAGCCATGTGCATGTAACCAGTCCGTATCAAAAGCTTCACCGTTCACAATGTTTGTTTGTGTGATCGCCAGACTGGTCTCCATGGGAAGCATAAAGTAACCTCCGGAAAGAAAGCGACCTTTCTCCAAATTCTGAACATGTACCTGCACAAAATCTTTCCGGGGAATGCAATCGCCATCGGTAAAAATCAGATAGTCGGTTGTCGAGGCCAAGATAGCTTTGTTCAGAATAGCTGACTTTTGAAAACCATCATCGGGATGCCACACATGAATGATTTTCAATTTCGATTCGCGTTGAAACCGTTGAATCAATTCGTTGGTTGGCTCACCCGATCCATCATCGGCTATGATGATTTCAAAATCCATGTACGTTTGACACTCAAACCCCCATAGTACCTTTTCGAGCCAGGCTGGATTGTTATACGTACTGAAAATAACAGAGACCTTCATAGTGTAAATCCTCTCCCTACTACCTCTTGAAGTTTTCCCGATACCGCAGAATACTTGCCTTGATAATTTCTTCGGCCCTTTCGCGCGAAAGGAATTCATCAACTTTTACAACCTTATTCTCCAGCGATTTATAGTTTTCAAAGAAATGCTTAAGCTCGGCAATCAAATGCTCAGGTAAATCCTTCACATCATTGAGGTGGCTCACACTAGGGTCTTGTTCGGCTACCGCAATGATCTTATCATCGGCCTCTCCCCGGTCAATCATTTGCATCACCCCGATTACTTTGGATGGGATCAGGCAACGCGGCACAACGGTAACTTGTGTAAGCACAACAATATCCAGCGGATCGTGATCCTCCCCCAGCGTTTGAGGAATGAATCCATAATTTAACGGATAGTACATCGAGGCATAAATAACCCGATCGAGTTTGATTAATCCGCTGTCTTTGTCGATTTCGTATTTGGCGCGCGAGCCTTTCGGAATTTCAATGATGGCGTTAACGTGACTTGGAGGGTTTTCTCCGATCGATACTTCGTGCCAGGGATGCTTAACCATACGGATCTTTTTAGAGGCACAATATTAATTAAAAAAGCCCCGGTTTTCTACCCGGGGCTTCTGGTTATTCCTTGTCTTCTTTTTTTGGATCATCCTTCTTCTGATTACTTCGTATCTTCTCGCCATCCTTCAAGCGTTTGGACACGGCCAGGAAAGGCCCGGTAATTACTTCAGTACTATCGGTTATGCCGGAAATAATTTCAATGTTATCGAAATCGCTGATACCCGTCTTTACTTCTACCATCTTGGCTACACCCTTATCGTTGATAAAGAGAACGGTTTTGTCTTCTTTTTTAGGCGCTTGCTTTTTACTGGTGTCGGTCACCTTGTTCTCTCCCTCATCCGATGGCCCCTGACTCTTTTCTTCTTTCCTTTCTGTATCGCGCGTAGTAACAGCGGCCAGCGGAACAGAAAGAACATTGGCTTTACGGCTGGTGAGAATATCCACACTTGCCGTCATACCGGGCAGAAATGGAAACTTTTTACCAGCCGCGATCAGATCCTGGTACGAAGAACTCAAAATCAACACGCGTACTTCAAACTCGGTAATAGCATCGGCTGAAGCCTTATCCTTCGCGGTGTTTGCAATGAGGGTAACAATACCTTTGAATTCTTTATCCTGATTGGAATACGCATCAACATCGATGAGAGCCGTATCACCCTGGTGAACGCGCACAATATCATTTTCATTTACATTAACCCGAACCTCCATGTAATTGAGATCTGCTATGCGCAGCATTTCGGTACCCGCCATGGTGGCTGTACCTACTACGCGTTCACCATTTTTTACAATAAGCTTGGAAACGATGCCGTTCATCGGTGCCAGTACGGAGGTTTTTCTATAGTTCTCGCGTGCTTCTCGCAGCGATGCTTCGGTACTTTGAATAACATAACGGGCGGCTTCAACAGACTGCTCGGCCGATGCCTTATCATTTTTTGCCACCGCATAATTTTGCTGCGCAAGTTGCCAGTCGGATTCTGAAATTACTTCCTCATTCCAGAGTTTCTCCTGGCGCTTGTAATCGGCCTCGGCACGAATCAAGGTAGCTTCTGCACGCGACAGGCTGGCTTTGGATTGTTCCAGGTTGGCGCGCTGTTGACTCAGGCCGGCTTCGGCACGTTCAAGCTGACTCTGCCAGGTATCCGGGCGAATCTTCACCAGTGTCTGACCTTTGCGAACAGAATCGCCTTCTTCAATAAGCAGATCAATAATTTCGCCCGATACTTCGGGAGCAAGTTTTACCTCGGTTACAGGCTGTACTGTTCCGGATGCGCTTACCTTTTCTACGATGGTAACCCGCTTGGCGTTGGCCAGTTCTACTTCGAGCTCTTTTGGTTTACCAACCCATCCTGCTGATTTGGCAACAATTAAAAGAATAACGACCAGTACCAATCCTCCAATGAGGTAGATAATTGTTTTGTTTGATTTTTGTTTTTGCTTAGCCATTTCAATTCAGTATTAGTATGCGAGTGGTTTACCTTGATAGAAGTCGAGTAATTTTTTTCTAAAGATGAAATCGTACTTGGCGCGCACCAGATCAGACTTGGCCTGGAACAAATCATTCTCGGCAACCTGATATTCTACATAGTTAGCCGCGCCATTGTCAAAACGTTGTTGAGTCATGCGAAAAGCTTCTTCGCGTGCCTGCACCTGCCGCAGCGAAGAGTTGTATGTTTTAGACGCAGCCAGGGCATCGTTGTAGGCGGTCTCTACACTTTGCCGAAGTGTATTCTGCGTTTCTTTTTCTGAGATTTCTGCCAGCTTGTAATTAATCTGTGAGCGTCTGTATGCCGCACGCGCCCGGTAGTTATTAAAGATCGGAATGGAAAGCGTAAGGTTGGCAGACCGGAAGATGTTGTCATTCAATTGATCCGGCAAATTATACCCGTCAACCAGGCTTCCCGATGGAACCATAATATCATTGTTTACCGGGTACACAGTTCCTCCAACATCAACATATCCGATTTCCACTGTACCCAGCATTGGATCACCTCCATCGGATACAAATCGCTGTCGATCTGCTGCGCTTGAATAGTTACTCCTTATTGACCCCCCTAAGGTAAGACTCGGATACAGGTTTCCCCTGGAAGCTTTGGCAGCATAGCGGGAACTTTCTACCTTAAGTTTTGCGCTCCGTATTTCGGGCATCACGCCTACTGCTACGTCATAGATTTCATCACGTGTCTGATCTAGCACCAGGTCTTCAACATCAATCAGTGGAACTTCCACATCAAAGGGTGTGGCTGCCGGAAGTTGCAGGGCCTGCTTCAACTGCAACACCGAAAGGTTCAGAGCATTCTCGCGTTGAATAACAGTTAATTCATTTGTTGCTACTTGTGCATCCAGGTTAAGTTCATTTGATTTCGGTAAGGCTCCGGCTGCTACTTGCTTTTTGGTTCGTTCATACTGCTGCTGTGATGAGCTAAGCTGAAACTTTGCATTCTCCAACTGCTCTTTATTAAAGATTACTGTGATGTAGAGTGTGGCTATATTCACAGAAACATCATTCTTGGCTTTCTGCAAATCTTCTTCGGAAGCATGGTAACTGGTAATGCTCTGTTTATACGTATAATGATTAGTGAGCCCATTAAACAATGTAACCTGACTACTTAAAAACGGACTGGTTGACCGCACCTCGTTCGTTGTAAAGTTGTTGGTGGTAGGGTCAATGGAACGTCCCCAGCTATACCCGTATGACGCGCTTGCATTTAAGTTCGGAAGGAAGGTAAGTTTGGCTTGCTTTAAATCAACTTCACTCGACTCAACGTTGTAGCTACTCCGCTGCACGGACAAATTGTTGGCCAGAGCATAGTCAATACATTGTTTCAGCGACCAGACCCCTGAGGCCGGTGGTGATACTATGGTGGTTTCAGTTTGTTGAGCGATTGCTAATCCGGTTCCAAAGAGCAGGATTACGGTAAGTAGTTTTGCTTTCATTTATCTAAAAAATATTCAACGATCAATATCCGGAATGTATATCACTTCTTTTACCCAGCTAAGACTGTTTAAATAGTTCAATGTTACAGTCTTAAGGCCAGAATCCATCTCGATTACCAGGCAGGCCAGGTCGTTCTTGCCTTTTCGCGAAACCGACATGGTAGCGATGTTGCAATCATCATGGGCCAGTATATTGGCAATGAAGGCAATACTCCCCTTAATATCCTCGGCTGTAATAACAAGCGTATGAAGACTTGCACTGAAGTCGGCTTTAAATCCATTCACCTCGGCAATGTTGATCAACCCGCCCCCACGGCTTTCGCCTACAACTTCAATTTCGTGATCACCGCGCTTGAGGTTTAGCTTGATGGTATTGGGATGCATAGTTGAGGCATTGCCGACCGACCGAAACCGATACTTCAGGTTATGCGCTGCTGCAAGCTCCAGCGCCTCTTTTATACGCTTATCATCAGTCGGAAAATCCAACAGCCCGGCAATCACCGCCCGATCGCTTCCATGACCTTCGTAGGTGCGGGCGAACGAGTTGTAGAAAGTAATCTCTGCTTCTTCCGGTGATCCACCCAGAAGTTTGGATGCCGTTCGACCAATACGGACAACCCCCGCTGTGTGCGAACTTGAGGGGCCTATCATTACGGGTCCGATCATATCGAATATGCTGCTTTTCTCTGGCATCTGGATTTCAATACGCTATAGGTCGCAAAAAGGATGGTAGCGTTACACCGATTTACAAACATCTGTAAAAAATTAGACATACCCTTTATCTGTTAAGCCGGGTACCTTATTTTGCAAAAAAAAATTGTTCGTCATCGATGCATAGATTTGCTCTGGTTAGCCTCCTTGTGGTTGTGTTCTATCCAACCTTCTCCCAATCGCCACTGGTTCAATACACGGAAGTATCCTTTACCTCACCATTCGAAAAAACGATACTGGACGACCACTTTCTGAATAAAAAGACAGACCTGTTTATGTTGTTTATGGCTAATGGGGCACTGCTTAAAGAAACTTCCATTACCGAGCATCGCGATCGGTTTTATACTTACCTGGATGCCCAACAAGCGAAACTGGCCGGCAAGAAAAACGACAAGAAAGTAAAACTGGTTTATGATGATATCCACAAGACCTACTTTCAAAAGTTCGAGATGCAGAAAAATTTTGAAGACATCTTCTATAACGGTTCGTACAATGCCTACTCCGCTACTGCTTTGTATGGACTTGCTTTTGATCGCCTGAGCATACCATATAGTATCAAAGAAGAGGCTGCCAGCACGTACCTGATTGCCTATCCGGAGACTGATCGTGTGCAGCTGAAAAGTGCCACTCCGCTCGGTGGCTTTACAACGTTCGATCTCACATTCAAACAGAACTATGTAAAGATGCTGAAAGATCAAAAAGTGATCAGCGCCCAGGAGTTCGCTTCGAAAGATATTAACACACTCTTCGACCGGTATTATTTTGGAGATCAGATGAACATCTCACTGATCAACCTGATTGGTGTACAATACCTGAATGATGCGCTGTTGAAACAAGAGGCTGGCAACTATGCTGAGGCCTTCAGCCAACTGGAAAAAAGCTACCTCTTCTACCCGACCGATCGTTGTGCCTACCTGCTTACCCTTACCGGTGCCCAGGCCGTGGAAGCACGAAAGGAAAAAGATTCCGTTCACGCCAGCTACATCAGCAAACTTTCGCGGTATAAAAATTATGGCATCACCAAGGAGGTGATTATGGCCGAATTCGCAAGCATCGTTCAGGAGTTATTGTACACTGCCAACAAGCGTACCCAACTCGATCAATACTACCGGCAATTAGATAGCGGCATTCAGGATCCACAAATTAAAAGCGAAATCACCTACATCTACCAATACGAAATTGGTCGCATCCTTCACAATCAGGCCCGGTACAAAGAGTCTATTCCATATTTTGAATCAGCACTGCGCGCAAAACCCAACGATCTGGAAACCAGTAATGCACTGATCAGTGCCACTGGACAGTCGTTTGGCCGGTCTGGCAGTAACCTCGATGCCATTAAGACGCTGGAGAAGTACAGTTTAGAATTTCCGTCATTAATGGAGAACAACATCTTTAATACCATGCTGGCTTACAGCTACCTGGCGCAATTTGGAATGGAGTACTCCATAAATAATCCGGCTGATGGCGAAATTTACCGCAAGCAATTCGAGGCATACTATGAAAAGTATACAGATATAACGCCCGACAACAACCGGATTGCACAGTCGTATTCAACGGCAGCCGTTTATTATTACCGGAAAGGACAAACGACAAAAGCCAAAGCGTTGATATCGCAGGGATTGAAATATGCTCCGGATAGTTACGAACTTAAAATGCGGCAAGCCGCTATCAAGTGATCAGAACCTGTTTTCGACAGCCAGGTTGTACTTGCGCTGCACCAGATAGTAGTTGTCTTGTGTGGTGTGCACCTTGGCAATGATGTTCAATTCTTTCATTAGAAACTGACCCGGATAAACCGGGAAGTGCATTTCGAGAACTCCGTATCGATCGGCACAACAGATAGGCTTTGCCAGGTCGCCCAAACATTTTCCATCCGTTAACCGGCCATCAAAGTACTCCACACTTTTAACTTTATCAGACATGGAGATGATAAGGCTATACGTGGACTCCTTTAAAATATTATCCTGCTCCTTAACAACGATGGAAGGATACTTGGTTTTAAGCTTACCACCAGTGGTGTACTCCTTCAGGCCAAGACAGGGGTTACCGTGATTGTAACGCATCTCGGAAGCAACCTTACCATCCTGTCGGTACTTTATCTGCACACCGTGTATTTCGCCACTATCATATGGAGTTTCCTGATATAACCCTCCGGTTTCATGATATCTGCGGGCAAAACCATGCTTTAATCCGTTAGCATAATCAATAGCCTGAAATACTTTTCCGGATTGGTAATATTCCTTGGCCTGGCCGTGTTTTTTGCTGTCTTTATACGGAATTTCGGTTCGCACCTTCCCATCCGAGTAGGTACTCTTCTGTATCCCGTTCACGATCACTTCCTTTTTCTTCTTACCCTCCTCTACGGGCTTTGATTCTTTCTTCTGTTCGCACGAAACACTGACGAGTAACAAAAAAATTACAATACTGGCCGAAACGCGAGACTTCATAGCAACGATCATTTTTCGAAATATGAACTACTAAAAGATGTTTTCAAAATGGAGCAATAAAAAAGATCAACACGGTTTGGTATTGATCTTCTTTACTTAATGGAATGGCAACAGATTAATGATGATGATCGCCATGGCCGCCATACCAGGCCTCCTGCAATTCATGGAAAAGGTCGTGCAGTTTAGTGAGGGCTTCGGCTGTAACAGCATCATCGCCTTTGGCTACTGTTTCAACAAACGCGGTTGTCTCATTTTTCAAGGCTTCGAGTTTAGCCTTAACTTCTTCGGTGTTTACTTTCTCGGGCATGGGTGCAGCAAACCATTTTACAGCAGACTCTGCCATTTCAGCCGCTTTCGCTTTAGCAGGTTCCAGGTTCATGGAATCTTTGTAGGGATGAAATGCTTCCGCCATTACCATGTGGAAATCGTCCATTTCTTTCCAGGATTCACCAGTCACCGCTTCATGTGCATCGGCTGTTTCTTCTTTTTTTCCGGAACATGCCAGCACAAAGGCGAGCGCTCCGATCATCAGTACAGGCAGCATTAATTTTCTGTTCATAAAAACATAGGATTGTTAGTGAGTAAAAATAGAAAAGTGATTCGAATTGCTATTTGTCCTTTAATCGATATTTCTTTTGTCTTTCCAATCTGTCGATAAAGCGTTTCAGCAAGTCAAAATACAACGTAATAAACAGCACTATGGTCATACTCCATATTACCGCTACGTTAAACAAAAAGGTATCGATGTAGTACCCCGCAAAATGTTTGGTCGGTTGAAAGAGGTTGGCGGAAAAATCAAAAAAGTATCGGGGATGATGTTCATCCTGAAAGATGGGATAAATGCGCTGGACAAGCTGACCATCAAACTCGACAATCCGATCGGCAGTGGTAATATTCTCAACAGCATCCGAAACAGCCTGATTCACATACGCTTCGCGCATGGCATTGTACGCTTTCTCCCCCTCAGGGGTCAAGGTGAGTTGCTCTACCAAACGTTCTTTATCACGAACAGCATTGGTGTGTTGCCGTGTATAGTACACCCGCAGTGCATCTACAAACTGAGAGGTATTCGTATAAACTGTAGAGTCAAAAGAATTAATGGCTAACTTATCAACATCCGGAAGTTTATCTTCACCCACAATTCGTAGTTCGTTAGACAACTCTTTTCGCAACAAGTCTAACGCATTTACCATGGTGGCATTTTTTGAATTTCGCCAATCAGACGGATGATTAATACAATAAGCAAGTTTTGATTCCAGTCGGGGAATGAAGTAGCTTCGCTTGTATTCGGCAGTGGCAGCAGTCTTATCCAGCTCAAAAAATTGTTTTTCAAATGGGTTGTCGCGAAACTGAGTAACCATGTAAGCTTCAAACGCCCAGCGTGAAGCCATAACATTTGCAATGGCCGGTACACCGATAGGCTTACCCACAGCAGGATTGAACTTATCAAAACTGATTACTACACCACTCAACAACAATTGAGGAATGATCAGCAAGGGAATGAGAATGTAAATCGTTACGGCAGAGTTGAACGATGCCGAGATATTAAGCCCGAGCATGTTGGCAAAACAAGAACAACTGAAGAGAATAAACCAATACCTGAATTCCGCAAAGGGAATTCCAAGCATAGCATTTCCGACAACCGCGAACAATACCGTTTGAATGATTGAAATCGAAAACATGACCATTACCTTAGACGACAGGTAACTGCTGCGACTGAGATGAAGAAATCGTTCGCGCTTTAAAATCTTCCGGTCTCGAAAAATTTCTTCAGCACTCAAGGTTAACCCAAAAAACAACGCCACCACCACACTCATGAAAAAGTAAACCGGAATATTATGGTTCTTATAGAAGCTGTATTCGGAGTTACCATCCAACACGTTATAGTACTTCACCATAAAGGCGATAAAGAAAGCCAGTACAGGGGCTTCAAGAATATTAATATAGAGATACTGTTTGTTCGAAATCTTGGCCAGAACATCGCGTGTAACAAAGACCTTGAATTGGTTTACTTTGTTGGGAATTTCCTGTACCACGGCAAGCACATCGCGCACATGCTCAAGTCTGGGAACCCGTATTTTTTGTTTGAAGTATTGATACCATTGCCCGGGAGAAACCTTTCGGGTATTGGTTAACCGCCCGTACTCATTTACTACTTTGGTTTCGATAATACTGAAGATCTGCTCCGGATTAATGTTTCCACATTCCGGGCAAGCACCTTGCGTTTTATTGGCGGCATTAATAATGTCACGAAAGTACACCACCGATTCCACCGGATTTCCGTAGTAGATCTGAAAACCACCCACATCCATGATGATGAGCGTATCGAACATTTTAAAAATATCAGATGAGGGTTGGTGAATAACCACAAACACCATCTTACCGCGCAAGGCAAGTTCCTTGAGTAAATCCATGATATTTTCAGAGTCGCGCGATGACAACCCCGAAGTAGGCTCATCCACAAACAGGATTGTAGGTTCGCGAAGCAGTTCGAGGGCAATATTAAGTCGCTTGCGCTGCCCCCCGCTAATGGTCTTGTTCATTGGAGAACCTACTATCAGGTCGCGAATCTCGGTGAGCCCCAGGTGCATCAGGGTTCGCATTACCACTTCAATAATTTCCTTCTCGCTGTAATGACCAAAGCAAAGCTTGGCTGCGTAATAAAGATTTTGAAATACGGTAAGGTCTTCGATGAGCAGATCATCCTGCGGAACATAGCCGATTATACCCCGTACCTTATCGGGATTTTCATGAATGTCGATTCCGTTTATTTGAACTCGTCCGCTTGAAGGTTTCTCCGTTCCGTTTAATACGTTCAGCAATGTAGATTTTCCTGAGCCACTGGCGCCCATCAATCCAATGAGTTTACCATCATGTTCGGCAATGTTAACATTCTGAATGCCGGCACGTCCGCTTTTGAAATGATAAAAAATATGATCGGCAGTAAACGTAATGCGTGCCTGGCGCTCATCAATCAGAAATTTTCCAATAATGTCGCTGTAGTAAATAGGACCAACCTTATCGCCCCGAATGGTACTGCCGGTTGGAAAAATATCTATCTTCCGGCTCTTCAGAATAATGCTGTTGAGGTAAAGCGTAGTGATGCCGAGATACTTTACAAAGTACGTTTCGGCATCGGCCAACCTGAGCACCGCCAGCAAACCAGTGAGATCTTTCTCTACAATGCGTGGCCCGGCATACTCACCCGAACCCTCATCTACGATCAATACATTCTTGGAGGCTAGCTCGTCAATATCTTGTCCGATAACAAAAGACTGTAATGCGTGCACATCGCTTTGCGGAATCTTGAGGGCTTGCCCGATATAAAAAATAAGATTACCCTGCCGTTCTGAAATATCATAGTCTACATACACCAGTTCAATGATCTTCACAATCAATACAAGCTTTTGCTGCCGGGTGAGTGCCTGATTCACCTGCTTTACAATCTGCATGATCTTCGCCCAGTCGTCCACAAATTGCTGCGTATCGGCATCAATGCTTTCGAGTCCGTTGCGGGTATTGATCTCATTCACTTCACAGAATTCATCAAAGCGCTTCAGGTAGTAACCAATGGCTTCTCGATTAAGGTGAATGCTTAAAAACTCCTTGATTTTGGTACGTTCTTCTTCGGTTATCCGTTCGCGGGCAACGATGGCAAAAAGTTGAATGATCGCTTTGAGCAGTTCTTCACTCATATTAAAAAATGAGCTTTAAAATAATATTAAAATATCGAAATCATTCTATGCGGAATGCAATTCCTTAAAAAACAGAAAGAGCGGAATGGCCGCTCTTTCCTGCTGGTTTTACCGGTGTGTGTTTTACCCAATCTTAGAGTTGATCAGATCGCCCAACACAAAAAGTCCTTCGCGCAGGTATTCATCATCCATCTCCAGTAAATCGGAAGATGGTGTTTTCTCAGGGCTGCCCAAAGTAGTATTCAAGCTTGGACTAACCGCTCGCTTCTTCTCAGCTTCTTCCATTTCTTTCTTACGCGTCACTTCATTTAGCGAAATTTTAGTTTCATGATAGCTCTTACGAATCTCTTCAGTCTCTGAGGCAAAGCGATTTAATGCCTGATCAGTTTTTAAGCGATCGTTGTAGGCTTTATTGAGATTGGCCAGAACCTTGTCGTTAATAACCGGGGTTTTCTGATATAACGTGCCACGAATTTCATCCCAGGGCAATGCACTGGGGCTTGCACTTTCTCCAAACTGTTCGGGATCAAGAGCCGTTGGAAACTTGATATCCGGAGTTACCCCTTTGTGCTGCGTACTGCTTCCGGTTACCCGATAGAATTTCTGAAATGTAAGCTTAAGTTCACCAACCTGTGCAGACGGATCGTTGATAAACCGATTAAGATCGACTACAGATTGCACGGTACCTTTTCCATACGTAGACTCGCCAACGACTACCCCCCTGCGATAATCCTGAATGGCTCCGGCAAAAATCTCAGAAGCGGAAGCACTGAACCGGTTTGTCATCACTACCAATGGACCACTGTAAACGATAGCTGGATCATCATCGGTACCAACTTCAATTTTATTGGCGGAATTTTTTACCTGAACTACCGGCCCGTCCTTAATAAACAGTCCGGTTAGGTCGATAGCTTCAGCCAGTGATCCGCCACCGTTATTGCGCAGATCAAGAACCAATCCATCCATCTTCTCCACCTGAAGTTCTTTGATGAGTCGTTGAACATCCCGTGTAGTACTGGTATAATTTGGGTCGCCCTTTTGGTAGGCATCAAAATCCATGTAAAAGCTGGGTAGCGTAATAACCCCAAGTTTCATATTCTTTCCATCCTTATGGTAATTGATCATCTCTTTTTGCGCGCGCTGATCTTCGAGTTTGATCTTATCGCGCACAAGTTCAATAACCTTAGGCGGTCCGTTCACACCGGTTTCAGCCGGTAAAATCTGAAGCCGAACTTTCGTACCCTTGGGGCCTTTAATCAGTTTGACAACTTCATCGATGCGCCAGCCGATAACATCCACCAGTTCGCCATCACCTTGGGCAACAGCCGTAATTTTATCATTCACATTAATCAAGTCGCTCTTATCAGCCGGGCCTCCGGCAATAATTTCAGCCACTTTTGTGTAGTCATTTTCGGTTTGAAGTCGCGCCCCGATTCCTTCCAGCGATAAACTCATGGATTGCTTAAACAGATCCGCAGCTTTAGGAGAAAAATAGTTAGTGTGTGGATCGTAGGCTTCTGTTATCGTGTTCATGTAAATACTGAACACATCTTCACTATTAAATTGAACGATTGATTTGGTAAGGCGATCATAGCGCTCCTTCAGCATTTTCTCAATCTCGGGTTGCGGCTTTCCTGCCAACTTCAGGCTTAGCGCCTGACTCTTAACAGTCTTGCGCCATACATCGTTGAGCTCTGCATCGTTTTTGCACCAGACCTCTTTGTCGCGATCTGTTTCATAATACTCATCCACCGAATAGTCGAATACCTGCTTGATCAGATGTTGATCAACATAACTCATGCGCTCCAAAAAACGTCTTCTAAATACAGAATACACTTCAAAAGCAACATTAACATTCTCTGCACGGGTAAGATCATCAATCTTATACCGATACTTTTCAAATTTCGCCAGGTCGTTGGCCAGAAAATAAGTCTTGTTGTGATCGAGCTCAGCAATATATTTGTCCAGTATGACTGATGAGAGCGAATCGTTCAGGCTGATTTTACGATAATGGTTGTTATCGAGCAGGTACGCGATAACCCGAGCCTCTTTACCATAAATAGCATTTGGTTTTAATGTTGTTGTGTCGCCCGTAATGACACTCGCCCATGCTGATGTTACAAGTCCAACACATACAATCCCCGCAAAAATCAATTTCTTCATCATTCTCTTAATTATTCTTTCTCTAAAATCCGGCAAATCGCATGCCTTATATTGAAACGTAAAAATTCGTGCTTCAGGTTTCTCCATAAAAAACCGGAATTAGCCGGCTATCAAGAACCTTTCTCGGAGTCGTACTCATCCAGGAATTTTTGTGTCTGTTCGATATTCTGAAATTCGAAAAATGACTTACCGGTTAAACTTGAATGAATTTCTACCCTTACCATATCAATATTCTTATTCTTTTTATAACTCCGCATGGAGGTATTCTTATAGTCGTCTGCTTCTTTGGTTGAAATGTTAAAGGCAGTAGCCCGTACCGATTTGCAATACGAACACTGGTAGTTCTTAATTAACTCGCCAGGAGTATCTTTTGTCGGCTGACGGGTTATATCCTCCTTGGTTACACGCATGGTGTAAAAACCACAACTGTTACATTGAATGGCCTGCAGGTGACCGGGATATTTTTCGATTTTAACATCGCCAGTTTTTTCATCTACCCAAACATCATAATCGATAGAGAATACATTTTCTTCGGCCTGCATGCCTTCCGCCAGGTGAACATCCTCTTCTTCCTCGCTTAACAACCGCATTTTGTTTCCTGCTTTTGTGATGCGTGGAGTATATCGCCACTTGCGCAGTTTCCTGTTCAGTACGGTTGGGTAGTAGTAATCTAACACCAGAAATGCCACATACGAAATCAAAATACCCCCGGCTACCGAAATGAACAGGCGGACAAAAAACCAAAGTTCCACTGAATTAAACTTACCTGCACTGTACAGGTTAATAATCATCATGGTAGCAATGCCGAAACAAAGAAAAACGTTCTTATAGTTTCTAATCTCCTTGGTATTCAAGTAATCATACTTTCCCTTGTACTCGGATATAGTAGATACTCTCAGTTTGTGTACCAGGTAGATCACAATACCGGCTATGATCATAATGATAGAGCCAATGATCATAGATGAATGCCAGAAATTCAAGAACGGGCTTCCGGATGATAATTTTTCCATAGTTTAAGTTTAGTGGTTTTTAAAGTTAATGATTAAAACGAATTGGAAACCTTTACTATATCCTATCGGAATAAAAAAGGCAAAACTCTGAAAATGCTTTGGCACTGAATAGACTTCCTGCCCACCAATCCATCAGGTATGAGAAGGATCATCGTAACTGATTTCAAATGCAAACCAGTATAACCATCATTAATTCAAGTCATTATGAACTGGGCAAACGAACTCCGATGTAAGCTATGGTTAAACTCATAGTGTGAAATATTACACACAAATACTTGATAAAGTATCAAAATAAACATAGTATTGTGCAATATTTCACATGACACCCTACGAACACTCTAAAATAGAAATGGAGCTAAAGCTTTTCACCAAAAGGAATTTCATAAAACCAGACGATTGCCGGAATGTTGAGCAGATACGATTCTATGTGCGCGAGCTATGCCTGAAGATCGAAGACCTGGAGGAACGCTTTAATTATGTTCCAGCCTGGGCATACGCACTGCTCACACAATACAATACCAGGCAAAACAGTATAATAAGTGCTGAATTTAAGAATAGCTACTGCTGAAAATAACCATCGGGCATGCGCTACATCCCCTCTCCTATTCCCTTGCAATTTGGGTATGTGTATACAGCCACAGCCAATGCATCTGGTCGCATGCAATACCATCGCATTAAGCCGGGTCAGAGCAAACTTCGAATTAGCCGTCAGGAATTTATAAAGGCTTACAATGAAATGTCCATCATCGCCATCAATCCATTACAGGTAAAAGGACAGGACTTGGTTTTTCAATTCGAGTTTTATGTTTAGAAACTACTTCTTTAGGATTCCATCCAAGTCGGCAGGGCTGTAACGAATAGACTTGATCGTTTTATTATCGGATGTTCGATACACCAACCATTTGCCATCTTCCTGTTTATAGTAACATTCCGTTCCATCTTTCTTACGATAGTGCTCTACAGTAGCCAATGCTTCTTCCTCACTTGCACAAGCCTTGCTCATATTAGAGCGCTGTACTTCTTCAAAAAGGGCGGCAAACTTATCGCCAAGACCAAACTCCAGAATCGCGCCAGAAAGTACATATTGAATGTCGCACAAGGCATCGGCTACGGCTACTATATCTTTCTCCAGAATAGCAACCTCCAGTTCTTTAAGCTCTTCATCAATAAGCGCCACGCGAAGCTTGCACCGGTTTTCGGCTGGAATAGCAGGTTGTAAAAGAATTGGATGTTTAAAGGTTGTGTGAAATTCTGCCACCAGATTCAGTGCATCAGGTTGTTTCATGATCAAGTCTTAACTGTTTGAGTTTAAATAAATAAGCAAGTTTTTGCAAAAAGTACAACACAGTATGCCGCTGTTGTAATTATTCCACCAATAACGACAAACTATAACAATTCTAATAAAAATGACGTTCTTTGCAGCATGTTAATGATCAGAGGCAGGCGTATTCAACAGGTTTTGACCCTTGTAACTGGGGTCATCTTTCTGAATATGAGCTTTTTTCTTGCTGAGATCTCGGCACTGAAGCTCGATAAAAACCAGGAAATGGTCGAGAACATTGCCAAACTAATTGCTGGTGCTGCTTCGGAGGAGGAGAAGGACATCTTTGGCGGTGAATCTGAAGATGCCAAATGGAGCAAAGAGGTAGACCTCCTGACTGAAATTAAAAATCACGCTAATCATTCTAACCTCCTTACGGTAGACCAACTTCACTGGGTTACAGATTCTGCCAAGCCTACTACAAGCATTCAAAAAATTCTAGGGCCTCCGCCCAAAATCTAAGATTCTTTTTTTAAGTCTACTGCGACATGATAGTATCATGCGCAACAGCTAGCTGATAAAGCCAACGTGCTTCTGGCTTTATATAATAAGTGTACTGAGTTACGCCAGCAGGCATACTATTCTTTAACTTTTTACTACCACTTTTTTAAAACAAACTACCAATGGAAGTTTATAAATCATTGCTTGACGGAAATCGTAAATGGGTGCAGGAGAAAAATGAGTCAGACCCGGAATTTTTTAAACGACTGGCGAAGGGACAAAGTCCGGAAGTTCTCTGGGTAGGATGCTCTGATAGTCGCGTACCAGCCAACGAAATAACCGGTACAAAGCCGGGAGATATTTTTGTGCACCGTAACATCGCCAATATGGTTGTGCACTCTGACATGAATTTATTGAGTGTTTTAGATTATGCCGTAAATCACCTGCATGTGCGTCACGTAATTGTGTGCGGCCATTACGGATGCGGTGGCGTAAAAGCCGCTATGAGTAACCAACAATTTGGCCTGGTTGACAACTGGCTACGCCACATCAAGGATGTTTACAGGCTTCATACCGAGGAACTGGAAAGCATTGATGATGAAGAAACCCGGTTCAACCGCCTTGTTGAACTTAATGTGATGGAACAAGTATTCGATCTCAGCAAAACTTCCATCATTCAAAACGCCTGGAAAAGCAAGAAACAACCCGTGATTCATGGATGGGTCTACAGTCTGGAATCCGGGTTGATTAAAGACCTGAATGTAAGTCTGGATAGCTCATCTGAACTTCCAAAAATTTATAACATTACCACCAAAGTGGTGGCTGGTACCGAGGTATAACATTCTCTTTTTTTTGACATCGCATTAAAATGAAAACTGATTTTTCTTTTACATCACTTAAAAATGATTTACCCGCAAGTTTGGTTGTCTTCCTGGTGGCCTTACCCCTTTGCTTGGGTATTGGACTAGCATCAACTGGAAGACCTGACCTTGTATTCTCCGGTGTAATTGCGGGAATAATTGGCGGTATTGTAGTAGGCGCGTTGAGTGGTTCTGCGCTGGGTGTTTCAGGTCCTGCCGCTGGCCTTGTGGTTATTGTGCTGGGGGCAATCAAAACACTGGGTTTCGAGGCCTTTCTCTTAGCTGTAGTACTAGCCGGTGCATTACAATTTATTGCCGGGCAACTTAAAGCGGGTATTATTGCCTACTACTTCCCTTCTTCTGTTATTAAAGGTATGCTGGCAGCAATCGGTATTACCCTCATACTGAAAGAAATTCCGCACGCGCTGGGATATGACAAAGACTTCATGGGAGACTTTGCCCTGACACAACCTGATGGCCACAACACCTTCAGCGAGTTGTACTATGCGTTTATTTACAACAGTCCGGGAGCCATTGTTATTAGTATCGTTTCGCTTGCGCTGTTGATACTTTTCGACACAACCTTCATGAAAAAATTTGCTGTGTTTAAATTTCTTCCAGGGGCCCTGTTTGTTGTAGTTGGTGGCATTGTGATGAACTACCTGCTGGGTATCGTAAAACCTGAATGGGTTCTAGGTGGCGATCATGTAGTACAACTTCCGGTAGCTTCCAGTGCAGCAGAATTTGTAAGTTTTTTCAGACTCCCCGACTTTACCGCGTTTACTAATCCACAAGTGTACGTAACCGCATTTACGCTTGCCATCGTAGCCAGTCTGGAAACCTTACTTTGCGTTGAAGCAACCGATAAGCTTGATCCACTTAAACGCAATACACCCGGCAATCGAGAACTCAAAGCCCAAGGCATTGGCAATATGGTATCAGGGTTAATTGGTGGATTGCCAATTACCCAAGTAATTGTGAGAAGTTCGGCAAACATTAATGCTGGGGCCCGCAGTAAGGTATCATCCATAATGCATGGCGTTATTATGTTTTTATCTGCGGTATTCATTGCCCGGTTTCTTAACCTGATACCCCTGGCATCGCTTGCGGCTATTCTGCTCATGGTCGGTTACAAACTCTCCAAGTTGTCGCTCTATCGTGTGATGTACAAGTTGGGCTGGGAACAGTTTCTACCCTTTATCATCACCATAATTGCCATCCTCGCTACCGATTTGTTAAAAGGTATTGGCATTGGTATGGTGTTCGCGATCTTCTTTATACTTCGCAGAAACTACAAACATGCGTATCACTACAAGCGTGAGAAGAATCACGAAGGCGAAGTAATCCACATCAAGTTATCAGAAGAAGTTACCTTCCTGAACAAAGCCAGCATTCAACTCAGCCTGGAAGAGGTTCCTTCCAATTCCAAGGTGATCATTGACGGGTCGGCATCAGTCGACATCGATTACGATGTACTGGAACTTATTCAGGAGTTCAAACTTAGCACTGCCGCAAGCCGTAACATAACGGTTGAAACCATCGGCATTCGCAGTGTTGATCTTGCCGGATCGCACTAACCTGAAAGTATTCGCAACCCTCCCTCACTCCTCGCCCACAAATGGGTGAGGAGTTTTTTTAGACCTCAGAAACCATTTGATTTCCCCCCTGATTAATTAAGTATCTCATCGCACTTTTACCAACTTTTCTATCTTTGGGCAAAATTTAGCAATGAAGAATTTTGTAGAGGAACTGCGCTGGCGCGGAATGATACACGACATAATGCCGGGAACGGAAGAACAACTGAACAAAGAAGTTACGGCAGGCTACATCGGATTTGACCCCACGGCCGATTCGTTACACATAGGCCACCTTGTGCAGATCATGACGCTTGTTCAGTTTCAACGCTGTGGCCATAAGCCCTTTGCCCTGGTGGGTGGCGCAACCGGTATGGTGGGTGATCCTTCCGGAAAATCTGCCGAACGCAACCTCCTTTCCGAAGACGTACTCCGTCACAATGTGGCCTGCGTGAAAGCACAACTCGAAAAATTCCTCGACTTCAGTGGCGCTAACGGGGCCGAAATGGTAAACAACTACGACTGGTTTAAAGAATTTCGTTTCCTCGACTTCATACGCGATGTAGGCAAGCACATTACCGTGAATTACATGATGTCGAAAGACTCAGTGCAAAAGCGTCTGGAAACTGGACTTTCGTTTACAGAATTCACCTACCAGCTTGTACAGGGATACGATTTCTACTGGCTATACACGAACAAGAATTGCAAGCTGCAGATTGGCGGCTCTGATCAGTGGGGAAATATTGTTACCGGTACCGAACTGATCCGAAGAAAATCAGATGGTGATGCTTACGCACTTACAACCAAACTGATCACCAAAGCCGATGGTACCAAGTTCGGCAAAACTGAAGGCGGCAACGTATGGCTTGACCCTAAAAAGACATCACCATACAAATTCTACCAATACTGGTTGAATGTATCAGACGAAGACGCTGCAAACTTCATCCGCATCTTCACCCTGAAATCAAAAGAAGAAATTGAAAGCCTAACCGCTGAACACACCGCAGCACCCCACCTGCGCAAACTTCAACAGGCACTTGCCGAAGATATTACGGTGCGTGTGCATTCGCAGACAGACTATGCCCAAGCTGTAAAAGCTTCGAGCATACTCTTTGGAAACTCAACCACTGAAGAACTAGCCAGTATCGATGAAGATACGCTGTTAGCCGTTTTTGAGGGTGTTCCTCAAACCACCATTAGCAAGCAAGCCCTAACGGATGCTGCTACAATAACCGACCTGCTTTCTGTTACGATTGGCAACATGGTGTTTCCATCCAAAGGCGAAGCGCGCAAAATGATACAGGCCGGTGGGGTAAGCATTAATAAAGTTAAGCTTGCCGACCCTAACGAAAAGCCAACGTTCGAACTGCTTCAAAACAAATACCTGCTGGCACAAAAGGGAAGGAGAAACTACTACTTGATTATAGTGGAGTAATCTATATCTTCAAGCATTTCAATAAGCCTGAATATTTGCCAGCAGCGTCTTTGCTTTTTCGAGCACATTCTGCTTGGCTTTCATTTCCCTTAACGTTGTGCTGTATCGACCACTCGCTTCATTTCTAATTTGAGTTGCATCAAACCCCTTTTGCAAAATTACATCCTTAAATGATCCTTGATACTGATTCAGATATTCGATACCCAACCAATGACAACGGTCATCGACATCAGCAATAAAGTCAAGAAAGTCAGACTCAGTTGTATAGTAAACGGTCATCTCCTTCAGTAGATCCCGTTCAATGCGGTGACTTAAGCCTGAATTGACAATAGTAGAAAACCCAATCTTCCTAAGCTTATATTCAGTGTTTGTATAAAGTGATCGGGTGTAATAATCGAGGCTGTCCCACTCACTTAATTTCCTGTATGGTACCTGGTCCTGTTTAGTCCAGCTTGCCAGGCTAAATTTGAGTTGAGGCAAATCAGCATTATAGGTTAACACATCGCTTAGAATCTTAAGATCTCTTGCATAAGCCGAATCCCATTTCAGTTGCTGATTTATCTTGAGTATATCAATACCCAAATCTTCCACCACTATTTCCAGGTATGATCTTATTACTTTTTCGTCACGCACACTCTCCCGGTAGTTATCAATCAACAACGCTATCAGTACACCCAGAATAGTAAGGCTTAGCTCTTTGAAGTACTCTTTTATTTTCATGAATCAGCTCGGTGGTTTCAATATCCAAATTAGTCAAACAATTGACGTGGACAAAGGATTATAGCAACCAGCCGAATCGAAGCTGTCTACTACTCAAACAAATCAGAACTGAGATAACGGTCACCCCGATCGCAGGCAATAAAGACAATCACACCGGATTCAATTTCGCTGGCAATACTCATAGCGGCACTCAGCGCTCCGCCACTGCTCATGCCTGCCAGAATACCTTCTTCCTTGGCCAGGCGTTTGGTGAAATGTCGTGCATCTTGTTCGCTCACATCCATTACCCGATCAACGCGACTGGGTTCGAAAATTTTGGGAAGATATTCTTTCGACCATCTTCTGATGCCAGGAATACACGAGCCTTCCAAGGGTTGAGTTCCCACAACCTGAACAGCCGGATTTTGTTCTTTTAAAAATCGTGACACCCCCATGATGGTGCCGGTAGTACCCATAGCCGAAACAAAGTGTGTTACGGTACCTTGTGTATCGCGCCAAATTTCAGGACCTGTAGTATTATAATGCATGCGATAGTTATCGGCATTGGCAAACTGGTTAAGCATAAAGTAGCCTTCGCGCTGCACCATTGTTTCGGCAAGCTCACGCGAATACTCGATCGTTTTTTCGGCTGGTGTTAACACCACTTTTGCTCCATAAGCTTCCATGGCCAACACGCGTTCGCGCGTAGAGTTATCAGGCATGATCAAGGTCATGTTCACCTTCATGATGCGCGCGATCATCGCCAGTGCAATACCGGTGTTCCCACTGGTGGCTTCTACCAAGTTGTCGCCTGGTTTGATCTCTCCGCGATCAAGCGCACCTTTAATCATGCCGTAGGCAGCTCGATCTTTTACACTTCCACCGGGATTGTTTCCCTCTAGTTTTGCGAACACGCTAACGCCTTTCTTCACAGGGATGGTTTGTAATTCAGCAAGAGGCGTGTTACCGATCAGTTCGAAAAGCTTCATGAAGGGATTAGAGTTTAGATTATAAGATGTGAGTGGACTATTTTTCTCCGGCTTTGAAAATGACCATGTCTACTTCATTGGTATCGCCATTGAACATCTTGGCCTGATAATAAATTTTAGAATGAGCCGGTGCACTTCGGGTGAGCCATACATTTCCGCCCACAATACTATCATGCCCCACAATGGTTTCTCCGCCAAGAATAGTTGCCCCCGCATACACCACAACATTATCTTCCAGCGTAGGATGGCGCTTTCGCAAGGCATCTTCTTTATTGACACTAAGGGCTCCCAGGGTAACACCTTGATATAACTTTACATGATTACCGATTACGGTTGTTTCGCCTATCACAATTCCGGTTCCGTGATCGATACAGAAGTACTCCCCAATCGAAGCGGCAGGATGTATATCGATTCCTGTGCGGCTGTGCGCGTGCTCCGTGATGATTCGCGGAATTCCTTCTACACCCATCAGGTGCAGGGCATGTGCAACACGATAGGCCGCAATAGCATAAAAACCCGGATAGGTTTGAATTACTTCACTGCGACTCTTCGCTGCCGGATCGCCCTCGTACATGGCCGTAATATCTTTTTGAACTCCTTCGAAGATATCCGGAAGGGATTCAAAAAACTTTCCAGCAATGTCTTTCGGATTTCCAAACCCTCCTTTCGGATTATGACGAAGAATACGTTCTAGCTCCTGTTGAAGTCGTTCGATAAGGTGCGTGAATTCATCTTCCGAAAGCGAAGCCAACTGCGTAAAGTCAGCGAACAGCGCCCCTAACAGTTCAACGAAAAAATCAGAAACTTCAGAGGGTGCCGGGCACGTTGGGCAAGCCTGGTGCGAGAAGTATAATTTTTGAATAAATGCTTTGTCCATGTACACTAAATAAAATACAGCATTGATAGGTTCCCTTACCAGTAGAAATCATGATGTTGTACCGTGAATTGTGGTAGCCTCTACCCCTGCATCTTCATCTTGGCATCTATACACCACAACATCTCTTTAAGATACGCATTGGCCCGCTTGTCGGTTACGGCTTTGTTTGTGGCATTACCGGCTTCATCAAACGATTCGTCTGCATTGGGCACGGGAAACTGCGCAGTGATTACCCACGCCCGTATTTTCCACAGACTGAACAGCAACGAAGTAATAACTTGGGTGCCTCCGAAATTGCCATCAGAAACGGTAGCGATACCAACCGGTTTTCGTTGCCACTCAGCATACAACAGATCAACGACATTCTTGATGCTGGCGGGATACCCTCCATTGTATTCCGGAGTAACGATGATCACGCCATCAGCCTTCACAATTTTATCTGCAAACTCCAGCACTTGTGGCGTTGGGTTGGATTGATACTTTAACCGTTCGTTAAAAACCGGAAACTGATACGCATTGAGATCAAGAATTTCTGCAGTACCGATACTATTCTCCTCAATAAACCTTTTAAAGTACAGCGCTACCCGGTGACTAACACGACCGATACGAACACTGGCTGAAATTATGGCGATGTGTGGCATTACTATGCTTTGATTTAATCACTAAAATAGGTCATCGTGCATAAAACTCATCGCTTCATAAGGTAATTCAACTAATCTACGGCCAGAATAGTGCACAGCTTGCCTTGCTGCTGAAACGTATCGCCCTGTTTTAAGCCGATCAACTTCATACCCACTGGCGAAGCCGCTGATACTGCAAAGATGATTTTATCGTCAAGCTTGAGTGGACCCGCGCTGATGCCTATATAAAACAACCCGATGGTGGTGGTAACCAGGCTTCCCACCTGGACAATATTACTTACCTTAAGAGGATCAAGGTGATTGAGAGTAACCTGGAGCTTATTCGCCTCAGCCAGTTGGGCAGCATTCTTTTCCAATTCCAGTTGCATCATGGCCCGGCCTGTTTCGTATTTGTCGCCCGCACTGCTCTTAGTTTCTTCATTGGCCGATGCTTGTGCTTCGTCCATCGCCTGTTGAATGGTTTGAATGCGTTGCCGGATGTAGTGCTGACAAAGTTTATAAACTTGCTGTTTCTGGTTGCTCACTTTTTTTTAATTCTGATTGCGATTCGAAAATAACATCTTTGCAGTACAATGAACTACTATCAGCTTGAAACAAAAGAGCAAGACGCTGACTTTATTGATGGCAAGACTATTATTTGTGAGGCAGTCATGACGGATGGTAAATTCAAAACCAATCCCCTTCACGAAGGTAACAAACTTGTTATCCGTCTGTCGAATGGTGCAAAGTATATGGGAACGATTTTACGCTTCAATCACGCGGTGAAGAATGGAATGATTAGTGGCGTACTGGAAATTAAACGATCCTCTCGTAGTGACTAATCTTGTTTACTGACTCCGAAGCTACTTCGGCAATGAAAACTCGGGATTGTAAATGATTCCAAACAGATTTCCCCACGGATCAATAACAGAAGCTACTACGATCTCACCTCCAACATTGGTCGGCTCTTCATGAGGTTTTGCTCCATTTTTCAGTAGCATGGCATATACTTCATTTACATTTTCAACACCCCAATAGGATGTAACGCCACCAAGTCCCGTTTCGCTTTCGTTCTCCTGCGGATGAAGTCCAAGTTCGTAGCCACCAACATTAAAGCCAACATAAAACGGTTGATCAAAATATGGTGTAATGCCCAGTGCATTACTATACCACACCTTCGCCTTTTCAATATCCGAAACCTTGTAGATGGTGGTGCGCAAGCCAAGAAAGGGTGTTTTCATAGTATATGTTTTAAACTTTGTGAGCCATTGTGTCAAAATTCCTTTAACCACCAAGTCATTAAGGACACTAAGGTACACGAAGGAATTTCAATTGTAAACTTTACCTACGGCAACATTCGCGATGCGTTCGTCTTCAGCTTCGGATAACTATGTGCTTCTTCGTGTACTATGTTATGTGTCTTGGTGGTTCAAAAAGAATTCACCAAAAAACTCTTGTAAACCACAATGTAACGAACTGCTAAAGCCTCTTCCCGTTCTCAAGTTTCCGGTTTATCATCCTGATAATTTCATCCAACTCGTAGGCTGAGATTTCCAGACGCTTCAAAATCTCTACGCGATCTTCCGGTGTGGTGTTAATCTTGCTAAGTTCAACGAGTCCCAGAATTCTGGCCAGAGGTCCGCGTACTTCATGTGCTGTAAAAAACGCATATTCAATGAGGCGCTGGTTTTGTTGCTTCAGTTCTTCCGTGCGATCGCGTACCACGGTTTCAAGATTCTCATTCATTTTATGAATCTCGGCATTCAATTTCAACAGTTCTTCTTTCGACTGCTGATTGGTCTTGTTCAACCGGTAAAACTTCAACCCTAATACGGTGGCCAGGATCAAAATTAAACTAACACCAACAATTGCCACAAACTGGCGTTTCACAATTGCCTTTTGAAAATTAAGTTCCTGCTCATTCTTCTCGAAATCATACAACATTTGCATGGTCGCTACCTGCTGTGATCGCTGTGTCCGGAAAATGTCTTCCTGAATTCGCACAGTACTTCTCGCATAAAAAAAAGCGGAATCGTATTGCCCTATAGTAACAAAGTAATTAGATAGCTGCTCGCAGGCACGCATCTCATTTTTACGGCTGTTGCTTAGTCTGGAAAGCTTGAGTGCCTGGTGCAGAAAAAAATATCCCGAATCCTTTTCGGAAACCCTCAGGAATAGCTGCCCCAATCGCTGGCAAGTTTCAATCACGAGCATATCATCGTGTGCTATCCTGGCATGTCTGATGGCATTGTTATAATAGGTTGACGCTAGTAAAAATTTACGTTGCTCGAAATACGTTTCGCCATATTGAAAGAGACTATGCGCAATACCAATCTCACTGTTTAACGCCCGAAGTCTTGTCAGTGCGTCTTCACTTAGCGCTAACGAAAGGTCAAAATTGCCTTTGTGACGGTAGTACTCACTGAGGGCAAGTATTGTGTTGGCCACGCCTATGCTGTCACCTATCTCGCGTTTGATTTTCAATGACCGGTTGATTAACTGGTACGCTTTATCATATTCATTTAACGTCATCAACAACTGTCCGAGATTATTCAACACCTTCGACTGCCCTGACTTGTTTCCTGTTTCTTCATACAACTTCAGCGCTTCATAACAATACTCAACCGACCTACTATAGTCACTTTGAAGTGTAGCAATGGTACCCAATATTTTGAATGACTCGGCTAATCCACCCTGATACCGGATATGCTGGGCTTTTCGAAGCGCATCCTGCACGTACTTCTCTGACTCCGGAACAGAAATTTTTGTGTATTGAAAGGCCAGGTTATTAAGGATGTCTATTTCCGTTTTCGGATCAATCTTGTGTGCAAGAGCCAGCTTGAGCGAATCGATCACGTAGTGCTGCCCATGGCTGGCGGATGTCAGCAAAAAAAATAGAACTGCTGAGACGAGTACTTTATATCGCATCATTACGACAGGCAAAAGTCAAAGATAACTTAAAATAGTTCTCGCGCTATACGGTAAATAGGATCGGACTTTCCCATCGAATAAAAGTGCAGCGTTGGAACGCCCTTTTGAATTAGCTCCTTTGATTGCTGAATACACCATTGAATGCCCACCTCTTTTACAGCTGCATTGTCTTTGCACTTCTCGGCTTCATCAGCAAGATCTTCAGGTATGTCGATGTGAAATGTTTTCGGCAGCACCGTAAGTTGTCCTTTGGCGGTAAGAGGCTTTATTCCCGGAATGATCGGAACATTAATTCCCGCCTCTCTGCATTTGTCTACAAACTCAAAAAACTTTTTGTTGTCAAAAAACATTTGGGTTACAATGTACTCAGCACCCATATCGACTTTGAGCTTGAGGTACTTCAGATCAGATTTTAGGTTAGGTGCATTAAAATGCTTTTCCGGATAGCCGGCAACACCAATACAAAAGTTTGATGGCGCTGCCACCTGAAGCTCGTCATCGAGGTAAATTCCTTTGTTCATACGCACCACCTGTTCGAGCAATTCAGAAGCATACCGATGACCATCCGGTTCGGCAACAAATTTTGATTCTGTTTTGATCGCGTCACCCTGCAGTACGAGTACATTATCGACACCGAGAAAGTGAAGGTCGATCAACGCATTCTCTGTTTCTTCCTTGCTGAAACCACCACAAATAATATGAGGAACCGTATCTACCTTGTAGTGATTTTGAATGGCAGCACAAATACCCACCGTGCCTGGACGCTTACGGGTAGTGCTTTTTTCCAACAATCCACCTTCTTTCTTTTTGTAGATATACTCTTCGCGATGATACGTTACATCAATAAAGGGAGGTTTGAACTCCATCAGCGGATCGATGTTACCAAAAAGATTCTTAATATTCTCACCCTTGAGTGGTGGGAGGATTTCAAGTGTAAAGAGCGTTTTACCTTTTGCGTTTTGAAGATGGGCTGTTACTTTCATGCTGAGCGTTGTGTTGGTGTGCTGAAGTGTTGTGTGTTATATCTCATACGCCAGGTTGGGTGCCAGCCAACGTTCTACTTGTTCAATACTCATTCCTTTTCTTTTTGCGTAATCCGTTACCTGGTCTTTTTCAATCTTACCCAAACCAAAATATTTTGATTGTGGATTAGCAAAGTAAAATCCACTCACGGCTGCTGCAGGATACATGGCGTATGATTCCGTTAAGGTTATTCCAACCTTATTCGCATCGAGTAAATCAAAAAGTAATTTCTTCTCGGTATGATCAGGACATGCTGGATAGCCTGGGGCCGGACGAATACCTTTGTATCCTTCATCAATCAATTGCTCATTGGTTAGATTTTCATCCTTCGCATACCCCCACAACTCTTTTCTTACTTTTTCGTGAAGACATTCCGCAAACGCTTCGGCTAGTCGATCGGCTATTGCTTTAGCCATGATGTCAGAATAATCATCGTGGTTGGCTTTGTGCTTTTCGATTAGCTTTTCCAATCCTAATCCGGCTGTAACCGCGAACATTCCGAAATAGTCTTTTCCTTTTTCCGGTGAAATGAAATCGGCCAGGGAAAAATTGGGAAGGTTCTGCGCCTTTTTGTTTTGCTGGCGAAGGAAATGAAAGGTTGCAAACGGAGCGTTATCTGTTTCTTGTTTAAATAAATCGACATCATCGCCCGTATTTACGGCAGGATAAAATGCGACCACGCCACTTGCCTGAAGACTTTTATTGCGAATAATATTATCCAGCATCGTATTGGCATCGTTAAACAGCTTCTTTGCTTCTACTCCTACCACCGGGTCATTAAAAATTCCAGGGTAACGGCCGGCCAGCATCCACGTTTGAAAGAATGGAGTCCAGTCAATATACTTTCGGATTTCCTCTAGGGGATAGTTAACAAATTCCTTCCGACCGATAACGGTTGGCTTACAAAACGTTGTGGCAGACCAATCTATCTTCGTGCGATTGGCTCGTGCCTCCTCCAGTGTAATGTAATGCTTAACCTGCTGACGACTGGCGTGATCAACACGCATCTTGTCATACTCCGTTTTAATTTTTTCTTTAAAGGCTACTCGTGTTTCCGTACTGATCAATTCGCTGGCCACCGGCACCGAGCGCGAAGCGTCCAACACATGCACCACCGGCCCATCGTACACCGGATCAATTTTTACAGCCGTATGAATACGCGAAGTAGTAGCCCCACCGATGAGCAACGGCAACGACATCTTTTCGCGTTGCATTTCTTTCGCCACGTGTACCATCTCATCCAGCGATGGTGTGATTAACCCACTAAGACCTATGATATCCACGTTCTCGCGCTTGGCCGCTTCAATGATCTTTTCGGAAGGTACCATCACCCCCAGATCAACAATTTCATAATTGTTACAAGCCAATACTACACCTACTATATTTTTTCCGATATCATGAACATCTCCCTTTACGGTTGCCATTAAAATTCTAGCGGCCGGTTTACTTGCTGCCCCTGACTTTCGCTTTTCTTCTTCTAAAAACGGAGTGAGGTAGGCTACTGATTTTTTCATCACACGCGCGCTCTTCACTACCTGTGGTAAAAACATTTTACCGGCACCAAACAGATCGCCAACAACATTCATACCCGCCATTAACGGACCTTCAATAACCTGCAGGGGCGATCCATACTTTACTCTTGCTTCTTCTGTATCCTGATCTATATAGTCAATCACACCTTTAACCAACGCATGAGTGATCCGTTCTTCAATGGTGCCGTTTCGCCACTCATCATCAACTTCCTTCTTTTTTACTGATCCCTTTATGGTTTCGGCATACTCAAGAAGGCGCTCGGTGGCATCATCCCGCCTGTTCAGCAAAACATCCTCCACACGCTCCAGTAATTCCTTTTCAATTTCATCGTATACTTCCAGCATGGCCGGGTTAACAATACCCATGTCCATACCGTGTTGAATGGCATGGTACAGAAAAGCCGAGTGCATTGCTTCCCTTACTTTTTGATTACCCCGGAAACTAAACGAAACGTTACTCACGCCACCGCTAACGTGCGCACCTGGGAGGTTGGCGCGTATCCATTTTGCAGCGTTAAAGAAATCAATAGCATAGTTACGGTGCTCGTCAATACCTGTAGCCACCGGGAAAATATTAGGATCGAAGATGATATCCTGTGGCGGAAATTTTACTTTGTTCACCAGAATATCGTACGCGCGTTTGCAGATCGAAATTCTCCGTTCGTAAGTATCGGCTTGTCCGGCTTCATCAAAAGCCATTACCACTACGGCCGCGCCATACTTCTTTACCAGTTTAGCCTGCCGGATGTATTCTTCCTCACCTGCTTTTAAACTGATGGAGTTAACAATACCTTTCCCCTGAAGGCACTTCAATCCCGCTTCAATTACTTCCCACTTGGAGGAATCAACCATAACCGGTATCACGGCAATCTCGGGTTCAGCCGCCATCAGGTTCAAAAACTTGACCATGGCAGCTTTTGAATCGAGCATACCTTCGTCCATGTTTACATCGATTACCTGCGCACCACCACGCACCTGATCCAGTGCTACTTCAAGCGCTTCATCAAACTTATCTTCTTTGATCAGCTTAAGAAATTTGGCAGAGCCCGTTACATTAGTACGCTCTCCGATGTTTACAAAATTGGATTGAGCCGTAATGGTGATGGGTTCAAGTCCGCTTAATTTTAGATTCTTAGGCATGTTCAACTACGGTAGTTCTGGGTTTATATTTTTTTGCCACTTTGGCGATCGCCCGAATATGGTCAGGCGTTGATCCACAACATCCGCCTACAATATTGACGAGATTTTCTTTTAGGTACTCTTCAATCTCCGCAGCCATCTGCGCAGGTGTTTGATCGTAGTGACCAAACGCATTTGGCAATCCTGCATTGGGATACGCGCTCACAAAAAATTCGGTGTTCGCGTCCATCACCTGCAAGTAGGGTCTTAATTGTGCAGCCCCCAACGCACAATTCAATCCTACACTAAGCAAAGGCACATGCGAAAGTGAAATCAAAAATGCTTCAGTTGTCTGTCCGGAAAGTGTGCGACCACTGGCATCGGTAATGGTTCCGGAAACCATGATGGGATATTCTTTACCTAACTCTTCATACAAATCCTGAATGGCAAAGACTGCCGCTTTCGCGTTCAGCGTATCGAAAATCGTTTCAACCAACAAGGCATCCACTCCGCCATCGATCAATCCTTTTGCCTGCTCCTTGTAGGCTGTTACCAATTCATCAAAGGTAATGGCTCGAAATCCGGGATCGTTTACATCGGGCGACAGTGATGCGGTTCGGTTGGTGGGGCCAATTGCTCCGGCAACAAACCGTGGTTTTGATGGATCTTTCCTGGTGTATTCATCGGCTGCTTGCCTGGCAATTTTTGCGGACTCAAAATTCAATTCATAGGCCAATGACTCCAGGTGATAATCAGCCTGTGCAATGGTGGTACTGCTAAAAGTATTCGTCTCGATTATGTCAGCACCTGCTTCGAGGTATAATCGGTGAATGTCCAGAATAATATCCGGACGTGTTATTGACAACAGATCGTTATTGCCTTTAAGCGGGTGTGGATGATTTTTAAATCGTTCGCCACGAAAATCTGCTTCCTCCAACGTATGACGCTGAATCATGGTACCCATGGCGCCATCAAGCACCATGATCCTTTCCTTTAAGATGTCTTGTATTGTCATTTCACTCTCTGCTTTACTATTCATTTTGCTATCCAGAGAGCCCTCGTTAAGATGGGTTGCCTATCTTTTTCTGCTCCGATAGCTATCAGAACAAAATGGGATTTAGCACAACACTCCGTTATCGTTTTCGGAATAGGATGCTAAGACTTCATCGGGCCCAGTCCCTCAGTCTTTCTGGATAAGCGATACAAAGAAAAACAATAAGTACTTAAAATGAAAAAGCAATAGCTTAATTTTGAGCAGTAATGAAACTCGCTGCCATCGACATCGGCTCTAACGCCATCCGCTTCCAGGT
>Ga0315910_10000471_pt1 | contig 40143 bp, 23 predicted proteins | sample EdamamesoilMG_FD_204470 | JGI IMG/M metagenome (GOLD analysis project Ga0315910, IMG submission 204470) | Garden soil microbial communities collected in Santa Monica, California, United States - Edamame soil | ecosystem: Environmental > Terrestrial > Soil > Garden | place: USA: California...
CTTGTCCGGCGCGCTCGTCGCCGCGGGCCGCGCCAGCGCGCGCGACGGCTTCGAAGCCGAGCGCACGCGTGCCGTGGGCGAGCTGATCGCCGGCCTGGAGAAGTACGCCGAGTGGTGCTCGGGCAAGAAGATCTGGGTCGAGCGCAACCGTGCGCTGACCGCGATCCTGTCCGTCGACCCGGGAAACATGAGCGCCAAGCGCGGCCTGGGCTGGAACCAGGTGGCCGACGGCGTGTGGGAGCCGCCGAGCGAACCCAAGCCGGCGAAGAACTACGACCTCGCCGCGCTCAAGGAGGCGCCTGCGCGCTACGCCGAAGCGATCCGGCCCTGGCGCGACAAGCTGGTGGCGCTGCTGACTCAGCACCAGCTGGAGCTGACCGCCGCGCAGCGCGAATCGGTGTTCGCCGAGATCCTCTCGATCGATCCCGACGACGCACTGGTGCGCGAGGCGCGCGGCGAGGCGCGCGTCGACAAGCAATGGGTGCTCAAGGAGACCGCGCGCGCCAAGCCGCGCCGCGCCGAGATCCGGCGCATCGTCAGCGAGGCCATGGCCGCGGCGCCCAAGCCCGAGGATCGTCTGCCTGATGCCGCGGACATGGAGTTCGGCGTCGAATGGAAGAACAGCGTCGCCACCGACCGCGTGCGCGTGCTGACCACGGCCGAGCGCCCCGAGGCCGCGCGCATCGCGCAGGTGCTGCACGCCGCGCAGGACGTGTTCCAGGACGTCCTCGCCACGCAGACGGTGCTGCCCGAAGGCTTCACGATCTACCTGCTTTGCGATCCGGCCTCGAAGGCGAGCTTCATCGCCAACATGCCCGACACCACGGAGGCTCAGCGCAGCTTCTACGCGCAGGTCGACGGCACCGGATGCCGCGGGTTGAGCTGCGGGGCCTGGTGGGCGGCCAAGCCGGAGAGCCGGCTCGACGGCGTGGTCCGGCACGCGCTGGGCACGATGCTGCAGACCGAGTTCACGCTCACGACCGACATCGCCTGGGCCTGGGAAAGCCTGGGCCTGTACTTGACGCGCGAACTCGTCGGCACGCGGCTGACCTGGTACATCGTGCTGGTCGAGGAGAACCGCAGCGTCGCGGGCAAGAAGGGTTCGGTCGACTGGACCAAGAAGCTGTTGACGCCGGGCACCAACTGGATGAACGAGGGCTACCGCCTGCTGCGCGCCGGCGAAGCACGCGACCTGGGTGCGACGCTGACGCGGCCGCTCAACAAGATGACGCCGCAGGACCTGTTCGTTTCCTACGCGGTCGGCGCCTACCTGCTCGAATCCCAGACCGAGGGCCTGCCGCGGCTGCTGCGCGCGCTCGGCGCCCCCGGCGCGCGCACCGCGGCGCGCACGCCCCAGGCCTGGTCGAGCACGCTGGCGATGGACTTCGACAGCTTCCATGGACGCCTCGTACGCTGGCTGGGGGAACGCCGATGAGATTGCGCACGCTGTGTACCTCGCTCGCCCTGCTGCTCTTTTGCGCGAGCGCGAGCGCGCAGGCCCCCAAGCCGGGCTCGCTGAGCTACCGCGGCAAGGTCTACGACGCCGCATCGCTGCCCTCCGAGCTTGGACCCGTGGTGCGCACGGCGGTCGAGAGCTGGGCGCCGTGGGCGACCAAGAGCGGCTACCGGATGGACCTCGATCCGACGCGCCGCGTACTGCTGCTGAGCGCCAAGGGCGACGTCGACGCGGCGATGGGGTTGGTGGTCAAAACGCTGGCGCTGTTCGACAGCCTGTTTCCCGCCGCGATCACGCCGGGGCCCGGGACAGCTCCAGGCGCGCCGGTCGCGCCGGTCGCGAAGGCCGCCAAGCCCAAGCCCGGCGAGCAGCCCGACGACGTGATCCCCGAGGATCCCGAATCGCCGCCGCCGGGCGCGCCCAAGACCCTGGCGCCCAGCAAGGACGAGCCGGTCACCGTGGCCGCGGCGGTCACGTTCCGCCCCGACGCGCAGACCGCGGTGATGCTGATCGCGAAGAACAGCGCGGACTACGAGTCGGCGCTCGCGCACCTGGCCGCCGCGCACCCCTACCTCGCGGAATGGAAGACCGAAGCCGCCGGGCAGATCGGCTTCGCGCTCGGCAATCCCCTGTGCGGCTCCTACAACGAGAACTCGCCGGGGCAGGAAGAGTGGAATCCGGACAACGAGCTCGTGCACCGCACGATGGCGCTGCTGGTCCTGCGCCGCTTCGAGAACCAGCCCTACTGGCTGCACACGGGGCTGTGCTGGCATGCCGAGATGAGCGTGTGCAAGAGCATCTACTGCATGCCCTACCGCGATGGATTCGTGTCCACCGGCGAGCACGGCGGCTGGATCGCGACGCTCAACTCCCTGTTCTCGGGCCGCGAGAAGCAGCCGCTGCGCGTCGACGAGCTCGCGATCGTGCGCGGGACCTGGGACGACAAGCGCTCCAAGGCCGCGCTGGGGATGGTCGACTTCCTCGCCAGGCTCAACCCGCGGGCGCTCTCGGGTTTCATGGAGGAGCTGCGTCAGACCCGCGAGCTGAACAGCCGCATCAACAACGCCGACGGGACCTGGACCCGGAACACGAAGTACGAGGTGGCCAACGACACGCAAAAGCAGCTGCTGGAGAAGTACTTCGGCGCCAAGGTCATGAGCGAGGTGATCGCCTACTGGACCACCGGCGCGATCACGCCCGTGAAGTGAGCCGAAGCCGGCGGGATTTGGCATGATTCAGGGCCGTCGGGCGCCCGCAGGCAGCCCGCGGCGACCGTCCCGTGCTCTTCAGCTCGACGCTTTTCCTCTTCGCCTTCCTGCCGTTGGTCCTCGCGCTGTACCGCGCGTTCGGACAGCGCGCGAAGAACAGCGTCCTGCTGCAGGCCAGCCTGCTGTTCTACGCCTGGGGCGAGGCCTGGCTGGTCGGGCTGATGCTGGGCTCGATCCTGGCCAACTACGGCCTGGGCCTGTGGGTCGAACGCGCGCGGGAGCGCGGCAGCGTGCGCCTGCCGCTGGTCGTCGCGGTGGCCTTCAACCTCGGCCTCTTGTTCGTCTTCAAGTATGCCGACTGGCTGTGGGCGAGCCTGGGTTCGCTCATGGGGATCGCGCTGCAGCCGCTGGGCGGCACGCTGGTCAGCTCGGAGTGGGGTCGCAACGCGCTGCTGAGCTCGACGCAGGAGCTGCGTCTGCCGCTGGGCATCTCCTTCTTCACCTTCCAGGCGCTCTCGTACGTGGTCGACATCGCGCGGCGCGACGTGGCGGCGCAGCGCAGTCTGCGCGACTTCGCGCTGTACATCACCTTCTTCCCGCAATTGATCGCCGGACCGATCGTGCGCTACGTCGACGTCGCCGCGCAGATCATGTCGCGCACGGAGAGCGTCCCGCTCTTCGCCTCGGGCGTGCGGCGTTTCGTCGTCGGTCTGGGAAAGAAAGTGCTGATCGCCAACACGGTCGGCGCGCTGGCCACGCAGGTTTTTTCCGCGCCCTCCGAGCAGGTCACGGCGCCGGTGGCGTGGCTCGCGATCCTGGCCTACACCCTGCAGATCTACTTCGACTTCTCGGGCTACTCGGACATGGCGATCGGCCTGGGTCGCATGTTCGGCTTCCGGTTCATCGAGAACTTCGACTACCCCTACATCTCGCGCAGCGTCACGGAGTTCTGGAGGCGCTGGCACATCTCGCTCTCGACCTGGTTCCGCGACTACCTGTACATCCCGATGGGCGGCGGCCGCGTCTCGCCATTGCGCGTGTACTTCAACCTGGTCACCGTGTTCGTGCTCTGCGGCATGTGGCACGGCGCCTCGTGGAACTACCTGCTGTTCGGCTGCTTCCACGGGCTGATGCTCGTGATCGAGCGCGTCGGCCTGGCCGCGCAGCTGGAGCGCGCGCCGCGCGTGCTGCGGCACGCCTACGTGATGTTCGCCGTCATGATCGGCTGGACCTTCTTCAGCTGCGAGGACTTCGGGCTGATGCGCACCTGGTTCGCGGCCATGTTCGGCTTCGCCGACGGCAGGCCGGAGCTGGTCTACGCCGCGCTGTACCTGGATCCGACGCGAATGCTCGCGCTGATCGCCGGCGCGATCGGCGCCTTGCCGTGGACGCGCTACGTCTCGGATGTCCTCGCCCGCAGCGCGGCGCCGGGACGCGTCTCGCCCTGGCCCGCGCTCGCCGCCGACCTCTCGCTGGGCCTGATCGTGTGCTTGTGCGCGCTCGAGCTCACCGCGGGCACTTTCAACCCCTTCATCTACTTCCGATTCTAGGCATGCAAGCGCAACGCAATGGCCGCGACCTGCTCGTCTGCGTCGCCTTCGTGCTTTTCCTGTGCGCGCCGGCGATCGACTTCGTCGCGCGCGACGGGCGCGTGCCGAGTTCGTTCAAGGAGAATCGCCGGCCGGCGGAGTTCCCGCGCGCGCCGGCCAGCGCCGTCGACTGGTCGCGCTGGCCCGCCGCCTTCGAAGCCTGGCACAACGACCACTTCGGCCTGCGCGCGCAGTTCATGCGTGCGCACAACGCGCTGAAGATCTTCGTGCTGCGCACCAGCCCGTCCTCGCGCGTCGTCGTCGGCCGCGACAACTGGCTCTTCGCCGCGACGGAGCGCAGCATCGAGATCTGGCGCGGCGCGGATCCCCTGAGCTTCGACGAACTCGAGGCTTGGAGGCGCTGCCTGGAGAGCCGCCAGCGCGAACTGAAGCAGCGCGGCATCGACTACGTGTTCGCGCTCGCGCCCAGCAAGGCCGAGATCTACCCCGAGTACCTGCCGGCGCGCTTCCGCAAGGCCGGGCCTTCGCGGACCGACCAGCTGGTCGCGCACCTCGCGACGCACTCGAGCTTCCAGATCGTCGACCTGCGTCCGCCGATCCTCGAGGAGAAGCGCAAGGACCAAGGCGGCGATTTCACCTACTTCTCGCTCGGCGTGCATTGGAACAACCGCGGCGCGGCGGCGGGCCTGCGCGGCCTGCTCGAGGAGCTGGTCGGGCTGCGGCCCGAGCTCGCCAGTGTCGACGGGCGCATCGCCAGCCAGGAGCTCGTCGACGACCAGGCCGATTCCTGGGCAGGCCGCTTGTACCTCTCCGACCTGCTGCGCCAGGAGGTGCGCTCGCTGCACTTCGCCGACGCGCAGACGCGCGTGCTGCGCGTCACCGAGCAGCCCGGACAGCGCCAGATCGTCGTCGACCAGGACGCTGCCGCGCTGCCGCGCGCGCTGGTGTTCCATGATTCCTTCGGCGAGACCATGGTGCAGATGCTCGGCCGACACTTCTCGCACTCGCTGTGGGTGTGGAAGCCCGAGCTCGACCTGGCGTTGATCGAGGCCGAGAAGCCCGACGTCGTGCTGCACCTGTTCAACGACCGCGTGCTGGTGACGCTGACGCCGCAGGAGCTCGACCTGAACAGCCGCGTGCGAATCGCCACCGAGTACGCGGCGGCCTCGCAAGTCGCGTTGCGCGTCGATTGCTCGCGCAACGCTCCGCCGATCGAATCCGTGTCCGGCGCGCAGGTCTCGATCCGCGGCGAAGGACCGACGGCCAGCGTCGCCTGCCAGATGCAAAGCGACGCGGCCACGCTGCGCCTTCCCGTCTTCGAAGTGGCCGAGGGCAAGCGCGCGATCGTGCGCCTCGAACTCGAGAGCCCGATCGCCAGCACGAGCAACGTCTTCTTCCAGACGCGCGCCGAACCCAGCTTCAGCCGCTCGCGCCAGTACCAATACGAGATCCACCAGGGCCTCAACGAGATCTTCGTCGAGGTCGTCGACCCTGACTTCAACGGCAAACTGCTGCTCAAGCCCTCGCGCGAGGCTGGGACCTTTCTGATCCGGTCCCTGGAGGCGCGGCTGGTCGCGCGCTGAGCGATTCGGGTTAGGCTGGCGCGGCCGACGGGTTCTCGTTCAGGAAGGACGCAACCATGAATCGACTGCTGCTGGGTGGAGCGTTGATCGCACTGGTGCTTGCCGCGTTGCTGTGGTGGTCCTCGGCGGACACGCCGGCCGCCGCGGTGGTTGCACAGGCTGCGGTGGTAGAGACCGTCGTTGCGCCGGCGATGGCTGCGCCCGGAGAAGTTGCCTCAGCGCAGCGCGAGATCGCGATGCAGCCCGAGCTCGAGCCCGAGCCGCAGGCCGCCGCGCCCGCGCCTGTCGCTGCTGCCGATGCGGCGCTCAGCGGCACCGCGCTCAGCGGAACGCTCGTCGTGATCGACGAGCAGGGCGTCGAACGAACGGACCTCGACGGCGAATTGCAGATCGTGCTGTGGCGCGAATCCCGCGGCGAGTGGCACAAGGTCGAGGTACGCGCGGGCCTCTGGAGCACGACGCTCCCCAGCGAACGGCCGATCAAGGCCATTTCGATCGCCGACCTGCAGGCAGGTGGTCGCCGCGCCGTGCCGCTGGCCGGCTTCGAAGGGCACATCCCGATCCCCGCCGACGGCCGTTGGCTGATCCGCGCGCGCTGGCCGCCGGAGACGCTGCTGCACGTGCGCGATCGCGACAGTGGCGCGGAGCTCGATCCCGTGCTGCTGGTCGCCGCCAACGGTTGGCCCGCATCGACGGCCCTCCATCCCTCCCAGGCGGCGGGCAGCGCCAAGGACCTGGGCCCTTCACCCGTTCGTCCGCCGCCGAGCCGGCAGGGGAGAGAACTCACGCGCACGCTGTTCGCGAGCAGTCCGGGTTATGCCTGGGGCAAGATCGAAATCAACGAGGGCCTCGGCGGCGAACGCATCCTGCTGCTCGAGCGCGGCGGCGACCTCGAGATCCGCATCCTGGGCGTCGTCGACGATCCCAATGCCGTGCTGCGGATGTTCAGCGAGGAGTTCTCGCCGATCTTCGAATTCAAGCTCGGCACGCGCGACACGTACGAAGTCAGCGGCATCGTTCCCGGCGACTATCGACTGGTCGCGCAGATCGGCGACTATTGGGACGAGCCCGTCGAACTTGGAGAGGTGAAAACGCAGGTCGTCGCCGGCATCCGCAGCAAGGTCGAGCTTGCGCTGAAGGCCGTGGCCGCGCCCGCGCGCGTGCCCTGCGCCGGCACGTTGATGATCCCCGCCGAGTGGGGGCTCGCGGATTTCACACTGGGATTCGAGCTTCTGGGAACCGCGCTCGGTGGAGCCGAGAGCCGTTTCAAGATTCGCCGCGAGCAGATGCAGAGTGTCGGCGACTCTCCGACGCTCTACGCCTGGAAGGCGCCCGACGTGCAGCCCGGACGCTACGAGGTCGAGCTGTCGAAGTTGTCGTTCAGCGTCGGGCTCGACGTGCCAGAGCAGGGCATCGTCGACGCGCGCATCGAACTGCCGCCGCCGACATGGGTCGACGTGCGCTGCGTCGACGATGCCACCGGACTCGAAATCGAGGACGCGATGGTGTCCTGGCACTACAAGCTGCCCGAGGGAGTCAGCGGCTGGGGTTCGGAGAACGCGAAGCGCGACCAGGCTCGCGACTGCTTCCGCATCCGCGCGCCGGTAGGGACCCTGCTGGTCCAGGGCAGCGCAAAGAGTTTCGCGCGCAAGCACGTCGACTTCGACGCCGGTCCGGGCACGAACGAACTCGAGCTGCGCCTGGAAAAACTCTGCGGGCTGACGCCGCTGCTGCGCGACGGCGAGACGCTGATTCCCTGGGGCACGGACATGCGTCCCGAACTCGAGCCAGCGGAGGGACAGGCGCCGTACAACTCGTGGTCGCATGGCCAGGGCGCGATCACGCTGCAGCGCATCGACCCCGGGATGTACACGCTGAAGGTCCCGCCGATCCCCGGCTTCGAGCCGGTGCCCGATCAGCTCGTGCGTCTGGAAAAGGGCGTGGTCGTCGAGCACGTCATACAGTTGGTGCGCGGGCCCTGACGGCCACACGTGGCGCGGCGAACTTCCGACGATCGGAGCGCTCGTGTAGGTCCCCGTCCGAAGGGTCCTGAGTCGCAAGTCCACCGATCCGCTCCCCTTGGCTGCGATGGCGCGCGGACGACGCGGCTGGATCGCGCCGACGGAGCAGGAAACTGACGGATCGCCGGGCGCGCGGTAGAGTCCCTGCTCGTACGCGCGGATTTCGCATGCGAGCCATGTCTCACAAGCGCCCTCTCTTCGTCGCGGGCGCAGTGCTTCTGCTCGCCGCCGTCCTTCTCGATCCGCAGCGGCTGTCTCAGGGCCTCCTCCGCGGAAGCTGGTTTTTTTCGCTGCCTCGGCTTGGCGAGTTGCGGCTGGCGCTGGCGCTCTTGGGCGTTTGCCTCGCGGTCCTGCCGTGGCTGCTGGCGCGGCTTCGGCCGGCGCCGGTCGTCGCGCCCGAGGGACGGCGTCTCTCGCGGCCCATCGACTGGATCTTCGCGCTGGCGCTCGCAGCGAACGCGACCGCCGTGCTCGTGCGCGACGATCCGATCAGCAAGGACGCCAAGTTCTACCTGGGCGAGAGCCTCGACATCGCCGCGCGCGGCGGGCCGCTCGCGCTTGTCGGCCGCTGCTTCGACGGAAGCTGGGCCGAGGACAACCGTCATCCGTTCTACCTCGCCGCCATCGCGCCCTTCGCGCGGGAGTCGCTGCGCTTCGTGGACGCCGCGCGCGGCGTGTCGCTCGCCGGGGCGCTGCTCACGCTGCTGCTCTGCCTGCGCGCCTGCCGCCGCCGCGGCGGCGAGCCTGCAGCGGCGCTCGGCGGCGTCCTGTTGGTCAGCAATGCGGCCTTCGTGGAACAGGCTGCGAGCGTCGCCTGCGAGAGCTGGTGGACGGCATTCGCGGTGCTCGCCGTCGATCAGGCGACGCGCAACGACGCGATCGGCGCGGCACGACGCTGGGGCGTCGTCGGCGCGAGTCTCGGGATGGCCTTCCTGAGCAAGGGCACGGGCACGTTGCTCGCGCTCGCGATCGTTGCATGGATCCTGTGGTCGGAGCGCTCACGTGCCTGGCGTGCGCTGTTGCTGTGTGCGTTCGCCTTCACCCTCGTCGCGTTGCCGCTGCTCGTGCGCAATCAACTGCGCTTCGGCAATCCGCTGTACAACGTCAACTCGTCGCGCGTGTTCTGGCTCGACGGCTGGAAGGAGTTCTCCGATCCGCAGGCCATGGCGCAGGCCGGTCCCTGGCACTATCTCGCTTCGCACTCGCTTGCTGAGATCGTCTCGCGCCTGGGCTCGGGCCTGCTCAAGCAGGCGGTGCACGCGCTGGAAGCCCTTGCGCCCTTCTCGCCGCATCCAGCGTTTGGGGTTCCGGGCTTCCTGCTGCTGGGTCTGTGCGTGGCCGGATCCGGCGATAGGCGCCTGCGCAGCTGCTTGTGCATGATCGCGGCCTTCTGGCTCGGCAGTTTCGCCTGGTATGCGCAGGCCTCGAGCGGCTACCAGTACCTTGCGGTACTCGTGCCCTTGGTGCTGCCCGCGCTTGCCGAACTCGTCAGTCGACTGGACACGCGCGGGGCCAACGCCATGCGCACGGCGAGCGTGGCAGCTGCACTGCTGCTGGCATGCGTGTCGCTGTTCCGCGGTGCGTTCGATTTCCGTCCTGCTCGCGTCGTGTCGCCGGCTTGGAATCAGGAGCTGCACGCGTACTTGCGCGAGAGCACGGCGAAGGAACCCGACGCGATCTACCTGCTGGGCCCCAGCCGGGAACTCGGATTCGACTGGGACCGCAGCCTGCTCGCGACGCGGCATGCGAGGCCGAAGAACGCGCGAGCGGGGCAGCAGCTGCTCGGCGCCAGTCGCGGCGACCGCGTGCGCTTCCTCGTGGTCGAAGCGCACGGCGGCCCTCGCCGCTTCGGCGACGACTGGGTGAGCTGCGGTCCCGAGGGCACGCTTGTTCCGGGCGCCGCGGCGCCGGGCTGGTCGCACGTCGCGGGATTCCCCGCGCACGCCCCGCGCGTGCTGGTGTTCGAGCGGCATTGAGCGCGATCGCGCCAGTCAGCGCGCCTTGTCCAGGAGTCCTGCGCCCAGGAAGGGCGGGCCGCCAACGCCGAGTACGCTCGCGAGTTTCGTGCGCGGCGAGTTCGGGCGGAGCTTCTAGGACGGCCGCGTGAGCGGGGGAAAATGCTGCGCGAGTCGTCGGTTGCGGCCGAGCGCGATCCAGGGTTTCCGCTCGGATTTGGGAGCCTGGCGCCCGCGTCAGAGCAGCTGGCGCGCCAGCAGCGCGCGCAGATCGGGCGCCAGCGACTTGCGCGGCTGCCACTCGACCGGGCGAGCTAGCAGGCTCCGCAGCCGCCCGATCGTTGCGCCGTACATGACGCGAGGCTGCAACGCGATGGTTGGGACGTCATCGTCGAACAGCTCCGACCACTGCTCGAGCGCCTCGAGTCCGACCACCAGGGAAACGCGCGGCTCCATCAGGCCGGAGTAGAGTGCCACGAGCGAACCGCACGCGCCTTTCCCGACCACGGCCACCCTGGGCGTGATGTCGAGCAGCACCTCGGCGGCCCGCGCCGCGTCCCAGCCCATGGCGAAGCTGTCCGCGATGCCGAGGTAGCTCATCAGCTTGGGATCGAGCCCGGGCAGTTCTCCGAATCCGCGGACGTCGAGCAGCAGGCAGGCAAATCCGTCAGCGACCAGCGCGTCGATCGGGAACTCCCGCCTCGCGGCGAGCTTGCCGCCTTCGTGCACGAAGACGATCGCGGCCCTGGTCGTCGCCGGCCGATAGAGCAGGGCAGGGATCGTGATTCCCGGTTCGGACTGGAACGTGACCGGTTGGCCAGGTTCGTCAGGGAGCCCGGGAAGGGTCTTGAACTCGAGCGGTACGCGCGCGGGCCACCCGCCGTTCAGCGCGACGACGGCATCCCATGTCGCGTCGCCAGCGCGCTCGACGTTGGCGCGCGCGATCTCGCGCATCGTCAACTGGATCAGCGGCGGATCGGGCAGGCACAGCAGCTCCTCCGACTCGGGCGGCTCGGTCGTGATCGTGGCCTCGGCAACGGGAGAGCCGTCGCCCTTCTGGCGCAGGTGGAGGTCGAAGAAGCCCATCGCTGCTTCGCGCATGGGCTTCGAGTAGTCGTGCCCGCCCTCGAACACGCGGCACCAGGCCTTGTCCTCGGCACCGAAGAGCTTCCACGTCGTCTTCAGTTTTTCGCCGGTGCGCAGCGTGCCGCTCGCCGGAAACTCGCGGTCGTCCTTCGCGCCGATCACGAACACCGGCGCGGGTGCGCGCAACGCGATCACGTCCGCTCGATCGCCGACCTGCATGTAACCCGGAACGTGGTTGCAGTCGCAGCCGTTGTCCCAGCCGTCGAGGAAGCTCGTGGGATAGCAGACGGGAACGGCGCAGGCGAAGCGTTCGTCGGCCGCGAAGGCGAACATGGTCGCGTGCCCTCCGCCGGAGACGCCGGTGATCCCCACGCGCGACATGTCGGCCTCGGGACGCGTCGCGAGGTAGTCGACGGCTCGCATCAGGTCCCAGACGTACACGGTGTCGGCCGTGGTCGAGCCCGCGATCAGGCGCGGGTCGAAGTGCGTGCCAGCGCCACGGCGCTCGATCCTCGAGCCGCCTTCGTAGCTGTGGCCCGGAGAATCGACTTCGATCGCGAGGTAGCCCGCGCGCGCCTGGGAAATCAGGCGCGCCTGCTCGGTCGGCTCGCTCTTCTTGTGCGGCCAATGCCCGGTGGCGTTGACGATCACGGGCAGCTGTTCGCCGTCGTGCCCCTTGGGCACATAAAGGTGCGCGGTCACGGGGAAGTTCGGTCGGCTCTCGTACACGATCTTCTCGAGCGTGTAGCCCTCGCGATCGAGCCTGCCGGTGACGCGCGTGTTGAGCGGCGTCCTCGGCGGCAGGGGATCGAGACCGATCGAGCGCAGGAACTCGCGCACGCGCGTCTCGCGCGCCGTTTTAAAAGAACTGACCGACGCAGGAGCCGCCTGGTCGCAACTTTCCCGGATTTTTTTCGCGAGCCAGTCAGCGACCATCCGACTCCCTCGACCTTCGAGGATGCGGTCCGGTGACAGCGAACCGCGCACGACTTCGAACGAGTCCATGCCCTGCTCGTTGACGATCACTTCGCCCAAAGTCAGGAAGGAGATCTCGTGCGCGTTCATGAAGTCGCAGAAGACGCTGCTCGCATACCGATTGCCCTCGCTGCCCGGGTCGACCACGACAACAGGGTTTTCGCGCCCTCCGAGCTCGAGCAGCCGCTTCAGGTTGCGCGAGCAGCCCGGGATGTGCATTCGCTGCATCAAGCGCGCTTGGCATAGCCAAATCTCGCCCTCGCCGTACTTGCAGCGCGCGAGGCCGCCGTTGCCGAAGACCTCCCAGTCCTCGCTGGCCTGGATCGGCTGGTAGAGCACGTCCTGCGTCTCGACCTTCTCGAGCCCGAGCGCGCCGGCCGGATCGAAGACCGTCGTCGCCCCATTCACGATCGTCGGCCGCTTGGGGAACCAGTCCAGCGGATAGCGCCCGCTGGTGTAGTCCTGCTGCAGCACGAGCAGCTTCATCCCGCGCTTCACGCCGTCGAGCAGCTTGCGCTGCGTGGCCACGTCGAACCCGCGATGGAAGTCCCACGCGCGCGCCGCGATCAGCATCATCCCGTGCTTCGCGGGATCCAGCGACGCCGGACGCAGGTACCTGAGGGCTTCCTGGCTGGAGTAGTACTGCGGCGTCGGCCCGCTGCTCGCGGGGACGACGAGGTACGGTTGCTCCACGCGCCAGTCGGGAATGCGCGAGTAGGAGTTCCCAACCTCGAGCTCGGCGGAGATCGCCTGCCCTGCCGGCAGCCGATCGAGACTGGCGACGAAAGCCTTGCCCTCGCGCGCCATCGCCATGCTGTGGAAGAAGGTCGAACTCGGCAGCGGCTTCCACAGCAGCCAGGCCCGCTCCAAGCCGGCCAGCTCCTCGATGCGGCAGTGCACGCGTCCTTGTGCATCGGAACGGACCTCCAGTCGCGGTTTCGGGCGGACGATTTCGCTCGGACGCTCCTTCGGGCGAATCGGCTCGCCGGGGAAGAGCTTCTCGAGTCGCTGCACCTCGGTCTGCACCTTGGGCAATTCGTCCTGCCAGTGGAAGCGATTGCTGCGCATCCGCAGGCGGTCCGTGAAGGGCTTGTATTGGAGTCCGATTCCGGTCGTCGCTAGCTTGACCCACTCGCTCGCGGATTCGCCGAAGTAGCCGCGCGCTTCCAAGCCCCATGCCCGGCCGCGTTCGCCGGCTTCGGCGCGAGCCAAGCACTCCGCCGCATGGGCCTTGTTCGAGAAGAAAAGCGACAGGCTCCGGAGGCTGCCGCAAATGCCGGCCAGCTCCGATCCCGACAGCGTCACGTCGTCGATCCGGAACGGGAAGTCGATCGGCTGATCCACTTGCGTCGGACGCATACGTCCGTCGTGCCCGCCGGTTGCCTCGAACGCAAGCTGTTCCTTGATCGACAGCAGCGCATGGCTGTCGAAGGCCTCGCCCTGGATGAAGTCGTCGAGCGTGCCGCCCCACTCCAGCTCAGGCGCGTGGTCGCGGTGATCGGGCCCCAGCGACCAGGCCGTGAAATTCGAAGGCACGACGCGGCTCGCCTGCTTCCACGTCCGCGCGTAGTCCTGCGCTTCGAGCCCGATGTGCTTGCCGATCGCCGCCTCGAACACGCTCTCCGGCGTCCTGGGGTCGTACCCCAGCCGCCCCCATTGAACGAGCCAGAGCGCGTCGCGCTCGTGGATCCAGTCGCACCACTGCGCACCGGGTTCCGCGAGGTAGTAGCGCGGCGTCGCCGGAAAGTACGAGTTCATCATCTCCACGCTGAACCCGCGTGCCGTGCCCATCGGCATCGACAGCAGCGTGCGCCGCACCCAATCAGGCTCGTAGAACGGAAAAATCCTGTGCGTCCCGTTGGCGCGCACCTGCCACACGATCTTGTACGGCTGCGCCGGCCAGCGCTCGCCATTGTCCGCGACGACGCCGGGCCACATCTTCGCCGCCGACTTCACGTTCGAATCGCTCAGGTAGTCCTCGAACGAGTACGAATGCCAGCCCGGCACGCGACCGCCGGCGATCGGATACGGCGGACCCCACTGCTCGCCATTGAACTTGATCTCGACGCTGAAATCGCTCGAAGCCTGCGCCAGCGGCACGACGACCTGCTTGCGCGTGATCCACGAGCGCGTGTACAGCGGAATGTCGCGCCCGCTGGCTTGCGCCGCTTCCGTGTAGCACTTGAAGAATTCCGCGCCATGGCCGCTCTCCCCGATCCGAAAGCCGATCGCGTCGAGCACGGGCAGCGCGCGGATCATCGCCTCGACCACTTCGCGGGTGTACTTGTAGAGATTGGCCTCGCTCGATTCATACGGCGGCTTGGGATGGTGCGGAGTGTAGAACTGCGCTTCGTAGGACATCACACTGAGCTTGATGCCGCGCGCGTGCGCCATCTCGATCACGTGCGCGAGCTGCGCGAGATTCTTGGCCTTGATCGCCGGCGCAACGCCGACGTCAGGGAACGAGGGGCTGTCGATGAAGTAGGCGTAGAGATTCGGAAAGCGCGTCGTGTCGATGTCGTAGGTGCCGTGCAGGTCGAGCTGGTTGAGCCGCGCCTCGGCCATCAGGTCGAACAGCGTGGTCCAGTAGTCCTCGTCGTGGAACCACCAGCGCTGCGGGTCGTTCAGCGCCGCGGAATCGTAGACGGGCTCGTTCCTCTCCGAGTCCCAAGGCAGCGTCAGGAACGGATTGATCGCGCGCACGGAGAGGAACGGCTCGTGCTTCGACTCCGCAGGCTCGAAGGCCTTGGCGCCAAGCCTCTCGATGCGCTCCGCGAGCTCGAGCTCGCCGTACATCGCGCCGCTGGCGTCGCTGGCGACGATTCTCGCGCGCGAACCGTCCGTCGACAGCGTGAAGCTCTCGGCAATGCCCGTGGCGTCCACACGCACTTCGATGTCGCCGAGCTTGGCCTGCAACTGCGCTGCCTCGCACGCGCGCTCGAGGGCCTGCCTCCCGAATTCCACCGGCCCAGGCGACTGCGGTGCGGCCAACGCCAGCGCGAGCAGCAGGTTCAGCATGATGCGTCACAAGGTAGCGCGTCCTCGCGCGCCGCACCGCCGGGAATCCACGCGCGCGGTCCGAGCCGGTGCAGCCGAACTCCGCTCGAACGAGTTGCAGGAGTGCCGCAGGCATGTTTCGTCGATCGAGGTGCGAGTTCGCGGTCACCGGCGCGTGCTGCTCTTCGCTGGCGCCCGTCGCCGTCGATCGCGCACGCGGTGACCAAGAAGAACGAGAGCCCGCAGGCGAGCGAAGCCGTTGCCGCCGACGCACCGGTGGCGAAGAGCAGCGGCACGCCAGACAGGAAGGGCGAAACCACCAGTCCGGTCGAGCGTGAAGGACCAGCCCGAAGAGCACGTGCGTCCAAAGTCGGCATCCTGCACCAGGACCACGAGAGCCTTGTGCAGGTGCTGGCTGTAATCGAGGAGCTTCATGCCGGGTCTTGACCGAAGCAGGTGACCGAGCGGGACGCGAGTTGTGTGAACGAGGTGGGGATTCCGAGAAGCGACGCGATCGAGGTTCTGATGGGGACGTGCCAGTGCCTCGCGACTGGGACCAGCGGTTTCGCGCGCGCAGGATTGGCGGCGTCGAGCCAACCAGCGACGGCTTCGAAGACGCGCGGGAGCAGAAACGGAGTCCGGCTCCGCATTCTGTCCCACGGCGAAGGCCATTCGGGCGAGCGGAGAGGTGCTTTTGTCACCCGGTGAGGTGCGCTGCTGTTGCCGGACCTGCGGCCTTTTTCCAAAGGAGTAGGATCGCGGCGGCGCCCGGCACGCCCGGGCGCACGATCCAGGCCATCTTCAAGAAGGTCCATCTCCCATGAAGCACGCATCGATCCTACTCGCACCGATTGGCATGGTCCTCGGGACAATTGCCGGCGCGCAGCAGCCTGCCGGCTCAGATGCTGCGCCCTTCCCCGCGGCCTTCCAGAGCATGGCGCCAGGCACTGGCTCCTACCTCGCGCAGTACCCAGTCGTAGTCCCCGGCATCGACGTGGAAGGTGCGCTCGGAGTCAACGGCTGCCTCGGAGTGGAGCATGCATGGGGGTACTACTGGGTGTCGGCGCGCGGCGCGCCGGCTGCGGCCGGATCGCACGTGATCGGACAGTTCACGACGGCCGGTGCATTGCTCAGCACGACGATTCAGCAAAACACCGGCGCCACTTCCTGGGGCATTCGCGATCTGGAGTCGGATGAAGCCGCCAACAAATTGTGGGGCGGGCATGAGGGCGGCGTACTCCAGGAGTACGACTACGTGGGCGGAGCAGCACCGCTGGTGTTCAACCAAGTGCACATGATCGGTCCTGCCGTAAGCGGCGACATCGCCCGCGGGCTGGCGCGCGATCCGAGCACGGGCATATTCTACGTCGTCAACCTCTCGAGTCCGATCGGACGCTTCACCTTGAACCCGTTCACCATGCTGAGCAGTCTGCCGAGTGCAGGCAAGATCTTCTACGGTCTAGCCCACGACAGGGTCAACGACACGTTGTGGGGCTTTTGCCAGGACAACGGGCAGATCGTTCCGCTCCCGCCGGCCGGAGCCGACCTCGTCGAGCTCAATGAATTCGACATTACTACCGGCGCACTCACAGGCAATGGCGGCTGGAGCGTCACTCACGGTGTCCAGCTCCAGAACATCGCAGGCGGGATGGACATCTACGACGACGAGCCGCTGAACCCCGGCAAGCTGACTTTCGTCGTCCTGCACCAGTTTGCGCCGGACACGGTCTACGGCCTCGACCTGGGCAAGTTCACACAGACGCCGGCGGTCGTGTACTGCACGGCGAAGCTGAACTCGCTGGGATGCACGCCGGCGATCGCCGCCGTCGGATTCTCCAGCGCGAGCCTGAGCTCAGGCTTCGAGGTGAGCGCAGCGAACGTACGCAACCAGTCCGCAGGCGTGCTGCTCTACGGCAACAGCGGGCGGCTGAACGTGCCCTTCAGCGGCGGAACCCTGTGCCTGCGCACGCCGTTCCGTCGCGCTCCGGCGACGAACTCGGGCGGCAGCCCCTGGCCCGCGGCCGACTGCAGCGGCGTGTTCTCGGTCGACCTCAACAGTTTTGCCCAGGGCCTGCTGGCCGGCACGCCGGCTCCCTTCCTCACGATCGCCGGCAGCGTCGTCAACTGCCAGTGGTGGGGCCGCGATGTCGGACTCGCGGCGCCGGGCAACACGACGCTGACCGACGCGCTCGAGTTTGCTGTCGGGCCGTAGCACCGCCGTTTGACGCAAGGCCAGGCTCCCTTCGCAGCATTCGAGAACCGCTCGAAGCTCGCGAAGGGGAGCCCGCAGCCGTCTGGGCGAATCCCGGCGAGCGCGCCAATCCGTCGGCGCGAGTTCTCCGGGGCTTTTGCGACGTGCGAAGCGTGACGCTCGTGCCGGGCTTCGGTAGTCACGGGTACCATGACCCAATTCCACGGCAAGTCGATGCTTGCAGGCGCGGCCACGGCTCTCGCATGCGTCGTGTTCGGCGTCTTCCTTGGCCAGCGCGTTCTGCCCGATTGGTTCAACGCGCGAGCCAGCGGCGCGCCGCTGGTTGCGCGGGGACTGACAATCGTCGACGCTCGAGGGCGGGAGCGCATTGTCCTCGGAAATCTCGGAGGGGATGACTTTGGTTTGCGGGCGTTCAGTGCTGAGGGCGTGCAGAGGTTGAACGGTGTAGCTCCGGGAGATGCCTACGGGCCCGCGATCCTCAGCGTGTGCGACTTCGGGGGACAAGAGCTGGTGACCATGCGATGTGAAGGCTCGCCTCACCATGGTCCCGAGCCGAGCTTGGACATCAAGGGCGCTCGCGATTGGTTGCTCATGCAGCTTGGCAAGAACACCTCGTTCGAAGAAGACGGCGCCAGGCTGGCGATGTTCGACAACGAAGGCCAAGAAGTGGTCACCTTGGCTACAGGCTTTCTCAGCCGCTCGCCGCGGCTTGTGATGCGCAGCAGTGTTGATGTGACCAAGCAGCCGGATGGCAACTGGTCCTACCCTGAAGAGGCGCAGGCCTACGGCGCGCTGTACTTGTGTGCCCCCACGCTTCCTGGAGGGCCGGGGCAGAAGCCCCCCGTGTTCTTCGCGCGAGCACAGGGGAAGGGCGTGCGGGTCGAGTTGCCCGCCGACGCCGATCCGCGTTTGCTCATTCACGGCGAAGCGGAGGCGCCAGTGTTCAGCACCGAGCATCCTTGAAGTGAGCCAGCCTCCCCTTCGCTTGCGAACTTCACGGCCCGTATGCTGGGCGATCGAGAACCGAACATGAAGCCTTCGCGCAACCTGCTGCTGCTCGCTGCGACGCTGGCCCTGGGCATTGGCCTTGGCGGCTTCCTGCTGATCCAGCAGCGCAAGGAGCAATCCACTTCCGCTGTCGAAGCAACCGAGGCCAAGCACGCGGAAGCGTCGCCGGCTCGCGCAGCGAATGAGGCCGTCGAATCCATGCCCGTTCCGATTGCCGAGGCCATCTTGAGCGATGCGACCGACGTATCGCAGCGCAAGGAAGTCGACACGCAGCAACTCGAGATCCTCGTGTTGGACCCCGAAGGCGCGCTCGTCGTCGACGCGCGAGTTGCGCTGTTCCGCGAGGAAGCACTGCTCCTGGATGGCAGCACCGGAAGCGACGGCAGCGTGCGCTGGCGCGCGCAGGACGGCACCGCGCAGTACGCGATCGCGGCGTGGGGATGGGCATTCGCTCGCGGCGAAGTGGAACTGAGCGCGGGGCGCAAAACGCTGACGCTTCCCGAAGGCGCGCTGATCGCGGGAACCGCGCTGGTCGATGACGCCGCGCCGGTCGAGCCCTTCGAACTGCGCTGGAGATCGGACGCTTCCGCCGAGGAGTTCAGCTTGCCCCAGGCCGTTTGGCAGGGGCTGCGGCGGCCGAGTTTCAAATTCGTCTCCCCCGTGGCGCGAACCGGCCCCGACGGTTCATTCCAATTCCGTGGGTTGCGGCCGGACGCGAGCGGCAGTCTGCTGTGGACCGCGCCGTACTTCTTGCGCGGCGCTCCCTCCGAGCGCCAGGCGCGCAGCTTGAACCTCAAGGCTCCGCGCAGCGATGTGCGGCTCGACCTGAGCGCGGGCTGCGAATTGCGCTTGCGCGTGGTCGACGCGGCCCGGAATCCCGTGCCGAACGCGCAGGTGAGACTCGAACGCAGAACGGGCTCGGCTCCAGCCGTCGGGAACAGCGCGAGCTGTGATGAGCAAGGTCGTTGCAGCATCGCGCTCTCGCCAGAAGCCTTCGATCGGTGCAGCGTTTCGGTCGCGCATGAAAAATCCGCGGCGTGGAAACTGCATGCGCTCACGCCGCCGCCGGTCCTCTGCGGTGTGTGGGACGTCGGCGATCTGGAAGCGACGGCTGCGCGCACGGTCCTGGTCCGCGTGCAGGACGTGGAGGGCCGGCCGATCGAAGGTGCAAGCGTCTACGCCTGGAAGCCCCCGAATCCAGAGCGACGCGCGACAACCGATGCGTCGGGAATGCAGTCGGTCTTGATGGCTGCGAGCGACTCCAAAATCGCCGTCGAGGCTTTCACGTACACCAGCGAGATCGTCGAGGTCAGCGAGGGAGCCGCGGAAGTCGTCGCGACGATGCAGCGCAACTGCGTGCTCGAATTCGTTCTCTCGGATCCGTCGCTCACGCACGAAGGGCTGACGCTCGAGTTGAACGGACCGAGCCCGATGTTCGACGATGCCGAACTGCAGGCATCGCTCGCGCCCGAGAAGCGACGCCCGCGCACGGCAACCCACGAAAGCCGAAGTGCAGCATCGGGCGGCGCCGCTGACGGCACTTCGACGCTGATGCTGCAGCCCGGAAAGGACCTGCGCTGGAGGGTCGCTTCCTTGCGCCCGCATCAGCCCTTGCGCGCGCGACTGCGCGGCGGCGGCGCCCTGGTCTGTGAGGTCCAAGTGCCGCCGCTCGAGCCGGGTGAGCAGCGCATGGTCACATTCCCGATCCTCTCGCCCCCGAGGTCGCTGATCGTGCGCGTGCTTTCGCCGGACCTGCAGCGTGTGAGCGGAGCTTCGATCTGGACCCAGGAGGGGGAGGCACTGCGAACCAGCCAGCGTCAACTCGCCAACGCGGACGGCGAGATCGAATTGAAGTCGCTGTTCGGCGAGCGCTTGAGCTTCGTCGCGCGCGGCGCTCCCTACGCTCCCAAGCGCGTCGACCTGGCGCCGATTCCCCAGGGTCGCTTCGACGTCGTGCTCGAACCGGCGGAGAGCGCGGAGATCGAACTCGTGCACCTCGACGGTTCGCCGTACACCGCCGAAGTCCATCTCGACTCGGAGGCCACGCGCTGGGGCGAGCTGTCCACGACGCCGCTTGGCCCGGGTCGCTACCGGCTCGACGGCTTGCCTCCGGGCGAAGTGCTGTTGACGGCGCAAGGAAAGTTCGGCGCCCTTCGGCGATTGCATCGTTCGGGCGATCCGCTCCTGCGCCTGGTCGTCGACGAACCCGGTGTCATCGCCGCAAGCATCCAAGGCACTCCGAAGGATGGGAAGGGCGTGTGGATGCTGGAGCTCGCTGCAGTGGGTTCGTCGCGCGCGCTCACTCGCTGCGGCGTGTACCAGGCGCAGCCGCGTTGGACGGAGGCTTCGTTCGAGGGCCTGCCGCCGGGCGAATACGAACTTCGCCTCCTGCATGCCGAGGTTGCCATCGAGGATTGGGCCATGGAACCATTGCGCCGCATCGGCACGCCGGTGCGTGTGGTCATCGACGCGGAGCACGAGAGTGTGAAGGTCGACATGGCGCTGCCGCGTTGAGGGTCTCGACGGTTGCGCCGTATTCCTGCGCGCCGGACGATTCGCATCACGCCACCCAAGGCAGAGCCCGCATCTACAGCTTCGTTGTCGGAGCGATTCGCGGATCCCGGCGCTGCCCTACGGACACGTCGTGAATTCCAGCCCGCTCGACAAGCTCACGTCGTTCGGCGCCGCGAATCCGGGATCGCGGCCCCACCACTGGCATTGAACCAACGTGCCTGGAATTTGCAGCGAGGGGAGCGGGCTTCCGCCGAGCTTGCCGGCTGCGAAGGCGCTGAAATCGATGCTGAACGTACCCGTGCAGTCGTTGAGCGGCAGCGGAGATCCCCCCGCGCTGACCGGAGTCGACTTGTGGATCGGATCGGCGAGGCACAGCGTCCCGCCCTGGAAGGGCAGCGCACTGCGGCCCGTGACGCTGTAGCCAAGCAGGCCGCGACGCTGGTTCAGCACACGCCTTCCGTGCACCAGGAATCCGCTGCTCGCGCTCGCGCTCGAACTGCCGCTCGATTCGATGAGCGGCAGGCATCCAAGCGAGTTGGCTTTCGCGACGCAGAAGGAAACCGCGGAGTCCTTGCAGCCGCCGGCCGGCCCGATCCGAGCAACCGTGTAGCGCGAGCCTGCCGCGACTTCGGAATAGACCTGCCCGGCGGGCAATGGCGGCACATTGCACTGGCCGGAAGTGTTGGAGCCCCACGCGCGCAATGCACCGTCACTGCGACGCGCGACCACGTGGTACCAGCCGATACTGACCTGGAGATAGGACAGCCCCGCGGGCAGCGTCGGAACTGCGCCTTGACCATGGCCGGTGTGGCCCCAGACCACGATCGATCCGTCGCTGCGAAGGGCCGCCGAAGTCTCATGAAAGGCTGCGACTTGCACGTAGAACACCCCTGCGGGCAAGGCGGGAACGTTGAGCTGGCTCGAGCTGTTCGATCCCCAGGCTACCGCGGATCCGTCGCTGTAGCGTGCTGCCGTGTAATAGGTGCCCGCAGCCAGTTCGACATACAGCATCCCCGGCGTCACGGGCGGTAGATCGGACTTGCCGTAGGCGTTCCAGCCGAAGCCGATGACCGAGCGGTCACTGCGAACCAGGAACGTGTTGCCGGCACCCGCGGTCGCCTTCGAGTACGAGATGCCAGGTGGAGCTGTTGGGATGCTGCACTGCCCATAGTCGTTGCCCCCCCAGGCGATGGCGGATCCATCGCTGCGGCACGCCACGGTGTGACCTGGCCCCGCGGTGACTTGCGTGTAGGTCATGCCCGTAGGCAGTGGAGGAACATCGCACTGGCCGACGCCATTGGCGCCCCAGGCCGCGATCGTTCCGTCGCTCCGCCGTGCAACCATGTGAGTTGAGTACGGTCCTCCCGAGCCACACGTTCCGACCGAGACATAGGACGAGCCCGCTGGCAAGGCCGGAGGGTTGTTCTGGCAGTAGCTGTTGTATCCCCAGCTCTCGATCCGGCCGTTGCCACCTCGCGCCGCCGTGTGCGAGCCGCCTGCTGCGACCTCGACAGAAGACAGTCCCGCCGGCGCATTGCACTGGCCGTAGATGTTCCAGCCCCAGGCAACGAGCGATCCGTCGCTACGCCGTGCGATCGTGTGCTCACCTCCGGCCGACACTTGGACGTAGCTCAGTCCTGCGGGCAGTGCGGGCACATCGCATTGGCCCTGCAGGTTCGATCCCCACGCGACTGCAGCACCGTCGCTGCGAAGCGCGACCGTATGGTGCAATCCCGCAGCGAGTTGCGTGTAAGTCAGGCCGGCCGGCGTCGCCGGCACGTTGCACTGTCCATAAAAGTTGTTGCCCCATGCGAGAACTACACCATCGCTGCGCCGAGCCAGAGAGTGGTAGCCGCCAGCCTTGATCTCGACATAGACCTGGCCCGCAGGCAGTACGGGCACATTGCATTGGCCGAGTTCATACCTGCCGAATCCGACAACGGATCCGTCGCTGCGGCGAGCCAGCGAGTGCATCCAACCCGCAGCGAGTTCGACGTACGTCAGGCCTGCGGGCAGCACGGGCACGCCAGCCGCTCCATACGTCTGATCGCCCCAGCCGACGGCGGTGCCATCGCTCCGGCGCGCGAGCATGTGAAAGCCGCCAGCCGAGATCTCGACATAGGTCAAACCCGCCGGCGGGACGGGAACATCGGACTGGCCGAAACGATTGTCGCCCCAGACCACGACAGAGCCGTTGCTGCGGCGCGCCGCGGTGAAAAATCCACCGCAGGCAAGTTCGTCGAAGGACTCTTCGGCCCAGAAAGTATTGAAGACGATCTCGCCCCAGCTGACGATCGCTGACTGCGCGCCAGCGCGCGAGCCGTCAAGCGCCAAGACGAGCGTAACCGCGAGCGCGAGCCCTGACCGGAATCGGGAACGGTGCATGGAGTTATCCTGCCTGGGACCTGCACTTCGACCAGAGCCAACGCCCGCGAGATCGATGCGGCTTTGGGAACGGGTCAGCAATTGCCGGGCCGAGCGCCTCGCGCCGCCCTGCAGTGCGATACGCGACTTGACTGGCTTGCAGCACGCGCGTGGCGTGCGGGAGCACACCGTGACAAGATCGAATCCGCTCGACCCGGGACTGAGAGCAGGACGCGGGTACGCAGTAGCCTGCGCGCCTGACGGATGCGCTCGCTATTGGAAGCGACCGCCCTCGCGTCACCCGACGCGAAGGATCAGCCATGAAGCTAGTCCCTCGCCCACCCCTTCCACCCCGGCCCGCGCACGACCTGCCCGGGCTTCGCGTTGGTGTGCTCGCCGTTGCTCAGGACCTGGACGCCATTGACGAAGACCTGCTCGACGCCGGTCGACAATTGGTGCGGCTTCTCGAAGGTCGCGTGGTCGGTGATCGTCGCGGGATCGAAGACGACCACATCCGCGAAGAAACCCGGCGCAAGCCTGCCGCGCTCGCGGATGCGCAGGTTTTCCGCAGGCAAAGCGCTGAGCTTGCGCACCGCCTCCTGCAGCGTGATCAGCTTCTCGTCGCGCACGTAGCGGCCGAGCAGTCGCGCAAAATTGCCGTAGGCCCGCGGGTGCGGATTGGTCTTCAGGAAAACGCCCTCGGGCGCGGGCGCGCCGGCGTCGGAGCAGAAGCTGAGCCAGGGGATCTTGACTTGCCGGCGCACGTTGTCCTCGGACATCAGGAAGTACACGGTGTCGATGCGCGTGTGATCCTCGACGACGAGATCCATCGCGGTCTCCTCGGGCGATTTGCCGCGCAGGCGCGCAACCTCGGCGAGCGTCTTGCCGGTCAGCGGCTTGAGCGCCTCGGTCTTGAAACCGACCAGCATCACGCGCTCCGGCGTGCCGGCGCCGAGCAGCAGATTCTCCCACTTGTCCGTCGGCGTGCGCATCTCCTCGGCGACGCGCGCGCGGATCGCCGGGTCCCGCAGGCGCTCGCACCACTTGTCGATGCCGCCCTCTTGCACCCACGGCGGCATTGCGGCGTCGAGGCCGGTCGCTCCCGCCGTGTACGTGTACATGTCGGCGGTGATCGAGAGCCCCGATGCGCGCGCGGCCTCCACCTTGGCGATCACTTCCTCGAGCTTCGGCCAGTTCGCATCGCCCGCGGCCTTGAGGTGGTAGATCTCGGCGCGCAACTCGGCGCGGCGCGAGATGTCGATCAGCTCATCGACGGCCTCGAGCAGGCGATTGCCTTCGCTGCGCAGGTGGCTGATGTACATGCCGCCGTGCTTCGCGGCCTCTTCGCACAGCGCGACGAGCTCGTCGGTGTCCGCATAGAAGGCCGGCGCGTAGATCAGCGACGAGCCGACGCCGAGCGCGCCCTCCTCCATCGCCTGGCGCACCAGCGCGCGCATGCGTCCGAGTTCTTCCGGAGTCGGCGGACGATCGTCGAAGAAGATCTCGTGCTCTCGAATCGTCGTGGCGCCGACGAAGGAAGCGACGTTGACCGAAGTCCCGAGTTCGACGAGGTGGTCGAGATACTCGCCGAGCGTCGTCCAGGTGATCTCGTACTTGATGTCGCCCTGGTTCGAGCGCATGTACTGCTTCACGGCGTCACTGAGCGGCCCCATCGACTCGCCCTCGCCCATGACTTCGAGGGTGACGCCTTGCTTGACGTCCGCCAATGCGCGCCCATCGACGAGCAAGGATTCCGTCGCCCACGAAAGCATGTTGATGAAACCCGGCGCGACCGCGCGGCCTTGCACGTCGAGCTCGCGCTCGCCCTGACCGTGGAAGCGCCCGAGCGCTGCAATGCGATCGTCCTTGATCGCGACATCGCCGACGTAGGGAGCCTCGCCGCTTCCGTCGTAAATGGTCCCGCCGCGCAGGACCACGTCGTACTCGTGCGACCCCGACGAGGCACAGGAAGCGAGCAGCCAAGCGACGCCGAGCCAGCAGAGCGTTTTCATGGCGCAAGCGTACGCACGCGGGACGCGTTGTCCACGACCACGTGACCTAGCGCGTGTGCGGCGTTGCCGGCGCGAAGGTCTTGCGCAGGGCGATGGGGGAGGCGGCGCGGTAGATCGTGCTGTGCAGCTCGAGCGGCATGGGCTCGAAGCTCCACGACAGCGACGCAGGCGCAGCGGCACGCAGGCTCGCTGCCAGCCCCTCGGCCGCTTCGCCGATGCTGTCGTCGCTCGCGAACGTGAAGAAGAAAGTCATCGGCCGTGCAGGAAACGCGCGCAGCCGCTCGCTCGCACTTCGCACCAGCGCCTCGCCGTTCCACCACAGCGAAGGGCTCAGCGCGATGTAGTGGTCGAAGAGTGCGGGCTCGAGCAGGAATGTCTCGACGATGAACAGGCCCGCGAGCGATTCGCCGATGATCCCGGTCTCGCCGCTGCCGCGCACGCGCTCGTTCACGACAGGCATCAGTTCATCGCGAATGAAGGCGCGAAAATTCGCCGAGCCACCAACGCGCGGTGCGATGCTGCGATCCTCGGCGACCTCGGTCGGCCCGGTCATGTCGCGCCGCCGTTCGGTGTTCTCGATGCCGACAACGATCACCGCGCGCATCTCGCCCGCGCGGATCGCGTCGTCGACCGTGCGCGTGACGTGCGGGAAGTCCTCCTCGATGCCGCCATCGGGCATGTAGAGCACGGGGAAGCGCGTGTCGCCGGCTTCCGCGTAACCTGGCGGCGTGTAGACGTTGATGCTGCGCGTCTCGCCGAGCACGCACGATTCGAGCACGAAGGACTCGTGCGGGAGCATCGATTCGGCCGGAGCCGCGGCCTGCGGAATCGGAGCTGTTCCTGGGCCATGCGGCGAGGCGCTACACCCCGCGAAGAAGAGCGTGCACATCGCAACGAGCAAGCCCTGCAGCCGGCATGTGAGCATCGTCCACCCAGCGTACGCAGCGAGGGCAACCTGTGCACGATTGGCGGCGACCGGCCCAGCCGACGCGCTCACTTCAGCGCGCCGACTTCGCGCAGTCTCGCATCGAGTTTCGTGAGCAGCGAATCGGCAATTTCCCGTCTAAAGGCAGCGCGCAGGCCGGCCTGCTCCGCGGGAAAAATCACGGGCACGTGTGCAGGGGCCACACGATCGTCGGCGAAGGCGGAAAGCTCGCCCACGTACTTCTCGATCGAAGCGGCAAGATCGCGGGGGAGTTGGGCCTTCCAGCTTGCAACCTGTGTGTCGAATTCCGCGCGCAACTTGGGGTCGTCGCTGATTCGCGCGAGCTGCTGCGTGCACCACTCAGCCATTCGATCGATGCCGGTGCTGATCTGCTCGGACCAGGAAGTGAAGCTGCGCCGCATCTCCGGCGCGTACAGGCTCTCGAAAACCCGCTGCAACCTGGCCTGGAGTGCCGCGTGCTGATGGGCCTTGTCCTCCATCGACCTGGCGGCCCTGACATAGACCGATGTTCGCTGCGCGGCAAGGCGCGTGCGGCCGGCACCCGAGATCCAATCCTTGGTCACGTCGCGCATGCCCTCGCTGTGCGCGGGGACTTCGAAGTCGGAGTCCTTGACGCCGGTCTTGAAATCGACGAGCTCGAGACTGGAGCCGAGCGGATGCTTCAGCTCGTCCGGCCAACCGTGCTCGGTAGAAAGCGTTGCGCGCGCGCCGCTGGGATACTCGCGGATCAGATGCCCTGCTTCCACGCGGGCGCTGCCCCACGGGTCGGTCGAAGCGAGCCACTCGAGGGGATGCGCTCGGCGGGTCAACCAGTCCAGCTGGAGCTCGATGTACTTGTCGCCGGCCGCCGGTTTGTCGGGATGCAGCCGCAGGCTCAAACATCCGCCCGAGCCAAGGGCGGGCGCCGCGGTATCCGCGAGGGGAAACTCCTGCGCAAGCACGCGATCGAACTCGGCGGCGTCCCACACTTTCGCCGGATCGAAGTCGGCGCTGAAGGAGTCGGATTCGCTCGCCTTGCGCACGACCCAACGATCGGCGAAGACCCACGCATCCATGCGCTCGGCGTCGCGGTGCATCTCGAATTTGAAGCGGTCCGGCGCGCGGTAGGCGAGCCGAAGCGCGGAAGTCTGGCCCTTGCTCGTCATCCGGTAGTTCACCGTGCAGCTCTGGTCTCGGGCCTTTTCCTGCAGACGGGCAAGGACCGCGCCGACTTCGTCCGCGGCCTGTGCGGGAGAATCTGCGCCCGATGCAATGGGCCGTGGAGCTTGAGACGCTGCACCGATGCATAGGACGGCGACGGCCATGCTGAGGACCTGCATGCGTTCATCATAGGTACTCAGGCCGATCTGACCACGATGGCCCGCGCCGGAAGGCCTGCTGCGACGCGCGCGCGGCGAAAAGAACAGAGCGGCCACAACTTCCGTGCGTTACGCCCGGTTGTGGTTCCGCGAGCCGAACAGCACGGGCGTGATGTTTCAGCCCCTTCCCTTCGGTGAGGAGCTCCTGACCGAGACCCTCATTGCGACGGGGGACTACGAAGTCGTGGTCACCGCGCGCGGCTTCGCACCGAGCCGAACGAGAGTCGCGCTTGCGAAGGGGCGATTCACGCGCGTGGCGTGCGTACTTCAGCCTCTGAACTGAGTGAGCAGGACCTTGGCGCGTGCTCGGGTACGAGTCAGGACCGAACGCCCACCGGCTGCTTCGCCGGCCGCTCGGGCTGCGCGTGATACGCCTGCACGTTCTTCGAAGGCGTATCTGCCGTGGCGCATCGCCGACAGCGCGCTGACCACTGCGAGGAACGAGGCGGGTTCAGCGCTGGGAACGGACGGATGTTCGTGAGGAGATCCAGGTTGGGGGCTCGCGGCGTGAAGGTGACGCCGACCTGGCTGGAAACAGTTGAGCCCCCGGGCATGCTTCCCATCGGCAGTCTGCTTTCCAGCCCCCGCCGCGTTACGCTGGCCAGGGTTTAGGGTGTTGTCACCGGCGGTCGATAGGATTATCATATCGGATCGACAGGATTATATGGTCGCACAGGATCCTCAACTGGAGCGCAAGCAGCTGGAGCAGGCGCTGGAGACGCTAGGGGAGGTCCTCGGACACCGAGGCCTGCGCATCGAAGTCGCGGTGATCGGCGGGACAGGGCTTCTGTTGCTCGGTGCGATCGTGCGCACCACGACCGATGTCGACCTCGTGGCGTGTGTCGAGGGTGGCGAGCTGCGCTCGGCAAAGCCACTGCCCGCTGCCCTGGAGGAAGCAGCACATGACGTGGCCCGTGCGCTCGCTCTGAGTCCCCGGTGGCTGAACCCTGGGCCGACCGCGCTGCTCGACTTCGGACTGCCGCGCGGATTCCTCGGTCGATGCCATGTCTTCGACTATGGCGGACTCGTTGCTCATGTCGCTGACCGTTACGACCAGATCCACTTCAAGCTGTATGCGGCCGCGGACCAAGGGCCACGCAGCAAACACATGAGCGATTTGCGCTCGCTCGCACCGACCCGCGAGGAGCTTCAAGCCGCCGCGCGCTGGTGTCGCACGCAGGATCCGTCTGACGGATTCCTGTCGTCACTTCATGCTGCGCTGGCGCCGTTCGGTATCGAGGGCCTCGATGAAGCGCAGTAGCAAGTCAACCCTGGATCGTACGCTCGCCATCCTCTGGTCCGCGTGGTCCGAGTTGGGTGTCGCGGGCTGGCGTGGGCACGCCTTCCCGCTGGCCATCGATCCCGAAGCGCTTCTGCTCTGGACCGGCTGTCTCGGCGACGCCGATGCCAGGCTACGGGATGAAGCGCTCGACTGGGCGGTGCGCTACTCGACGCTGATTTCACGCTCTCGCCTGCAGCGCATGCTGCTCTTGTGGCCAGCCAACGACGAATGGAGCCGTTTCGCCGGCATGTTGAGCGGCGCGACGGGCCATCACTGGCCAGGCGCCGGCAAGTCGCAGCGCTTCTCACCCAGCCGCAAGTCCGAGATCCGGACCGAGGGCCGCCCCGCACTCGTCACCGTTCGTCTGCGCGCCTTGTGCGGCACTACAGCGCGCGCGGAACTGCTGCGGATTCTCTTGCTTGCTCCCGCAGCCCGCCGCTGGTCGGCCGCCGAACTCGCGCTCGAGGCCTGCTACACCAAGGCGAATGTCGTCGAGGCGCTCGAGAGCCTGCGGATCGGAGGGGTAGTCGAAGCCACGCGCGAAGGCAACGCGCTGCGCTACCGGCTGCAAGGTCGTGCCGAAGTCGAGTCTCTCGTAGACCCGCTGCCCACGCGCCGCGCGAGCTTCCTCTGGCCCACGTTGATTGCTTGGCGCATCACCGCGCAACAGGAACTGCTCAGTTCTGCCGGCAAGGCCGTACGGCAAGTCGAGACCTCGAAGCTGCTCGCCGAGCTGGCGTCGATCAGTTCCCGCGCGGGCGTTTCGACCACGACCGGAGACCTATCCGAAGGCGAGGTGCGGCTCGAGCAACTACTGTCGAGTGTCCTGGTGATGCTCGAGTAGCAGGGGCTTGGCTGCTCCCGAAGTCGGTTCAGGCGGAGCGCTTCGTGAACGGGCGAACGGAAATCAGGTCCGAATCGCCAACTTCACGAACATCCGCGACCGTTCGAGGCAGCAGTGCTTCCGTACGAGCGGAAGCCGTGACGAACTCGACCTCGAGTCCGCCGGGGGCGTAGAGACCTCGACGACCGCGCGGAGGTCGCCCTTGAGCAGGCCGTGCCCAGGCAGGTCCCTGACGAGCACCACGTTGTCGAGCGTGCTGAATCTCATGATCGCACTACTCTGCAGGGCTAACCTGCAAACCTTGCATTGGAAAGCCAAGGCAAGCAGTCAAGGCCGGCTGAGCGAGTGCTGGCGATGACGCACCGGCCCATTCCGGGCGAGAAGCTGCAGATCTGTGCATCCAAGCACGACGTGCAGCGCCGCGCGCCAACGGCCGACTCAGGATCGAGCGCTCACCGCCTGCTTCGCCGGCCGCTCGAGCAGCGCGTGATACGCCTGCACGCTCTTCACCGCGTAGTCACCACGATGCATCGCCGACAACGCGCTGACCACGGCCCGAATCCCGTGCAGCGTCGTGATGCACGGAATCCCCAGCTGCACCGCTGACGCACGGATCGTCGTGTCGTCCTTGCGCTGCTGCTTGCCCAGCGGCGTGTTCAGGATCAAATCGATCTCGCGGTTCTTGATCAGGTCGACGATGTGCGGGCGGCCTTCGTGGACCTTGTTGACGCGCTCGACCGGGATGCCGGCGGACTTGAGCGCGCGCCACGTGCCTTCGGTCGCCAGCAACACGTAACCCAGCCGCGCGAGTTCGCGCGCCTCGGGCACGATCGCGCGCTTGTCGACGTTCTTGACCGACAGGAACACGCGCCCGCGGCGCGGCAGCTTCATGTTCGCGGCTTCGAAAGCCTTGACGAACGCGAAGCCCAGGTCCGCGTCGATGCCCATGACCTCGCCGGTCGAGCGCATCTCCGGGCCGAGCAGCACGTCGACGCCCAGGAACTTGTTGAACGGGAACACCGGCACCTTGACCGAGAAGTAGGGCGGCGTGATTTCCTTGGTGAAGCCCAGCTCCTCGAGCGTCATGCCGGCCATGACCTTCGCGGCGAGTTTCGCCAGCGGCACGCCGATCGCCTTGGACACGAAGGGCACCGTGCGCGAGGCGCGCGGGTTGACCTCGAGGACGTAGACCTTGTCGCCCTTGATCGCGAACTGCACGTTCATCAGGCCGACGACCTCGAGTTCGCGCGCCATCGCCTTGCTCGCGGCGACGATTTCTTCCTGGATGCCGCGGTCGAGCGTGTGCGGCGGCAGCACGCAGGTCGAGTCGCCGGAGTGCACGCCGGCCTCTTCGATGTGCTCCATCACGCCGCCGATCACGACCGTGCGGCCGTCGCTGATCACGTCGACGTCGACTTCGATCGCTTCCTCGAGGAACTTGTCGACCAGGATCGGCCGGTCGGGCGTCGCCTGCACGGCGTTCTGCATGTAGTGCTCGAGCGTCGCGTCGTCGTAGACGATCTCCATCGCGCGGCCGCCGAGCACGTAGCTCGGGCGCACGATCACGGGATAGCCGATGCGGCGCGCGACCTCGAAGGCCTCGGCGGCGTTGGTGGCCATGCCGCTCTCGGGTTGGTTGAGGCCGAGGCGCTTCAGGAACTCGGTGAAGAGCTTGCGGTCCTCGGCGCGGTCGATCGACGCGACCGAAGTGCCGATCAAGGGCGCGCCGGCGGCGTGCAGGCCCGCGGCAAGATTGAGCGGCGTTTGCCCGCCGAATTGCACGATGATGCCGTCGGGCTTCATCGCCTCGACGATCGCCATCACGTCTTCGTGCGTCAGCGGCTCGAAGAACAGGTGATCGGAGGTGTCGTAGTCGGTCGAGACCGTCTCGGGGTTCGAGTTGACCATGATCGACTCCGCGCCGATCTCGCGCGCCGCAAACGAGGCGTGCACGCAGCAGTAGTCGAACTCGATGCCCTGGCCGATGCGGTTGGGACCGCCGCCCAGGATCATGATGCGCCGGCCCGAGGGCGCCGGCGCTTCGGACTCGTCCTCCCAGGTCGAGTAGTAGTAGGGCGTGACCGCCTCGAACTCCGCGGCGCAGGTGTCGACGAGCTTGTAGCTGGGCTCGAGCTTCCATTCCTTGCGCAGCGCGCGCACGGCTTCGGGCTTGATGCCGGCGGCGAGCGCGATCTGACGGTCGGAGTAGCCCAGTTTCTTGGCTTGGCTCACGCGCTCGCGAGTCAAGGTCGCGCCGGCGAGCTCGCGCTCGAAGTCGCACAGCTCGCGGATGTTCTCGAGGAACCACGGATCGATGTTGGTCGCTTCGAAAATCTCCGCGGTGCTCCAGCCGGCCATGTAGGCCGAGCGCAGCGCGAGCAGTCGCAGTTCATTCGGCACGCGCAAGGTTCGACTGAGAGCTTCCGGATCAGCGGCGACGCGGTCGGCGGGGTTGCGCGGATCGAGGCCCATGCCCGGTCGCCCCGTCTCCAGTCCGCGCACCGCCTTCTGCAGCGCTTCCTTGAACGTGCGGCCGATCGCCATCGTCTCGCCGACCGATTTCATCTGCGTCGTCAGCGTGCCGTCCGCGCCCTTGAACTTCTCGAAGGCGAAGCGCGGGATCTTGACCACGGTGTAGTCGATCGTCGGCTCGAAGCAGGCCGGCGTCTTGCGCGTGATGTCGTTCTTGATCTCGTCGAGCGTGTAGCCCACGGCCAGTTTCGCGGCGAATTTCGCGATCGGGAAGCCCGTGGCCTTCGAGGCCAGCGCCGAGCTGCGCGAGACACGCGGGTTCATCTCGATCACGATCATGCGCCCGGTCTTCGGGTCGATCGCGAACTGCACGTTCGAGCCGCCGCACTCGATGCCGATCTCGCGCATCACGCGGATCGAGGCATTGCGCATGTTCTGGTACTCGCGGTCGGTCAGGGTCTGCGCCGGCGCGACGGTGATCGAGTCGCCGGTGTGCACGCCCATCGGGTCGAGGTTCTCGATCGAGCAGATGATGACGACGTTGTCGGCGGCGTCGCGCATCACCTCCATCTCGAATTCCTTCCAGCCAATCAGGCTCTCCTCGACGAGCACCTCGCTGTTCATCGAGAGCGCGAGTCCGCGGCCGACGATCTCCTCGAACTCCTCGACGTTGTAGGCGATGCCGCCGCCCGATCCGCCGAGCGTGAAGCCCGGGCGGATCACGCACGGCAAGCCGATCTGCGCCAGCGCGCGCCGCGCGTCGTCGAGGTTGTGCGCCACGCCCGAGCGCGCGCACTCCAGGCCGCAGGCGGCCATCGCGGTGCGGAACAGGTCGCGGTCCTCGGCCTTGCGGATCACGTCGCCGCGCGCGCCGATCATCTCCACGCCCAGGCGGTCGAGCACGCCGGTGTCGTAGAGCGCGAGCGCGGTGTTCAGGCCGGTCTGGCCGCCCATCGTGGGCAGCAGCGCGTCGGGCCGTTCCAGCTCCAGGATCTTGGTGATCGCCGCGACCGTGATCGGCTCGATGTACGTGGCATCGGCCGTGTCCGGGTCGGTCATGATCGTCGCCGGATTCGAGTTCACCAGGACGACCCGGTAACCCTCCTCGCGCAGCGCCTTGCAGGCCTGCGTCCCGGAGTAGTCGAATTCACAGGCCTGGCCGATCACGATCGGCCCGCTTCCAATGATGAGGATGGACTTCAGGTCGGTGCGGCGCGGCATGGAGAGCCACCTCGGCCGGCGCGGGGACCACGGAGCGCGCCGGTTGGAGGCAAACTGCGGGATTGAAGCAAACCCAGCCGAACCTGTCGAATGATCCGACGGGTCCGTGGCAGCGCGGGCCGATCTTTCGCGCTAGAAGTCCTGCGGCTCCACGGCCAGCGGCGTGCTGTTGCTTTCCGCGGCCCGCAGCTCGCGCGGATCGAGATGCCGCGTTGGCGCCAGCAGAACGAGCTCGTGGAGCTCCCGCGAGAACTCGAAGCCGCGCTTGCCGCCCAGGGGCTGGTTGCGCGGCCAGTCGACCCACACCCCGCGGTCCGCGCGCTGCTGGGTGCGCACCAGATTGCGGGCGTTTTCCCACCAGTGCGCGCGCTCCAGGGCCTTCAGCGCGCGCGGATCCTTCAAGTCCAGGGTCGCGAGGCCGAAGCGGTGGCGCAGCAGGTAGTCGTGCTGCTCGTTGTCGGTGATCACGAGGTCGCCCGGAGCGAGCAGCTCGCTGGCCAGCAGCGTCCAGGCGCGGTTGACGTCGGCCGAGGTCGAAGTCAGCCGGAAGCTCAAGCTGAGGATCACTTGCGCTACCAATAGGATGCCGATGAGTCGCGTTCGCCGGCGCTCGATCAGCCGCGAGAACCAGCTCGCCAGGCCCAGGGCCAGGGCTGGTGAGAGCGTCCAGGCGGCCTGCTCGAGGCTCGGGCGGCCGTGGACGGCGGGCAGCAGCAGCGGAACCGCCACGAAGACCCACAGCCAGGTCGGCGGGCGCGATTCGGTCTCGGCCCGCGGCTTGCGCAGCAGCTCGACCAGACCCAGGAGGCCGACGCCGAGCGTGGGGCCCAGCACCAGGCACCAGGTCAGGCGGCTTGGGCCGCCATGGCTTGCGCTGCCGAGCAGACTGTCGCGGACCCTGGCCCAAAAGCCGAGGAAGTCCATGCCCGCGGGCCGGCCCAGCGAAGCCAGCCCGAGCAGCGCGAGCAGCAGCAGCAGGCCGGCGGCCGCGCCGCGCCAGACTTGCGAGCGTTGCGCGCCAGTACCGACCGCGGCCCCCGGTTCTCGGCACAGCAGGCGCACCAGGACCGCGGGCAGGAGCAGCACGAGGCTGGTGTGCAGCAGGCAGACCGCGAACCAGACGCCGAGTGTGCGCCGCGGGCCGACCTCGGTGTGCGTCGGCGTGCCCCACAGGTGGCGCAGGAGGATCGCCGTCCCGAGCATGGCCGCGGCCGACGGGCCGGGAAGGGTCGCGCACAGCTGGGCTGCCGGCGAGAGCATCACCGCCAGCGTCGCTGCGCCAGCCGCCAACCGCGGCAGGCCGAGGGCGGAGAGCATGCCCAGCAGCACCGGGTAGCACGCTGCCCAGCAGGCGGCCGCTATCAGCAACCCGGCGCGCGCGGCCCCGCGCCCGGGCAGGAGCGACAGCAGCCGCGCGAGCGGCTGCAGCAAGGGCTGACCCGAGGTCCACTGGCCCCGATCGGTGGCTTCGACCAGGCTCGGACCCTCGCCCAGGAGCTGCTCGGTGGGCAGGGCCAGCGCCATCAGCATCAGGCCCAAGCTCAGGCAAACGGTTTGCCAGCGCTCGCGCTGCTCCTCGGCGCTGAACCGCGCTCCGATCAGGTCGCGAACCCGCAGGCGCGGGAAGGCCTCGCCCGCGCCATGATCGTGGTCGTCGCCCTCGGCGTGGGCGTGGCCCGTGCGTGCGTGCGGGAGGCTGGGGTCCTCCTCGGCGGAGCGCGGCGAAGTTTGCAAGCCTGGGACAGGATCTTGGGGGGCCACGAAGGGGGAGCGGGCAGCAGGGCGCGGGTCCTGCGCCCTAGCCTACCGCCTGGGACTCCGCCATGGATCGGGCGGGCCCTACAGGGGGCCGCCGCGCTGGAGCTGGCTGCGGAGCGCCGGCCCCGATCGCGCCTCTGCGGCTCGGCGGTCTGGCCTGGGGACGCCTCAGGTTCCTCGAGGGAATTTCGTCGGATCCAGCCGCGAGAGGAGCTCGCGGGAGGCGGTTCAGGACAGCCAGCTCTCCACGAGCGCGCCGTCGGCCGGCACCGCCAGCTCGATGCGGCCCGCCGCGCGGGGCAAGACCAGGTGCAGCTCGCCGGAGCGGTTCTTCTTGTCCAGGCGCATGGCCGCCACCAGTTCCTTGCCGCCCAAGGCGAGACCGGTCGAGCGACGCAGCGCGCCCAGCTGCGCCGGCAGGCCAAGACGGCCGAGCAGCTTGCCGGCCCGCGCCTCCAGGCCGCGATCCTCCAGCAGTCCGAGCTCGCGCGAGGCGCGCAGCGCCAGCCCCAGGCCGACGCCGACCGCGATCCCATGCGGCACGCGGCCGTATCCCGCGACGAGCTCGATCGCATGGGCGAAGGTGTGGCCGAGGTTGAGCAGCTTGCGCTCGCCGGCCTCGTGCGGGTCGGCGGCGACGATGCGCGCCTTGGTGCGCACGCAGGCGGTCACGAGTTCGGCCAGCAGGCCGGGGTCGCGCGCGAGCAGTCGCTCGCTCTCGCGCTCGACGAGCGCGAGCAGCGCTTCGCCCTCGATCAGCGCGGTCTTGACCAGCTCGCCCAGGCCGGACTGGTACTCGACCTCGTCCAGGCTGGCCAGCACGCGCGTATCGGCGTACACCGCGCGCGGCTGGTGGAAGACCCCCGCGAGGTTTTTGCCCGCGCGCAGGTTGACTGCGGTCTTGCCGCCGACCGAGGCATCGACCTGGGCGAGCAGCGTGGTCGGGCAATGCACGACGGCGATGCCGCGCATGTACAGGGCCGCGCTCATGCCGCCGAGGTCACCCAGCGCTCCGCCGCCGAGCGTCCACACGCAGCCTCGGCGGTCGAGTCCGCACTTCGCCAGGAACTCGAGCGCGCACGCGAGTTGTTCGAAGTCCTTGGCGGCCTCGCCCTCGGGCGCGAGCCACAGCGGCGCTCGCCCGGCGGCATCGAGCAGCTTTCCGTGCAAGGCCTGCACGCGCGCATCGCTGAGCACGGCGCTCCCGCGCTCCTTCGCCAGCGCGGCCGCGGCCAAGTCCAGGGCCCCCGAGCCGACGTGCACCGCGTACGCGGGCGCGACATCGACTTGCACGGAGTGGAGCGTCACGATTTCGCGGCGGGCGTGAGCTTCTGGCGCCGCTCGCGCCGACGGCGCAGCAGCTCGGCTTCGAGCTCGTCGCTGCGCGCGCGGTCACGCCGCAGCATGAAAAAAATCAGCAGGCCCAGGCCGCCGAGCGAGCCGGCGACGATGTAGGTCAGATGGCGCAGGCCGGCCGAGTCGGGCGGAACGAATTCCTGCAGCGACTCGACCACGAAGAACGGAGCGATCGCGGCGCCGCCGTTCTTGGGCGTGTAGGCCAGGTTCTTGTAGAAGAACGCGCGCACGATGACGTCCTTGCGCACGTTGGGCGGGATCGTGTCCATCGGCGCGACGAAGCGCACGACCTTGGCCTGACCCAGCCAGTCGCCACGGCCGAACCAGCCCTCGATCATCGTCTCGATGCGCAGCGGATTCTCGGGCTGCGCCTGCGTCCACACGTGCAGCATGCGGGCGACGGGAACGCGCACCGGCTTGCAGCGCCAGGCGCTGCCGTCGCGAAAGATGTCGGAGATCGTGACGTTGTCGAGGATCGGCGCAGCCTCCCAGTCGACCTGTCCGGGTTGCAGGTTCTTGACGTAGGAAACCAGATCCCAGTACGCGTCGTCGTCCAGTCCCTCCAGCCCGTGCTCGACGCTGTCGTCGCGCACGAAGGCGAAGCGCGCCGGATCCAGCAGCGTGACCGGCTCGCGCCGCGGAGAGGATTCGTACATGCTGCGGCCGATGAACAGCGGCGCCTCGCGCCACGCACCTTCGACCTCCTCGCTGTGCACGCGCACGAACAGTCCGTCCATGCGCACGAAGTCGCCGGGCGCGGGGGCCAGGCCGATGAACTCCGCGACGGCGAAATACAAGGGCGCGCCGTCCTCCAGGTGGCCTCGCACGAAGAAGCGCGGCAGGTCGGGGGCGAGCGGATTGGGCAGCTGCTTCATTTCCTCGACGGTGCAGCGCACGCGCAGGAGCTTGCCGCGGTGCGCCTTGGGATCGGCCAGGATCTCCGCCGCGATCGGCGCGGTCAGTTCGCGTCCGCCGAGGTCCTTGTAGACGCTGTCGTAGACCTGCGCGGCCTGCGCGAAGCCGACTTCGAGTGCTTCGCCCGGCAGCACCACGCGTTGCTCAGGGCGCTCGTCGGCCGCGACCGCCTCGAGCTTGGCCACGTCGATCTTCGGCACCGCGACTTCGGTCGGCAACTGGACCGGGGCCACGAGCTCGGCCGAGCGTGCGTCCTGCCGCTTCCTGCTCTGCATCTGCATCGTGACGACCGTGATCGCCATCACGATCAGGCCGATCACCATGAACAGCATGCGGCGCTTCTCACCGGCGTTGAACAGACCGCTCGAAGGGACGCCGACTTTCTTGGGATCGTAGAGTTGCATCGGTGGTGGAGTGGGGCCCTGGCGCGGCAGCCTCAAGGGGCGGCGAGCGAAATCATGCGTTGTGCCGCGGCGACGCCCGCGGCGCCGACGAGTCCGCGGAAGATGCGGTCATGCGGGCTGCCCTCGGGCGCGAGTTCGGGATGCCATTGGACGCCGAGCGCAAAAGGCAGGTCGTTGCGTTCGATGGCTTCGATCAGTCCCTCGTCATCGCGCCCGGCCACGCTCCACGCGGGCCCGAGGGCCGCGACAGCCTGGTGGTGACGGGAGACAACCTCCATGCGATCTATGCCCACGACCCGTGCCAGTTTCGATGCGGGCGCGAGCGTCACCGAATGGAGGGCGCCGCCGCGGTGCTCGCGAGCCTTGGGGCGGTCCTCGGGCAGGTGCTGGAGCAGGGATCCGCCCTCGACCAGCGCCAGCAGCTGCATGCCGTAGCAGATCCCAAGGACCGGCATGCGCCGCTCCAGGGCCGCGCGCGCCAGCAACACGTCGAAATCCTGCTTCGCCCCAGGCACCGGCTTGGCCTGCGGATGGGTCGCCCCCAACCCCAGCCGGGCCATGTCGAAGTCGTCGCCGCCCGACAGCAGCAGCCCGTCGAGCTCCGCCAGCGCCCGCCTCACGTCCGTGGGCCCCCCTACCGGCGCCAGCACGACCGGCACACCCCCCGCCTTCAGGATCGCATCGGCGTACCGGTACGCCAGCTCGACCCGCGGCGCGTCCCCGCCGCTGGAGACGCCATTGATGCCAATCAAAGGATGCTCGACGCGGCCCACCCGCCCATCCTAACCGCCCCAGCCCTCGCCATACGGTGTCGCACCAAACGAGGTGACCGAACGGTGCCGCACCAACTTGGTTCACCTAGTTTGGTGCGACACCGTACCGACGTACCGCAGGCTTTCAGTCGTGCAGGAGGCGCAGGGTGAAGGGGTAGCGGAAGCGTTCGCCGTCGGCGGCCTTCATCGAGGCGATCACGACCAGGATGATCTTGTAGACCGGCAGCAGCAGGTGGATTGCCAAGCCGAGTCCGCACGCGCAGTAGAGCGGGAAGGCGACCAGCCAGAGCAGCAGCAGGTTGATCTGGAAGTTGAGCGACTCACGCCCGTGCCAGTCGGCCTCGGGGTCCTCGTCCTTCTTGACCAACCAGACCACCAGCGGGCCGATGAAGCCGACCATCAGGATGCTCAGGCCGAAGTCGAACAGGCTGGTCAGGTGCGTGGCCATCGCCCAGCCCGATCCGCCCTTGCGCGGAGCCGGCTCGGGGAAGGGCTGCGGGGGGGCGGGCGGCGCGCCGGAGAACGGAGGTTCGGGGGGCATGGGAGGATTCGGGGGAGGGGCTCCGGGCAGGGTCGGATCCGCGGGGCCGGAAGCCGGCTCGGGGCGCGGAGCAGAGAAGGGCGGGGGAAGCGGCGGCAGCGAGGACTGCGCGGGTCTTGCCGGCTCGGGCGCAGGCGGAGGCGTCGGGGCGGCGCTGAGCAGGATAGCCGGCGCCGGTTCCAGCGGCGGCGGGATGGGCTTGTCGAAGCTCGGGGCCGCGGGCGGCAGCGGGGGAGGCGCGAGCGGCACCGCCATCGCCTCCACGTGGCTCGGGTTCGACGGCTCGATCGACGGCTGAGGCGCCGCACCCAGTTCGATCACGGCCGGCGCGTTCGTACGGCTAGGGGCCGGCTCCGCCTTCGCTTCGCTCAGCGACCAGTCCGTCGGCCAGGCGTCGGGGTCCGCGCGAACTTCCTCGGACGGCTTGTTGGCAGGTTGCTCGGGCGGTTGTGCGGCGGCGTCGGTCATGGCGGTCTCCGGTGGGGTGGGCGCGGGTTACGTCGAACCCCTCCAGCATTTCCAGAGCTGGGACAAGCCCGCGCTCAGCCGCGCGTCGCCAGCGCCGTCGCGATCAATCGATACAGAAGCCGCGCGCCGACGATCGCGTCCCAGGCGTCCTCGTCGTCCGACGCCGCGCCGGGGTTGACCTCGTTCAGGTCCAGGCCGACGACTTTGCGGCCGCTCGCGGCGAGCTCGTCGAGCCACAGATTCGCTTCCCGCCACGTCAATCCGCCGGGCACCGGCGTGCCTGTATTCGGGCACAGCGCGGGATCGAGGCCGTCGACGTCGAAGCTGACGAACACGCGCTCGGGCAACCGCGCGAGGTGGTCGCGCACCAGCTCGCGCATGTTCCGGCCTTCGAAACGCGCCGCGGCCCAGTCGCGATCGAACATCGTGCCGATGCCAAGCGCCGGATCCTGGATCGCGTCGTACTCCTGCTCGCAGAAGTCGCGCACGCCGACCTGCACCAGTCCGCCGAGCTGCGGAATCTTGCTCACGACGTTGTGCATGATCGAGGCGTGCGACCATTCGAAGCCCTCGTAGGCCACGCGCAGGTCGGCGTGGGCGTCGAAGTGCAGCACACCCAACCCCGGATACTGCTCCGCGCAGGCCAAGATCGCGCCGAAGGGCGTCGAATGGTCGCCGCCCACGATCGCCGGCAGTTTTCCCTGCGCCAGCATGCCGCGCGTCGCCTCGTGCACGATTGCATTGAGCTCAGCGCCGATCGCATTCACGCGCGCGAGCGCCCGCTCCAGGGCCGGATCGCCGCCCAGGTTGCCGCCGACCGCGATCACCTGATCCGCCAGCGCCCCGGCCTCCCGGTTGAGCGCA
>Ga0315910_10000472_pt1 | contig 40127 bp, 31 predicted proteins | sample EdamamesoilMG_FD_204470 | JGI IMG/M metagenome (GOLD analysis project Ga0315910, IMG submission 204470) | Garden soil microbial communities collected in Santa Monica, California, United States - Edamame soil | ecosystem: Environmental > Terrestrial > Soil > Garden | place: USA: California...
GGAAACGACAATGCGGGCATCACCATTACCGATTATGCTTTTGCAGGCGTAGATCATGCGGCCGATCCTGAGTCAGAACCAAATTCCGATCGCATTACTATTCTGGAAAACTTCATGAGCAACAACGGAAACAACCCGATTGCCGATGTGAAAGCCCTGATGGTTACGCAACTCTCCAAGCTTGGTCCGGATATTATTGCTGTGGGTGGAGGCGTAGGAAGTTGCATTGTTAACCCGGAGCGATACAGAACTTTTGGTGTTAACAGTTATGCCAATTGCCAGGTGCGCGATACCCGCGCGGTTAAAACTTATATGCTGGATAAACCGGTTGCTCCACGCGTTACTGCATTGGCCGAGAAAGGCAAGATGACGTACTATGGTGTGTGTTCGGGATGTCATGCCTACAACTCGCGTCTTATTGGTCCTCCGGTAGTAACCATTCAAGCGATGTATAAGAACAATCCAAAAGGCATTGTTGATTTTATTACGAATCCGGTTCACAAGCGTCCGGATTATCCGGAGATGCCTCCGCAGAATTACCTCACCGAAGAAACGCGCCTGGCTGTGGCGGAGTACATGCTCACCATCACCAAGTAGGTGTCGTGTTTAATTTTAAAACCTTAACCTAACCTATATGAAGAAGTTTTACGTTGCAGTTTTATTTCTCCTGTTCCTGGCGGGTGCAGCACAAGCACAATCGCTGGTAACCGGAACCGTGCTAGACGGTGATACGAAAGATCCATTGCCCGGTGTGAACATTGCTGTTAAAGGCAAAGCCGATGGAGACTTTACTTCATCCGATGGAAAGTTCACCTTTAAAGTGAGCAAGTTTCCCATCACACTGGTGTTTTCATTTATTGGATTTGAAACGCAGGAAGTTGAAGTAACGGAAGCCGGAGACATGACGATTTCCATGTTGCCAGCATCGATGTTGATTCAGGAAGTTGTGGTGGCGGCCAGTCGTACAGCCCAGCGCAAGATTGAATCACCGGTAACCATTGAGCGTATTGGCGCCAAAGATATTTTGAACTCACCCCAGGTAAACTACTACGACATGATGCAGGGCATGAAGGGTGTTGATGTTACCGTATCGAGTATTGGTTTTACTTCGGTAACCACGCGCGGGTTCAACACAAGCGGTAACACAAATTTTATGCAGCTTGTGGATGGCATGGATAACCAGGCGCCCGGCTTGAACTTTCCGTTGGGTAATGTGATTGGCCTTACCCAACTTGATGTCGATAATGTGGAATTACTTTCCGGAGCCTCATCTGCGTTGTATGGTTCGCGCGGGTTGAACGGTGCCATGGTGATGACCAGCAAAGATCCCTTTCAATATCAGGGGTTGAGCTTACTGCTTACACAAGGTGTTAACCACGTTGAAAATAAAAAAGCAAACGATCCGGTTGGCGCTTCACCGTACACCGATGTAGCCCTGCGCTATGCCAAACGAATTGGCGAAAAGTTTGCGTTCAAAGTAAACTTCCAATACACCAAAGCCAACGACTGGGTGGCAACGGATTCAACCAATAAGAATGGAGTGGGTTCACGGTATACCGATCCGAACTATAATGGTATAAATGTGTATGGCGATGAGACTTCTGTAAACATTAATCCTTTTTTAATGGGAGCGCTTGCAGGTGATCCGTCATTGGCTCCAATTATAGATCCATTGTTGGAGCAGGACAACTATGTGTCTCGTACGGGATACCAGGAGTATGGCTACCTCAATAACAAAGTAGAACTTATCAAAGGAAATGCGGAGTTGCGTTACAAAATCACACCGGGTGTTCAGGCAATTTTATCAGGCACGTATGGAACCGGAACGGTAGTATACACCAATGACACACGGTACCAATTGCAGGATTTCAAAGTAGGCCAGTTCAGAGCGGAACTCCTTTCCAAAAACTGGTTCCTTCGCGCATACACCACGCAAGAGAATTCCGGTAACACATTGATTGCCGGACCAACTGCACAGCTCATCAATGAAGGCTGGAAAGTTAGTTATGATGGCGGTGTAGGTGGATGGTATCCGGAATATACCGGAGCATTGATTACTGCCATTGCGATGGGTGCTGATGTTAACAGCGCTCACTTAGCAGCCCGCGCATATGCGGATACAGGTAGGCCAGAAGCTGGATCAGATGAGTTTAACGCGTTGAAGAAAACAATTTCAAAAACACCAATTACCGAAGGCGGTACTTTATTCCTCGATCGCAGTAAGCTTTACAACTTCGCTTTTCAATATAACTTCTCCGACATGATTACCTGGGCGGAAATTATTGCCGGGGTGAACTACAGAATTTATAACCTGAATTCGAAAGGAACACTTTTTCCTGACGAAGACGGACCGATCAACATGTATGAGTACAGTGGTTATGCTCAAATCATCAAGCGCTTGATGGATGAGAAGCTGACGTTAACAGGTTCAATCCGCTTGGATAAAAATACCTTGTTCTCCGGAACGAAGCCTACGTCACGGTTGTCGGCTGTGTTTGAAATAGCTAACCAGAATTACCTTCGTTTCTCGTACCAGAACGCGTACAGCTTTCCGTCAAACATTCAGTCGTTGCAGAATACGCTTAATGGCACGTACCCACTTTCGTATTCTGCCGGAGGTTCTTCCTATTTGCTGAATGATGTTTATCAATTTGATCAGTATGTTCCCTATACGTATGAAAGTGTGGAGACGTATCAACAATCAGGAGACCCGGATGATCTGGAGCAGTATATCGTTAACGACATCAAGCCACAATCAGCCAATTCGTTTGAACTAGGCTACGCGGCAGTTTTTGGCAACCGTGTGTTGTTGGATGTGCTGGGATACTATGCTACCTGGCAAAACTTTATCGTGTATACCGATGTGGCAAACACACCGGGGTCAACCGATCCAGCTGCGTTCCTCGATCCGGGTACCTACGTGAAATACAACATCGCCTACAACAGCAATGAATCGGTTAACACCTACGGTTTTGCTGCCAGCGTGAGCGTTGACTTGTCGAAGAACTTTGTGGCGAAGGTGAACTACTACTCCGATAACATCACCAATAATGATGATGAAGGCGCTACGCGATTCAATACTCCGAATTACCACTTCAATATGGAATTTGGTAACACCGGCTTTGGTAAGAATAAAGAGTTTTCCTTCAACACAACCCTGCGCTACAAACCCGGATATTTTTACCAGGTTGCCGGTGGATTAGGAAAAGGCACCGTGCCATCATCAACGGTGATTGACGCATCGGTGGGCTACAAAATCATCAAAGCGAATTCCACTATTAAGATTGGTGGCACCAACATCACCAACCAATACTACTCAACCGGTATTGCTAACCCAATGATTGGTGGCATGTACTACATTTCAGTGGCGTACAATGTATTTTAATCAATAGAAGTAGCCTGTAGTATCCGGTTCAGAAACCGACACGTTTTCAGAACGTGCCGGTTTTTTTTATTCCTTTTGAATCACATTTCTTCGTTGCGTCATAATCTGCTTGGACGATCGAAACCGTTTGTTTAATTTTTGAGTGTTATCTGTCGTGTTCGTTCCCCGACAGCGTAGCATTGTAATAGTAACATCAACCAGATCAAACTACAGTATGACAAAGTTTTCCGCAGTTGCCTGCATGTGTGCGCTCCTTGTTCTTCCGGTTTCATTCGCTGTGGGACAAAAAAAGAAGAAAGAGAAGATCGATTCAAAACCAGTAATCGTAAGCACCATGAAGCGTGTATGCGATTGGCAACTGGCCAATCCGGTTTCGTTTAATGCCAAGAACGAGAATGACTGGGCTCGTGCCGCGTTCTATGCCGGTGTGATGGAAACGTACAAGACAACCAACGATGAAAAATATTTGAACGCAGCCATTGCCTGGTCGGAGTCTTTTAACTGGAAGCTGGCGAATCGCTTTCGTCATGCGGATGATCACGCAAAGGGCCAAACGTACCTGGCGATTTATGCGGAGAAGAAAGATCCGGCCATGATCGTTGATATTAGAAATACATTCGATTCATTGATTCTCGATCCGCGTGCCGGCCGCGAAGATTGGTGGTGGTGCGATGCGTTGTTTATGGCGCCACCCGTACTTTCCCGACTTGCGGCTACTACAGGCGATTCAAAGTACCTCGACTTTTTGAATACCATGTTTTGGGACACGTATGATTTTCTTTATGACAAAGAAGCACACCTCTTCTATCGCGACAAATCGTACTTCAATAAAAAGACACCTAATGGAAGCAAAACATTCTGGGCCCGCGGAAATGGTTGGGTAATGGCAGGCACCGTGCGCGTTCTCCAATATTTACCAAAAGATAATCCAGCTTACCAAAAGTATGTTACGCTGTTAACGGAGATGGCCGCATCTGTCAAGAAGATTCAAAGCAGCGATGGTTTGTGGCGGCCAAGTTTATTGGACGAAGCGGAAGTGCCGCATCCGGAAACAAGCGGTTCATCATTTTTCTGCTATGCCATTACGTGGGGAATCAACAACGGCATATTGGATGCAAAGGAGTATTTGCCTGTGGTGAAGAAAGCATGGGCCGGGTTGAACAGCTACGTAACACCGGAAGGTAAACTGCAGTGGGTTCAGCCGATTGGTGCAGCGCCTGATAAAGTTACCATCGATAATTATCAGGAGTATGGCGCGGGTGCTTTTCTGATGGCCGGAAGTGAGTTGTGTAAAATCAAGGAGAAGTAAAGGGCATGATAAGAAGAAATTTTCTTAAAGGGGTTTCGCTGGCTGGTGTCGGAGCTATGCTGCCCCGCCCATCCGTTGCTGGCGTTGATGAAGTATCGAAAGATAAAATTTCGGATCGCGCATACTGGGTAAAGACAATTTCGCGAATCGCAACTCCTGTGTTGGAGGCTTTAAGCGAAGAGAAATTGCGCGAGCGTATGCCGGTGGAAACCGCTGCAGGTATGTTGGAGGATCGGAAAAGAGTAACGTACCTGGAAGCCCTGGGGCGAACACTTGTTGGAATTGCCCCGTGGCTGGAGCTTGGCGCGGATAGTACCGAAGAAGGCAAGCAACGTGAAAAACTGATCAAGCTTTCGTTGTTATCCATTCGCAATGCGGTTACGCCAACTTCGCGCGACTTCATGAATTTTACAGAAGGCGGCCAACCGCTGGTGGATGCTGCTTTCCTTGCGCACGCGTTACTTCGTTCTCCTAACCAATTATGGGGAAACCTGGATGAAGTAACACAACAGCATGTAATCGAAGCCCTGCTGGCTACACGGGTAATCAAACCGGGATATAGTAATTGGTTACTCTTTACAGCCATGGTGGAAGCAGCATTGTTTAAGTTCACCGGCAAGTATGATGCTGTGCGCGTTGACTACGCAGTTAAGCAACATGAAGCCTGGTACAAGGGCGATGGTGTGTATGGTGACGGCCCCGACTTGCACGTTGATTATTACAACAGCTTTGTTATTCAACCGATGTTACTGGATGTGTTGACAACGATCAATGCCGGACGCAACGAAGCAAAAGAGTTGATTGAGAAAATTCGTAAGCGCGCCACGCGCTATGCAGATATTCAGGAACGATCCATTTCGCCCGAAGGTACTTTTCCGGTTGTTGGCCGATCGCTTGCTTATCGCTGCGGAGCATTTCAATTATTGGCGCAAGCTGCATTGCAGAAAATATTACCGGCTACACTTCCGCCTGCACAAGTACGCAGCGCATTAACTGCTGTGATCAGGCGAAGCATGGAGGCACCGAATACTTTTGATGCGAACGGTTGGCTAACAATAGGTTTCTGTGGCCATCAACCGGGTGTGGGTGAACGTTACATTTCAACCGGAAGTTTGTACTTGTGTTCGGTGGCGTTTCTGCCATTAGGCTTGCCACCGGCTGATGAATTCTGGTCTTCACCAGCAATGGACTGGACAAGTAAGCGTGCTTATGGTGGAAATGATTTTCCCATCGACCATGCGCTTTATTAACAGAAGAATTCTTCTTGGGCTTGTTGTTGCATTACATTCAAACCGGTAAGAAACATTAAAAACAAAGATTTGCGCTATGCAACAAATAGACTGTTGCATAGCAGGCCGTTTTGAATCTTGATCGATAAAAAGAGAGATGTGAAAATGCCGCGTACAATGGCGCACATTTACCAATCACTTGCATCAAAAATTTTTCAAAGTAGTAAGGGGTTTGTTACTTTTAGTCTGACTGCAAAACCAGACCCCATGACCAAACCATCTCTTTCGGCACGTGTTGCCTTGAAATCCTTTGTCCTTGTTGTAACGATCTGGTTTGGTGTTGAAGCCTGCTCGGTAAAAAAAGAAGAAGTGGCTTTCCCTTTTCTCGACACAACAGTAAGCATTGACGAGCGTGTGAACGATCTCGTTTCCCGAATGACGCTCGAAGAAAAAATCAGTCAGATGGTAAACGATGCCCCCGCGATTGAACGACTTGGTGTGCCGCGTTATAACTGGTGGTCGGAAGGACTTCACGGTGTGGCGCGCGCAGGGCTGGCCACTGTGTTTCCACAAGCTATTGGGCTTGCCGCTTCGTGGGATGAGTCTTTATTATATACGGTATCAACCGCCATTGCAGATGAAGCGCGCGCCAAGCACGAAAATTTTGTGAGCAAGGATAAACGCTTTATCTATCAGGGACTCACCTTGTGGTCGCCTAACATCAACATCTTTCGGGATCCACGTTGGGGACGAGGTCAGGAAACGTATGGCGAAGATCCATACCTTACGGGTTCACTCGCCATTCAGTTTGTGAAAGGCTTGCAAGGCGATGATCCAACGTATTATAAAACCATCGCGACAATAAAGCACTTTGCTGTGCACAGCGGCCCCGAGCCGGAGCGACATGTGTTCGATGCCACAACCGATAGTCTGGATCTGCACGCCATGTACTTACCGCAATTCGAAATGGCCGTTCGCGAAGGAAAACCTTATTCCTTGATGTGTGCCTACAACCGTTATAACGGAGAGGCTTGTTGCGGAAGCCCCGGTTTGCTGGGCGATGTATTGCGAAAGGAGTGGGGCTTCAGTGGTTTTGTTGTATCGGATTGTGAAGCGATAACCGACATCTACAAGTATCATAAAATTGTACCGACACCCGAGGAAGCAGCTGCACTGGCGGTTCGTTCAGGAACAGATCTCGAGTGTGGTAAGGTGTATCTTCATCTGAAAGCAGCCGTTGAGAAGAAATTGATTTCTGAAGCGGAGATTGATGTAGCGGTAAAGCGTTTGTTCACGGCACGATTTAAACTGGGAATGTTCGATCCGAAAGAAAAAGTAAGGTATGCTCAGATTCCCTACTCCGTTGTTGATAGTGAGGAACATCAGGCGCTGGCGTTGGATGCAGCGCGAAAATCAATCGTGTTGCTGAAGAACGAAAAGAATTTACTTCCCCTTAAAAAGAATGTTGGCAAGATTGCTGTGATCGGACCTAATGCAGATCAGTGGTTGATGCTTCTTGGAAACTATAACGGAGTGCCGTCTGATGCTGTCACACCCTTGCGGGGAATCATCGAAAAAGTAAAAGATCAAAGTACCGTTCAGTTTGCACAGGGTTCTGAACTGGCCGATGGTATGCCGATGTTTTATACGATTCCGGCCGATGTGTTATCGCATGATGGTAAGCCCGGGTTGACTACAGAATATTTTACTAATGTTGAGCTGCGTGGAGCGCCCTTGTTTACGGGTGTTTCTGAAAAGCTCGTTGCGAACTGGTTCGACAAAGCTCCGCGTGAAGATATGGATGATGATCATTTCAGTGTTCGGTGGAGTGCTGAAATTCAACCGCAACATTCGGGCACGTATCAGATCGGATTTATTTCAACCTGCAACACAAAATTTTACATCAACGACAGCCTCGCAGCAAGAACCATTTATCACTTTCGCGATGAGTATGGCGATCCACGCCTGCGCAAGTCCGTGCCGATGAAGCTGGAAGCCGGTAAAAAATACAAGGTAGTAGTGGAGGCCATCGAGACATTTGCCGATGCGCAAGTTCAGTTAGTGTGGGCCGCACCAAAGCCGGATTTAAAACAGCAGGCACTTGCCATAGCCAGACAAGCGGATGTGGTGATTCTGTGTATGGGTATAACACCGCGCATGGAAGGCGAAGAGATGGATGTGATGATTGATGGTTTTCGTGGTGGAGATCGTACACGGATTGATCTGCCCGATGTTCAGCAACAGCTTATTAGGGAAGTACAAGCACTTGGTAAACCAGTGGTGTTGGTGTTGCTGAACGGAAGTGCGCTGGCGGTTAACTGGGAGGATGCTCATATTCCGGCCATTGTTGAAGCGTGGTATCCGGGCCAGGCAGCAGGCCAGGCGATTGCCGATGTGTTGTTTGGTGATTACAATCCGGCAGGCCGATTACCCGTTACCTTTTATAAGTCGGTAAATGATTTACCTCCCTTTACGGAGTATCGATTGTCTAATCAAACCTACCGCTACTACAACGGAGAACCCCTTTATCCCTTTGGGTATGGATTAAGTTACACATCGTTTGAATACCGTGATTTAAAAACGGAATCTACCGTGCAGGTTACAGACTCTGTGCACGTATCGGCACGCGTACAAAATACCGGAACGCTCGAAGGCGATGAGGTTGTTCAGGTTTATGTTTCGCACACTGGAAATCCGCAAGCCAGGCTTCCGATTCGTTCGCTGGTGGCATACAAGAGAATTCAGTTGAAGCCAGGCGAATCAAGCGTTGTAGAATTCGTACTACCGCCAACAGCATTTTATGGAAACGGAAAACCGTTGCCTGGTGAGATTGTCCTAAGTGTGGGTGGTGGTCAGCCGGATGTAAAAGTCAATCCAACATCAAATGTTTTAAAATCTACGTTTGTAATACAGTAACTTAGTGAAATGAGAATTTATAAAACCGGAAAAGGAATTATTGCCGAACATCTCCAGAATTATTACTTGCTGAGCGTATCCGACTGGGATGTGTTGGTGAATCGCAAGGGGCTTCATGCGGCCGTGTTAAACGAAATTAAAAGTGTTACCCCAGACGCAACACTGGAGAACGTGATTAAGACAAACCTGCTGCCCCCTGTGGGGCGACAGGAAGTATGGGCATCGGGGGTAACCTACCTGCGTAGTCGCGAGGCCCGCATGGAAGAATCGAAAGATGCCGGTGGCGGAGATTTTTATGCGCGCGTGTACGAGGCTGCCCGTCCGGAATTATTTTTCAAAGCACCCGCATATCGCACCGTAGGATCGGGAAGTAAGGTGCGCATTCGAAAGGACTCAGCCTGGAATGTGCCCGAACCCGAGTTGACCTTGTTCATCTGTTCAGCCGGAACCATCGAAGGTTTCACCGCAGGTAACGACATGTCATCGCGCGATATTGAAGGTGAAAATCCATTGTATCTGCCACAGGCAAAATCGTATGATGGTTCTACAGCAATAGGGCCTTGCCTTTATGTGCCGGAAACTCCCATTCATCCGGATACCATGATCAGCATTGTTATTGAACGCAGCGGAAATAAAATTTTCTCCAATGAGATTTCCATCAACCGGATGAAACGAAAGCATACGGAGTTGGTGGAGTATCTGTTTCGCGAAGTTACGTTTCCGTACGGCACGTATTTGATGACCGGCACCGGCATTGTGCCGCCCGATAGTTTTACCCTGCAATCAGCAGATGTTATTCGGGTAACGATTGAACACATCGGAACACTCATCAATACAGTAGAATAGAATTTAGAAAATCAATTTTAATTACAACACACATGGCGTACAGAAGTGCTGAATGGTTTGGTAAGAAAGACAAGATGGGATTTATCTATCGAAGCTGGATGAAGAACCAGGGATTTCCGGAAGATCTTTTTGACGGCCGGCCGGTTATTGGTATTTGCAACACGTGGTCTGAGCTTACACCTTGCAACGCGCACTTGCGCGAGATTGCCGAGTGGGTAAAGCGTGGTGTGTACGAAGCGGGTGGTTTTCCATTGGAGTTTCCCATCATGTCGTTGGGTGAAACCTTATTGAAGCCTACAGCCATGTTATTCCGAAATCTGGCAAGTATGGATGCTGAAGAATCCATTCGGGGTAATCCGATGGATGGTGTAGTACTGTTAACCGGTTGCGACAAGACCACACCCTCAACGGTAATGGGTGCGGCCAGTGTCGATCTTCCAACACTTGTTGTTCCGGGTGGCCCCATGCTGAATGGAAAGTATCAGGGAAACGATATTGGCTCGGGCACTTCGGTGTGGAAGTTTACCGATGATCTGAAAACCGGAAAGATAACGTACGATGAGTTTTCGAATGCCGAGAGTTGCATGTCGCGCAGCCCTGGCCACTGCATGACGATGGGTACTGCATCCACGATGGCGTGCATGGTGGAGTCGTTGGGATTAACATTATCCGGTGCGGCCGCCATCCCGGCAGTGGATTCACGCAAAAAAGTTTTAGCGCAATTATCCGGAAGACGAATTGTGGAGATGGTGAAAGAAGATCTTAAGATTTCGAAAATACTTACGCGCCAGGCATTTGAGAATGCTATCAAAGTAAATGCAGCCGTGGGAGGGTCGTCTAATTTTATCATTCACCTTACAGCCATTGCCGGTCGTGTGGGTGTTGATCTTACACTGGATGATTTTGATAAACTTGGAAGTAAGATTCCGTTGTTGCTCAACCTGATGCCTTCGGGAAAATTTTTGATGGAAGACTTTTACTATGCCGGAGGCTTGCCGGTGATTTTAAATGAATTGAAGTCCACACTGCACATGGATGCCATGACGGTGAGTGGAAAAACGCATCGACAAAATATTGAAGGAAAGGGAGTGTGTTTTAATAAGGATGTAATTGCAGATTACACATCACCCCTGATTAAAGAAGCAGGCATTGTGGTGCTGAAAGGAAACCTGGCCGAAAATGGTGCAGTACTAAAACCATCTGCCGCTACGCCTGCCCTGATGAAACACAAAGGCCGTGCAGTGGTGTTTGAAAACATTGAGGACTATCACGAACGTGTGGATGACCCCAATCTTGATATTGATGAAACCTGTGTGATGGTGTTGAAGTGTGTTGGCCCGGTGGGCTACCCCGGAATGCCGGAAGTAGGAAACATGGTGTTACCCAAAAAACTTCTTGATAAAGGGGTTACGGATATGGTTCGGATTTCTGACGGACGAATGAGTGGTACCGCTTACGGAACGGTAGTATTGCACGTTTCACCGGAGTCGGCCATCGGAGGCACACTCGGGTTGGTACAAAATGGCGACATCATCGAGTTGGATGTGGAGGCTAAACGTATCCACCTGCATGTTTCGGACGATGAGCTGGCGATGCGCAGAAAGAACTGGAAGCAACCGGAGGCCGTTGCAAAGCGAGGCTATGTAAATCTATACATCAACCACGTACAACAAGCCGACAAAGGTGCCGACCTTGATTTTCTGGTAGGTAAATCAGGATCGCAGGTTACGCGCGACTCGCACTGACACGTTATACCAGTAACGTCAGTACTTTTGTCACCACAGGTTTGCAGGTGAAAAGATAACGATGATGGTTAGGGTAGAGTTGCAAGTGAAATAAAATATCAAGGTCTTTCAGTTTGTTGTAATCATCGCGGTTGCGCGCGGCTCGTATCGCTGCCTGCGAATGTTCGTGCAGCGGGCGAAACGGATAATGCAGTAATTCACCGGGTTCTCCACGCTTGACAAGATCTTGAACAGAATGAAATGTAAACCCGGTCATTAAATCACTCGCTGGAATAATTTTGTCACCTCCGTAGTTTCCCAGGTTCCGGTATTGATGGGTTATGGCTGCATCGTTGAGGAATCGTTTGGCTACAAATTTTTTAGTACTTGAATAAAGCAAAATATCCTGATCATCGTGAAAGACGTGAACGTTGGTTGCGATGTTTTTTAATCCTGTATAATTGTAATGTACCAGTTCGTTGTTGTCGGGATAGTAGTCCCGCAGGTCAGCACCATTTTTGTTAGCCACCAGGTGTGTTACATCGGGCGCCATCAGAAAGACATTTTCAAAAATTCCGGAGGGTATGGAAGCATTGGCGTTGAGCATTCCATTAAGCAGTTGATGACCGAAAGAATGGACGATCAGATTCAGAAACATTCCTTTCGTTTTCAATTCATCCGATAGCGCTTTGAACCCGGCAAACAGATTGTGTTCGCTAAACTGGCGTCCTGCTTTCAAGGCGCGATTGTCGGCTTTCTTTCTGCTCAACCCTTGCGCAGGCCAAACCATAAACAACACCTTGGCAATTTTATTCTGCGGGTGTGCCATGTAGTTCTGCACAAAATGGTTGAGCAGGCTGATCTTCAACGAAGCGAAAGCCTGGAAGCCATGAACATAAACAAACACATGCTTTCGATTAGTATTGGTTTGCTGAATGTTGCTGGCAGCCTGTGTAACGGCAGTAGCAAAGGTGTTGGGAATTAAATCGTTTACCCTGATGCTGTCTTCAAAAACAGGAAGTCTCAGTGGTGTGAAGTAGAGTTGGTTGGCGGGCTCCTTAGTATCCAGATTGATTCGCCCATCTGCATGACGTTGACGATACGAGATCAGGTATTGATCTTTGTCGGGATCATTTAGGGTGTCGCAGTCATGCATTAGTTCAATAGCACCGCTCCACACAAACGCACCGTTTTTTAGTTTGTACCACACGTTGTTGCCATCGTACGCATCACCAATAGCAGCACTCACAATATCGAGCAACTGCCCCGCAGGGTAGTAGCCTGAAATAGTGCTGTTAACGCCTGGGTTGAGTTGGCGCTCGTTGAGCTCCATGGTTACAAGACCTTTCATCCTACACGATTTAAGGTGGCCTTTGTACTATCCGAACCTGAACCGGAAGGCGAACTGCTTTGTGCGGAGCTTGTCTCGACTGATTTTGATGTTCTTAGTTTTACCAGTTTGTTCAGAAGATCGAACCAGAATGGAGCCCCCATGGAAAGGGCGAGTACAGTTAACAAGTATCCCCAAACGCGATTGATGTTTAGTACATACCAAATTTTGTAATGGAGTGTGCTTACTTTTATCTGGCTCTTTTTCTTTTCTTTCCCCCGTAGCGAACGTTTCATCAGCTTAACGTCAAGCGACTTTGAAAACACTACCATCGAATCGTTCTTGAAGTAAAGGGCAGTATCGGTTTTAGGGATGCTGAAAGTTTTTGGATGAATAGTTAATCGATCAGGAACATTCCAATCCGAGGCTAGTATGTTGCGGGCACTCTTCATGTCAGTTTCCAGCGATTTACGAATGGCGTGCAATGAATCGAGCCGGGCGTTCAGATCAGCGGTAAGTTTTGCGGTATCGTTGGTTTTGATGAACTCGATTGCTGTTCGGTTTTCGTTTTCGAAATCGGTGGCGAGTTTTACCAGCTGCTCACGGGCATCTTTGTCTTGCGAAAGTTTTTTGATGATGGCGATGGAATCTACATTGAACGAAATCACCAATACAAAGCCAATGACCACGAGTAATACTTGCGTGCTTCGCTTGAACCATCCGATGGAACGTTCCATGGTGTCGTTGTACCAACGCTCCAGCAGGATTTTAAATTTTGCCAGATCGTTGTTGGCATCCTTCAGCAAGGAGAGCAGTTGTTTTTTGGTTTCTGAATCAGCAGGCAGCAAAGTATTGTCATCAAGTCCGGCTTGCACGCTGGCCAGCACACTCAAATCTTCTTCGTCACCTTTAAGGGAATCAATTAAAGCTTTTGAAAAATTTTCTGCCGACAAGTACGAGGGTTTGTTGCTGATGCCACCAGCACACAATGAAACGATGGATGGCTGTTTGAAGAACGTATCGTATAGGCTGCGGTTTTTCATGTTGATGGTCCAACCGAAGGGTTGGAGGAATGAAGCCAATATGCGGGAGAGGCCTTGAAAGAACCAATGGGTTCGGGGCGTATTGACTTCGGTTTCAACGCGAACCTTGCCGAATGCAGTTAGTTTTATTTTATGCTTATGGTAGCTACGCTCGTCCATCAGCATTCTGCGGACGGCATAGTTAAGGTTCCTTGCCCGCAGCCCGCATGACGATGAAAAGATTTCCATAATGATGGTGGCGTAGAGACTGTACAGCAGGTAGATGAATACCAGGCCAATGACTACATCGAGGGCTACGTTTCCGCTCATAGGGTAAAGTAGTTAAGGTGTGAAAATGTTAAAAGCCCATCCCTTTACAACGTGCGCTGTAAAACGATGGGCTCTTGTTAAGTAAGGTACTGAATACTTTACTGCTTGTCAATTTTTTGAAGGCTGTGGTTGTAAAATCGGTTGACGATTTTTACATTCAATATGTAAACGAGCGAGCCCATCTGCTCATCACATGCCGATTGGAGTGCTGATGAATGGATGGGCTTTTTGATTGTTTAAACAGTTGAGTTGATTTCCAGGTGTAACGATTCAATGCTATGAAGTTATCCGTATTGCTGGGGATGTTCCTTTTACTTTCGAATGTCGTTATCGCGCAAAGCGATGAAAGTACATTTTACTTTTCAAGTTCGTCAGCCATGCAGTATGGTTATTCGCTGAAAGCGAGTTTTACCTTTCCGGCAAACAGCCAGGACCAGGTTCAGTTTCGTGCAGGGTTTTCGGGTGGTATTGGCGCTTTCACGGGCAATAATTGGTTTTACCCTACGCTCAATGCCGACCTGATGGTGTATCATGGTGGAATCGGAAGCAGCAGACCGGGCATTCGCCACAAGAATGGAGTCGATATTGATTTGATACTTGCCTATACCTTTACTGCGGGCTGGTGTAACCGGATGAGCATGGAAAGTGCTAACCGGCCTGGAGAAAGAAATTATCCTTTATACTATTTCAATAACTGGAATCATCCGGCCTTGCAGAATCCATACAACTACTCGCTTTCATGGGGAGGGAATTTTATTTTTATGCTTACACGCGAACCGCAGCGCGCCCGGCAGTTGGTTGGATTTCTAAATGCGCATGCCGATCGTTTTCAGATCAGCTACTACAATGACGGTCCTCCATTCTTTCCACCGTTCGGTGATAAGTTCGATCGCTACTATACGGGGGGTGGCTTTCTGAGTTTTCATGGTAACAATCGCGCAGCTATAAATCTGGTGGAAGTAGGGTTTAACAAGTTTACCGGTTATAGTGCCGGTGCGTATGAGGTTAGCAACAGGCTCGGAAGCAGCTATGTTTTTTATAAGGATAGCCATGAGAATTTTTTTAATAAATCCAATATTCAGATAACGGTGGCCAATACTACGGTGGCTCATGCGGGATTTACCATCAACTTGTTTAATGATGATTGGCTCGATGTTCAGCATCGCATTCATACCGATAAGTTTTATTCTCTCCACCTGGTGCCGTATAAAAAGTCGTGGAGTGTGGGGCCGGTAGGGTATTATTGTTCAACGCATATTGGTTTGCAATGAGATTATTTTTTTTAATCACGATAGTAGCAGGATTCGTAACCGGAGGATGCAGAAGCCCTTACTTCAAGTATGTAGATGGTATTGATACCACCGGAACATTCGATGAATACATTGTAGACAGTAGTCAGTATAATCTGTATGTTAAGTCGGTCTGTATTGATGGTAATCGAAAGCCTTTTTCCTGTCAGGGAGCAGAAGGTGAAGAAGTGATTGAGCGGGAGTACTTGCTGGTTTCCAGGGATTGTACAAAAGTTTTGGTGATCAATAACATGGTAAACCGGAATCAAAAGATTTTTAATGATCCATCACGGGTACTGAAGGTTAACGCAACGAATGATGATCAAGCAGAAATTAACATCTGGTTTTTCAAGCAATTCAGGTTTGGTACGATTGAAGAAAATTCAACGCTACGTCAAGGCTATCAATTTAAATTCAGAACGGTAGAAAAACATCCGGTTACGTACGTTTGGCACTACACCATGACGGACGATTCAGTTACGGTAAGCGCCATCGGCAAACAGCAAAATGATGGCATCGATCTGCTGTTTACCAAACCGGCATTATACCTGGAGCCGCGCTTTGATCGGGCGAAGGATTTTTTGTTTGTCTTTCAAATCCCACAACAACGAAAAAGAAATTCTTCAAGGGTTGAACTTGCTGAAGCGAAATGGAGAATTCGAAAGAACTGCACGTACTTCGGATTTGACGAACCGGTGTTGAAAAATCACAAAGCCATTCGGTTCGGGCGCAAGCGTATGTATGCTTACACTAAGCAATAGTTTAAAACAGCTCCTTGCCAGTATTATCCAGGTAACCAACTTTGCCTTTTTTGGTTACTACTAGAAAGAAGCGGTCGCGATCAATCGGCTTAATGTAGTGATACTTGGGTTCGATGAGTAATTTGGTATAAGGACAGAAAACCCCAAACAATCTGGTTTTCTTATCGAAGAGAAGTTCGTAACCCGGAGATTCGTATGTGCCGACATACGGGGTGCGAAGAAGAACGTTACCGGTGTATGATGCAACAATACTATTGCCAGTACTATCGCGTCCGGCCAGGAAGATGCTGTGTGGATCCAGGTAGAAGTAGCCTTTGAATACAGCTACTACAGAATCTTTCGCTAGACTGCGGATGGTAAAGGTGTTGTTGAAGGCATTCCCATCTTCCCGTTGAATGCGATAGGGCTCCGGCAGGTAATATTCATCACTCAGCCGTTCACTTAATGATTTTTGTTTTTTGGTGTAGGTTGCCTTGGTCTCCTCAACAACGGGCATTTCTACCGTAACTTCTTCAAGCGAAATATCATCTTCCTTACTTGTTGGAGGTTCTTTAAGCCGATGAATGTTTACAAATTCTCCGCTGGCATTGGCAACAAAGTAGCCTGACCATGTCATCTGAATGTATTTCAATTCTTTATCATAGCGCGGTTTGAAATCGGCTGTGTATAAGTTGTATCCTTTTTTGGAAACTACGCGGAAGTAATCAAACGAAAAGGGAGCAATGGAATCATAAACGGCCGGAAGTTTTACTTCGCCTTGCTGGGTTATAAGTCCCCATTTTCTGTTTTTCAGAAACGGAATAACACCGTTGTCGCTGGAGTGGAAGAGGTTGGGGCTGTAAGCGTTGTAAAGCAGAGTTTCTCTGGTATAATTAAATTGTCGTAGTACATGCAGGTCGTAATGTAATTCTGAAATGGTGTACAAGGTTTCGTTGATGAATAGCGCATTATCGAAGACAACCATCTCCAGCAGTACCCTGACTTTTTCAGCCTTATTGCTGTACCTGGGAATGGACTGAAAAACAATGGAAATATCCATGCGGGTCTCTCGTGTTCGTTTGTAACTAACCGTATCCCACGATAGCACACGTTCAATTTTGCCAAGCGAGCTTTTAACTTCATCAAACTTCCGTTGAATCCGGTCAACATACTTGTCATAGCGGGCATCGAATATTCCAATGTCATAATCTTGCTTTGTGGCGGTCAGGAATTTTTGTATTCCGTCTTTCGTAAAGATGAACTCTGCCGGAAAATCTTCTTTTGAAGTAAAGGCTTCTGAAATTTTTTCCACTGAGCCTTTGATGGTTTTTGCAGATTGCGACAGACCCGTCAACGGGATGAGGGCAACGAATAGCAAAACAATTGATTTCATGATATAACAATTAGGCTGCAAAAATATGGCTGGCAGTCAGATATTCAAGAGGTAAAGTAGTTTTATGTGTGCGCTGATTCCAAAATGCCTACCTTAATGTTTAAGTAATCAGCAAGACGACTATGAAGAAAGGTATTGTATGCTTTGTATTTCTTTTGCTGCAGAGCGGATTGCTGGCAGCGCAAGAGCAGAAACTAGCCGGAAGGCCCAATATTGTTTTTATTATGGCCGATGATCATGCGTATCAGGCTATCTCAGCCTACAGTGCGCGATTGATAGCAACACCTAACATCGACCGGATTGCAAAAGGCGGAATGCTCTTCACCAATGCCTGTGTCGCGAATTCTATTTGTGCTCCGGCTCGTGCCACCATCCTCACGGGCAAACACTCGCACCTGAACGGAAAGATTGATAATCATTTTGATTTTGATACTACCAACATCACGTTTCCGCAGTTATTCCAGCAAGCAGGCTATCAGACTGCCATGTTTGGTAAGTTACACTTTGGCAATAGCCCAAAAGGATTTGATCAATTTAAAATACTGCCTGGCCAAGGGGATTACTACAATCCTGAATTCATCACCAAAGCAGAGGGAAAAATTAAAGTAGAAGGGTATGTTACGGATATCATCACCGATATGACATTAGCATGGCTGAAGCAAGAGCGAAATCCTGATCAGCCTTTTATGCTTATGTATTTGCACAAGGCACCGCACCGTTCGTGGTTGATGGCTGAACGGCACATGGCCGAATTCACACAAAAGAAATTTCCTGAACCGGCAACGCTCTTTGATGATTATTCCAACCGAACCGCTTCCGCAGCAGAAGCCGAGATGAATATTTTGAAACACATGGGATGGGCTGGCGATAACAAAGTATTTCCGGAAGTAATGGACCAGCTGGGCATGACAGAGATTGGTTATGATAAAGTACGGTTCAGGCATGACACCGCTACCATGAATGAGGCTCAGCGCGCAAATTTTGTAAAAGCTTACGGGGTAGTAAACGAGGAGTTCAAGCGCGAATATCCGCGCATGACAGCGAAAGAAAAAATGAAATGGAAGTATCAGCGCTACCTGCAGGATTATCTCGGAACCATTAAGGCTGTAGATGAAAATGTTGGGCGACTGCTGGATTACCTGGAAGCGAACAACCTGATGGAGAACACCATCATTGTGTATACCTCCGATCAGGGATTTTACTTAGGCGAACACGGTTGGTTTGATAAGCGTTTTGTGTATGATGAATCGTTCAAAACACCCTTGCTGATTTCGTGGCCTGGTCACATACGGCCCGGGAGCACAAGCGATGAACTTGTGCAAAACCTGGACTTCGCACAAACTTTTCTGGATGCCGCGGGTATTGCCGCTGCACCCGATATGCAAGGTAAGAGCCTGGTGCCTTTGTTGCTGAATCAACCCGACGGGTGGTCTCGCGATGCTGTGTATTATCACTACTACGAGTATCCTGCTGAGCACATGGTAAATCGTCACTATGCTATTGTTACGAAGGAATATAAACTGATTCATTATTATTTTGCGGCCGATCAATGGGAGTTGATCGATCGGAAGAAGGATCCATTTGAAGTAAAGAATGTTTACCAGTATCCGGCTTACGCAAAAGTCAGGAGCGACCTGCACCTGAGATTAGAGAAGTTGAGAGTAAAGTATGGCGACAGCGCTGCACTAAGTCAACGCTATGTGGATGATTTTATGAAGGATGTGGAGGCCGGAAAAGTGTTTGGAGGATCGAAGGAGGGGAATGCACGCGCACTGAAGAAATGGAAGAACAAGTGAAGGTAATGATTTGTAAAAATCAAAAATGCCGGTTACGACCGGCATTTTTGATTGATGAAATTTAGAATTTCCACTTCTCCAGCGCCCGGGTAAGCGCATCATCAATCATGGTAATGTATTCACGTTTTTTACTCACCACTACATCTTTTTCACCTTCGGCTGTTATAATGCGCACACCGTATTTTTCTTTTTCAATGATCATGAACGCAATGCCGGCAATGAGCATGGTTGTGCCAAAAGCAAGCGAGAGCAGGCGTGTTGATACAATTGTTGATCCTATTTCAAGGTTGTGAATCAGGTGTGTGGGCACCAGATCGAACACACCCAGAATAAGAAAAGCAACACCAAGCGAAAGGATAATTACAATCGGTATTCGTCTGGGGGGGATTATGGTAAAGTTGTGTCGAATAATTCCATCCATTCGATACAGGTGATTATCCACACGGAAACTTGAATCTGTCACCGTTACCTTATGGCCATCGGTGTACAGGATTTTTTCTGTTGTCATAACGAAATGTGTTTTACAGATTAAACGATTCTGCAGAAGAGCGAGATGGTTGATGAACCGTTATGGTCTGTGGAATGCAGGCATTGGATGTTTAGCGGCCGCATGTGCAGATGAAATGTTGCAGTAAAAATTGTGCAACAAACGCGTGGCTATCAATCTTTGATCAGGTAAAAGGAAGCTTTCATTTCTTCCTCCAGTTCGATGGCGCGTTCCAGGTATACTTTGTCAAGTTTGATGTTGTTGATGAATGCCGAGAAGGCTATGGTTGCAGACAGTCTTCTTAAGTCGGTTGCCCAGGGTGGAAGGTAAACCGGTGGCAATAACCAACCACTTTCAAAGTGCGGAGTGAGTCGTAACGTATCGGCCAAGGTCATGCGACCCGCAAACATGTTACGGATTATATCCGGCCGGTTATCGCGAATGGCGGCTCTGAGAAATGTATGCACTTCCACGAGCGCCTGCAGGTAAACCGCATCTTTGGTAAACACAATGCCGCCCTTGGCAGCACCGCCTCTGAATATGCGTTGTGTTGATAGAACGGATTCTTCCTGTGATTGTCCGGCATCCAGAAAGAATTTAAAGACTTCAATGAAGTCTGCACCATCCAAGGCCATCTTGATAGCAAGTACACGCAAGGCGATTCTGCGCAGCCGGCTTATGTCGATGGAGTTTGTGATAAGTTCACCGAAGACCGCGATGCCTTCTTGCGTACGCGTAGTGCGTGGAGCACCCAGACCAAGACATTGAAGGTTAATCTGCTTGCGTCCATTCAGTTGAGTGGCTGTATGAACGTACGCTTCATGAAAGAGCAGTTGATCTTTGTCGAGTGGAGAAAACACTGCATTGCCGCGAACACGAATGCGGGTGGCACCGGCCAGCGCTTTAGACGATATGCTTTGGTCAAGTACTACTTCAACGGTATCATGAAGAAAGAACTCGCTCACTTCAGCCTTTAACCAGCCCGCAAATTCATGTGCGGAAATATCGGTAGTAGTAGGCGCAATGTGCGCGTTGCCTAACAAGTTGTCTGTTACTTCCAGAAAGAAACGTGCACCGTCTACGCCAGAGAGATTCTGTAGTTTATACACCATGTCGGGGCGTCCATAAATTTTGGTGGCGTAGTAGGTAAACTCCGGTGTGCCAACCGCACGGATCATCCGGCCGGCATCGGCATAACTTTGTGCGGTATCCGACAGAAATTTTTCAATCGGATTTTCCGGGTCGCACGATGTAGCAATCGAATCCAAGGCCTTGATGTTTTCAGTTACATCGGGCACCGACAGCTTGATGCTGGGCAGCGTGGGGTTTTTGTTGTTCCAGTTTTTTAGAAACGCATCAGCTTCATCGGCAGGCCAGGCCAATGCACTAAGTACTTTAATTTTTTTGGATGCCTGGATAACAGCCTGGTCAAGCTCGGCAATCTTTTTCTTGTTCATATCCGTAAACTGGAAAGGGTCGGTTCAGTTTGGGTTTACAAGAAAGATACGATGGATAGACCATTCGCCCTACAATAAAGAGCGGATTATTCTCCCAGCCAGGCTTTCAGTATTTCTGTTTGCAGTGCGCTGGGTTGAGGTACTTGTTTCAGGGTTAGTTTTCTTTTTTGATTAACGGTTGTTTCTTCCAACGTTAATCCCGCAAAGCCAAGGTATTGTCCGTAGTCGAGTTCGCGGGTGGTGTAGACAAATTCAAAGAATTTTCCGAGCGGTACACCCGCTACTTCTTCACACGTTTGTTCGAATTCAGCATCAGTAAACCCGCGCTGTTTTTTCTTGTAGTACTTCCAGTACAACAGGCGCATCACATCATCCAGCGATTTTTTGTTTTGGGTGGCATGGCGAATGTTGAAGTCCAGCAGCAACCCAACGATTGGTCCTTTGTCGTAGTAACTGATGGCCTTGCCGGGTTCTTCACCTTGTGTTCCAAACGGTCCGTCTTTCCAGGTGTTATAGCTGGATTGCGACAAGGATTGATGAAATCTTCCTGGATTGTTTTCATGGCTGTTGATGTTGCCTTCCAGGAACGTAAACAAGGTTTGCGCATCAACTAATCCTGCACGTTTTACAATGAGGTATTCATAGTACACCGTTAACCCTTCGCTTACCCAAAGCAGGTTTGTTCTGCTGCCCTTGTCGTAATCGAACGGACCAAGTTCATAGGGGCGAATGCGCTTTACGTTGTAGTGGTGAAAGTATTCGTGGGCAAGAAAATTCATCATGCGGTTCATACCGTCAGGTGTGTTGAGTCCGGCACCATCAAAACTCACGGTTGTGTTGTTAAGGTGTTCAATACCACCACGGCCTGGCCCAATGGCGATGTAGGTATAGTGTTTATAGGGAATATCACCAATGATGTTCACAGCGGCCGTTGTGATGCGTTGAAGGTTGCTCATGAATAGTTGTTTGTCGAATGTTCCCATGTTGTACCCGACAAAACGATGAGGAATGGTATTGATCGTGAAGGAGGGCAGTTCTTCCAGGTTGCCAATGAGTATGGGGCAATCGTACAGAATATCAAAATCGGGTGCATGAAAGTGATTGGCCTTACCCTGAACAGGTTCAAGACCTGTGGCAATGTGCTTCCAGGGGGTGGGAACAATTTCAACACTTACCGGAAGGTGAAGAAATCCATCTACGTAAAAGAATGATCCCGCAGGTGTAAGGTATGCGCGCTCAGCATCTACATAACAGCTTGCTACAAATTGTCGCGATGTGATAATCGTATAGCGCACAACAAGGGATTTGTTTCGAATGCCCTTGAGGGTTATCTGATTATCGCTTCGCTTTGCGAACGAAATGGATTTACCTTTTGCATCGCTGGCCGTAAAGTTCTCAACAGCCTTGGCGTAATCCATGATCTGGTAATACCCCGGTGTCCATCGTGGCATTTTTAGCACCAGCGAGTCCTGAGTCCATCCCTGTGTTTGAAGTTCTACGTGGTAGCGATGTGAACCCGGATCAGGAATGGTGATCGTATACTTGATACTTGGGTTCCCCTGCGACCATGCAGGCAATGTACATGCAATGAGTAAGAGAAAGGAGCAGTAGCGTGTTACCGTAACCATGGTTTTGTGTTGATGTTTATAAGAATCAAAATACCAGCATGGAAGATAGTGTGAGTGATAGTATTTTATCGTTTTGCAATACTTTCTTATTAGTTCCACGACCAGCCGAAGGTTGTCTGAAAAACGTAATCGGATTGAGAGGCACCTTCCACCGGGTGATTGTCGTAGTTAACGGTTACTCCCAGTTTTACAAAGAAGTCTAAGGGTAAATCATATTTTGTGTCGAATGTAAAGTCCGCCCGCACACGACCCGATTCGGTAATGCTGGGATACCCCACCGCGCGTGCCAGCAGCGACAAGTCACCGATGTCGAATAGGTTAAGTTCCGTACCTACAAAGCCTTCCCAGCTTGTGTTGGTTGCTTCTGTGTCGGCAAAATTTTCATAGTTAACGTTGGCACCGGCTGAGAATCCCCAGTAGGCTTTGTTTCGATGAAGCACATACTTTCCGATACCGGCTTTGCCGAGTAAGCGCAAATCAATTTTTTGTTCCGTATTCGAAAGAAAGGTGACGGAAACCGGAACATACCAATCCTTCGGCAGAAAGTAATTGAAGTTGATACCTCCGTCTTTACGTTGAACACGCTCAGCGTCATCTTGTGTGGATACAAAGTTGTTGAACGACAGATCGGTTGACCAATGCTCGGTGATGTAGCTAATGTTGCTGCGTATAGTTGTCTGCTGCAAGGTCTGCGCTTTGGTGAGGCTGTAACCGATACTAAGCGAGGCATGAACCTGATCCATGAAAGAATTCTTGAGTGTTCGGAGTGTTACGATATTATCAAGTGAATAGTGATGCGGGTTTCCATTCTCTTCTGTTATAGTAACATGAAGCGAATCGGCTGCAAGCTCTCCAATTAGGCGATTGCCACTGGTGAGCGTTATCAGAAAATGTGTTTCGGTATGAATAGCTTGTATTTCTTTCCACTTCACGGTGAAGTCATTCTTGCTGTAATCCGTTTCTATCGTTAACACACCACGATCCATACTTTTAATTTCGCCCACCACATAATTTCCATTTTTGAATACCAGTGAATCCTGCGCTGTCGATGTAAGTGTGAATGTCAGCGTGGTGAGCAGAATTAGCAGACACAGGTGGGGCGGTGTTAACGAATTGCCCGGGTTGAATTTTATGGGTTGTGTAAACGGAAGCATACGGAGGTCTTTTGGAAACTTTTAAGTTATGCTTCATTCCTGTTAAAAACAAAACGCGGAGCCTCAAGACCCCGCGTGAAAGACTATCGCCTGCTACTTACGTTTTTTAATTCTGTGGTGCGCCCGCATCAACCCAGCAGGCAATCAATTTTATCTGATCATCAGAGAGTGCACCGCCCGGAGCTGCCGCACCACCTTTGGGCATTGACTTGTTACCTGTTTTTGTTTTGATAACACTGGCTTTTGATTTGGCGGTAGCATAGTCAAACCAGTTGCCATTGTCGGGGTGGCATCCTGAAAAACTACATTTAGCCACCAGCAGAGGTTTGATGTCTGCATCGTAGGTTACATTGGTATCGCCTTGCGTAACCGAAGCATTTAAGGTAACAGTGCAGCCATCCGAGTCTTTTACGGTGATGGAGTACGTTCCGGCTTCGAGGTTTGAAAATGTTGTAGTGGCACCATACGCACCAGCGCCAATCTTATATTCATAGGGATCGGAACCACCGCTGGCGGTTACGGTAATACTTCCATTGCCGCCAACACATTCAGTGTTTTGTTGGGTGTCGGTTACAGCCGTTAATGTGGACGTTGGATTGTCTATTACGATATTGGATGATGTCGCTTCACAATTGTTCTTGTCTTTAACGGAGATCAGGTAAGTACCTGCACTGAGATTGGAAAATACAGCCGATGCCTGATAGGCTCCGGCACCGATCTTATACTGATAAGGCTCTTCGCCACCCGATGCCACGGCTGTAAGTTGACCGTTGTTGGATACGCAGTCGGTAGGTTCAACAATGTTAGCGGATGGCACCGTAACATCAAGTGTAGTGCAATCCGGCTCTGAGGGTTCCTTATCGTCAGAGCAACTCATCTGCATACCGATTGTACTCATCACAAGCATGGATAGTACAGACAGGATAAATCTTGTTTTCATTTTTTTTGAAATTAAAAACTATACTTCATTGAAAAGAAACCACCAAAACTGGAGAGTGCAATGTTTCCTTCGCCCACGCCTGCGAGCGGAACTTTTACAAAAGGTTCAACCTGCAGGGCCAGCCTGCTGTTAAGTTGCTTTTGTAACCCGATGCTGATATTTAGCATCTTAAACCATTCGTTGTTTTCTTTCTTAACCTGCATGGAGTAGGTGTGCGTGCCGTAACCAGTCTCCACTTCGTAATCGTAATTCTCTTCGTTCATCAGGTAGGATGACAATCCGGTGCTGATGAAAAAGGTAGTATGTTTCTGTGGTGCGAGGTAGTAAGTGATGTTGAGTGGAATGTCCCACATGCGGCAATCGCCATACACGCGGTCAGCCGCATAGCCGTTGTATTCTACATCGTTGGCAGCATAGTATTTACGCGACCAGATGGCTCCGGTAGAAACTGAAAAATTACGGGTGATGTAGTATTCAACTACTGCACCGTAGTTAAAACCCATCTTGTCTACTTTATTAAACTGATCAGCAGAAAAATCGGGGGCAACGCTTGCCTTCACAGCGAACCGTGAAAATCTTGATTGCGGGTTGTCGGTATTTGCAGTGTCAGTCTTCTCCAAGGTATCATCCTTCTTCTCCACGAGTGTTGCTTCTGCCGGATCGTCCACGGTCACGGTCACTATTTCTTCCTGCGGAGAAATTAAAGATTGGTTGCTGTTGCTTACTGGTAAATTCGATTCTGATGCTGGCGATGATGTGGATGCTGTGCCTTGACCGTTGGTAAGACTTGTTGTTGATGACGATCCGGAGCGTACGACATCAGTAACAGGTTGCTCTTGCTGGATGGGTTGCACAGTGCTTGATCTCGTTTGATTATCGTCAGGCCGTTGTTCGGTAACGCGTGCAGGGGGTTCAATTGACTGAGGTTCAATTGTCTGAGTTTGATTAGTCAGGGATGTTGATTTTAACGATGTTATCGGTTCACCTTTTTCAGCAATACTTGAACTTTGCTTTTGTATCGTTGACGTTGTGGTTGCCAGCGGAGCAGTGGTAGCACCCAGCGCAGCAGTGGCTGATGGCTTGCGCGTAGTAGTCTCTTCTTTGCTACTTGCTGTTGAAGTCTGTGATCGGTCGTGTTCGTTGTTGTTGGAGGGTGATGACGTACCTGCTTCCCCGGAAACCGTTGCTTCGGTTGTGGATCGGGTGGCATCAGTCGTTACCTTGTCGGCCAACGAGGTGGAAGTATGTTTAACTGCCGGTGAAGATTCACCCGATGGGGTGAAGTACAACCATCCGAGCCAAAGTACTACACCCAATACGATCACACTCACTGTTCCTGTGTAGTACGTTGGCCGCGGTTTTTTGCCTGCATCCAACCGACTGGCCATGTTGTCCCAATCAGCAGGATCAAACTGGGCTTGCTGTTGCTCTGCCGCTCGCTTGAAGAGCTTATCAATATCTTCGTCAGACAGATTTTGCATAAACAACGTTTTGTATTTTTTGAAGTTTTTCCCTCAGCACCTCGCGCGCCTTCGACAAGTTCGATTTGGATGTTCCTTCGGAGATACCCAGAATCTCAGCAATCTCTTTGTGATTGTAGCCATCAATAGCGTATAAATTAAAGACGGCACGATAAGCAGGAGACAGTTGCTGCACCAGTTGCATCAGTTCTTCATGACTGATGTCGTCCAGGACCGATGTCTTTGTAACCTGCAGGTGTTCATTTTCGATGGAGGCGTGGTGGTAATGTTTTACTTCCTTGCGATAGTGATCAATGGCCGTGTTGATCATGATCTTTCGCAGCCATCCTAAAAAAGAAGTCTCCGGATTATACTGCTCTATTTTTGAAAATACCTTCATAAATCCATCATTTAAAATCTCCTTCGCTTCCTCCCGGTTTTGTGAATAGCGCAGACAAATGTTCATCGCATAAGCATAATGGTGCTTATACAGCATACGCTGACTTTCACGGTCTTGCTGCTTGCATCCTTCCAGGAACAGGAGCATGGGGTAGGGTTCTTTTAAACTTCTTTTACAAATTCAGGTACAGGACGGAAGGCTTCCCAAAAGGGTTGCCAGCAAATGAAGATTTTTCGTTGGCCAGGCACGCGCTGGTCGGAAAAGCAGGCCAGGCGGCTAATGGAGTTGGTGGTGGGTTGATCGTTATGCTGTTTCATTACGTGGCAATAGCCTCTATGAAGTTAGATAATCCCCATCATACCGGCAAGGCGTCAGCACGTTGCCGGGGTTCATCCATTACTACCGGTCATATCATATATGCCGTTTCAGCATGCAGTGTGGTTGAAAATAAGGACAGCCGACCGTATCTTACTTCCTTAACCTAACCTATGAGAATTTTTTTCACCCTGATGTGTGCCTGCACGATGGCGGGCCTGTATGCACAAGACATGACTTCCGGTGGCAAGCTCAACCCTGAGCAAGCCATCATGGATATTCGTCACTATACCGTTTCACTCACTGTAGACCCGGTTCAGAAATCTATCGATGGCTTTGCCGAAATCGAGTTGATTGCCAGCAAGGCTACGGCTGTTCTTCTGTTTGATTTCACCACGATGCTAACCGTTCGGAAAGTATGGGTGAACAAAAAGGAACAACGGTTTACGCATCAGGATAACCTCGTTACCATTTCACTGCCGGCTACACTTGCTGCCGGAAAAGTGAAGGTTAAAATTCAGTACGATGGCAAGCCGCATGTGGCAGCTCGTCCACCCTGGAACGGTGGCTTTACCTGGGCAACCGATTCAAATGGAAATCCGTGGATTGATATTACCTGCCAGACCGATGGCGCTAAAATTTATTTTCCCTGCAAGGATCATCCCAGCGATGAACCCAACGAGGGTGCTGATGTTATCGTGACTGTTCCGAAAGGCTTGTATGTAACCGGTCCGGGGTTGCTCATCAGTCAGAAAACAAAAGGCGACAAGACAACTTTTCATTGGCAAACAAAGTACACCATCAATAACTACAGCATCCTGTTCAACATCGGCAAGTTCAAGCCTGCCATGCGTACGTACACCACCGTAAACGGTAACAAGGTGCCCATGTATGTGTACTTGCTGGAGGAACATGCGGATAAAGCGGAAAGCCTGCTCGATATTTTTGAACGCTCGTGTCGCGTGCAGGAAAAGTATTTTGGTGAGTATCCGTGGGTGAAAGAAAAAATGGCAATCACCGAAGCATCACATCCCGGCATGGAGCATCAGACCTCCAATACCTACGGTGCGAATTTCAAATACCGTACAGTCGGAGGAAAAGATTTTGACGATCAGGTGCATCATGAATTTGGTCACGAGTGGTGGGGCAACAAAGTTACCGGCATTGACTGGGCTGACATGTGGGTACAGGAAGGGATCGATACCTACGGTGATGCAATGTACATTCGCGAGTATGAGGGCGAGGAAGGCTATCGGAAACTGATGCAGCAAACGGCCCGCAATATCGAGAACAAAAAGCCTGTAGTGCCGCCACCCGGAAAAGATATTGACACCGATGCAGTTTACCAACGCGATATCTATGGAAAGGGTGCTTTCTTTATGCACACGATTCGCTACGTTATTGGCGATGATGTATTCTTTCCAGCGTTAAAAAAGTTTGTTACCAATCCGGATTATACTTACGATAACCTGGTGAACACGGATGATGTGGAGAAATTCTTTAGTGCTGCCTCCGGAAAAAATCTGAAGCCGTTGTTCGATTTGTTTTTACGAACCACAGAAAAGCTTACGGTTTCGGTGAAGCGCACCGGTGAACAAAAGTACAGCATTAAAGTTGTCAATCCGGGGATGGCCGTTCCGATTGATATTCAAACCGACAACGGAGTAGCGCGAGTTGACCTGGATAACAGCGGCATCACCGTTGAAAGTGCCACCACCCCGGTGATTGATCCCACTGTTTTCTATTTCAAAAAAGTAATTCTTGAGTAATGCGCCTTATTGTCTTTGTACTGCTTTGTGTTGCTGTTGCTGCACGGGCAACCGACAACTATCCGAAGAATCCGGATGTTGATGTACTGCATTATCGATTTGATATCACCTTATCCGATGATACCGATGAAATCAAATCGACAGCAACCCTTACAATTCTATTCAAGAAGAAAGGCGTCAGCAAGGTACGATTAGACCTGGCCAACGTTTCGAATGGCAGGGGCATGATGGTGTCCGCAGTTACACAGGCAGGAAAAAAGGTGATGTACACCCATACCAATAATGCGTTAATCATTACCCTGCTTACCCCATCGCAAGAGCGTGAACAGATTGACTTGGTAGTAACCTACGCGGGTGTTCCGGCAACCGGGCTGCACATTAAACCCAACCGGCATGGTGACCGAACATTCTTCAGCGACAATTGGCCTGACTTAACACGCCACTGGTTGCCGGTAGTCGACCACGTTGCCGAAAAAGCAACAAGTGAATTTGTGGTAACTGCACCGGTTCGTTACCAGGTAGTATCCAATGGATTGCTGTTGGAAGAAACAAATCTTAATGCCACGCAGAAGCGAACCCACTGGAAGCAATCCGTGCCGATCTCGCCCTGGTTGTATGTGTTGGGTGTGGCGGAGTTTGCCGTGCAGTATGTAGACTGGTTTGATGGCAAGTCTATTCAAACGTGGGTCTTTCACCAGGATCGCGATGCAGGCTTTGCTGATTTCGCCAAGCCTACCAAAGAAGTACTGGAGTTTTACACACGCTACGTAGGGCCGTTTGTGTATGAGAAGCTTGCCAACATACAGGCCAGCAGTGTGGCAGGCGGTATGGAAGCAGCTTCTGCGATTTTGTACAATGAGAAGTCGGTGGTGGGCGATGGTAACTTCCGCTGGAGGAAAGTAATGATTCATGAAATTGCACACCAGTGGTTTGGTTGTGCTGTAACCGAAGCAGATTGGGATGACGTCTGGCTGAGCGAAGGATTTGCCACCTACTTCACCGCATTGTTTATAGAGCATGCGTATGGACACGATGAGTTTGTAAAAGAAATGCAGAGCGCACGCAAACAGACATTTGATTTCTATGCAAAGAATCCGCAGCACACCATTGTGCATAACAACCTCTCGGATATGAGCAAGGTTACATCTGCCCACACGTACCAAAAAGGCGCGTGGACACTGCACATGCTGCGGAACCTGATAGGCGATAGTGCTTTTGAAAAGGGAATTCAGAACTATTACCGAAAGTATATGAATGGAACCGCCAGCACCAGCGATTTTCAGACCGAGATGGAAAATGTATCCGGTCTGGCGCTGACGGAATTTTTTAAGCAGTGGCTTCACCAGGGCGGCAAACTTGTACTGAACGGTAGTTGGCAATACAACGCGAAGAAGAAAGTACTGGAGGTTGAACTGGCGCAAACACAGCAAGACGGCACTGCATTTAAGGTACCCGTTGAAATCGGTATTTATACGAAAGGCCAGCTTGTGCCCGAGGTTCGAAAAGTTGAACTGACAAGTGCCAACGGAAAATTTACCCTTGACTATGACGGAGAGCCCGAGCGTGTGGTGCTGGATCCCCGAACGGTACTGCTGGCCGAATGGAATTTTAGTAAACGAACAACGAAGTAGGTGATGGTTTGTATCTCTTGGCGCATCTTTCTACATTGGTAGTACACAAGGTGGATATAGCCATAAAGTTTCTTATATCTAGTTGTTAGCGGCTATTGGCTTCTGGACAGTGAAGACATAATTTAATAAGACCATAAAATCTAAGCGACTATATTTTGTAATTGTATTGGTGCTTGCGCTTTTGGTGTTAGGAATATTACTCTTTGACTACATTTCTTTTTTCGAGTCATATTTTGGCCTTGACAAGTTGACCTTTCAATCAACCTTGGACTATAGGACATATTCGAAAAAAATGAAGCCAATTAGAATTTTGTTTACTACAACTTTCTTTTTTTTCCTGTTATCAATTATTGGGTATTCATATTACGTATTCAAGAACCGGGTGACAATGAAAGTATCAGGAATCTTTCCATTGTCAATAATCATTGTAGCAATTTTATTACTGCTAATTATTGTCGTTGGTGGGACTTTTCAATCAGCATCGGTGTTGTAAATGCCTAACTGATCAAGGACATGGACAAGAAATATGTGAAGAAGCCAACAGCCGCTAACAAAGTGCATAATCAATGGCGGGGTTCGTTTTAAGTTTGTAGTTTTAGTTTCAAATAAACGTTGGTTGTATGGGACAGTGTAGTTGTAAGTCGGCTTTGGCATTCCTTCGTCATTTACCAAAGCCTCCTTTTCCCGCCACTGCTTATGCACAAACGTTCGCTGCAAGAAAAAAATGTAACAATTACCACCTCAGTCCCCTCCAGCCGCGTTACGACTATCCAAAGCCTCTGCCTTTCATCAATCCTGCAGCACATTGCTCATAAACGATGACTTCAACGCCAGCCATAGCAGGAAAAATGCAATGGCCCAATTGAGGTAAATAAAGTAGTAATCGGAGGTGTCTTTGAAGCGTGTTTCTTTGATCTCCGCTTTTTCGTATTGATCAATGCGTGCGAACACCTGGCCAAGGGCCTGGTTATCGGTAGCGCGAAAAAATTCTCCTCCGCCAATGGAGGCCATCTTGCGCATGGTGGTTTCATCAACGGTGTTTTCAACCATGTTAGGTCGACCAAAAAAATCTTTTCCATACGGCACCAGTCCTTCTTTTCCGACTACAATGGTGTACACTTTTATGCCGTAGGCCGAAGCGAGCTCGGCTGCCGTAATCGGATCGATATTGCCGGCTGTGTTGTCGCCATCGCTAAGAAGAATACATACTTTCGATTTCGATTCAGACTCGCGCATGCGGTTGGTTACTACGGCCATCGCGCTGCCAATCGCGGTGCCACGACTTTCAATCATCTCGAATGTAATTTCATCGAGGTATGATTTCAACAGATCGTAATCGGTAGTAAGCGGAGAAAGCGAGAACGCATCGCCTGAAAAAACCACAAGACCAATTCTATCCTGAATGCGACCTTCAATAAAATTGCGCGCTACTTGTTTGGCGGCCTCCAGCCGGTTGGGTGTAAAGTCTTCAATCAACATCGACTGCGAAATATCCAGGGCAATCATGATGTCTATACCTTCGGTCCATTGTTCTACTTTTTCGTTTGTCCGCTGTGGTCGCGCCAGGCTTGTAAGAATCAGGCAGAGTACAATCATCAGCACAACCTCCGGAACAAGCCGCACATAATTGAGCGGAGAAGTATGCGTTTCTTTTTGGGTGATGGCAACGGGAAGTTTTTGATTGAAGTTGAACCGAAGTATCCAGCGCACCATGAACAACACCGGTACGGCAGCCAGCAGGTAAAAGAAGAATGGTTGCTCCCAGGTGAAGGAGTTGAAGGTGGAGGGTTTGTACCACTCCCACGAATACCAGGGTGTAAGTTCGTTATCCATGCTTTACCTCCTCCAGTTTTTGTGTAAAGCGCTGATCGGCAAATTCCAAAAGCTTCTGCAGCGAATCAACCACCGCTGTGTTATGACCGTAAATGGCTCGGTCTACATCTTGTAAATTTTTCTTCAGCCCTTCATCTTCTTCGAGCTGAACGGTTTCGAGGGTAGTAAGCTTGGTGTACGGTTTCCCTTCTAGTTGTTCCATGTACTTCTTCCAATGGCGCATGGCAAGTTCAGTAGTAGCAGATGAAAAGGTCGACTGCAGATTGTTGACTTCACCACCGTAATCGGCCAGAAATTGCTGATGTGTTTTGAGCAAGCGCTTCACCCGGAAATGTTTTCTAATTCGTTTGCCGAAGATTAACCAGGTGGCAACGCCAAGAAGGAGAAGAATTAAACAGATGCCGATCATTACCGGATAGTTAAACAACCATGAAACATGTTGGTAGGCAATGTTTACTTTCAGTGGCAGGTTGTCGACTGTAACCGTATCGGGCACCTCGTTGGTAAGTTGTATCAGTAAAATGCTGTCGCTGTTGGATTGGTAGACCGTGCAGTCTTGCGGATTAAGCTGAAACACCGGCAGGCTTAGACGCTGAACGCGGTCTACTTCAAATGTGCTTAGGTAGTAGACAACGCTATCATAACTCTTGCCGTCTGCCGTTTGGGTAGGGAAGTATTCTTTCCGGTAAAATTCAAACGGAGTAAAGTTGAATGTTGAATCAGGGAACAGCAGGTTTACGCTGCTTGGATATTTGGCGGTTAGCGAGAAGCGGGTCTCATCACCAATCATCAGGCTGTCGGCAACGAATTCAGCATGAACGGCTACATCCTGGCCCTGCGCATAAAACGAGGCTGAAGAAAGTACACTCCACAATAGTACAGATCGAAATAAAAACATAGCCGACTTCACCATTCGTTTCCTCATGTTGTTTTCAAAGATCGGTTTCTTACTTTAAACAAACGCAACAGTTTGGGTACGTAGTCTTCGTCTGTGTCGAGTGAGATAAAATTAATTTGATGTTTTCGGCTGAACGTTTGCAATTCGGCTTTTCGTGTTTCGTGTTTGTTGCTGATTTTCTGCCGGAAGTCGCCAAACGAGGTATTGATCCAGATGGTCTTTTTAGATTCTTTGTCGATCACCGGAATGATGCCCAACTTGGGCAAACTGGTTTCGCGCTTGTCGCTGATGTGAATCACCACCAGGTCGTGTCTGCGCGCCAGTGCTTTCAGGTTGTCGAAGTAGCCTTCATCGATAAAGTCGGAGATCATGATGATCACACTTCTGCGTTTGATGGCGTTCAGTGCAAAAGCAATGGCCTTGGCAAGATTGGTTTTGAGCGACTGCGGTTTTAGTTTGGTAAGGGCGCTGATAATTTCGTAGGCCTGCGAGTGACCTTTGGTTGGCTTGATGTAACGCTCCTTAACATCTGAGTAACAGATCAAGCCTACGTGGCTGGATTCCTTGGCAGCCGAAAGGGTGAGTACACCGCAGATTTCTTTGCCGATATCGGCCTTGGTTCTTCCTGCGCTGCCGATGTCTTCGGAGGCACTCACATCCAGGATGAAGAAAACAGTTTGTTCCTTTTCCTCGCGAAAGGTTTTTACAAACATACCGTGCCCCTTGGCCGAAACATTCCAGTCGATGGTACGGATGTCATCACCATATTGATAGGGGCGCACATCGTCAAACTCCAGGCCGGTGCCTTTAAAGACAGAATGAAAATCACCCTGCATCTGGCTGTTGATGGCCTTGCGGATTTGTATTTCGAATCGTCTTAGTTTCTTTAAAAGCTCCTTCATGGTATCGTTAACCTTATCCGTTGCACGTTACGAAAGTCTTGAGGAATTAGCGTGCAGGGATAACCCTAAGCGCCAAAAATAGGACAATTATGATAATTTTGTCCCACCCGAAAAGCGTTAATCCGTATTCAGGTACGGGCTTTGTGGATAAGGTTCGTTAAAATTATATAAACGGTGAAAACATTACGAATTAACAGTTTCCTTCTTGTGCTGATCGCTGGTGTATGGCTGGCACCAGCGGGGTGTTCCAATACGGAGCGGGTTCCACACGAGGTGCTAAGTAAGGAGGAGATGGTAAAGGTGCTGTCGGACATCTACATCGCTGAAGAGAAATTAAACCAGGCTTCCATTTCGCGCGATTCTGGTCGCCAGGTATTTGAGAAGATGAAAGGAAAAGTATTTGAAAAGGCAGGGGTTAGCGATTCCGTGTTCAAAAAATCGTTGGATTACTACATGGCGAATCCCCGCGAAATGGAATTGATCTACACCGCCCTGGTTGATTCCCTTAACCTGGATGAACAACGCGAATCCGTTCGGGATAAAGCAAAGGCGGAATAAGATAGTCGAATTCAACTCCCGCAGATCTCGCGGATTTTCGCAGATTGAAATAGATATGATCTGCGCCTATCAGCGAAATCTGCGGGAGACTTAATTTTACGTAACCAGTAACGGCATTTTGAAGAAACAAGAGCGATGATTTACCCCGTTGATTTTGAACAGAAGTTGGGCTTTGACCAGGTACGTCAAAAGCTGAAGGACGCTTGCCTGTCAGCAGCGGGAGCCGCGTGGGTGGACAAGATGCGTTTCAGCCACGAAGTAGATTTCATTAACGTATTGTTGAAACAAAATTTTGAGTTCCGGCAGATACTTGAAAAAGGAGAGCCCTTCCCATCGAAACATTTTTTTGATCCGGCTGAATGGCTTCAGAAGATTTCGCTGGAGGGTAACTGGCTTGAGGCTTCTGAGTTTCTCGACCTGGCCTATGCGCTAGAGACCATCGTTGCTTCCAAAAATTTTCTCACCAAGTCAAAGGAATATTATCCCGAATTGTTCAGGCTTACGGAACCGGTGTTGGTCACCCATCAACTGGCGGCAGCTATTTTCCAAACGGTTGACGACAAGGCTTCCGTTCGCGATTCGGCCAGCAGCGAATTGGGCAAGATCAGAAAACGGCTTCGCGATGAACAAGGCAGGCTGCGCAAACTGGCCGATCAGCTCTTTCGAATGGCTGTGGAGGAGAAGTGGGTACCCGATGGCGCGCTGCCCACCATTCGCGAGGGCCGGGTGGTCATTCCGGTACTGGCCGAACACAAACGAAAAGTAAAAGGATTTATACTCGATGAATCGGCTACGGGGCAAACCGTTTTTATGGAACCCACCGAAATGCTGGATGCCAACAACGAGATCCGTGATCTTGAACATGCCGAGAAGCGTGAAGTAATCCGGATACTGCGTGAACTCACCGATGTTTTTCGGGAGCAACTTCCGGCATTACGATCAGCCTTCCAGTTTTTGGCGCAGGTTGATTTCATTCGTGCGAAAGCAAAATTTTCGCTCGAGATCAATGGTGATTTTCCAGTGATAGAAAGAAAGCCGGAGATGGTTTGGTACAATGCGCGGCATCCGTTGCTCTACCTGAGCTTGAAAGGCAAGCGCGAGATTGTTCCGCTTTCTATTGAACTCGATCAGCAAGACCGTATGCTGCTGGTGTCGGGGCCGAATGCCGGAGGTAAATCGGTTTGCTTGAAGACGGTGGGGTTGCTGCAATATATGGTGCAGTGCGGTTTGCTCATTCCGGTGTCGGACCGTTCGCGTGTCGGAATTTTTAAAGACATCTTGCTGGATATTGGCGATCAGCAATCCATCGAGAATGATTTGAGTACGTACAGCAGTCACCTGCGCAACATGAATGTGTTTATTCAATCAGCCGGAGATCAATCCCTTGTGTTGATGGATGAATTGGGTTCAGGTACCGATCCGAATTTTGGTGGCGCTATCGCGCAAGCCATTCTGGAATCGCTGCTGAAGAAACGCGTTTGGGGTGTGGCTACTACGCACTACTACAACCTGAAATTATTTGCCGGCCAGCGTCAGGGTGTTCGCAATGCGGCCATGCGTTTCGATGATAAAAACCTGGTGCCATTGTACATGCTCGACATCGGTAAACCCGGGAGTTCGTTTGCATTGGAGATCGCCCGCAAAACCGGGTTGCCGCAGCAAACCTTGATGGAAGCTGAGAAGCTTGTCGGTAAAGACCTTGCTGGTTTTGAAAAGTTAGTTCGATCACTCGAGCGCGAACGACAGGAGCTAAGTGAAAAAATCAAGCGACTGGAAAAGCAGGAAAATGATTTGAAGCTTTCCTTGTCGAAGTATCAGACGCTTTCCTCGGAACTGGAGTCGAAGAAAAAAGAGATCATCAACAAGGCGAAAGAAGAAGCATCGAGTTTGTTAAAGGACACAAACCGCGAAATCGAAAAGACCATCCGGCACATCCGCGAAAACCAGGCGCATAAAAAAGAAACGCTCCGTGTTCGAAAGAGCTTGCAGGATTTAACACAGAAAGTAGTAGCACCGGAGAAACCTGCTGTCAAGCATGTTGAGGAATTAAAAGAAGGCGATCGCGTTCGCATTGTTGGCCAGGATGGCAGTGGCGTGATTTTGTCGATTCAGGGTAAGAATGCAACCGTTCAGTTTGGCGAGTTGAAATCCGTAACAAAGGTTGATAAGCTTGAAAAAATAACCGGAGCCATCAGCAAAGAGATGGCCACACGACTTCGATCGTCAAGTGTTAATGTGCAGGAGAAACGCGCGCACTTTACCGATACGCTTGACATTCGCGGCAAGCGGGTGGATGAGGTACTACCCATTGTCGATCAGTTTATGGACACCGCTATTTTATTAGGACAAGGAGAATTAAAGATACTACACGGAAAAGGTGAAGGCGTTTTGCGCCAGGTAGTGCGCGATCATTTAAGACGCTATAAGGAAGTAGCCACCCTGAACGATGAACATGTGGAAAGAGGAGGCGCGGGAATTACGGTGGTGGTATTGAAGTAGGTTAATAGTTTTTTCTTGACCAATGCGTTGGATTTAAACTGGTGTGGAATACAGCACGTGCTGTAACCACGTAGTACTGACTTCAGCGTAGAATTTTTCTCCAAGTTGTGGGATTCACTCATTATACCAATCAATGCTGGCTTGAATATCCAAGATAGCTTCAGGTTCGATTTTTAGTACAAACCTCACGGGGTGTTACAAACGGAAGTTGTCTTTCACTTCATCCCAATCCTTTAATCGTTCCGGAGATTGAGTAGACTTTTGTATGCGTTCCCGAACAATATTTTTTTGCTCCTCTGAGATGTGTATCTCTGATGGGTTAGTAAAGCCAAGGTCATCCATTATTTCCATGAATACATCAAGCTTTTCTTCGGGTATGTGCAAGGTAATCGTTTTCATTGCAGTATAAAGTTAGCAAAATGGTGGTCGATAACAGCGCAGTAGCATTGAAGAAATAAAAAGAGGCTGTCTCACCTTTGAGACAGCCTCTTTTTATTTCTTCACATATCGACTTGACTTAATTTCTCTCGAAAGTAAACTCCCAATCTCCGTTAACAGATTTAGCTTTTCCTGCAATGTTATACCCGGTACCGGAATAATCTGCAATGGTAATTGAAAGAATATCACCCTCAACATTGTATGTCAGTGATACATCATCATCGCCACTCGGTAGATTAGAATCCAGACGAATAATTTGAGACATTACATTAGCTCCAAATTCCCAGTCAACACTGGCTGGCCACGGGCAGGCATCCACGCCACCGTCCTGCGAGAAATTAAACTCCTGGTTGCTGGTAATTTCTAATTCGGCACCCAGAAATTCATCCTGGCGTGCGGTAGAGCCATCAAATTCAGCACCGGTTACTGTCCAGATGCCTTCCAGTTTTTCGAGCTGCTTGTCTTCATCTGATTTTTTAGGATCACCGCCATTGTCGCAGTTGGTGAAAAAAATACCGGCACTAACGAGGATAAGGAGTGACAATAATCTGGCTAAATGTTTCATGTGTATAAAGTTACGAGGTACGATTTACGAGGTACGATTTATTGGTTATCAAAAAACTATTAAAATTCTTTAAATATGAAGGTAAATATACTAAAATCAAACTCTTTTGAAGCTGCCGTAGCGAACCTGTGCATTAATGGGAAACATGCTGTTCGTTGTAACCCCTTACTTGTAGCGTGTCATGTCAATTTTGTGTGCACTGGCCGGGTATTCGGCCGGCTGGTTGCTGGCAATCAACACCATGCATTCTTTTGGAAGGGCATAAAGCTGGCTGAGATACCAGTCAAACGCGGTGGTATCCAGGTTGGTGCCGGGCTCATCTAAAAATACCATGTCGGCCTGGGTAAAGAATGCCAGGGCCAGTTTTACCCGCTGGCGCATGCCGGAAGAAAAATTAGCAATGTATTTGTCGCGAGCCTGGCCGAGGTACATGCGCTCGATCATCTCATCGATGGTAAGGTTGCCACGGCTCTGTTTCAGCTTGAAATGAAATTCAAGTTGTTCGCGCAGCGTAAGTTCTTCGATCAGGTCCATATACGGAGTGGCAATGGATACATGGCTGTAAAGTTCTTCGGGAGCAATGCCGGTACTGTTGTGTTGGTACTGCAGTGTTCCGGCACTGGGCGGAACCTGCCCCCAGAGAATTTGAAGTAACGTTGATTTACCCGAACCATTTGGTCCTGTCAGGGCGTACGTTTCACCCGATTTAAAAGTATAGTCGAACTTTCTGAATATCCACTCGCGGTTGAAGCGTTTACCTAGATTTTGAGTGGTGATTTCCATTCTTTTGGTTCATGGTTCATGGTTCAATGTTCAAGGTTTCGGGTTTCGAGCTTGAGGTTTTGGGTTCGGAGAATTTCGTGACTTGAAACCTAGAACTTGGAACCTTGAACTAATTAGTCATTGCTGCCATACCCTTTCATAATGCCGCGCTCGGAGGTGCGGATAAATTCAAGGATGTAGTCGCGTTCGGTGCTGGGGGGGACTTCTCTTTCAACCATGTCGATGGCTTTTGAGTTATTCAATCCTTTCAGAAAAATAAACCGGTAGATCTCCTGAATCTCTGTGATCTTTTCAGAGGTGAATCCCCTGCGCCTTAAACCAACGGTGTTAATACCGGCATAGGTGAGTGGCTCGCGGGCTGCTTTTGTAAATGGCGGAACATCCTTGCGCACCAGCGATCCACCGGAGAGCATTACGTGTGCCCCGATTTTTACAAACTGATGCAATGCGCTGGCACCGCCTACAATTGCCCAGTCATCAATCGTAACGTGGCCGGCAACTTGTACGGTGTTCACCAGAATGCAGTGGTTACCGATGATACAATCATGGGCCACGTGTACATAGGCCATCAACAGGCAGTTTTTGCCGATTACAGTTTTAAACTTATCGGTAGTACCGCGGCTTATGGTTACGCTTTCGCGGATCACGGTGTTATCGCCAATGTGTGTTTCCGTTTTTTCTCCGGCAAATTTCAGATCCTGGGGTATTGACGATACCGAAGCGCCCGGATAGATCTTTACATTTTTTCCGATGCGGGCACCGTCCCAGATAATAGCTCCCGGACCAATCCAGGATCCATCATCGATTACTACATCTTGGTGAACAGTAGCAAAAGGTTCTATGATAACATTGTTACCAATCTTTGCTTCAGGGTGAACGTTGGCTTGCGGGAATCGGCTCATGAATCTTTACGGACTATGCTTGCGGTCATTGATCCTTCGCACACCAGGCTGTTGCCCACGTAGGCTCTTCCATACATTTTGGCAATGCCTCTTTTAATGGGTGCGCTGAGATCACATTGTATTACCAGGGTGTCTCCGGGGAGCACCATTTTTCTGAATCTGAAATTTTCGATGCCTAAGAAATACGTCCAGAAGTTTT
>Ga0315910_10000473_pt1 | contig 39998 bp, 37 predicted proteins | sample EdamamesoilMG_FD_204470 | JGI IMG/M metagenome (GOLD analysis project Ga0315910, IMG submission 204470) | Garden soil microbial communities collected in Santa Monica, California, United States - Edamame soil | ecosystem: Environmental > Terrestrial > Soil > Garden | place: USA: California...
GCTGTCAGTCCAGCTCTGATTCTAACATCATCAACAAGATCCTTTGCAGAGCCGGCATCACCATCACGTACAAGAGCTTCAGCCTTCATCAGAAGTACATCTGCTAATCTGAAAACCGGGAAGTGATTTGAAGATGAACCTCCATTGTATGGTGCTACAGGAAGGAACTTGGTATTTCTCGCGCCATCTTCACCAGCCGCTGCTTCCAACGATGCGATTTCTAGATTATAATTAACACCTCCCTCTTGTGGCCCGGTAATCCACTGCGCTTTTCTTATGTCCTCATTGGCATACTTGTTTACAAAATTTTTGTGTACTGTGGCACCATTCCATGTGCTAAATCCAAACAACGCTTGTCCTTGCGGACCGGCTAATGATCGAATGCCAATGATGTTTCGTGGGGCCGAATTAGCATTTACATAAACAGCAAGAAGCACCTCACGAGCATCACCATGATCACCAAAAAGTTCAGAAAAATACTCGCCTGAAGAAACTAAGGAAAAGCTGGTGTTGCCTGTAATTTGATTACATGCATCAATACATTCAGTCCACTTTTCGGTACCGGTGTACACTTGGGCATTCAGATATACCTTAGCCATCAATGCGTAGCCAGCCCATTTGTTAAAACGACCATAGAACTCACCATCAATCGTTTCTGAAAGTTCTGGGACATAAGTGGTTAGTTCTTCAATCACAAAATCGTACACCTCAGATCGAGGTGACTGTGGAATGTTTTCTACGGTTACACTATTATCGGTATAGAAAGGCACATTCCCCCAACCGTCTAGTAACATGTAATAGAAGTACGCCCGTAATACGCGTGCCTCTGCAATTGCTGCCGGGTCTGCATTAGCCGTAGTCAATAAATCGACTGCCAAATTTGATTTGAACACCGCACGATAGAGCCAGTTCCATGTATTATTCATAAACTCATGTGCAGGTGTCCATTCATGCTCATACATAGCTCTCCAAATACCGTTATCAGACCACCCACCATCAGCACGTGTTGGGATCATCATTTCATCAGTTGAGACTTCATTAAGGTCATACCATCCCCGGTCTGCACCAGCGATCCCTTTTCCACCCCAATCTCCCCTTACTTCATTGTAAACATTGGCGAGAGCAGCGCGGATGCCTTCTTCAGTTGAATAGAAGTCATCTGCAACTTGCTTATCATATATACCTTCGTCCAGGTTGGTGCAACTCACTGCAGCAATTAGGACACTAAGTAGTAGTACTCTTACTAATTTCATAGATCGTATTTTTATAATACTTGAATTAAACTTCACCATTAATTAAGCACCAAGTTTACACCCAATGCAAAACTGCGAATACGGGGATAGATACCATAGTCAATACCAAAACCGTTATTACCTGTCTGGCTCAATTCCGGATCAATTCCCTTGTACTTGGAGATTACAAACAGGTTATTGCCCGTAAATGAGAACCGAAGCGTACGAATATACCTTGATGCACTACTATTACCCAAGCTGGCATTGTAGCCAATGGTTAAGTTTTCCAAGCGTGCAAAAGAAGCATCCTCCAGCCAGAAATCAGACGCATAGTCCAGGTTGTTAATACCAATTTCAGGGGCATCGCTTAAAACATTTTGAGTGCCAAACTGTGCCATGGCGCTTCGTGAAGCACGTGCAGCATTGTATACTTCATTCCCCTGAACACCCCTTAAAAGAAGACTCAAATCGAAATTCTTATATGTGGCGGAAGGTGTAAATGCCCATGTGAATTTTGGCAGTGCTTGTCCACAGATGTAACGATCAGGATTCTCACGATTACCATCATCAACCACACCATTTCCACTTATGTCATCGATAATCTGGTTACCGTACTCATCTACACCAGCATGTTTGAACAAGTAGAAAGTTCCAATTGGCTGTCCTTTGATGAGGTAAGAAATACCATTATTTGTTGAAGCAACACCTGTAGTACCACCAGAACCCCATTGAACATAATCTGTATTCAACGGAACGCCATTGATTGAACCGCTAAGCTCTTCTACTGTGTTCTTATTACTTGTGAAGTTACCGGCCAGTGTTACTTTAAGATCGCTGTTATTGATTAATTCATAGCTCAACCCTAATTCTATCCCTTTATTCAAAACTGTTCCTACGTTCGCCAGAATTGTTCCGTAAGGATAGGGTGGTTGTGGTACAGTGTAATTAAACAACAGGTCATCTGTGTTGCCATAGTAAAGATCAACAGTTCCTGATAGTTTGCTTTCCAAAAGCTTAAAATCAACACCAAGATTAAACATCTTACGAGTTTCCCATTTCAAATCTGGGTTGGCATTTTGAGTAATCGAGTAGTTCGTTATTGTTTCACCACCAAAAAATACTGTTCCATCTGGGCTCACCAGCCGAACAGAATTCAATGGGCCCAGCCCCTGCTGATTTCCTGTTACACCATAACCAACCCTCAGTTTTAAGTCGTCCACCACATTTTGGTTGGCCATAAAATTTTCCTCCATAATTCGCCACGCAAGCGATACTGAGGGGAAATTTGCCCACCGGTTATTTTCACCAAAAACAGAAGCACCATCTCTACGGAAAGTAACCGTTGCCAGGTATCGATCTTTAAAAGAGTAGTTAACACGTCCTAAAAAAGATACCAGCGTACGATCATTCTTATAGGAACTGATATCGCCTGATTGAACATTAGCTAGTGTACCAGCCTGAAGTGCATTAAAAGTTGTAAAATCATTTACAAAACCTCGACCAATGGCAGTTGCCCCTGAATAGATTTGTTTCTGCCACTCATAAATAAAGCTCGCACCGAATGAATGCTCTCCAAAACTCTTATTGTAGTTAGCAATCAAATTAAGAAGCTTCTCATCAGAGAAATTTGTTGTTCTTGTTGCAATACCTTCCTGACTAACAGCAGCTGGTAATGTTGTTTCGGGTGATTGATACTGACCGTAAAACCGATCTGTCTTTCTCCAACTTCCAAAAGCACCGGCTTTTAAGCCATCGATTATTTCATACTCGGCTCGAAGACTTCCAAACAAACTGTTTTTCTCATCACCATCAATAATTTCTTTAGCTCTTGCATAGGGATTCGTATAGTTGAACAGATTATTATCAATAAAATATTCTCCATTCTCATCGTAAACAGGATCTGTTGGTCTGGTGTACGTTGCCAGTGTTACTACATCTGCATTGTTGTAATTATTCGTAATGATAGATGCATTCAGATTATAGGTAAGGGTCAACTTCTCTTGCATTGCAAACTGAGTTGCTGTTATTCTACCGATATAATTTCGGGCATCAGAATTTATGATGATACCATCTTGCAAAATGGCAGTAGCCGAAGCACGGTAATTGAAATTTTTGGTTCCACCTCCAAAAGCCAGGTTATGTGTTTGTGTAAAACCCTGACGCGATATTTTATCAAACCAATCCGTGTTACCTCCGTTATCTGCTGAAGGCGCAATACCCCGCTCATCAGCAACTTCTCTCCACTCGCTTGCTGAGAGGACATCGTATTTCTTGGCGACATTCTCTATGGAATAAACTCCAGTGTACTCAACTGTTGTATTCTTTTCGCTGCCTCGCTTTGTCGTAACCAATACTACACCCGCTGCACCTCGTGAACCATAAATTGCTGTAGCGGATGCATCCTTTAAAATTTCGAATGACTCGATCTCACTCGGAGGAATCTGATAAAGTAAATCTAATCCACCCTGAATCCCATCAACTACCACTAATGGGTCATTTCCACCAACAAGTGAAGTAATACCACGAATTCTAATATTGGGTGCTTGACCGGGCTCACTTCCAACTTGGTTAATAGTTACCCCAGGAGTTTTACCATTAATCTGTTGCAGCGGACTTGCAATAGCCCCTTGATTGAAATCTTTGGCACTTAATTTAGCAATTGACCCGGTAACGTCTTTCTTATCCTGTGTACCGTACCCGACTACAACAATCTCAGTCAATGCGGTGATGTCTGAAACTAAGGTCACATCAACAGAGGTACGGCCACCAAGGGTTATTTCTTGTGAGGTGAAGCCAACAAAAGAAAAAACAAGTGTCGATTCTGAGCCAACACTTACAGTGTAGTTACCTTCGCTATCAGTCACCGTTCCGTTTGTAGTACCTTTTTCAATAATACTCACGCCTGGTAACGCGGTCCCATCATCCCCGGAAGTCACGCGGCCGGTGACTTTTGTTGTCTGCGCAACAGCCATGGAACTGGCCAGCAGTAACACAAGGACGAAAGCTTTTTTACTTAGTAGATAAAGTTTCATCATAGTTTAGTTAGTTATAAAGTTTGATTTGGGCTTATGGCGGCCAATCTATCTTTTAACCCATTAAGAAATTCAAAAGCTAGTATAAAAATTCACGAAATCGGATTCGGAATCGGAGTCGCAAACGATTGCGATTCTTAAAATTAATTGTGCAACGGGTTGCGAAGGTTCCGCAATTGTTCGTAAACTTGCATATATGAAATACAATCAGGTAACCATTAAAGACATTGCCCGCGAGTTGGGCATCTCTCCTTCTACAGTTTCAAGAGCGCTTAAAGATCATCCGGACATCAGCCCGGAAACCAAAAAAGCTGTAAACGAATTAGCTGAAAAACTTAACTACCAACCCAATATTGTTGCACTTAGCTTACGACAAAGTAAGACCAATACCCTGGGCGTAGTAATACCTGAACTGGTTCACTTCTTCTTCTCCACAGTAATCAGTGGTATTGAAGATGTAGCCTATAGTGCCGGCTACAATGTAATCATCACGCAGTCTAATGAATCACTACAGCGTGAGAAGAGCGACATCAAAACCTTGTTCAACAGCCGCGTGGATGGCATGCTCATTTCACTTTCCAGAGAAACCAGTTCGTTTGAACACATCGAATCAACCTTAGCGAAAGGCGTTCCAATGGTGTTCTTCGATCGCGTGTATGACACACCAACCTCCAGTAAAGTAATTGTAGACGATTTGAGCGGAGCCAAAGAAGCAACGCAACATCTTATTGAACAAGGTTGTAAGCGTATTGCTCACCTGGAAGGCCCACCAAACCTGGGCATCACCAAGCAACGATTAGACGGATACCTGGAGGCCCTTAAAGATGCCAACATACCTGTGGTGAAAGACATCATCATGTCGTGTCCGCTGGGTACCATTGAAGAAGGTAAATCAGCAACCGAAGAACTGCTGAAGATGGCCAACCCTCCCGATGCTATCTTCGCCACCAACGACCCGGCTGCCATGGGTGCCATGCAAGCCATTAAAGAAGCAGGATTAAAAATTCCGAAAGACATTGCTGTGGTTGGTTTCAGCAACTGGTTCTTTAGTGCCTTGCTCGATCCACCATTGACTTCTGTTGATCAACCCGGATTTGAAATGGGCCAGGAAGCTGCAAAACTTCTGATCCGCCAAATTGAATTAAAATCAAAAGACAATCTCGATCCAACTCCCGAAACCAAGGTATTGAAGACGCGCCTGATTGTGCGCGATTCTTCTCTGAAAAAGGGAAAGAAGAAGTAAGGGCTTCCTTTAAATAATTGATTGAAGAGGCTGTCTTTGAGACAGCCTCTTTCATTTTCTTCTGTTCCTAACGTAGCTGAGTGAGCGTGGAGTATCTCAATAACTTGGGCTCTTGCAACACCCTCTTCTTGTTTCTTTCGACATTCTGCCTCCAACTAACCAGTTACCGCAATCGATTTCTGATTTTTGTATTTCGCTTCGTTAGGTTAAGTGTTGTTAATTAATTTTACTTGACTGAATTAACCAGTCAAAACCTAACATGTCGCGTAAACTCAATTCCCCTCTAAGCAAAAGTATCGGGAAGCTAAACCATTGGCACAACGAAGATTTTGGATTACACGGTGATACCGCGCACGGAAAATTCAGAATTCAATTTTATAACACCAACGTAGCCCGCATCACGGCAAGTCTTGCTGATCAATTCGAAGACTTCTCCTACTCTATCGTTGCCGCCCCTGCCTTTTCACCAGAAATCAAAGACGCTGGCGAATTTCTGGAAGTTCAATCAGACCAGATTATTGTTCGAATATCCAAGAACCCGGTTCGGCTTCAGTTCTTCACCAAACAGGGTAAGCTCATAAACGAAGACGATGCGGGCTTTGGCACAAGTTGGAACGGTGAGCAGGTTACTACGTACAAAAAACTTCAGGATGGCGAACGCTTCATCGGGCTCGGAGAAAAAACCGGGCCGCTCGATCGCAAAGGTCAGGGGTATCAAAACTGGAACACCGATGCTTTTGCCTACTCGCCAGGTGCCGATCCCCTGTATTGCTCTATTCCGTTTTACATCGGTATTCACAACGGATTGACGTACGGAATTTTCTTCGACAATACGTATAAATCATTCTTCAATTTTGGTGCTTCCAACAATCGCTTTGCAAGTTTCTCGGCCGATGCCGGAGAGATGAATTACTACTTCATTTATGGTAACTCCGTAAGCGAAATTATTCAACACTACACACACCTCACAGGAAGAATGGAGATGCCACCGTTGTGGAGTATAGGCTACCAGCAATGTCGCTACAGTTACTACCCCGACAAGGAAGTGCTGACGCTCGCGAAAACATTTAGAGAAAAAGATATTCCGGCCGATACCATTGTATTTGATATCCACTATATGGATCAATACAAAATATTCACCTGGAACGACCGTGATTTCTCCAATCCGAAAGCCCTGTTAAACGAGTTGCAAAAACTCGGTTTTCATGTGGTGCTGATGTGCGATCCGGGTATCAAGATTGAAGATGGATACAAAGCCTATGATGATGGCGTGAAGCAATCCGTGTTCATTAAGTATCCTGACGGAACAAACTACTCCGGCCAAGTATGGCCCGGCTGGTGTCACTTTCCTGACTTTACCAATCCGCAAACAAGAGCCTGGTGGCAAGCGCAACTGAACGATTATGTCGAGCTGGGTGTAGAAGGGTATTGGAACGACATGAATGAAATCGCTACGTGGGGCCAGATGATTCCTGAAAATATTGAAATGGATTTTGAAGGCAATAACGCCACGATGCGAAGAGGCAGAAACCTCTACGGTTTTCAAATGGCGCGTGGCACCTACGAAGGAACGAAAGCGTTGATGAAGGGCAAGCGTCCGTTCAACTTAACACGTTCGGGTTTTGCTGGCGTTCAGCGATACGCAGCCGTTTGGACAGGCGATAATGTTGCGTATGATGAACACATGCTTTTGGGTGTGCGCCTGGTAAATAGTATGGGCCTCTCTGGAATCGCCTTTGCCGGTTACGATGTGGGCGGATTTGTGGGTGATGCCAGCACAAAGCTTTTTGCCCGCTGGATTTCCATCGGAGCCTTCTCACCTTTCTTTCGTGGCCACTCTATGATTAACAGTCGTGATTCAGAACCGTGGGCGTATGGCGAAGAAGTAGAACAAATTTCAAGGAACTACATTAAGTTCCGCTATCAACTCCTCCCCTACATTTATTCGTTGTTTTACGATGCCAGCAAAACAGGCATGCCGGTTCAACGGTCGCTCGCCATCGACTTTACTCATGATCCTAAAATCTATGATGGCCAGTTTCAGAATCAATACTTGTTTGGTCCATCGTTCCTCGTGGCCCCGGTTGAAAGCGACAAGAATTTTGTAAAAGTTTACTTCCCTGCCGGTGATTGGTATTCTCTATATGATGGACAACACTATGGTGGCAATACCGAAGTTATCCTGGAATGTCCGCTCAACCGACTTCCTGTTTTTGTAAAAGGTGGCGCACTCATTCCAATGCAACCGGTGAAATCGAGCACGAAAGAATCCAGCGATAATCTGATCCTGCATGTCTACGCTGGAAAAGAAAAGAATTCATTCACTTTCTATGAAGATGATGGCACTACGTTCAGTTATCAATCAGGTGCGTATAGTAAGCGTGAACTTGAATTCAATCCAGGCGAACGTAAACTAATCATGGGTGCTGTTGAAGGTACGTATGCTTCAACCCTTAAGAAGGTTACCCTTGTGCTGCACGGATTCAACACGAATTCAATTAGTTTAAATGGTAAGGCTGTAGAGTTGAAAAAGGCCGTCAACAGTTTCTTCGCACCACTTGAAAAGTTTGATCCGTTTTACGATCCGGCACCGGCTCCCAGCGAGGATGTACTTTCCTTCGAAGTACCGTACTCGGTCAACCCGATGGTGATTCAGTTTTAATTCAAAGTTCCAGGTTCAAGACAGGCTAACAACATGGAACTTGGAACTAGGAACCCAGAACATTTTTACCCACTTTAGTAAAGCGCAATCGTAAGCGCTCACAACTTTTTACCATTCATGAGTACAACCACCCCCGGCAATAAGACACGCCTTTCGTTCTGGCAAATCTGGAATATGAGTTTCGGTTTTTTCGGAATTCAGTTTGGGTTCGAGCTTCAAAATTCAAACGTGAGCCGCATCTTCGAAACGCTCGGTGCCAATAAGGATGAAATTCCTATTCTCTGGATCGCAGCTCCGCTAACCGGATTAATTGTACAACCCATCATAGGGTATATCAGCGACCGAACATGGCATCCGTACTGGGGCAGACGCAGACCATTCTTTTTTATTGGTGCCGTGCTCGCGTCTGTTGCGTTGATCATCATGCCAAATTCTTCCGCACTCTGGGTAGCCGGAGGTATGTTGTGGATCATGGATGCTTCTATCAATATTTCGATGGAACCCTTCAGAGCGTTTGTGGGCGATAAGTTGTCGTCCGAACAACGAACAGCAGGGTTCGCCATGCAAAGCTTCTTCATCGGAACGGGCTCCGTAATTGCTGCCCTTCTTCCATGGATTTTTACAAACTGGTTTGATGTAAGCAATACAGCCGAACGTGGGGTGATTCCAGACTCGGTAAAATGGTCGTTCTACCTGGGCGCTTTTGCATTCCTCACTGCGGTAATGTACACAGTCTTTACAGCAAAAGAATCGCCCCCCGAAGATCTTGAAAAATTCAAAGAAGAGAACAAACAGGCCAGCTTCAGCGATGGCGTAAAGGAGACGGTTCAAGGGATTTTTAGTATGCCCCAGGCTATGCGACAGTTAGCGCTGGTTCAATTCTTCACCTGGTTCGCGCTCTTCTCCATGTGGATTTATTCCACCAATGCTGTGACCAGCACTATCTACGATATGAAAGTGCCGCATGAACTCTACACCAAACTGAAGACTAAACTTCAGGAACAAAAAAATACCTTGCCCCAAAAGGAATTCAATTCACTAAATACCGACATCGAAGAAATTGACCGGTTCCAGTCGGGTAATGAAAATATCACAGTCACCATAAACCTTGTAAACTTCGCTCTCGGCAACCGTGATCTACCTGAACAAGAAGCAAAGACTTTAAAACGGGTTCAACAAGAATACAATGATGGCGCAGATTGGTTGGGCGTTTGTTCTTCAGTTAGAAACGGAGTAGCCGCAATCTTTGCGTTTATACTTCCGATCGTAGCCTATCGGGTGGGTAGAAAAAAAACACACATGCTCTGCCTGGTTATTGGAGGCCTTGGTCTTGTTTCGTTAAATTTTATCACTGAACCGTGGACAATTGCTGTCGCGATGGGTCTGGTTGGTATTGCCTGGGCCAGTATACTATCCATGCCGTATGCTATGTTGGCCGGAGCACTTCCGTCTAACAAAATGGGGTATTATATGGGCGTGTTCAATTTCTTTATTGTCATCCCCCAAATAATTGCCGCTACCATTCTGGGTTTTTTAACCATGCATGTCTTTAACGGCAATACCATGCTAACCCTGGTGCTGGGTGGATTGCTAATGATCTTGGCTGGCGTGCTTTCGCTTCGTGTTGATGACAAAGATTAAGGGATGAAAAAGACAGCCCTCCTTCTGTTCCTCATTACCGCGTGGACTTGCCAGGGGCAGGATTACCAACTCTTCACCCAAACCATTCAAAAACTTTATTCAACTGATGCGGAAAGTACGTGGAGTAAACTTCTTGCTGAACACAACATTCCTTTTGTTGTTGCCGACTCCGTAGCGTTTCTTTATCGGGGCGAGGCAAAATCTGTTCAATGGATGGGCGACTTTAATGGATGGGGTTCGAATAGAAATTTCAAAACATCCGGAACCCGAATTCCATCCACCAATATCTGGATGCTCAAATGTTCCTTTCCGGCAGATGCTCGCCTCGATTATAAGATTGTGGTAGATCAATCAAACTGGATTCTCGATCCAGCCAATCCCAAATATCAACTCACCGGAGTAGGCGGTGGCAGTCCGAACTCGGAGCTTCGCATGCCACACTGGAAAGAAGATCCAATTGCCAACCTTATAGAAGCGGTTCCACGGGGACGCATGTTGAATGATTTGCTGATCAACAGCAGCACCATGGGCTACCAGATTACGTACAGCATTTATCTCCCGGCAAGTTTCAAAGCACAATCCACAGAAAAGTATCCCATTATTTACGTAACCGATGGCTACGAATACATGCACGAGCGGATGGGCAACATGATCACCATTTTGGATAATCTTATCTATCTCAAAAAAATAAAACCCGTTATCGCAGTATTCATCGATAATCGCGAACCCGTTAACCGCGCGAACAACCGCAGAATGCAGGAACTCGCCATGAATGACCGCTACCTGAAATTTGTAACGGAAGAACTCCTGCCGGAAGTGGAAGGTCAGTACCCGGTATCAACCAAAGCTGAAGACCGGGCTATTTTAGGAACGTCTATGGGTGGGTTGACAGCCGCTTACTTTGCCTTCTCAAAACCAGACGTGTTTGGATTGGCCGGCATTCAATCGCCTGCCTTTTGGTTTAAACCCGAAATCTATACAGTGTGCGATAAACCCGAAAAGCCACCTGTCAAAATATTCATGACCACGGGCGTTATTAACGACACGCAGGAAGGTGCTGCCAAAATGAAAGCCCTTTTGAACAAGAACACCTGTACCTACCAGTACGAGGAAGTAAACCAGGGCCACTCCTGGGGTAACTGGCGCGACCTGATTGACGATATCCTTATTTACTTTTTTCCTGCCGAGTGATTAACTTCGGGCACTTAATTTGTTTTACCTCTGCCATAAACCAAGGATATGAAAAACGGACGTCTACTGATTGCCCTCTACGTGCTATTACTTATCGTTTCAGCCTGTAGTTCAGGTAAAAAAGCCTACGAACGAGGCAACTACTACGAAGCTGTAATGCAGGCCGTTGGTCGGCTACGGCAAAAACCCGATCATGATAAATCCAGCGAAGCCTTGAAAAATGCTTACCCACTGGCGGTAGAGTACTTTGAAACGGAGGCAAAAAACGAAATTGCTTCCAATTCCAATTTCAAATGGAAGAACGCCATCCAATCCTACAATGCCATCAACCAGATGTATGAGGCCATACGCGCTTGCCCCGGTTGCTTGAAGGTGGTGAAAAACCCGGTAAACTATTATGCTGAAATCGGTCCGTTAAAAGAAAAGGCAGCCGATGAAAGTTACAATGCAGGTATCAATGCCTTAATGAAGGGCAATCGTAATGATGCCAAAAAAGCCTACTTCAATTTTGCTGATGCACAAGCCTACGTACCCGGCTACAAAGACGTGGTGGAATACCTTGAAAAGGCCAAGGTTGAAGCTACACTGAAAGTTATTGTTGAGCAGATTCCGGTACCTACGCGCTACAACCTGAGTGGCGGTTTCTTTCAGGACAAAGTGGAAGAATTTCTGCACACCAATTATACCGAACAAACTTTTATTCGCTTTTACACACCACAGGAAGCCAACACACTGAATCTTCCACAGGCAGATCAAATTATGCGCATACAATTCGATGATTTTTCTGTTGGTAATTCGGTGCTAAAAGAAAAGGAAGAAACCGTTACAAAAGACAGCGTTAAAGTAGGCGAAGCTAAAGTAGATGGTAAAACTATTCCGGTGTACAACACCGTAAAAGCCAAACTGACTACATACCGCAAGGAAGTTATCTCCAATGGTTTACTCAGTATGGTTATCGTAGATGCCAAAACAAACGGGGTACTCAGTCATAAGAAATTTTCAGGTGAGTATGTATGGGTAAGTCAGTGGGCACGCTTCAATGGCGATGACCGCGCACTGAGCGATCAACAACTGGCCATGTGCAAGCAACGCGAAACACAACCTCCGGTAGCCCAGGATTTATTCCTCGAATTTACACGACCAATCTACAATCAACTGATCCCCGGTATTCGCGGGTTTTATCAAAACTACTAGTCGGTAATCGATAAGGCAATGACGAATTTTCGATAATCACGTACCATCAAGGGTGCGTGATGGTCATTTGCACATTGAACCTTGGATCAAAGATCATCATGATTGTATCCCAGCCGACAAATGTGTGAATCCGATTAAACCATTTTGCACATAAATGGGTTTACCAATCAACATCATTTCTATGAGACTTAGCATTATTTCCTTTGCGCTGGTGGTACTGCTCGCTAGTAATTCATGCGGTCAGAAAAGTAATCAAGCTAAAACTACTCAAGCTAAAACTACTATGGCACACGAATCAACTCCAACAGGTTTAACACTGGCAACGTTTGGATCCGGATGTTTCTGGTGTACTGAAGCCGTATTTCAAAACCTGGAAGGTGTCGAAAAAGTTGAATCCGGTTATTCAGGAGGGCGCGTTAAAAATCCAACTTATAAAGAAGTATGTTCTGGGCTCACCGGGCACGCGGAAGTAATTCAGGTAAGCTACAATCCGCAAAAGATTTCATTCGATGAACTCCTGGAAGTCTTCTGGATGACACACGACCCCACAACGCTTAACCGTCAGGGAGCTGATGTTGGAACGCAGTATCGCTCTGTTATATATTACCATACCGATGAACAGAAGAAACTTGCCGAGTCGTACAAAAATAAACTCGATGCAGAAGGTGTCTTTGATAATCCAATTGTAACGGAGATCAGCCCTTTTACAGAATTTTATAAGGCCGAAGACTATCATCAGAATTATTTCAACCTGAATGGTGACGCTCCATACTGCTCCTATGTCATTCAACCGAAAGTGGAGAAGTTCAAAAAGGTGTTTAAAGACAAACTCAAAAAATCTTAAAAAAATTTAACACAACCGAAACCCTAACCTAAGCGTGCCGTTAGTATTCAATGAGTAGAGTAATTCTTCTCATAGGTTTAGGTTTAGGTAAACAAAAAGCCCCAGAGACGCTGGGGCTTTTTGCATTCATGCTTACCGCTTAAAGTTTACTCCCTGGTATAAAGGCAAGCAAGTTATATTGATTGCTGCCGCCTGTGCCCAAGGTAGATATATAGCTTACCGTTTCGCCTTCCAGATCAATCTTTACAAAATACGTATTCTTCGTATCGTAGGTAAAGACCAATCCGTACACCGTTCCGTTGCCAGCCTTGGCAAGGCCCTTAACCGTCAACCACTCGGTAGTGATATCATCGCCCGGAAAACCTTCAAAGGTTGTTATGATTGTTTCGTCCTGCGATACTCCGTTCTTATTAAAACGCTCAATGATAACTTCACCATCATCAGAACTCCAACCATTGCCTACGGTAAAATCTCCAGAAGACTTATCGTAAATCAATCCCAACCCGCAGCAAATATCAGCTTCTGTTGTAATGCTACTTCTTCCTCCGTCAGTACCAAACTTAACAGTTCCGTTACCATCATCGTTAAAATCTCCGACAGCGATCAAACTATCATCCGATGCTACTGCCCAATTCACAACAGCATCCCAAACATCGTATTCGGTACCGCCTTCTCCACCGGAGTTATCGTTGATCAGGGTGGCTACCTTTGTTGATGCGTTTACACTATAAAGCTTTCCTCCCGGATCTGTGGATTCACTAACGAAAAACTTCTTTGCTTTACCATGATAAACAAACGCACGAAGGTCCTTGAGTGTGTTTGCACCCTCAGTAATGGTGAAGGCTTCTGTGGTTTCACCGGTGGTCAGGTTAATGGTGTAAAATTGGCCTGTTCCCCGATGGCTGGTGATTAAAACATTCTTTGATGATCCATCATCATCATCGCTACAAGAAAGTGTAAACAGCATTACTGCACAAATTGACAAAAGGGCTCCTAAATTCTTCTTCTTCATCATTTTATGATTTAATTAAATAAATAGTGCATGCAATTTAGTCAAAAATAAATCTGTCCTTAGAGAATTCTAACGAAAGAACGTACATCCCCGAAAGTTCCCTCGCAGACCTCAAACCAAAAAAACTGGCGAATACTAAAGCGGGCCTGAATTCACTGTAGAGTTTCTTCGCTGGCTCAACAACTTCCGCTTTGAATAACTCTTGGTCAGGTCTTCGTCTTCAAGAAAAACGGTCTTGGTCGTCACCTCAAGCTTAATTCTGTTATCACCATACATCTCATTCACAATTTTATGTAATCCTGTTTTATCTCGTCATTTGAACGAACAGTTTGAAGATCAAATTGCAATTCCGTATCATCCTTAGATCATAAAATTTAAATATTCATTTCCTTTAGCTTGGCACCCACGCCTGGCAACAGTGCATTTCTTTTTTCATCAATTACTCTTGTCTTTAAACTGTCTCTCTAACTCTTTTTCTTTTCCTAAGTCTGTCTGCGCCTTTTTCAAAAGTGGATTCAATTTAATCATGTTGTATGTTTCCCAAAATGTCGGATTATACTTGAAGTCTTGGCTGTATAAATCAACATCCTTGTCCTGCGATTCTTTTCGTTTTATCCTGTCAAAATCTCGTTTACTCGTCACAATGTTGTTAACGGAAAAGTCAAAAACTGTGTATTGTTGTCCTTTACCGTCTTTAACTGCTGAAAAGTTTTGCGGCTTAATAAATACAGCTCTCGATAGATAATATTTCTCTTCGAACTTACGGTAATCGGTTGTCACTTTATAGAAAAATTTGCCCTGATAGAATACGTCATCTTGATTAGTGATTTTCATTTTAGGATTTGCAACCATACCGTATTCCATACGAATGATTCCAAAATCTGATAGGTTGATAAATAGTTTTCCCTCATAATATGGCTTTGGTAAAGATTCATCCGAATTGAATTTTATAATCGCTAAAGAGTCTGAGTCGAACATTGTAAATTCTTCAATGCTAAAATCAAATTCGTCCAAAAATGGTTGTGAGTTAACTTGTGCTAATTTTTGTTTGCTTCTATAATTTCTTAAAAAGTCTGAATATACTGTGTAGTATAACATATTATCCTCTCCAAATAACAATTTGACTGTCTTATCTATCCAACCTGTTGTGAGATAATCTTCGCTTTTTCTTAATTCAAGAACTCTTATTTTCATTCTGTCCAAATTTGAACCATATCCGAAATCTTGTACTTCAATAGCCGATTCAATGAGCCGAACGTAGGTACTGTCACGAAGAGATAATTCTCGATAGAAAGCCTGCAATAAATACTGTTTTGATGGCTTGTTCTTCGATAATTTTCTAAACGCTTCTTCTACCCACTCTTTTGCTTGTTGTGCTTTCGCGCTAACCACAATTTCGTGTAATAAAATCTCGTCTTGTTCCAGGAAAAATGTATGTGATTTACTTAAATCCAGATCGCCTATTCTCGCTTTATAAGTTTTATAGCCAATAGAAGATAAAGCAAGCGTGTCTTTCAATAATGTATCAGGCAGTGCCAAATCAAATTCACCGATTTCATTGCTAAACGTTCCAATTGAAGATTTTATAAAAAAAATATTCGCTGACGGAACAGGTTCATTTGTCGTTTTGTCTAAAACTGTACCTTTTAAATGAACGTATTTGATGGCTTGGGGAAATACAGGTGAGGAAATTGAATTACACAAAAAAATCAGTCCATATAAAAATCTCTTCATCATCTTCTCTTGTTGGTATATCTATCTTTGTCGTGTCTCAATGCATTGCTGCCAACCTTAGATTCGTTCAAAATAATTACTGTTGCCGCTTTATTAGCGGATCGCTGTTTTGCACTTAACATCGTCAAACGGACCTATCAAATATCCCAGATATGCACTTGTCAATCTTTCATCTGTGTCTCTGGTATTTGAGCCTCTAATCAATTTACGATATTGTCCCATGGAATTAAATTCATAAACCTTTATCTGTCCATCATGAATTGATCCGTTTATAGAGATTGTTTCGGACTGATTCCAAAAGGTAGTGTCAGCTAGCGTTTTGAATTTATTCCACATCGAAATGTCATATGTTTTGGTGTGAACTAAAATTTCATTTCTCCTTAGATTTTTAACAAACTTAGTCGTCACCTTACAAAGAGAATCAATCCTTTCAATTTTATTTATTTGGATTGACTCAACGTCACCTAGTGAACTCATTATAATTACCCTAAAAATTTCTCTGTTTGTTACCCTGTCAATTTCCTCTTCTTCCAGTCTTTTCCATTGATCGTCTATGTCCAGTGAATTCGTTACACCTTCTGGTTTAAGCTTAAGGCAATAAGTATCCGCTGTTTTATAGTTTGTTTTATCCGAAAATGTTTGTCCCATTGTAAAGATAAAACTGAGTGAGAATAATGTCGTGAATATAATATTCATAAAACTCATTAAAACAGCTTGCCGTTAACGTCTAGCCATAAGGCGTGGCGGCACACCGAAATGTATAAATTAAATATAAACGGTGCCGTCATGCCTTATAGCTTTTGTTGTGGCTCTGTGCCTTTGCTAGTGTTCTTTCACCTGCTCTTCCATTTCTTGCTTCAGCTTTTCAATTGTGTTAATTAGACTATCCGTTTTTTTTCTAATCGCATCGGGATCGGAACCACCACCGGCCTTGCGCAACCCACTTTCAATCTCCAGGAATTCATCCATCCTCCCCTTTAAAGTATAATACGAAAACATTAGAGCTTTTATTTCGGGTTCAGTGACTCCTGTTTTGTGTCTTAGTTCGTATTCAGACGTCAGAAGTTTATTTAACTTAATTGCATCCGTGTTTCCGGCCTCAATTTCTTTTTTCAGATTCGATAAAGTTAGTGTGTCAGAGCTAAAATATGCCCTCATTAAATCATAGTCCTTTTTTCCATAATTCAGTGTGTCCAAAATCGGGGATATATGTGCGTTATTCTCGTTTTTACAGTCCGTAGAACAACTTATCTGCAAAGTCGCGATTAAATAGATGCAAATGATGCAGGAGAATTTTGAAGTTAATCTGGTCATTCTTTGACTGTTGGATTTGTCGGTTGGGTTTTTCAAGGCATGAGCCACAACAACGTTTTCGGGGGTTTGCGATGGCGAGGAGTTTTAGCACTAAACTTCATTCGGAGAACTGAACTTCCACCTTGCACAAATGTGTCTGCAACGCAGGGAACCCCCGCTATCGCAAACCCCATGTTATAAGCCGTTTTTCTTTCGTCATTCATAGTTGAATAGTTTACATAGTGTGGGGAAAGTTTGAGGAAGTTTGTCTTCGTCCCATTTTTTACCTGTCAACTTACTTGTCTTTACTTTCGCAGGCTGCATTAAGTCGGAAGTCTTGTCTTCATAAACGTGTTCTGCTAAATAATACAGTTCTTCAAGTTGGGGGTCTTCGTTGAAAATTGAAACAAGTCCGTTTTCGTCAATATTTTTAATTGAGTTGAACGTTTTATGTCCTTTGGACACACACCAAGCCTTGAAATAATCAAACTCATCGTCACCACAACCGCGTCTTACGATATAGGCTAATGCCCAATGTTCCCAAGTGTTTAGTTCGTTGGCTTTTGTTTGTAATATTTTGTCGAAGCTTCTTAATTCTTTGGGATTGAAACCTTCTAAAGTGGATTTCAAATTGTCAAGGAAATTAAATTGGTCAGTCGATTTTTTGCGTGCTTCATCAATTAATTGCCAAAATAAACCGTCATCAATTTTCCTTTTGTCTGTCGTAGGTTTGGGCTTGGGCTTTTCAAGATTTGAAACTATTGCAAGCAATGAGGTTTGCTTATCAATTTCTTCTTTGTCGTTCAGTATTTTTAATCCTTCGATAAATTCATTTATGCCATCAATAATGTAAAGCCTTCTCCAGGCAAGTGTCCTTTCCAGGGTCTCGTCAGAAGAAAACTGGTTGTAATTCTTTATGCTAGTGTTGATGATTTTGTCAAGGGTAATATTTGGGCAATTAGCTTTTTGGTAATCAACATCTCCCCAAAGTTTCTCAAGTCTATTTCTAATAATTCCTTTCCAAAGTCTTTTGTATAAATTCAGTTCTTTGTTGTCAATTAGGTGTTTGCTAAAAGGTCGGCTAAAGGCGTCACAATTACCAGAGTCCCAATTTTCAATAATAAAGGATATAAGTTCACCATACCTTTTCTCTATCAACCACTTTTCTCTAACGACAGCAAAACCTTCTTCCGTTGTCTGGCTTGGAAGATTATTTGTCTCTCTCCATCTTCTATGTTTTGTCCAATCGTCTAGAAATTTTCCGTAACTCATTTGATTGTCGTGTTGGTCATCCTAAAATGGCTTATAACGTTTGGCTAGGAGCAGTTGCGAGAATACTTACTACAAAATTGTCCCCGTTACCAAAACGTTATTTGAAAACTAAACTACTACTTTATACTACAACCCGCAATTGCGCCCATCTTTTGTTGGTTGTTGGGCACCTCGGTCGACTATCATTTAATATCGAGTCTGTGTGTGTTTATGTTCTGAATTTTGTCCCGAGAGTCATAGTTTCCATTTAAAATCTCGGTCGACTTGCAGTGCTAATTGAAACGCAGTCTGATTTATTGCTCTTGGAAATTAACTATAATTCAAAAAACCAATTGCTAAATGTCTTCCAAAACTCAAACTTGTAAAAGTTAAGAACAGAATAATGATAAATTAAATGAACTATTAAAGCTATTGGAAAAACATTTAGTCGTCTATGCGACCGCCAGTCCCAGATACTTAAACTGATTAGGAGAATATCGGCTAAAGTCAATCCAACAACCTGAATTACTGGTCCACTTACGTCTGGGAAATATGGTAATAAGAAGGAGAAATATGAATCAATTATCCTGTCAATGACAGCAGTAAACATGGGGAATATAGTACAAACCATGTATCGAGCGTGGATTGTTGGCTTGCTTTTATAAAAAATAGCAAGTCCGTAAAAAATCAAAAAAGTAAGTAACGCAATTAGTACTGAAGCAGTAAATAGGTAGTCTCTTGTACTTAAACTTGTAAGTTCATTTAATCGGTACTTATAGAGGTCAACCGTAGTAAAAGCAATTAGTGGCACAATTACATAAGAGAGTTTTCCTACTCGTTTATGAATTGAGTAATTCTTAATTCTTATCAAATACCCCTGAGAAACTAATAGAGTACACCAAAATATCAAGGTGATACCGTGCAAATGCATACGATAGTTCTCTTGGTCCAGTATTTTTGTGAAATATGTCAGCCAAAAACCAGCCAGCATTAATAGAAAGAATGTTAAGAAATAGACGTAGCTTTTTTGATATACAACTCTCTCTAGTTTCATTTTTCACGGAATATATAAAGTCCCTTAAGTCTGAAAAGATATCTTAATGTTTTCTCGAAGTCAAATTAATTGTCTTGGAGGGCTAGGGCTGTACACGCCTTGCACCCAACGTTTTGTGTTTAAGGAGTTGCGGGAGTAGGAGGGTTTAAAAATGAAGTGAAACGGAATGTTAAACCCGACCTGCTGCGCTCTTCTCCCCGGCTACAAAACTAAGTAAAGAAATTGGCAGTTATAAGGACACAAAAACCCGCAATTACTTAAACACGGTGTTGGCGGTTCGGCCGTTATCGGTTACTCTTAATTGGTAATTGTTCGTCCTCATTATAGATTGCCTTCAGTCTGTCAGCGTTCTCTTCAACGGTCAGGTCAAAACCAATTTTCTTTCTACGCTCATTTACGTTTTTCGGATCTTCAATTGGCCAGATCGCTACCTTCTTGTCGTCTCTAAAAACTTTAGCTTGAGTTCCGTAAATCTGCTTTTTACCTTTCCACATTAGGAGTCTGTCTTCCATCATTGCACATTCGACTTTGTTAGCTTCTCCAATGTCCGCCAGCCTTTTAAATTCAGGAAACCATTTTGTCATTAATGTTGAGTCAGAATGTTGAATTGTATAAAAAAAAGCCCCAGCAGCTTTTTTTCCAATTTTACTTTGTTCAATCCAACCATATTTATTAAGAATCACTATTATTCCCTTTTGGTTGTCAGTATCAATGTCCATCATTTGTTTTATGTAAGAACCTGCATTAGGTGAATCAATTCCAATTGAGTCAATTAGAATCCTTCTTATCTCTTGGTCTTTGTCGACCATGTTTTCTAAAATGATTCTCAGAGAATCATAGTTGGTATTGGTAGAGGCCTGCCGGTTTGTCTGACCGCAAGAAAAAAGAGACGTTGTCAATATTAAAGCAGAAAATATTATTCTCATTTGTCAATGGTTAACTCGTCCAACGGCTGACCGCCAACGTTATACTTTTACCATAGAGAATACACGCTTTTTCTTATACATTTTGTTGTAGCTCGTGCGCGTACCCTGTAAAAATTTGGTTAGACTCAAGTCCGCCCATTAATAATATATTTGAACGCAAAGTGTATATAATTTACAATACTAAATTTTCTTAGGTTGATTTCTTGAGTGGCAATGCAGCCCTGCGCCATCATGATGTAAGGGAATGCAATCAATTTGAAAAATTAACTTTTCTGGAAATGCCTTTTGAAGTGCTAGCTTAGCCTGCTCGTCTCTCTTTTTGATCTCATTAGGCAACCCCTCTTTCCAAAATTTTGCAGTAACAATAAAGTCATTCGCAATCACAAAATTCATATAGCCAGTCGTCAAATAGAATTCAACTGAATCTGTATCGACATCGTCAAACCATGATTGCTCTTCACTACTTAAACTCTTATAGAGTACTTTTTTTGTCATCAAAGGACCCGTAGGGATTCGTATAACATTAAAAGATTTTCCGCTCTGTGTGAGGTTATTGTTTAGAACCTGTAAGTTTTCTTCCAACCTCCTGAACGACTCTTTTGCAAATCTGTTGCCAACAGTATCAGCTGTAGGAACTTGAGCAAGAATGACTGTATTTTCATTTGCAAAGCGGCAGAATTCGTCAATGTGCCCGTTGGTTCCAATACCATATAATCCATTATCAAATTTGCCCCATTCTTCTTCTTTCGTACCGCTTTTGAACCATATAACCTTGTTGATGCCCAATACTCGTTTATACTCCGCTTCAATTTGTTCCTTGGTCATGCCCTTGTTGTGAGGTAGCTCCACCGATTCCACTAGCAGCAATGTTCCTTGGCCATCAGTCTGCCAGCCTCCACCATCAGAATACATGGGTGACGAAATAATGGGTAAGTTCATTTGTCTGGCTACGTTTCGATCAATTTCTTCTGATCGACTATCCGGATGATGATATCGAAAGTCGGTTAAGGCTAGGTCCCCGTTTTCATTGCGCAAAAACACTGGACCTGGATCCTGTATCGCCCCAAATGGCTTTTCATTATAAAACAATTCAATCTTGGTTGTATCGATTCCGTTGCTAATCAGGTTTTCATATATTCTACGGGCCATTTGCTCTCTGTTGAAATTTAAATAGGGTCCGTAAAACAGCTTAATTTTGATGTGGGGATGTATTATTTTCACCGCTTCCAGAATAGTAGTATTGAAAGGCGGTCCTCCAAGGAAACCGTATTCACTCCAACTGAACCAAATGAATTCCTGTTCTTCAAATTCAGCAGGAATTCGATATTCGTTTGAATTCCTACAACTCGTCAGTGACCCGATGGCGATGCAGGTCATAAATAAAATTGAATATTTCATTAAGGCTTTTCTTACAATCATTGCATCAGTTGTCGTTCACGCATGAGCTACAACGTTTTGCTATAAGGCGTGGCGGCACACCGAAATATAAAAATTAATCGTCCAATGTGCAGCCATGACTTATAGCTTTTGTTGGCGGTAGTAATTTTTTAGACCTATTTTTTTAGGAATGGGTGGAGTCGAAACTTCGTCAATGTCACATGTAGAGGCAATTTGTTCATGTCAACCATTAATGATGTCAATTTAAACTCCTGTCCGTCTTTTAGTTTCAATTTGAGATAGCCATAGTTTGTCCACGGGGCAGGCCAACGTCCTCGATTGTCCAACTGATTCTTATAATATATCCCAAGATTGAGTTCTGCATTTTCTATGTCCTCGAAATCGTAGTTGAAATCCCCGTCTTGTGTCGTAACGGTAAATTTTCTACTCTTCCTGTCTACCACCAATACTGTCCTACGGTTGTTCACCAAATATGAAACATGCAAATAGATAGCCGGGATAGAGAACAACAAGCAAGCTAGGACGAATGAGATGTAAGTCGATAAGCTACTTAAATCAAAGACGTCAAATAGTCCAAAACCAACTAATGCTACGAACACGAGTGCAAAGGTAATCAGTCCTTTCTCGAAGGATTTAATTTGATGTCGTAAGTCAATTTGAAACTTGTCCGCCATAGAAAATTATTACCGCCAACGCCAATGTTGTTGACGTTTAAATTTTCCTTTAAAAATAATTCAACTAAATTTAAATGGCAACAACATGTTGTTGGGCGCTGGGCGGTTCGCACTCTAATGTTTAGAAAAAATGTAAGTCACACAAGGTTCCTTTGATTTAAAAAGTCCTTTGTCAAATGCTTCCTTATGCGTCTTAATTATGTTCTTGTATCTTTTGTATCGTCTCCTATTTACGGTCTGCATTGTCACGAAGTCATATATCACGTCAGCCATAATAATTAATTCCAAGTTGTTACAATCAGTCGGAACTTTTACTGAAGTCCACTCCATGCCGATAAAGCTAATTAGAAGTTGATCTGTCCCTATGGGAAGTTCTATTTTGAATTCACCGTTCATGTCCGTTGTCCCAAGTTGTACCGTATCGGGATTTTGAATTTTCACTCCTGGAACTATCGTCATCTCATACTCCGCAACCACTTTACCAATTATTGTCCGTGTCTGTCCGCTTGATAAAAGTGGAGTTAAATAAACTGTCAGAAGAATTAAAATTCTCATGTTTTGTCTTTGGAGTATCTGTCCACCGCCTTGCGCCCAACAATTGTCTATACGCCAATTAGTGGCCTATATCCACGTTTCTGTTACCAAAGTTATTGGTTTTAACGTTTGTAGCCGTTTGTAATCGGATATATTTCAAATCGGAATGTCCTCTACTTGGCGCTCACGCCTTATCAGATCGGTTATGTGAAGGATAACAGGTGGCGCTACTCCTTCAACCCACGTTACCATTACCTGCCAGGCGTCTCTGTTTCGCGTTATGGATATAACACTGCCGGGCTTATCCGCTGTCGCGCGCACTTCCTTCAGCGCAAAGCCTGGTTTACTGACAACATAGGTAGCGCTGTTCTTTTCCCGATACTTCATCACCTTGGCCTTGCGCATGTAGTCGGTAATGGCTGCCGTGTAGGCGTTGGGTAACTTCAGTACCCGGGCACGCTGCTGGTAGTATGCTTTCGTTTCCGGATCGAGTAATATCGTCTGCGCCCACCGCGTGGCTTTCTGAAACGTACTGCGGGTAGTGCGCTGAGCTTCGCTTTCTTTCTTCTTATCGGGCTTGCGCGGTACAGCGCTTACAATGGTTTTGCCGCGCAGGGTTTTAAAAAGTAACGTGCTGCCAAACTTGCCGCTAAGACCATTGATCAATACATTCGTTGCTACCGTTGCCATACCGCTCTTGTTTTACCCCAAGATAATGGCAACCCGTGACAACTTGTGTCACATTAATAATCTCATTTTCCCTTTGGTAATTTGCACATCGCCCATTGATCATTTACACACCGATCATTGATAATTCATTCGGTGCTTCTCCACACTTGCTCCACACCTGCTCCACTCCTGCTCCACAGTGTCTGGCTACTGCGGTTATGGATTGTTCCTACAAGGATCAGGAAAGAAACTTATCCCGCAACCTTTGCCTTCAACACATGCTCATTACCCCAATCGCGCATCAGGTCGATGATGGGGAGCAGCGTTCTGCCTCTTTCGGTTAGGGAGTATTCTACGCGCGGGGGTATCTCTGGATAAATTTTTCGTGCTACAATGCCATCGTTCTCAAGCTCTCGCAGTTGCGTGGTGAGCATCTGTTTGCTGATGTCTTTCAGGATCATATTCATCTTCCCGAAGCGGTTTACCTCGTTGCAAATCAGGTACAGAATCAACAGCTTCCACTTGCCACCGATCACCCCCATAGTTGCGGTTACCGGACAATCCACCAAAAACTTTCTTGTTAGTTCATCCATAAATACTTGATTTTCAATAATAGTATGATTTTTATAACTACATCAGAAAAATATAACTACTGGCAAAGTAAAGACCTTTGCCCTAGACTTGCAACGCGAAACAACAAACAAAACGCAAATTACTATGAGCACTTATGTCGTTACAGGATCGGTGGGGCACATCAGCAAGCCGGTTATCAGTGGGTTGGTAAAAGCCGGGCATGAAGTCCGCGTGATCACCAGCAGTTCGGATCGGGTTAAGGAAATTGAAAGCCTGGGTGCCGTGGCACTGGTTGGCAGTGTGCAGGATGCAGGCTTTGTGAACGCAGCATTCAAAAATGCAGACGCGGTGTACACCATGATTCCCCCGATCTGGCAAACCAGCAACTGGCGGTTATCACAAAATGAAATTGCTAAGCATTATGCCGATGCTATTGCTGCCAATGGCGTGAAGTACGTAGTTAACCTGAGCAGCATCGGTGCGCACGTAGGCAACGGTGTCGGTCCTGTAGATGGACTCTACGACTTTGAAAAAATACTCAACCCCATTTCCGGGTTGCATGTTAAACACCTGAGGCCATCGTTCTTCTTTTACAATTTCCTGGCGCAGATACCACTGATCAAACAAGCGGGCTTCATGGGCGCTAACTACGGTGGTGACGAAAAGATTTTTTTAGTACACACCAATGATATTGCTGCGGCTGCGCTGGATGAATTATTAAAACTTCAATTCAGCGGAGCCTCGGTGCGCTACATTTTCGGAGATGAACGCTCGGGCAAAGACATTGCAACGGTACTGGGCAAAGCGATCGGCAAAGAATTGAACTGGGTTGAGTTCACTGACGAGCAACAAAAGCAAGGCTTGTTACAGGCCGGTCTTCCGGAAACACACGCTGAAGGATACACCCAGATGGGCAAGGCACTGCGTGAAGGAACCATGCAGGCCGATGCACGAAAAAACAAACCAACATTAAGCCCTACAAAGCTGGAAGACTTTGCCGCTGAATTTAAGATAGCGTTTACAGCTTCAAATTGATAAGAAGAGAATTATTCTTTGCGGAACTTCATGCTTCTGAATGGCACGTGGGGCAAGAGCTATTACACAAAGCTTCACAAAAGAATCCATGAGGTCCGCAAAGAAATTCAGTTTTAGTTTTTGAAGATGACTTAGCCCTATGCTCGTGTGGAAGTTACTTCCGCGCGCCCCAACTGGCGCAAGTGTTGAGAGTCGGCCTGAGCGCTGCTCACTTGTGCCGAATTCCTGTGGCACAAACTTGAACACCTAATGCGAAATATCTTTATACTTCTTCTCCCCCGCCCTGATCTCTCTCGGCAAATGATTTACTTCCGGAGGAATGGGGCATGAATAATTCGGACTGTAACTGCAGTAGGGATTGTAACAGAGATTAAAATCAATCACCACATCTTCAGAGGTTGGAATTCTGAATTCAAGATAGCGGCCTACATCGTAGGTTTCCTTGCCGTTGGTTTCATCGGTGAAAGGAATAAACAAATAATCTTCGTAACCCGGGCGCTTCATCAAATCCGGACTTTGATATACTTCCAGTTTGTATTCCTGCCCGTCCAGCAAAAATGTAACCTCCCCATACTTCACATAATCCGGAAGTCGTGTGGTGGTGGTCTTCATTTTGAAGAGCACCGGAGTTTCATTTTTCGTAAACTTCGCAGGTACATGGTACTTCGTATCAATCGGGTAGTACTTCAACCCTTTGAACTTTCTCCGCTCCTTTTTATCCAGCGGAGACTTTTCCGCATTTCTAAAAGTTGCCTGTTGCTCCTCCCGGTGTGCTGTAACAGCCTTGATCACATCCGCCTCAGAACTGCCTTGGGCAACCCCATTCAAAAAAGAAGCTGATAACGAAAGCATCATTACCAGCTTACCTATACGTAATGTCATTCTCATAGCGGCTTACTTCTTATACTTCATCGCTTCCGGAATCCATCCCTGCAAATCCTTGATGCGGGTTTCATGCGAAGGGTGTGTTGATAAAAACTCCGGTGGCTGTTGGCCGCCACTCAGTGACGTCATGCGTTCCCAAAACGCGGGTGCAGCATTCGGGTCGTATCCGGCCATCGCCATAAAGATTAATCCGATGTGGTCGGCTTCCGATTCATGCTCGCGGCTAAACTTTAACATACCAATATTAGTACCGGCACCAACAGCCTGCATCAGCAATTGCTTACTGGCGGTAGGATTCTGGCCGAGCATACTACCCGCAGCCTCCAGTCCATACTGTGCAATCATCTGCTGGCTCATGCGCTCACGACCGTGGTTGGCGATAGCGTGCGCTACTTCGTGTCCCATCACTACGGCCACGCCCGTTTCGTCTTTGCAGATCGGCATGATGGCTGTGTAAAAAGCAACCTTACCTCCGGGCATACACCAGGCGTTAACGGTTTTCGGATCATCAATCAGGTTGAACTCCCATTGAAATCCATCCAGCTCAGACGAGGCACCTTTACTGGCCATATACTCCTCTACTGCTTTCTGAATTTTAAGGCCAACACGCTTCACCATGTCTGTTTGCTCTTTGTTGGTGGATAGCGGTCCTTTTGCCAACACCTCCTGGTATTGTTGCGTGGCCATCGGAATGATCTCAGCATTCGAAACCAGTGTAAGCTGCTTACGACCAGTCACGGCAACGGAGGTGCAAGCGTAAATTGCCAAACCGGCTAAGCAGAAAAATATAACCTTCTTCATCATAGAATTGTTTTGGACAAAAGTACACATTATCCCTTAACCACTAATCGCTATCCGGTAATGGCTAACGGTACTTGTTACTATTATCGATGAGTTCCTTACTTTTGGGAACGGAACGATTAACCATTACCATCATGAGAATTTTTGCCATCGGAAGAAACTACGCAGAACATATTAAGGAACTGAACAATGAACGGCCCGATGAGCCCGTTATCTTTACAAAGCCCGATACCGCCATACTCCGGAATAATGCTCCGTTCTACTACCCTGACTTTTCGAAAGACATTCACCACGAAGTAGAACTCGTGCTGAGAATTTGTAAAGAAGGTAAGAACATTGAGGAAAAATTTGCCGGCAAGTATTATGACGCGATAGGTATCGGAATCGATTTCACTGCGCGCGACCTGCAACAGAAAGCCAAGGAGAAAGGATTGCCCTGGGACATCGCGAAAGGCTTTAATGGTTCTGCTCCGCTCTCCGACACATTTATTCCGGTGAGTTCGTTTGCGGATTTGAAAAACATCAACTTCAGTTTGCAGGTAAATGGTGAACTCAAGCAACAAGGCAACACCAGTCTTATGCTTTTTGAGTTCAATTTTATAATTTCGTACCTGTCTAGATTTTTTACGCTACGAACCGGAGATTTAATTTTTACGGGCACCCCCAAAGGTGTTGGCCCGGTGGTGGTTGGAAACGTGTTATCGGCTTATATTGAAAATGAAAAGCTATTGGAATTCGAAGTCAGGTAGAAGGTTACTGGCGCTGTGCTTCGCAGTGCTGCCAACCCTTGTGTTGGCACAGTTCAGCAAACAGGAAGTCAAGTTCGCAAAAGACGAAACGTACCTCTATCCCGTTAATCCCGGCAAACCCGGATCGCTTGCCGGCACCATGGGCGAACTTCGCGCCACACACTTTCACTCCGGCCTCGACATTCGTACCAACAACATGATTGGCATGCCGGTGCTGGCCTCGAAGAGCGGTTACATTTCGCGGGCCGCCATGAGTAACTCCAGCTATGGCAATGTAATCTACATCACCCACCCTGATGGAAACACTACCCTCTACGCTCACCTCGATAAATTTAAAGGTGAACTCGCGCAGTTCATGCTGCACGAACAATACGCACGCAAGACTGGCGAAATCGAAATATACTTTCGCGAAAATCAGTTGAAGGTAAACCAGGGTGACACTATTGCGTTGTCGGGAAACTCAGGTTCATCAGGCGGACCACATTTGCATTTTGAAATCCGCGATGCCAATAACTTTGCACTTAACCCGTTGAAAGTCGATGGCTTCAAGGAAATTGTAGACACTTACCCACCAACACCCGAAAAGGTGGCCCTGCTGACACTCGATGCCAACTCGCGTATCAACGATCGGTTCGGGCGGTATGAATTTTATGGAAATCGTATTGGTAATAACTACGTTATTGCCAGTCCTATCCTGGCCAGTGGTTCCATTGGTGTTGAAGTATTGGCAAAAGATAAACTGGCCTATCGTAGCCCGTTTTATGGCGGTGTAAATCACATTGAACTGTGGATGGACAGCGTACTGGTATTTCATCAGGCTATTGAAAAATTGAACATTGCCGAAAGTCGCGCGATCTACACCGTAATGGATTTCAAAACCATGCGCAACCGCGGAACACGTTTCTATAAGTTGTACATCGATGATGGCAACGAATTAAAATTCTATGACGCCTCGCCTACTTCCGGAAAAATAAAAGTCAACTCAAACAAGATGTCAGTGGTGCAGGTAAAAATGAAAGACAGCTATGGCAACACCAGCATGGTAACTTTTCAGTTAAAGCCAAATCCGGTAATTGCCGAAGTGATGTCGCTGGAGCCGCTTACCACCGATATTATTTCCGACATTACCGAAAACATCTTAATGGTAACCGCCAGACCACCGGTTGGATCTGCACCTGGCGCCAGCAGCAAAGCAAAAATTTACCGGAAAGGCAGCGCCAGCGAAATTGAACCGGCATACTTCAATCAGAATCGTTCCGTCTATCTCATAGACCTGCGTAAAAATATTCCTGATTCCGTTATTGCCTTTGGTCATGCTGTGCTACCAAAAATCAAGGTCACCATTCCTCCCGGCACCGAGTACAAATACTACAGCGATCTGATGGATATTCAATTTCCAAAAAGTGCCATTTACGATACACTCTACTTTAACACCGACTACACGCTCGACAGAAATGGGAACGAAGTATTTACCATAGGCTCGCGCACCGTGCCCCTGCACAAGAGCATTGCTGTTTCCATGAAGTATCACAACACTTACCCGGCAGACAACAACATTAATGTTTATCGGGTTAATGGAAACTCGTATTCCTTCATTGGTGGTGAGCGTATTAACGATCGTTTTCATTTCAACACAAAAGAATTTGGCGACTTCACCATTCTGAAAGACAGCATACCGCCTGCCATCAAACCCGTTTATGTTAACAATCAAACTGTACGATTTAAAATCAAAGACAACCTCTCCGGTATTTCCAGCTTCCAGGCCACGGTAAATGGCGAGTGGTTGCTGATGCACTACGATAGTAAAATCGCCACCATCTGGTCCGAGCGCTTCGATAAAGGTATTCGCCTGAAAGGGATATTAGAACTGGTAGTAACCGATAACGCGGGCAACACAAGTAAGTACACGCAAAAAATTCCTTAACGTATGATACTGAAAGCAGGAAGTAAAGCACCGGATTTCGCGGTGAATGATCAGGATGGAAAACCAGTAACACTCACTGACTTTAAAGGCAAAAAAGTTGTATTGTACTTCTACCCCAAAGACATGACTCCCGGCTGTACGGCCGAATCGTGTAACCTGCGCGATAACTATAAACTATTATTGAAACACGGATATGAAGTGCTGGGGGTAAGCACCGATGATGAAAAATCACATCGGAAATTTATTGCCAAGGAAAAACTACCCTTCCGTTTGCTGGCCGACACCGACAAAAAAATGCACGAAGCCTTCGGCACATGGGGCGAAAAATCCATGTATGGACGAAAGTTCATGGGCACACTGCGCACAACCTTTGTGATTGATGAAAAAGGAATTATCGAAGAAGTGATCGAAAAAGTAGACACCAAAGATCACACCCGGCAAATAGTAAAAGCGAATAGCCCGACACCTGCCAAACCAAAAGCGGTGACAAAGAACGTTACTCCTGCAAAAAAAGTAAAGACAGCAACCAAGGCTGTGAAGAAGACCGCCAAGAAGAAGAAGTAAAATTCTAGCGGACTTCTGACGGAATATATCCGTAGCGTCTTTTAAAAGCTGTAGAAAAGTGATTGGGATTTTTGTAGCCCACGGTGCGCGCTACTTCCACCACCCTTAACTTTTGCTCTCGCAACAACTGGCGGGCGTGCTCCATGCGCAGCTCAGCAAGATAATCGAAAATACTTTTACCAAAGAGCTTCTTGAAAACCTGCATCAACTTGTTGGTGTTGGTACCGAACTCCATGGCCAGGTTTGCCAGGGAGTGATCATCTAAAAATGATTTCGAAAGATACTCCTTCAGGTGGTGAGCCATTTCTAAATCGCGTCTGGAAACGCGATGTCCAACTGTACTCACCTTGCTAAACAATAAATGCATTTGCAGTAACAGGATTTGAATAATCGAAGTCTCCATCATCAATAGCCCCAGCTTTCCACTTAACGGACAATCCAGAATATTCTGAATGGCACGCTCTTGTGCAAGGGCTAGTGGAGCAAAATGATCGCCCAGTATTCGCTCCTTCTTTTGAATCTTTTCCCGCAAATAATCGCCCCACGATTCACACTCCGGAATTATCTGGTTAAAGTATTCAAACGTAAAGGAAAGGTGCAGGTAATGAAATGGCCTGGCAGCCGGAATAAAATGCTCGAGTTCGTTGTGCGGATCGAATTTAAAATTCTGTGAACTGTTAAACGACTCCACCACTTCGGTGCTTCCGGTAAACGATTTGATTTTTCCTTTCAGAAAAATACAACTGCCGGGAAGATCCGTACCTACACTATCCTTGTTGACCAGCATAGCATTCTGGCCGGTTTCACCCTGATACATACGAAGCGAAAAATTGGGCAAGTACATGTCTTGCATGTGCACATTCACAGCCGTAGAATCAAACCGGTTATTGTCATCAAGGGGTGAAGGGATAAACTCGCCCAGCGGAAAATCACGCTTCTCAGGACACAACACTTCAATGTTGGGATTGTTGATGGTGATGTAATTCTGACTGTGACTCATGTTCTTCGAGGGTAAAGTACACTGAGTTCCTTCCACGAAAATGAGTTGTACGAGTTTCATAAAACATCTCGATATGGCTAAAACCCACATGAACCCACATCATTTTTAGTATGGCTGTGTCAAAAAATGATTGCACGTAGTATATCCTTCATTGCGCGTAGTCCTGTAAGAAAACGCCTACCGTAAAACACCCTCGAAAACAAAACAAACAAGAAAATGAAAAAGCCACTTCTCATCCTCATTTGTCTGATTGGTCTTGCATCTTGCCAACAGCCGGCTGATAAGTCAATTGATCAGAACATCAAGCCTGAAGCATCGCAGCAAGAATTGATTTTGCGCGGCAAGTACCTCACGACCATTGGTGCATGCAATGATTGTCATTCACCTAAGGTAATGACACCGAATGGTCCGGAGCCCGATGCTTCACGACTGCTCTCCGGCCATCCTCAACATGAAAAGATCGCCCCTATTGTAAACACAACCGATTGGGTTCTCTTCAGCCAGGGGCTCACTGCGTTTGTCGGTCCATGGGGTGTCTCGTATGCCGCAAACCTTACCCCCGATGACACCGGCTTAAAACACTGGACGTTCGATCAGTTCAAAACGGCACTGCGCAAAGGCAAGTACAAAGGTTTAGAAAGTGGTCGTGATTTGTTGCCGCCCATGCCGTGGCAGATGTATCAGAATTTTACCGATGAAGATATGAAAGCCATATTCACGTACCTGCAATCACTACCTGCGGTGAATAACCTGGTGCCAGCTCCTGTTTCTCCCGATAAATTGATTGCCAACAACTAAAAAATCATTCGAAACTTATGAAAACAACCATCATGCTCTCCACCCTGTTAAGCTTCACCATAACATCGTTCACGCTCAATCAATATGCCGATCGCAAATCAGCTGATGTCCTAACCTCCGAACAAATGGCCATCGAAGTGATTGCTGCATTCCGGCACATGTCTGCAAAAACGTACACAACACTCTTCCCAACGCTTGCCGAGTTTCAAACCCTTATGGATGAGAACGCATTCGTGTACGGTGATTTCTTGCGTGAGGCCAAAGAAGAGTTTGCCATGCAATACCATCAACAACTTGTTCCGTCAGTAGTCTCCGCTTTCGAAGAAATTATTAAACAAGGAAAAGAAAAAGGATTGGATTGGAGTACTATTCGTTACCAGGGAATTGAACTTGATAAGAACGCGGAAAAGCATCCTGTGCTTACCATTGTATTTACGGCTAACGGAACCGAGCATCACCTCATCATCGAAAAAACATTAGTATTTCACGATCAGTGGAAAGTGAGTCAGTTCATCCGGCTTGTTTAGAATTTAGTCAAGAAAACTCAAGTCGGTCTTTATGTGTGTTTGCTAGTCTGTCCGAAAAAGGACGGACTAGCTTTTTAGTGTGGCAGCGGCAATGTAAAATAGAAAACCGTTCCTTTCCCTACTTCGCTTTGAACAGAAATCTGCCCTCCATTTTTTTCAATGAAATCCTTGCAAAGAATAAGACCAAGCCCGGTGCCTTTCTCATCGGCAGTACCTTTGGTGGATATCTTGGTGTCGATACGGAAAAGCTTTTCTACTACCTGTGGGCTCATACCCACACCATTATCGGCAACCGAAACTTCCACTTCGTGATCACGTTTTTTCAATCCAACAATAATCAACCCACCTTCAGGCGTAAATTTGATAGCGTTGGAAATAAGATTACGCACCACTGTGTTGATGGAATTCTGATGTGCTGTAACGGTTACAGTATCCTTGTTTTCATTTACCAGATTAATCTTCTTTGCCTGCGCCTGCGCTTTCAACAGTTCTTTGTTTTCTTCCAGCAGCGCCCCCAGATCAAAAGGCTTAGGCGTGAATTCAATATTGCCGGTTTGAGATCGCGACCACTCCAGCAGGTTTTCAAGCAGGGCAAACAGGTTCTTCACCGACTTGTCAAGATCTTTCGCCAGCATCTGAATATCTTCCTTGCTGAGACTTTCCGTGTGGTTGATCAACAAGCCTGAAAATGAAGTAAGGGAATTCAATGGACCTTTTAGATCATGACTGATGATCGAGAAGAACTTGTCTTTGGTAGCATTGAGATCCTGAAGCTGAAGATTTTGCTCCTGTACCTTTTCGTTAATCAGGGTAAGTTCCCGGTTCGAACGCTTCTTGAGTACATACAGGTAGTATACCAGTAACGCCACCGTAATCACCAGCACTACCACCACAATCAATACATTTCTGAATTTTCGTTGGTTATCGAGCTCCTTTTCTTTTTGTTTTCGCTCCTGCTCAAGCTTGTCGATCTCCGATTCCTTTTTATCGAGCTCGTAGCGGTTTTGTGTTTCCAGTAATTTCTGTTCGGTCCGTTCCCGTTGAATAAAATCATTAATGGCCAGGTAGAGACTTTTATATTCCAGTGCTTTCTTGTAATCGCGCGAAGCCTCGAAGCATTGACTCATGTAGTCATAACTTCTGGCAATCTGACTTTGATTTTGGGTTTCGCGTGCAGCGGCCAGTCCAAGTTCGAGGTTGGCCATAGCCCGCTGATAGTTCTTCGTTTGAAAATACAACACCCCAATATTGTTATACGAAACCGCCAGCCCGTTTGTATCCTTCAGTGCCTGGCGGATTTCCAGTGCAGCCACGTGGTTGGCCAATGCGCGTTCGGTGTTCTTCATCATCGAATACAATTCTCCGATGTCGTTCAGGGATAACGATTCGTTTTGGCGATCGCCCAACGACCTGCGGATAGCCAATGCTTGCTTATGTCCCTTCAACGCTTGCTCGTATTTACCCTCCTGCTGGTCAATATGCGCCAGGTTAAACAAAGCGCTTGCTTCTGCATTGGGGGCATCTAATTCTTTCTTGTATTTCAGAATCGTTTCAAAATTTACACGCGCTTCATCAGCGTGACCCCGGGCCGCATTAATTCTGCCCAGCTCGTTCAACACCAGTACTTCTACTTTGATGTTCTTCAATGTTTGTTCTATTGCCAACGCTTGCTCCAGAAACTGAGCGCTTTTCTCGTAGTCGCCAACACCCTCCACCAGTTTGGCCATCGCCAGGTAAGTAAAAATTTGTTCCTTATGAATGGCAAGCGAGTCCTCAATGATTAATGCCTGCACAAAGAAATCCATAGCACGCTCATCGTTGCGTGTGCGTACCAGATGAATGAGACCAATCTCCATGAGCGCTTTTGCATGCGATGCTCCGTCATTGGTCTCGATAGCATCCTGTACTTTGACGTGTGTTTGCGCTAAAGTGGTTTCCGCCCACTTCAGACTTTTATCCTGAAAGAAGCTTTCAAACCATTCAATGTCCGGATCAGCATCCTGCGCCTGCACCACGCAGCAAATCGATTGGAGCATCAGTATCCCAAAAAATATTCTTGTTAGAAAGGACATGCCCTGAATTTACTTCAAAAATGAGCAAAAGGATTTAGATAGTAAATGGAAGTTACCGCGAAATCTTACACCCCAACGGCTTTTACAGGAGTCGCGATAAAAAGACAATTGCCGTGATTCTTGTGTACCACGGCAATTGTTATAATAACTAACGAAGTATTGAAATCATTACTTTGAAGTGTTGGCCACAGAATCTGCGTTAACCCAGGGCACAAACGTTGAGGGATAGTAATCAATGTTCAGCGCTTTCAGTCGTACGCTGTGTTTGCCGAGGCGAACTTTGTATTCGTCCCAGTTCCGCGAAGCAGCAGGTGACCAGCCTATTTCGGCATATCCCAGCAGTCGCGGAAAGGCCAGGTACTCTACTTCATCCATTGTCGCGATGGTCTCGCTCCACAGTGGCGCCTCAACACCCACAATGTTTTCGCGCTCGATACCACTCACCAACGTTGCCGGATCCCAACGGTAGGCGCTGTCCACCTCGATGTAGGCTGCCCAGTGCAACCCAAATTTAGAAGTGGAATCGTACTGCATATCAAGGTAGGCTTTCTTCGCTGGCGACATGATTACTTTCGCGCCTTTCTCCACAGCAAGTTGCCCGTACTTTTGCGAACTCCAGTGCTGCGCAATATCCGTGGAATCAAGATTGGCTTGTGCAATTTCTTCCCAACCAATCATTTTTTTACCATGTGCCGTTACAATCTCCTTGAAGCGATTAATGAAAACAATGTAATCCTGCTTTTTGGTTACGTGTGCCTCATCGCCCCCCACATGAAGGTATGGACCAGGCGTTATGGCTGCCAGCTCGCGCATCACATCATCCACAAACCGGAAGGTTGCTTCCTTCTCAAGACGCAAGGTACTCCACCCTACTTCGGTGCCGGTGTACAGGGCCGTGGGTAAATTTTCTTTTTTGCCAAGATCGGCCTTCTGTGAGACATCAACTTTTACAGCACCTTCAATCGGTACGATGGTGCCTCCGTTCAGTTCTCCATAGGACGCCAATGCCGAATTGATATGGCCAGGCAAATCAATTTCAGGAATGATGGTAATGTAGCGATCCTGCGCATACTTCACCAGGTCTTTATATTGCTCTTGCGTGTAGTATCCGCCTTTGCCACCACCCACTTGTGTACTGCCACCATGCGTAGCCAGCTTTGGCCACGACTTGATTTCAATTCGCCACCCCTGATCATCGCTCAGGTGCAAGTGCAGTACATTCATCTTGTACGCGCTGATCAGATCAATGTAACGCTTCACATCCTCCACACCAAAAAAATGGCGGGCAACATCCAGCATCGATCCACGCCACGCGTACGTAGGATAATCACGAATAGTGCCCGTAGAAATCTCCCACGGACCTTGCTGTGTAGTTGTTGATTCAATCCTCGCAGGCAGTAATTGCCGAAGTGTTTGAATGCCGTAAAAAATTCCGGCAGGCTTCCGTGCGGTTAGTGTTACCAGGTCTTCGGTGATTGAAAGCTGATAGCCTTCATCACCAAGATCAGTATCGCGCTCCACTAACGCGAAGTAAATATTTCCTGATCCAGGCTCATCTGAAGTAGCAGCAACACCGGTAGCAAAACCGGTAGCTCCATTGAATTGATCAGCCAGGTATTGACCAAGCTGTTGCAACTCTGCCGACTCACTCTGATAGTAGATTTTAGTCTCCTGAGTAAGTTCAAAAACTCCATGTGTGGCGGTAATGGAAACCGGCTTGGGTATCAGGTTCTCCGTGGCCAAATCAGTTGGTGCATGACTTTTTTTGCAGGCACTTAAACTTATCATCAAAACGATAGCGACAAGTATTCTAACATTCATATAGGCATATTTGTTAAGGCGGCCAAAGTATAAAAATTATGCAGAAATTCGTTCACGAATATTTTAAGCATTTTCTATCTTACAGAGTGCCTGATGAGTGCGTTATGACACACTATCGGTCAACCTTGTTAAGTCATCGAAATTTTTGAATGGCTGGGTTATCTTTTACCGGATTGATATATTTAGATTTAAAATAGCGCCATCGTGAGAATACTGATTGTTGATGACGAGCAACTTGATTTATTTATTAATAAAACGCTGCTCAGCCTTGAATATGAAGTAGCTGCCTTTACTACGCTAGACGAAGCCGTTGCCTGGGCCAAAGACAATACCTTTGACGTTGCCATTATTGATTACTACCTCGGGCCAAATCTGTTTGCGCATACTGTACTGAAAGAATTGACTGCCTTGCGCGGCACTACCTTTAAAGCCTTTGTGCTTTCTAATTTTGTAGATGGCAAACAAGCCAACGATCTGAAAGGCGAAGGTTTTATCGATATTCTCTACAAGCCGTTGACCCTGGAAAACTTTCGCGATAAGATCAACGCCTGAAGCAGCAAAACCTGCGCATTGTCATTCAGTCGATTTTATTCCGTGTACAATGTAAATTTCTGAACACGTAAGCCATTTATCAGCTATACTTATGGTGGAACAACGTGTAGTCTGCATGATCGGAAATGAACCATCCACCGCTATTACTATTTCCGGAGTCATTATTGGTGAACCGGTTACGGCACTCACTGATTTGCTGGTAGCGGCCGTCTGCCTATACGCCTATTTGAAGCTTCGGAAACTATCCAGTACGTTGCTCGCCATTCGATTGTTTGCGTACTACTTTCTTTCGATGGCTATTGCGACTGCGTATGGCGGTATCATCGGGCATGCATTTATTCATTTTCTAAGCTTTCCCTGGAAAGTACCGGCCTGGATTCTAAGTATGTTGTCGGTCGCCTTGCTGGAGCGTTCATCTATTTTTCATGCGCAACCCCTGCTGCCGAAAGTAACTGTCAAATTCTTTGCCATCTTAAACGTTGTGGAGTTATCCACCATGATCCTTGTTGTACTCCTTACGCTGAATTTTTTCTTTGTAGAGGCGCATGCAGCGTATGGGTTACTGGTGATTGTGTTTTCGTTCGAGTTGGTCGTCTTACTGAAAACAAAAAATAAAGCAAGCAAATTTATGTTAATGGCCGTAGGTGTTGCCGCGATTGCTGCTGGTGTACATTTGTTTGAACTTGCCCCGCACCGGTGGTTCAATCATCTTGATCTAAGCCACACGTTAATGGCGGTTGCTGCCTATCTTTTTTATCGGGGTGCCAAGAACATAAAACCCGTTTTGAAGACTTAAGGCAACTTCGCTACCAGCGCCTCCGGCATCAGGCGCAGAATGTGATAAATCACTTTCCACTTAAAGCCTGGCACAATCGTAAAACTACCCCCGGCATTAACTATCGCACGGGCAATGAATGACGGCTCCAGCATAAGCGACTCCGGCAGATCAAGTCCTTGCGTCATCTTGCTGCGGATGTACCCGGCTACGATAACGTTCACCGTTATTTTTCGATCAAACAGATACTGCCGCAGACCTGCGAGGTATTGCGTAAAGGCCGACTTGGTACTACCATAAATAAAATTACTCTTACGCCCGCGTACACCCGACAAGGAGGAAAGACCAATGATGCGTTTCAGATTACTATTCGACTTATCCATTGCCACGATATTAAGGATAGAAACGGCACCGGCATAGTGTACCTTCATCATTTGAAAAGCTCCATCCCAGTTCATTAAAGCCTCCTCATTATCTTTAAGAAAGCCGGCCGCATACACCACGATTGTGGGTTTTACACTAAGTGAATCATAAAACGCCCGATGGGTTTCGAAAGCGGATGCATCAAAGTAACATATCGATACCTTGTCACCTGAAATTTTTCGCTCGTCTAAAAATTGCTGGAGCTGATGTGTATTTCTAGACGCGGCCGTTACTTGATAGCCCCGCCTGACATAAAGGTGAATCGCTTCTTTTGCCACATCAGAATTCGCCCCAAGGATTAAAACATTCAACTCAGACATTCATTTTTTTTCGGCAATGTAATTACAATTCAACGAATGCCCGGATCTTATCCATGTTCATCCGATCGTTTAGACGTTCTGCGTAATGAACTTCTTTTACAATCAATCCTTTATCAATCAAAAATTCGGCTGGCATCGTTTTAATCGATTCGCCATCGGCCATCATGTGCAACGGAACACCGAGAGAACTTGCCTTAAAGGCTGTCTGCACGAAGGAAGTGAGGTGACTTACGGCTGATTTATAACCTGAACTTTCCAAACCGTAAGCATTGTACCACGTTTTTGAGGGATCGGAAATCAACGGAATAGGCGATACCTCCTGATGAAAGGTGCTTCGCAGTAAAACATTTTCCTTCGATTCAAAAAAGAAAATCATTTCCAGTCCTTTCGCTTTTAACTCCTGATGCACTTTGGTAAGCGCATGCACACGAATGTTACAAAAGGGACAACCCGCGTGCCTGAAAAAACCAATAAAAACTTTTTTATCGCGGTAATCATTCAGATCAATAACACGACCGAAGATATCCTTTAGCGTAAACACCGGAGCCTGAAGATTAGTCTGGAGTTTCATCCTGTACAGTTGCTCAATATCGTTTAACTCGAAATAAAAGTAGCAAAAACTTCTTCATCATCATCGCCTAAATAATTATGAGCGGTTGTTACTTTCATCGGCATTGATCGTATCTTCATTGCTCATCCTAAAACAATATGAAAGTATTCCTGCTGGCGTTCTCTTTTCTCACCTCCACCGCAATCGCCCAATCGTTCAATGCCCGTCCGGGAGGAACACAAAAGCCTCCGCTTCACGGTAAGCATTGGATGGCCATAACGGGCAAACCCCTTGCCGCTACGGCCGGGGCTATGATTTTTCAGGAAGGTGGCAATGCTGTTGATGCCGCCTGCGCGATGCTCGCCTCCACGTGCACCATGTGGGATGTATTGAGCTGGGGTGGTGAAACGCAAGCACTGATCTACAATCCAAAAACCGGAAAGGTAATCGGCATTAATGCGCTTGGTGTTGCGCCAACCGGAGCCACGGTTGATTTCTTCAAAAGCAAAAACATGAACTACCCGCCTGAGTACGGGCCGCTGGCAGCCGTAACCCCCGGAACACCCGGAGGCTTGTGTACGATGCTGGCGGAATATGGAAAGCTGAGTTTAAAAGAAGTACTCGCGCCCGCCATACAACTGGCAGATGGTTATGCCCTTGAAGCACAGACTGCCAACAGCTTTGAACGCAGCAAAGCAATGCTTAAAACCTGGCCATACTCAAAAGCTGTTTTTCTTCCACACCTGGGTGAGCAGCGCGAAGCACCTGAACCAGGAGAGATTTTCCGTCAGGCGGATTTACTTGCAACGCTAACCAAGTTGGTGGAAACCGAACAACAGGCATTGAAGAAAGGGAAGTCGCGCAAGGAAGCGATCTATGCCGCCATGGATCGTTTTTATAAAGGCGACATCGCACAGGAATTTGTTCGTGGATGCCAGGAACAAGGCGGGCTTATTACGATGAATGATCTCGCCAACTGGAAAGTACTGCAGGAAGAACCAATGCATGTAAACTACAAAGGCATCGAAGTTTATAAGCTTCAGCA
>Ga0315910_10000474_pt1 | contig 39961 bp, 31 predicted proteins | sample EdamamesoilMG_FD_204470 | JGI IMG/M metagenome (GOLD analysis project Ga0315910, IMG submission 204470) | Garden soil microbial communities collected in Santa Monica, California, United States - Edamame soil | ecosystem: Environmental > Terrestrial > Soil > Garden | place: USA: California...
CGCCGGTAAGGCAAAAAAGGCTGCCATCGCTGCCACCGCTCGCAAGCTCCTCACCGCCATCAACGCCATGGTCAGAACCAATTCCGACTACAATCCACTTTTTCTTTCACAACCCGGTTGCTGTTAGGCGAGAGACAAGTCCACTCAAAGATTCTCTTCGAGGCGTGCGAGCCAGACATGAACCAGGGATTCCGCGAAGCCGGCCGCCTGGCGGCGCGCGATCCCGGCATGGATGCCCCTCAGAAGGCTTGGCTGGTCGCACGGTCGCTGGTGGGCTGAGTATTGAGGCAGCCCGTTTCATACTGTGGTAGCGTTACCACTCAGCCGACCATGATGCTCCTTCGCTTGCGTATCCGGCTTCTTGCCACAGCTCTCCTCGGCGCCGCGGTGCTGCCTGCGGGAGCTTGCCGGCCAACCTCCCCGCCTGATCGTCCCGCCGCGGCCGAGGCCTCGCAGCAGGGGCCGTGGATGAATCCAGAGCTGCCGGAGGAACGGCGCGTCGAGCTGGTGCTTGCAGAGATGACCCGCTCCGAAAAGCTCAGCTTGGTCTTCGGCTACTTCGGGAAGGACGCGCCGTGGGCGGGCTATGCGGCCCCTCCCGAGGCTCGCGCAGCATCCGCGGGCTACGTGCCAGGCATTCCACGGTTGGGCATCCCCGCGCAGTGGCAAACGGACGCCGGAATCGGCGTCGCGACGCAAGGTGGCGACCACCCCAAGCGTGTCCGCACCGCTCTCCCGTCTGGCCTCGGGATGGCCGCTACGTGGAGCCCCCGGCTGGCCGAGGCGGGGGGCGCGATGATTGGAGCGGAGGCAAGAAGTTCGGGCTTCAACGTGCTCTTGGCTGGGGGCGTGAACCTGCTGCGGGACGCACATTGTGGCCGCAATTTCGAGTATGGGGGCGAGGACCCGTGGCTCGCCGGCACCATCGTCGCCGCCTCGATTCGCGGGATTCAGTCGCAGCACGTCATCTCTACGGTGAAGCACTTTGCGATCAACGACCAGGAGACGGATCGCAAGGCCGCCAACTCGATCCTGACTGACGCTGCTGCACGGATGTCGGACCTCTTGGCGTTCGAGCTGGCGATCGAGGGTGGCCGGCCCGGCTCCGTCATGTGCGCGTACAACAAGGTAGGCGGTATCTACAGCTGTGAAAGCCCCTACCTTCTCACCGATGTGCTGCGACATGACTGGCTCTGGGACGGGTTCGTGATGTCCGATTGGGGGGCAGTGCATAGCGCCGCTCCTTCCGCCAACGCCGGGCTCGATCAGCAGTCTGGCTGGCCCCTCGATGATCAGGCTTACTTTCAGGAGCCGCTCGTGGCCGCGTTGGACGGTGGCGCGGTGAAACAGGCGCGTCTCGACGACATGGTTCGTCGCATCCTCGGCGCGATGTTTCGGGCGGGCCTCTTCGAGCGCCCTGTCGCCGAAGGAAACGTGGACTTGGCTGCGCATGCGCCTGTGACTCTGGCCGCAGCGCAAGCCGCCATCGTGCTCCTGAAGAACGAGTCGTCCGTGCTCCCGCTCGCAGCCACGACGTCCGGCATCGCAGTCATTGGTGGTCACGCCGACAAGGGCGTGCTCTCAGGCGGAGGCTCCGCGCAGGTGTATCCACCGGGAGAAAATGCCGTACCGGGGATAGAGCCCACCAGCTGGCCCGGGCCCGTCGTCTACTTCCCCTCCGCGCCCCTGCGCGAGCTCGAGAAGCAAATGCCGAGCGCGCAGGTGACCTTCGCGGATGGTAGGGACCTCGCCGCTGCCGTCGCCCTTGCGAAGCGAAGCGACGTCGCGGTCGTGTTCGCGACGCAATGGACGACGGAGTCGATCGACACGGCGCTCGTGCTACCAGGCGCCCAGGACTTGCTCATCGACGCCGTGGCGAGTGCGAATCCGCGCACCATCGTCGTGCTCGAGACGGGAGGCCCCGTGCTGATGCCTTGGGCTCCGAAGGTCGCCGCCATCGTGATGGCCTGGTATCCGGGCTCGGAGGGCGGGCGAGCCATCGCCGATGTGCTGACGGGCAAGGTCAACCCATCGGGGCACTTGCCGATGACGCTGCCCCGGTCAGCGGATCAGCTCGCCCACCCCCATCCACCGCGACCGGGCGACGTGCAGTACTTCGAAGGAGCTGCCGTTGGCTACAAGTGGTTCGACAAGCAGGGGACCGAACCACTCTTCCCGTTTGGACACGGCCTGTCCTACTCGACGTTCGGCGCGAGCGACTTGGTAGCCAAGGTCGACGGGCTCGGTATCGACGTTACTCTTACCTGGAAGAACACGGGCTCGCTTCGGGGTCGAGACGTCGCCCAAGTCTACGCCGCCCGAACCGGGTGGGAGTCGGAAAAGAGGCTCGTCGGCTACGAGGAAGTCGAGCTCGGCCCCGGCGAGCAGACGACCGTCCACGTGAAGGTCGATCCGCGCCTCCTCGCGACCTTTGGGACAGAGGCGCGGTCCTGGGAGATTGCACCGGGGGACATCGAGGTATTTGCCGGTACGACTTCCTTGGACCGTGCCGTGAGCGCGCACGTGTCGCATCCGGGCGGCACCATCGAGGCGAGAGCCCCGCACTCGGCCCCGCCCTGAGCCAACCTGAACCCACTCCGCTCACTCTCACGACGTCGTCACCGTCGTCGCTTCCAGGGCCATCGGCAGCGCGTCGTCGGACACCCGGGGTCTGAAGGCCCTCGAGCCTCGTGCCTCTCCGGTCGATCCTGGTCGCCTCAGAGAAAGGACGCGGGGTGGGTCGCCTATCGACTCGGGCGTTCTGCCGAGCGACGCTGGCGTGCGCGCAGCGCGAGGAGACCCGCCACACCAAGCAGCGTGAACCAAGTCGGATTCGAGCGAGCCCCTGTGACGTGGCAGCCGCAACCGGCATCCAGGGGAGGTGGTTCCGTCGGGCCGCCTGCTGTGCCGCCGGTCGCGACGACTCCACCCGAGCCCGCTCCCGCCGTTCCACCACTCCCCGGATCGGCACCGCCTGTACTCAGACTGCCTGCTCCGCCGCTCGCCTCTCCGCCCCCCGCGGCTCCGCCGCTCCCCAGACTGCCACCGGAGCTCGTGCCACCGGAGCTCGTGCCACCCGATCCACCAGCCGTGCCACCCGTGCCACTCGCTCCGCCCGTACCGACGGGCACGTAGTCGCCAAAGTCCGCATCGAAGGCGAGCCCATCGAAGGGCACCACGATGATCTTGCTGCCGTGGTTGGAATTTCCCGGGATCTCGAAGTCCTTGTCGACGTCGGCCACGGCCCAAGTGATGTGCGTCGGGTGCCCATTTTCGAGCACGACACCCGGGCGCTCCATCTTGTACCACTCGCTGCAGGTGTCGGTTCCCTCGAAGCAGAAGAGTCGGTCGTACTCCCGAGGTGACCACGCATAGCCGTTGTCCTGCCAGTTCGTCAGGCCATCCTCGGAGTACACATGCCAGCCGACTCGATCGCCGGAGCCCGAGTAGATCACGTGGTAGACGCCGCCGCTCCGCCAGATGTGCGGATCTTCCTGCCAATCGAAGGTTGGATTCGGAACGTTCGGGATGCTGTCACGTGTCGGGTAGATGGTGTCGGCATTGTCCGTGGGATACGAGCACGTCGGCTGCTGCTTGACGTAATGCCCGCACAAGGTGTCCGCGATCGCGATGTTCCCGTAGCGCTCGACGACCTGGAACTTGCCGTCGTGGCGGGCGATCAGACTGACGTTGGATGAAGCGACGTCGATCTGCGGCTGACAACTCGTCCACGGACCGTCGAGCGAACTCGAGGTGTAGATGGTAAAGGGCACCGTCTCGCTGACGACCACGGCGTACTGGCCGTCTGGTAACTCGAGCGCGGTGACGTTGTGTCCCCGATGGGACCCGCCACTATCGTAGATGAAGCCTTGGCGTACGTAGGGCCCAAGCACGCTGTCTTCGCTGACTGCATGGTACGCGTCCGAGTCGCGCCAACCGGGATTGAAGCCGTTTGCTCCCGACCAGGTGCTCATGAACAGGTGGTACTTGCCGTCCTGCGCGCGGATGATCTGCCCGTCCCAGTAATAGTACTCCGGTGGTGCTCCAGCGCCCCGCGCGCTCTCGATGCCGTTACAGAGGTCCCGCGGCAGCACGGCTTCCACGCCCCACGTCTCGGAGCTCAGGGGGCAGGTGACGGGCCGCGGTTTGACGTAGTCCAAGAACGGCTTGGCATCAGCCACACTACTCGAGCCAAACGCAGCGAATGACACGGTCAAGAGTGCCCTCGTACCACCGCGGATGTGCGTGAGTCCCGGTCGCTTCGTCGACGTCATTCGAGCCGGAACGTAGCCCGGGCTTCGCGACCAGGCAGGAGGTGAAAAGTCGCCCCCCACCGGGTAACGACGAGCTGCTAGCTCAGTCGCTTCGAGAGCCGGAGCGCCAGGCTGGCGAGTGTGCGCACCGGATTGGCGGCGGTGCTGATGGGCATGACGGACATGTCGCACACGTAGAGTCCAGGAGCTGCTCGCACCTCGAGGTTCTCATCCACGACGGAGTCTGAGTTGAAGTGAGGGCTGGCCCGACTGGACCGCCACGGCATGCGCAGGGTGCCGCAGGCGTGATGCACCGTGCCCCAGCCGAAGGGCCACTGCTCGCCCGGGCCGCCGCCGTAGTTACCCGTCAGGCGCTCCACTCCACCAAACTCTGCGAAAATGCGATCACGTGTGCCGTTGAGCAGGCCAAAGAACTGACCCTCGCTCTTGTGCCAACCGGCGATGGCTACCAAGCGTGCGCCCAGCATGTGCCCGAGGTCGGAGAAGCGGCGAAAGCGGATCTCTGGTGTGTAGCCGTCGTGGGCGTGGGAGAGGATGCCGTTCTCTTCGTCAAGGCAGTTGGCGAAGCTGAACTTGATGTCGATGCGCGTGCGGCCGCTGTCGTCGTCCTCGGGCTCCGCGAAAGGATCGTTTTCGCGCAGGTGCCAGTACTCGTGGTTGACGTTCATCTCCACATTGAAGGGGAAGAGCAAATGGCCACTTTCGTCCAGCCCGCCTCGTGAATAGAAGATGATCTTGGCGTGGTCGGCGCGACTCAGCGCGCTCGAGCCGAGGGAGGATACGTATGCCTGAGATTCGCTGCTCACTGGGTGATCCGTCAAACCAAAGCCGACGCGGCCCCGCACGCTGTCGGGTAGGCGGTGGTACACGGAAGAGCGCTGGATGAGCTTCGGACTCTCGACCGAACCGGCGGCGATGATCACGCGGGGTGCGTAGAAGCTGCGCTGCTCCTTGCTGATCGTGTGGGTCGTCCGGACCTCGTGCCAGCCGAACGGGACGTCGAACACCCCTTCGACGAACGTGTTCAGCCTCAAGAACAAGCCGGGGCCGTTCTGATCGGCGCCAGGAGTGAGACCGAGTTGGTTGATCAAGAGCTCGGCGGTGTTGAAGACTCCGGTTGGCTCCACGAAGAATCGATCGCGTGGGGTGCCGTCCGGTAAGAGATACGGCTGGTGTAGCGCCCGCGGGGTCTCGACGATGTCGAAGTCGCGTGCAAGGTCGCTCTTTCGAAAGTGCTCCACCAGCTGGCGGGCTTTCGTGCCCAGGGATCGGGACGTGTTCATGCGCGCGCCAGCGAGCTCGAGGAACTCGTTCTCGAGCGCTGCTCGCACGCTGGGCGGAAAGTACTCGAGCTCCCAGCCTTGCACCTCGGGAATGAGGCCCGACCAAAAGATGGAACGCCCACCGAGCGCCATCTGCGGTTTGCCGCCGATGAAGAAGTCGCCGTGCGGGTAGGGCCGAAAATCATCGACGCCAAAGTGCTCGGCGACGCGATAATTGGGAATGCGCGAGATATTGTAGACGTGGGTCGGATAGATGAACGAGCCAACGTCCAGCACCAAGATGCGTTTGTGGGTACCCAGGCGGTCGGCCAAATCGTCGGCCAGTAGGCCTCCGCCCATGCCGGAGCCGATGATGATGAAGTCGAAGTCCGGATTGGCTCCGTCGTAGTCGCGAACGAGCCGCGTATGAGCTTGAGTTCGCTCGGTGACCAGGTTCACATAGTGGTTGTCGAATGCCATGCCGCCCCTGAATGTTCGAGTTGGATGAGTCTGACGCCCGCGCTTTGGGGAGCATCGGGCGAGAGCCGTCCGTCGACCAGGGGTGGTGGCCTTTGGCAGCAGTCTCCGCCTGGCCAACGGTCCCGGCCCGGGAGACGAAAATGGTGCTCAGCTGCCCGCCAGCGGCGCGTCCAGCTGCTGAAAGGCCCACTTTTCGCCTTCGGCGTAGTTCGAGCAGACCTTCACCGGGTGAGGTGGCGGCATGAGCCAATTGAGAGCAGTGATGGCGCCTTGGACGAGAGCAGAGCTCGTGATGAGGGCGGTGCCGCGCCAGTTCTTCTTCACGAGGTCCATGTTCTCCTTGTAGAGGAGGGAAATGGCCTTGCGCTGCTGCGCCGAAGGGGGAGGGCCTACGCGCACGTCATTGATCATCGCGAACGGCCGGTCGCGGTGGATGACGCCTGCGATTTCGTCGAGGAGGGCGGTCCATTCGTCATCCGTGAACGAACGAGGGTTGGTGATCTCGATGACGGGCCAGCGCGCCAGGTTCAACTCGAGCCGCGGGGCTGCGGAGCGCAGGGCAGCAGAATGAGACATGACGATAAGCTAACGGACCTGGGGGCCCGCCCAAGAGACACCCGAAGCTGCAAGAAACCAGCGCGTTTCGCTGGGGAGTAGGAAGATGTAGTTGCACAGCTCCTTGCTTTCGCAGGCTGAAGAGTCGGGGCGGGGTGGATTTGGGGGCGCCCGAGACCTGGAAAGGCGCGAAGGCCGGCCTCCGTCGGAGGCTGACCTTCGCGTCGGAGAGGCCCTGGCTCGGCCTTTCAGTCACCGTCGTAGAACACGCGCCAGAGCTTCCCGCCGTAGTCGTCGCTGATGTAGAGCGAGCCGTCGTTGGCGACGGTCACGCCCACGGGGCGCGAGGCTGCTTCCTCGGGAAGGGGGCGGTCATCGCCGGCGAAGCCGCTGGCGAAGGTGTCGAAGTCGTCGCTCGGCTCGTCGTCCTCGAAGGGCAAGAACGACACTTGATACCCGGGCAGGTCTCCCGTGGCGTCGGGCTCGAAACGGGAGCCGTGGAACGCCACGAAGAGGCCGCCTTCGTACTCGGCGGGGAACTGGTCACCTTCGTAGAACACGGCACCAAGGGGCGCCCAATGCGCTGGGAAGGCGAAGTCGGGCTCCGGATACTCTCCGCAAGCACCAACGGTCAGTCCGTCGCCGCCATACTCGGGCGCGAGCACCAAGCCCAGACTCGGGTCGTGATAGCAGTACGGCCAGCCGTAGGTTTCGCCGCTCTCCAGACGGAGCAGCTGTTCGGACGGCAACTCGAGGTCGTCCTCTTCGTCGAAGAACGCAGGCCAGTTCTCAGCCAGCTGATCGCGTCCATTCTCTACGCCCCAGAGATCCCCGGTGCTCGGCTGGATCGCCAGCGCGTTCATGTTGCGCGTCCCCTCGGCGTAGCGCTCGCCGTCTTCGACGGTCTGATCCAGCTCGTCGGGGTCGAACGTCCAGATGCCGGCGCGCTCCTCGAGCTCCTCGCAGGGATCTTCGCCCGGGGACTCGAGCTCGCGGTTGTTCACCTGACAGGAGTTGGTCGCGGAACCAAAGTTCACATACATCAGGCCTTCGTGGAAGGCGATCGTCTTGCTCGTGTGATCCCCGTCGTCGGGCAAGCCGGAGACGACGATGTCGGGGTCGTCGGTGGGCTCGAGATGTCCGTCGGGCAGGTCGTACTTGATGATGCGATCCGCTTCGGCGAAATAGAGCTCTCCGCTCCGCCAAGCGATGCCGTTTCCCCCCGTCGTGTTGAACGTCGCTCGCACGTCGAGCTTGGCATCGTTGTCCGTGTCGCGGAGCGCCACGATTTCACCCGGAGTCGAGCCATCGGGCGAAGGATTGACGGCCACGAACACGTCACCCGATGGCGTCACGGTCACGTGCCGGGCACGGCCCAGGTTCTCCGCTGCCAGGACGGCACAGAAGCCATCGGGCAGCTCGATGCCACCATCGTCCTCGTCACAGTCGTCGGCCGAAGGAGGTTCGCTCGAGCCTCCTTCTCCGCCCATGCCTGAGCCACCCTCGCCACCCATGCTGGCAGCTCCGGTTCCGTTCGTGGCGCCAGTCCCATTGCTAGCGCCGCTGCCAGTCGTGGCGCCGCTACCAGTGGTAGCGCCGCTCCCGTTGGAACCTCCTGCGCCGCCGCTGTTCGAAGGGTTTCCTCCGGAACCATCATCCGTATCGTCTCCGTCTCCACAGGCAGAGAGTGAGAGTGAACCCACTAGCACGGTCGAGAGGACCGTCAGTGGAAGGGAGATACGGAGGCGAGCTGGTGAGATTCGTTTGGTAGATGAGGTCATGAGCGCCCTTTCTGCGTAGGTGCGCCCCACCGGCTGCAATGGACATGCCAGCATGTTTCCAGCCGATGACGAACCATCTTCCTCTGCGAATTCGCCGCTCCAGATACAGCGCCACTCGACATCACGGGTGCATGGAAGGCGGCCCTCGTGCAAACGCGTCTCACCAGCGAAGCAAGTGATGCATGCCGCCCCAGGCCTGAGCGAGCGAGACCATGCGCCGCTTCGCGCGTCGCTCGACGCGCCCCAAGGGGCGCTCAGGCAGCCTCCTCCTTTGCGCATCCACTACGCCAGGGCCGGGGCGCAGTAGCTCCCTTCTCGTGCTGTCCCGAGGCATACTCCGCCCCGCATGGCGAAGAAGACAACGGGGAAGAAGCTGACAGCGGCGCGCCGAGACGAGCTACTCGCGATCTTGAAGGTCCGCTTCGAGAAGAATGCCGCGCGGCACACCGGGATCCGTTGGGAAGCCGTTCAGAAGAGACTGGAAGTGAGTGGCGACAAGCTGTGGTCGCTCAGCGAAATGGAAGCGAGCGGCGGCGAGCCTGACGTCATTGGCCATGACAAGAAGAGCGGCGAGTACATCTTTTGTGACTGCTCCGAGCAGAGCCCGAAGGGCCGGCGCAGCCTCTGCTACGACCGTGCGGCGCTGAACTCGCGCAAGGAGCACAAGCCCAAGGACAGCGCGCTCGATTTCGCTGCCGAGATGGGCGTCGAGCTACTGACGGAGGCTCGCTACAGGCAGCTGCAAGAGCTGGGCGACTTCGACACCACGACCTCGAGCTGGGTACAAACTCCTGCCAGCGTCAGGAAGCTCGGCGGCGCGCTCTTCTGCGATCGTCGCTACGATCAGGTCTTCGTGTACCACAACGGCGCCGAGTCCTACTACGCGGCCAGGGGCTTTCGCGGCGAGCTCCGGGTCTGAGCCCGGAGCCCACCGCACTCAGGTCACCGTGCCCGATGCGACGCTGAGCGTGCGCGAGCTGACGCTCTTGGCGAAGGTCTCGTCGTGCGTCACGAGGACGATGGCTCCTGGGTAGTCGGCGAGCGCAGTCTCGAGGCGCTCGACGCTCGGCAGGTCCAGATGGTTCGTCGGCTCGTCGAGCACCAGAGCCCACACCTGTCGCGACAGCGCCTCGGCCAGCACCAGCTTGCGCGCTTCGCCGGGGGAGAGATGCTCCGCCTCGGCGCGCAGGACCCTCTCGGGCTCGCTTCCGAGGGCGGCGAAGATCGAGAGCAGCTGCCCGCGCTCCTCGGAGCCGAGACTCCGCAAGCGATCGAGGGCGGCGGCCTTCGCTTCGGTCCCCAGCTCTTGTGGCAAGTAGAGCACGCGCTCGGGGCGTGCGAGAGAAGCCACCAGTGCCTCGAGCAGGGTGGTCTTGCCGGCCCCGTTGGGGCCGATGATGCGCACCCGCTCGCTCCGCTCAATCGTGACGCGCACGTCGCGGAGCACGACGTGCTCGCCCCGCTTCAGCACATCCTGGCTGAGGTGCAGGAGCACCGGACTCGGAGCGCGCTGGTAGCTCGCGAAGATGCGCCCGCCACGCGTCGGGTCGCGCTCGACGACCGGGATGGCCTTCTGCGCCCGCTCGAGCTCGGTTCGCGCCGACGCGACCACGCGACCGGCCTTCGAGGCTGCCCACTCTGCCTTGGTGCCGGCGAGGATGCCGCGCGCGTCGCTGTCGTTCTTGTCCTTCATGCGCGATCGGGCACTGATGTTTCTCGACGCGGCGGCCTGCGTGCGACGCACGGTGTCGAGCTGGAGCTCGGCGGCGCGGACCCGCTCGCGCGCCGTCTCGCGGGCTGCTTGCTGCTCGGCGCGTTCTTGCTCCCAGAGCGCTTTGGCGTCGGAGAAACGGCCGGGCCACAGGGTGACCGAGCGCTGGTGGATGCGCAGTGTGGCGCTGGTGAGCGAGTCGAGCAGGGCCCGGTCGTGAGAAACGATCACGCCGAGCCCCGAGAAGCGGCGCAGCGCATCCAGTAGGCGTCGTTTGGCGTCACCGTCCAGGTGATTGGTCGGCTCGTCGAGCAGCAAGACCTCAGGCTCCTCGGCGAGGGCGGCTGCGATTTGCCAGCGCTTGCGCTCACCGGGCGACAGGGTGTCGAAGCGATCGAGGTCGCTCGGGTCGAGGCCGAGGCGGCCCCGCAGCTCGGCGGCGAGCCCGTCGTGACGCGCGGCCAGTGCGTCGATTTCACCGCGAGGGCTGTCCACCACCTGGCGGCAGTAAGCGACGACCGCGCCGCGGGGCGATAGCGTGACGGTGCCTTCGCTCGGTGCGCGCACACCAGCGAGCAGCGACAAGAGCGTCGTCTTGCCGGCACCGTTCGCACCGACCAGGCCGTAAAAGCCGCGATCGAGCGTGACGGAAACAGAATCGAAAATGGGAGTCGTGGCCGCCCACGCGACACCGACTCCGTGCAGATGCAGCACGGACATGAATCACTCCAAACCAAAGGGCGCAGGCGAGAGCGTGCGCGGGGTCACTGTCCGAGGACGGCCTGTCAGAGACGGCAGCGTCCTCGAGGTGGGTGGGGGGAGGGTGATTCAGGCCATGATTGCGCTAGTCGCCCAGCGCCGTGCCAACCTAGCACACGGAGTCAGGCCTCGCATCTAGGGGGAGCTCTGGCCGGGCTCGGGGCTGGCTGAGCGGCACCTGTGGTCGCCTCCGATGATCATGATCCGGGCGCTTGCGTCTTGCGACGTTCGAGCAGGCCGATGAGGACGATCGTTCCGCTGAGCGCTCGCGCCATCGTTCGGCGGGCCCCATCGAAGAAATGCCTAACGACGTGCGGCAGGTCGAACAGGTAGCTTGACCTGCGATGTCGCGGTGGAAAGGCCCGGTGAGCCACAGCGGATGCGCAATCCTTTGGCTCCCGGTGGCCGCATGGTTCGCCTCCGGATGCGCGGAGCGTTCGACCGCGTACGAAGGGCGCGTCTATCTAGCGCCCTTGCGGGCCGAGAGCGGAATCAACGTGGGGCTCTCGATCGACTACATTGCCGCACCGGACTCGAATCGCGACGTGCACCTGGTCGAGGTGGAGGTTCAAGCGAGCGGCGTGGCCTTCGCGGAAGGCGGCCCGTCTCGCCTCTGCCTGCGTCTTCCGGATTCGGGACGACGAGGTTTGTTGGCCGATGCGAGTGGCCTAGGCGCGACCGCGCGGGTTCGCGTGATCGCGCATGCTCCTCCAACTCCTGGCGCTGGCGGCGCTGGAACGGGAGGAACGTCTGGGCAGGATTCTTCACTCGCTCCAACCTGCTCGGGAGCCGAAATCGACGACGCAGTTTGGCCGACCGTCGGTGCACAAGCGGAGCCGGAACCTCCGACGGGCGGAGCCGGTGGTGCAGGTGGCGAGACGGGATCGAGCGGCGGCCAGGCGGGTAACGGTGGGGAGTAGCATGCGTCCTGGTCAGCAGATCTTCATCGGGGCGGGTCTCGAGCAAGCGACGGCGACCATCTGCTACTTCGTCAAGGGCCGCCAAGACGAGGTCTTGGCGGTCACGGCCGGTCATGCCTGTACCGGGCAGAGCACGCGCACCGTCATCCGCCCTCCGAATGGGGATCAGATTGGCGAGGTCCGTCACGCCCGACTGTCGAAGGGCGTCGACATCGGCACCATCCACCTCAGTGATCCTGGTCTCGCCGAGTGGGAGCTGGGATCCGGCACGCTCGGAAGCCCGCTCACCCTCGATGACTTGCAGGGCATGACCGATGCCCAGTGCCTGATCGTCTACGGCACGCAACGGAGGGCGACCGGTACGATCTTCGACGTCGGCCCTGGCTCGCGCTTTCGGGTCAGGGCCAAGCGGAGCGGGATCTGGGGTGACTCCGGCTCGCCCGCGTTCGTCGACTTCGGCCAGGGCAATCAGCTGGCCGGCATGTACTTGGGGCCGGACTCGGACAGATTGATGCGATTTCAGCATATCGGTCCTGGTCTGAACGCACTGGGGCTTTCGTTTTGAAGCGGTGACGCATGGCAAGGTCGCTCATCTGGCTGGTCGCATTCATCATCCTCGTCACGTCTGTTCCGGCGTGGGCGGCACCCAAGGACTGCGCTCATGCCAGCTGGAAAATGGGTGATGAATGCAACGTGCCGCTACCCGTACCTCCGGGGTCGTCCGTTCTGTCGCCTGCCGGTCAACAGGCGACCGCAACGATTGCGCACGATCAGGCCACCGTGACTGCGGACGGAAATTTCTGGGTCGCGTCCCCCGGTACCGTCGCGAACACGTGGTCGTTCGTCCGAATCGAACGAAAAGCAGGGGAGGCATTCGTTCGCATCGCGCAGATCCAGACGAACGTTCCCGAATGCGCGAAGCCCCTCCAGGTCGGACTCTGCGCGTTCTCTGACGCGAAGAATGGTGGAGCAAACTTCAAGACTGCTGACCTCAACGATCTGAAGACACGCAGGGTGGATGCGATGCGCGTCACGCCGCGTGCCTGGACCGCCGTTCTCGCGCTCGTCAATGTCGATAGCCCTGGCGACGAAGATGAGGAGAACGAGAATGGGGATGAGCGCGAAGGTCAGGACGTCCTGGCGCAGGGGCAGCCGACGTGTTCCGACGAGCGCTTCCAGCCGGTGGGAAGCATTCGAGATGCCATCAAGAAGGGATGTGAAGAGCGCGACGAGCTCTGCCTGACGCCCTCGGGTCTCGTGCTGCACCAACCAGAGCTGACCGAGGGCATGACACTCACCGTCGTCTTGCACTACCCGCTCACCGCGAGCCATGTGGTGAAGCTCGAGGTCGAGTTCAAACAGAGCCAAGTGATGGAAATGGGAGGGATGCTGCCGGTCCCCAAGCTGCAGAGAGGCGGGGACTGGGCCACCATTCAGCGCCAAGTGCGGCTGACATCGGCCGGTACCCTCGAAATTCGGACCGCACTCGAGGGGCAGGGCGTGGTGACTCTCCCCGAGAATTTGACCGATCAGGCGCCCACGATCGCTCAGTGCCAGCGCTCGAGTCCTCTCGTTCGCACCCACGTCTTCCCCGTCACCGGACACTACCACTTCATGGTGGGCATCATGCCCGTCTGGGCGGGGCTCTACGAGACGTCCTACACACTGCACCGCGGCGACGACGGCGTCGCCCGCGTCTACCGACAGGACAGCCAGGAATTGGAGATTGCCGCCACCCTCTCGGCCTATCCCTTCGGCGTCTCCACGGACGAGTTCGCCGAGGTGGGCCTCGTCCTCGGTGCAGGTCTGCGCAATCTGGGGCAGCGTTGGTACACGGGCATCGAGATCACGAGCCCGATCGGGTTCGGTGTGGTGGGGGGGCTCGGACTCATCGTGGCGGACGAGCTCGATGAGGACTTCCAAGAGGGACAGCCCTTCGCGGGCTCGCAGGTGCCGACGCACAAGACCGTGGAGCCGACCTGGTTCGTGGGTGTGAACATTCAGGCCGAGCTGTTTCGGTATGCGTTCAAGGGGCTGGCCGATGAAGACTAGCTATGCAGCGTGCATCACGGCGATCGTGGCCGCGGTCGGTTCGAGCCCCGCGTTCGCGCATGGAATTCGCAAAGCGGAGAAGGCCACCGGCGTGCCGCCGTATCATCTCACCGCAGGACTTGCCGCATCTCATCTCTGGCTGAACGCGGCCGGGGTGGGCACTCCAGCGAACGGGTGGATGTTGGGGCCCACGGTCGAGGCGTTCGTGGGTTGGCCCATCGTCGACTCGCCGCAGCCATTCCATTCTGGGATCACGCTCACGTCGAGCGTGCTCTTTCCGGTTGCGCCGCTGACTCTCGGCGGGACGGATCTAGAGAACGCGGCCTCGGTCCATGTTGCGCTGCTCTGGACCCCCGAATGGGTCCTTTTGCCGGGACTGGCGCTGCGTACTGGAGTGGGGCCAACGCTCGCTCACTTCGCGGAGTCGAGTGGGTATCTCCTCGAGCGCACGACGTTCGGAGCCGCCGAGCAAGTCGGAGTCGCGTTCCGCCTGTGCGGGCCACGCAAGGACACGCTGGAGCTAGCAGTCACGGCGTCTTTCAGTCAGGCGTTTTCCGGGGCCGACGACACGGCAGCCGCCGCGTCGCTCTTTTCCGCAGGCGGCACGGTCACCTTGGGTTGGCGCTTCGACGCTGGTTTCAGAAAAGCACAGGCCAAGTAGGGCGCGCCGCCACGGCGCCAGCACGAGCCGGGCGCATCTCGGCGTGGAGTTCCTTTGCAGCTCAGTGACCTGGCGGGATCGCGGCCGGCCTGAGCTTGGCCCTCGGGTCATCCGCTCTGCGCGACCCTGCGGGCATTGGCTACAGTTGGTCACCGTTCTCGAGCACGGTGCGCCTCTCCAGGGTGCAACCGAGCGATCGAGGGCGTACTTCCTGGACCATGAGCCCGTCGAAGTCGACTGCACCGGTGCTGTACCTTGTCCTCATCGCGGGCAGCATTGCTTGGGGGTGCTCGAGTGGTGAGGCGGACGATGCCGATGGCGCTGGCGCGAGCGCTGGGTTTGGTGGGGCGACGGGTGGGTCGTCGTCCGCGTCGGGCGGCTCGGGCAGCGGCGGGCGGCCCCCGATTCCGCCGGCGACGTACCAGGGCTGCAGCGTCCTCGACTTCACGTACGATGGCGGTGACTGCACGAGCGCGTGCAGCGCGGTAACCTGCGACTGCGAGCCGTTCTCGTCGAGCTACACCGGCTGTCATGCCGAGCGTGGCTGTCTCACGGCAGTCGACTGCTCGGTGGCGTGCGAGACCGATTTGGGTGACGTCGTGAGCTGCATTGGCGACTACGCGCCTTGCGACGCAGATGCGGATTGCGACACGGGCCGGTGCGTCGGAGATGGAGGGACCACGCCTGGCGACTGTCAGGCCGGTACGCCCGGGTCGGCCTGCCTCGAGGATGGCGACTGCATCGACGGGAGTTGCGTCGCCATTGGGAATGACGGCGCGCACCAGTGCGAGGCGGGTCAGAACGGCGCTCGCTGCAATGGGAGTGAGCATTGTGCCGCCGGGCTCGACTGCATCCTTCCCGCGACGTCCTTCGTCGGCACCTGCAGCGACGGTGAGAGCGGTTCAGCCTGTTTCGTCGGCGCCGACTGTGCCAGCGACATCTGCGTGCGATCGTCGTCCGATGAAGCGTCGCTCGGCGGCTGTAGCGACGGATCGCTCGGGTCGAGCTGCGGCGACAATGACGAATGCGACAGTGGATTTTGTGGCAAGAGCTACGCCACGGCCACGCAGGGTAGTTGCACCGACGGCAGCTCGGGCAAGCCTTGCTCGGACCCGAATCAGTGTGACGATTTGGAATGCATCATGGGAAGTTCTTCGGGCGTTTGCAGCTCGGGGGACATTGGAGAAGCCTGCAACACCGAAGACGACTGTGCGGTGGGTGACTGCATCGAGCTCGATACGTTCAGCCGCGTTTGCAGTGCGGGCGAACTCGAGCAACCCTGCGGCGATAGTGCGCATTGCGACAGCGGCCACTGTCGGTCTCGCCTCTGCTCGGACGGCTTGGTAGGGACGTCCTGCGATTCACAAGACGATGCAGATTGCGAGGAAGGACGCTGCGCCAAGGATGCGGCTGGCGCAGGCTGGACCTGTAGCGCGGGCGACATCGACGATCGCTGCAGCAATCAGAGCCATTGCATGGAAGGCACATGCACCCTGCTGGACGACACCGACACCGGCGGTTGGTGCAGCGATGGTGCAGACGGATCGAGCTGTGCCCTCGATGCCCATTGCGACTCGGAGCGTTGCGCCGTCGACGCCAGCGGCGACGGCGCGTGCACCAGCGGGGCCGTTGATGCGCGGTGCATCGACGACCTGGATTGCTTGTCGGAGCTGTGCGCATTCAACCCGGGCAGCGGGTACGGGCAGTGCACCGACGGGCAGCTCGAGAGCGCTTGCTACGATGCCACTGACTGTGTCGAGGGAAGCTGCGCGTACTCGTATGGCCTGGGAGATGGCCAATGCACCGACGGCGCGCTCGACTCCTGGTGCGTGACGGCCCAGGATTGCGTGTCGGGGCACTGCTACACAGCTGGGAACAGCGCCGGAACTTGCATTGCCGGCGCGCCAGGTGACCAGTGTTACAGTCCCAGCGACTGCGAGTCCGGCTCCTGCAGCAACTACTCGTGCGAGTGATGCGAGGCCGGCGCCGCGGCGCTTTACTCTTCGGTGTAGCTATACACCGCGCCAGAGCGGATGGCGTCGTGGTTACCTGCGTCGCCGTTGATACCCGTCGCGGAGCTGTCGTCGCCGTTGGCACTGACGACGATCGTCTTGCCGTCTCCGGACACGTCGACCGAAAAGCCGAACGCGTGGCCTTGGTCGGGGTTCGAGGGCTTGATGTACGCAGACTGCTCCCAATCGGCATCGGCGCGTTCGAAGCGGTAGGCGGCGCCCACGTGGACCGTCCGAGGCTCGGCCAGCGGATCGCCGTTGATGCCGGCGGCAGGACTGCGGTCGTCCCAGCTACCGGCCACCAGCACGTTGCCATCGTAGGACAGCGCCAGCGAGGTGAGCGCTTGCCAGGACTGCACCGGGGTGGCCTTGATGCGGCTCTCGTGCGTCCAGCCGGGGAGGCCGCGCGCGAGGATGTACACCGCACCCACTCCGGTTTCGCCAGAGTCGTCCCACAGGGTATTGGCGCTGACCGCCAGCGTGGAACCATCGCCCGAGAGTGCCACGTTCGACCCGAAGGAGTCCGAGGGCATCATCATGTCGGGGGACGTGATGTAAGCGTGCTGGAGCCAGGTCGAACTTTGTCGCTGGAAGGCACATGCGGCCATGGCGCCCGGTACACCGACGACCAGCGTGTTGCCGTCGTCGGAAAGGTCGAGGGCGTCCCCGAACCGGCTCTCGCTCGCCACATTGGAGGACTTGATGTACGCCTCCTGAACGACCGCATTGCCCGTGCGCGAGAAAACGTAAACAGCCCCCGCGTCGCGCGCGTCGTTCAGGCTCTGATCGCCATCGATGCCGGCTGCCGAGCTCGCCTCGTGGGGCGCGCCCACCGCGAAGGTCTTCCCGTCTGCTGCGACCGCGACATCGGTGCCGAACCGGTCATCGCTACCGGTATTCGAAGCCTTGACGTAGGCCTCCTCGTGCCAGGTGCCTCCCGAGCGCGCAAACACGTAAGCGGCGCCAGCCTGGTCCGCCGAATCGTCGAGCCGGTCTCCACCCACGCCTGTCGCGGCGCTGGCTTCGAGGCGCGCGCCCACGACGAGGACATTCCCATCGCCGGATAGGTCCAAGCTCCAGCCGAACTGGTCGCCCGCACCAGCGTTCGAGGCCTTCAGATATGCCTCCTGCGTCCACGTCGCGCCGTCCCACGTGAGGACATAGACGGCGCCGGCTGCGTCCGCGGAGTCGTCCAGCTGGTCCCCGTTGACGCCGGTTGCGGCGCTGTCTTCGCCCATCGCGCCAACGGCGAGCGTGAGTCCGTCCCCAGAGACCGCGACGTGTTGTCCGAACAAGTCGCTACTCCCGGTATTCGAGGCCTTGATGTAGTGGAACAGTCCCTCACGACGTGTCGTCAGCGTGTACCAGCTGGAGGGGCGTCCTTGCTCGGACACCTCGAGGTCGAACACGTTCGTCTGACCCGGGACCAGGCTGGGCGCGCGCCAGGGCTGCGAGTCGAACATCTCTTGCGCCTGGCTCGGATCTGCCCCAAAGGGCGTGATGTGAACGCGGGCGTCCGCTGGGAAACGCGCCACCAAATGCTGGGGCAGACCCCAAATCGGCACGCTGACCTCGTAGGTGCGGCCGGTTGGACTGATCGGGGGACTGACCTCGCCGTCGAACGTCCAGAGATCGGTCAGGATTGGCTGGCAGCCGTTGCCTTCGTCGATGTAGCCGTCCGGGCAGCCTGGCCCGCCCCCCATGTTCTGTCCGCCCGAATTCTGTCCGCCCGTAGTTCTTCCGCCGGCGGCTTCGCCGCCCGAGTTCTGTCCGCCCGAGTTCTGTCCGCCCGTGCCGCCGGAGCTCTGCCCGCCGGCGGCTGGTCCACCCGCGCCCCGTCCGCCACTGCCGGCGCCCCCGACGCCGCCGGCTCCTCCGCCGGCGTCCTCATCGATGCCGGAGCCGACGAACGTCTCCAGACCCGAGCGACTGCCGCAAGCGGTGAGCCAGAGGCTGATCGCCACACACGTGGACCACTTCGGTCGTAAGGTTGCGCGTCGCGCCGGCACCGCTCGCCAGCCTAGCTTCGAGTCAGTCGGTCCAACAAGTCGAACCAGCCTGCGCGCCACGCCGCGGGAGGCGGCCTGGGCACCTCGCATTGGTCCGACTAGCCTTGCGCGGCATGGGGATCTGGTTTGGAGAGATTTCGGTAGTAGCGGCCAACGAGCGCAACCGAGGGACGATGGTGGAGACGCTCGGCATCGAGCTGCTCGAGGCGGGCGACGACTATCTCACGGGGCGCATGCCGGTCGACGGGCGGACCCACCAGCCAGCGCATGTCCTGCACGGCGGCGCATCGGTGGCGCTCGCCGAAACTCTGGCCTCGTGGGCCGCGACCTTCACGGTCGACCGCGAGCAGCATCATTGCGTCGGCCTCGAAATCAACGCGAACCACGTACGCTCGGTCGCGTCCGGATGGGTGACGGGCACCGCGCGGCCGTTGCATCTCGGTCGGTCGACGCAGATTTGGGACATCCGCATCGTCGACGAACAGCAGAGGCTGGTGTGCGTGTCGCGAGTGACGATGGCCGTGTTGGCGACGCCCAATCGGTACTAGCAGGGTGCTCAAAGAGTTCTTTCAGCCGCTCGCTCGCTAGCGCGCCCCTTCCAGGCAAGCCCAGCGCTCTCGCGTCGCGCTCGTCCTGGGCGCTCGAAACCCGGCATACCCCCTCGTCTCGAGGGAGCGCGCGGCGGGGGCGTCCTCGAAAAGATCCCTATGGATCGAAGAAGTGCCGCTCTCTACCTTCGGTGCTGCGGGTTCGAATGTCCATCGAGAATGGGTCCAGACAGGCCGATCGAGACTCCATCGCGCGCGTCCTTCAACGGCTGTACGCGGTCATTTCGTTCGAAGAAGGCGAGGAGCCAGATTGGGACGGTCTGAAGCAAGTGTTTTCGCAGCATGCGCGCATTACCCGGCACTCACCGGAGGCGATCGATCACATGGACCGCGAAGGCTTTCTGGACATGATTCGCAGCATGCTGGAGGCCGGCGCTTACACGAGCTTTCACGAGTTCGAGCTTGCGCGTCGAGTCGAATACTTCGGCAACATTGCTCAGATTTGGAGCTTGTACGAAACACGGTGCAATCGCGCTTCGCGCGAAGCACTCAATCGTGGTGTCAACTCGATCCAACTGCTCCGTGAAGCGGAGGGGTGGCGCGTGGTGGGACTCCTTTGGGACGATTCGCATGCCCACCCGAGCCTCGAGGTCGCCCCGTTGATGGTCCAGGAAGTGCAGTATCATGGCCAAGTCTAGAAGCTTTTTCACGCGTGGGCGGCGAGTCGAGAGCGTCCACCATCTCATTTTGGATTCAGAGCGCGCGGGAGTCATCATGCAGGTGGCTGGGTCTGCTGACGGCGCGGAGTGGATCGTCGAGGGTCAGAGCTACCGAAACTTCGGTTCGTGCAGCTACATGGGGTTAGAGCGGCATCCAGAGCTGTTGGAAGGCGGGCGAAACGCGCTCGACCGGTTCGGCTCCAATTTCGCTGCGTCTCGCATTTATCTGCAGTGCCCGCTCTATTCGGAGCTGGAAGAGACGCTGGAACAGGTCATGGGGCGTCCGGTGCTGGTGACTCTCTCCACCACGTACGCTCACCTGGCAGCGTTGCCGGTGCTCGTGGGCGACCGCGACCTCGTCCTGCTCGACCAGTTCGTGCACGCCAGCGTCCACATGGCAACGGAGCTGGTTACGGACGTTCCAATCGAGATCCTGCGCCACAATCGGATGGATTTGCTCGAAGAACGCCTGCGTCAGGCAGGCGAGTCGCACGAGAGAATCTGGTACGCGTGCGATGGGGTCTACTCGATGCTCGGGGACTTCGCGCCCTTCGACGAGCTTTCGGACCTCCTCGAGCGGTATCCGCGCCTCCATCTCTACGTGGACGACGCCCACGCGATGAGTGCGTTCGGCAAGTTCGGTCGCGGCGCAGCGTTGGATAGCCTGCGTCAGCTGGATCGTGTCGTGGTCGCGGTCTCCTTGTCCAAGGCGTTCGGCGCTTCCGGCGGCGCGCTGGCTCTCCCCAATGTGGAGTGGCGTGATCGGGTCCGCCGCTGCGGTGGCCCCATGGTGTTTTCTGGTCCCCTCGCGCCGGCCAGCCTCGGGTGTGGGCTCGCCTCGGCGCGACTCCACCTTACGCAAGAATTTGCGGACATGCAGGGAGAGCTGTGGGAACGGATTGCCTACGCACGGAGTCTTCTCGCGGAGACGGAGCTGGTGCTCGCGACCGCTTCGCCGACACCGATCTTCATGTTGCACTACGAATCGGTGCCGAGAGCGCAGGCCGTGGTGCAGGCGCTTCGTGAGCGGGGGTTCTTCGTCTGCGTGAGCACTTTCCCCGCCGTACCCATGAACAAGCCCAGCATTCGCTTCACGATGAGCCGACACAATCGCTTCGAGGACATCCGCGCGCTCGTGGACGCACTGGTGGACGTCAACCGCGCGTGCAGGGCCTCCGGCTGGTCGGCGCCGCGCGTGTCCGGCTTCGCGGAGCTAGGAGCCTTGGAAGATCCATCTGCTTCCAGCGCGTGACCTCAGCGAGCCGCGCCCCCCTCGTCAATCGAACTGACCCTCGCCGCGGTCCTCCTCCGCCGGCCGCGGTCGCATCAGGTTCACGCCCCAGAAGCAGCCGACAGCTCCGTCGCGCATACGAATTGGGTGCCACTCCACGCGGATACCCATCAACTCACCATTGAGCAGGAACTGAAGAAACGTCCCCATCGGGTAGGTCTCCTGGTCGTTCAGCATGTCCACGGCGAGCTGCCCGGCAGCCTGTGGAACCTTCCCCGTCCAGTACGCCCAGCCAACGGGTGGAGGTGGATTTGGGGGGCAGGGGAGTTGGCCTGCCAGATGCGTCGCGTCGACTCGCGGATCCACGGTCGAGACGCGGTCGATACCGAGCGGCGCGGGAGGCGGTTGCCAGGGTTCGTTCATCAGCATTTCTCAGGGTTCCTTTCGAGAGTGACTCACGCGCGGCGAATGGAGCGCAGGCGGTAGTGATGCGCTCCTAGGGCGCCATTTCTGGGATAGTTCGCGAGGGACACGCGGTTCGACTGGTTGCCTCCCAGGACTTGCAGCGTCGCGCCGAGATCGGCGGCCAGGAATCCCACATGGCCACCCAGGAACTCGCCATCCATGGAGCCTCGGCGGCGCTCGAAGACGACGATGTCGCCGACTTGCGGAGAGGTCGTGACGTCAATCCCCCAACCCGAGTCGTGCCATGACAGCGCCCATTTGTTGTCGGTGCCGCGCAGACCGGCCTGCTCGACGCAGTAGTTCACGAACGAAGAGCACCAGGGGGTCTCATCGGGAGCCGGACCGCTGTGGGTGGACGCGTGATACATCGCGATGCGCGGATTGCTCGCAGCGCCAGGCACTTCCAGGACATCGAGCTGGAGCTCGATCCGAGCGATCTCGAACGGTGTGGCACCGACAGGTGCTGGAGCAGGAAGCCCCCCAGAAACGGCCCGAAGCAAGCTGGAATGCAGGAAGCCGTCGATGGCGCCATCGCCCTCGCGGTCGACTGCGATCCACTCTCCCTCCCTGCGCACCGCTTCGACGAGGCTGCCATGCGGCAGCACAGCGACGACGTCGAACTGAGTACCAGGGCCGGTACGGAGGCGTAGCCCGGCGGCAGCGGTGACCTCCATCATGGCGCGCGTCGGAGCCGCCGGTTGATCGAGCGCTTTGCCCTGGAGAGCGAACTGCCCGAAGCTGGGTGACGCCGGATTCACCACGTTGCCGTCGTAGCGAAATGAATTCCCGAACGACTTTTCGAGATCCTTCTGGTGGAGCGTCCAGCGACCGCTCGAGAGCGCATCCTTCGTTCCTGACCAGCCACTCGAACCGGACAGCCAGATGTGCTCGATGAGGCCGGCGCTCTTCATTCGCCCGGTGACGGTGCCGGAGCCGTAGCAGCCCACGACGTATCGGCCGCCGAGTCGCTCGCGAGCGGCTCGGAAATACCCTTCAATCGCCTGCAGATCGCCGGCTTTCACATAGTCGTGGTCAACGGCAAAGTAGATGGTGGAGCCTGAAGGTTGCCCGACCTCTTGCGCGAGCTCGAGGGCACGAGCTGCATCACTGGTCCCCTTCTCCTGCGTCAAGTCGGAGATGTTGCCGTTGGCCCCGCCCCCCTGCTGAAAGACGACGGCCAGGCTCAGCCCGGCGGCGTCGAGCGCCTCGGCTTCGGCCCGGGTGAGCTGTTTGGTCGGCAGCTTCTGACTATTCTGATGGTTGTAGTAGCGGATGACCGTCCGAGCTCCTGCTTGGCGGATCTCGCTGGCAAACGCGCTGACATTCATCGCAACATCGATGACTTCTCTCATGACGCACCCCTCTTCGAGTTCCAACGTACTCAGCAAGACGAGCGCCTGGGATAGTTAAATGTTGAGTCTGGCAGGTGAGAGCTGCACGAGCCCTGACGCGCGTCGCGACCAAGCGACGGCGAGAGCTCCGCGCTGCCGAGGCCAGAGCTGTTCCTTGCTCGGGTGCGACTTCAGGCCAGATCGGCGCGCGCTATCGCCGATCGAACGTCAGCTCTTCGACGACCGATAGCGTGAGATCGACTTGGCTTTGGACGAGCTCGAACAGTGAATCGACGTCGCGGGTGCTCGCGCCGAGTGATTCACGAAGCTCCCGCTTGACGTCATCCAATACTTTGCGCGTCGAGGCGCGGACACTGCGCGAGACGCTGGACTGACTGAGACCGAAGGACTTCGCGATCTGGACGGTGGTCAGTCCGGCGACCACGTGGAGCTTCATCAACGTTCGCTCGCGCGCTCCCAAGTTCTTGATGGCGTTCTGTAGGGCCACCCGAAACAGCGCAGCGGAATGTGACTTCGTCAACGCAAGCTCCTGGTCGCATACGGCGGCCACCTCGTCGACGAGTAGGTCGTCGGAGACCAGCTTCTGGCTGGTTTCGTTCTTGCGCAGGCGGAGCGCGATGCGCCGGGCTGCCGTGCGCACCCAGCTGCCGAGCGCACCGGTAGCTCGATACTGCCCGATTCGCCGCCCCGCCCCCGCTCGGTCCACGAACAAGGTTTCCGCCAATCGCTGCGTGACCTCGTCGGCGAAGGTCGGTGAGGGGTCGAACTGGCGGGCGACGCTCGCAATGGTCGTCGCGTATTCCGCCAGAAACGTTTGGACTGCGCCCGGGGCGTCCGAGAAGCAGCCGACCGCGAGGTACAGGTCGGCGCGCAGCGCGGCGCTGAGCGAAACCAGCGAGAGGTTTCGCTCGAGCATGTATCGATCGAGCGCAGCCTGCGAAACAGCCACCGCCGGCCATCGGGCCAGGGCTCCAGCCCAAGGGTCGTTCGAGCCTGACGAAGTGACGTTCATGAAACGCGCAGTACTCCCAAGGTACTGAGACATCGCTGAGGCGATCGATGCAATAAATGATCGCGCAGAACGGCCAAATGGCAATATTGTCAGCCCATGGTAGGGGAAACGGCATGTCTCGACGCGGCGGGAGCGGCTCGCTTCTTGCTGGGCGACATGACGACGTCGCTCCTCGAAACAGTGCGCAGCCACCTCGAACGGTGCGATGCGTGCCTGACCAAAGTGGCCTTCGCCGTCTCCACGGACGATTTTTCACAGGCACAAAGAACCAGCCCTGACTTCCACGCGAACTTGCTGTCTTGGCTCGATGGCCCGCGGCCGGACCAGGACGGCGCCACGCTCAGCCCGGGGGCCGAAGTCGGCCCGTACATCGTGCAAGGAGTGCTGGGTCAGGGCGGGATGGGTGTGGTGTATCGCGCCCGTCACGGCGTGAGCGGCCAGCTGGTGGCGCTCAAGACGGTGTCGGGGCCCCTCTTGGCATCGTACGAGGGACTGCGCGACGAGATTGCACTCCTCGAGCACGCCCGTCACCCCGGCGTCGTGGAGATCCTCGAAGCGAACGCCGAGAGCCGGGACCCATGGTACGCGATGGAGCTCCTTTCGGGAGAAACGCTCGCGGCGCGGAACGCTCATCTGTGGCCGCAGGGAAGAGATGCGGCGAACGGTGGCCTACCGGAGGTAGCGAATGGCTGTCTGGCTGAGGTGCTGTCCCTGTTCGAGGAGCTGTGCCTGCCGCTCGACTTCGTTCATCGAACCGGAATCGTTCATGGCGATCTGAAGCCGTCGAACGTGTTCCTGAGGGACGGTCGCGTTCCCGTTTTGATGGACTTCGGACTCGGTGTGCGGGCCAGCGGCGCCATCGGGCGCGAGTCGCTGGCGTTCAGCCGGCCGCGCGGAACTCTACCCTACATGTCGCCGGAGTCGCTCGAGGGGCGGGTCGTCGACGCACGTGCGGATCTCTATGCGCTCGGCTGCATGCTCTACGAAAGCCTGACGGGGCAGCCTCCGTTCTCATTCCGCAATCGCGAACGGCTGATTGACGCCCAGATCCACGAGTTGCCTGCCCTCGCCTCCACCCGCGTCGCCGGCGTGCCACCGGAGCTCGACGAGCTGCTCGTGCGCCTGCTGGCGAAGGACCCGAGACAGCGTATTGGACATGCCGAAAGCATCGCTTCGGTTCTCGCGACGCTCGGGACCAAGCGTCCAGCTACCATCAGCTTGCCCCCTCCGACACACTTGCTGCGTCCGACGATGGTGGGTCGAGCCGACGCCCTCGAGACGGTGCTCGCCGCGCTTCAAGATGCGCGAGCCGGTCGGGGTTCCTTGCTCTTCGTGGAAGGCGAGAGCGGTATCGGCAAGACCTTTCTGGTCAGCGAGGTCGCGCAGCGGGCCTCCCTGCGCGGCATGCGCATCGTGCTGGGTCAGTGTGTGGGCGCTGCGCCCGACCAAGGGTCCGCCGACGTGTCGGGCGACGCCTTGCATCCATTTCAGCGCTGCTTCGAAGCCATTCGCGACGAGTGCCGAGCTGGTGGAGAAGAAGCCATCGAGCGTCTGTTCGGGGATGGGCTTGGCGTCTTGGCGCCCTATTTTTCTGCGGTAGCAGAGCTGGCAGCTGCGGAAGACGTCCCCAGCCCTCTGTCGTTACCGGAGGCTGCCGGTCGAGAACGCGTGCTGGAGGCGATGACCCGCAGCCTGCGCGCATTCTTCAGCACGACACCGACGTTGCTCGTTCTCGACGACCTGCAGTGGGCCGACGAGTTGTCTCTCTCGGTCGTGGAGCGCCTGATCGCGCCCGGACTCGACCAGCACCCGTTGCTCCTTTTGGCGACACGCAGAACCGACGAAGGAAACGAAGGCCTGAATCGTCTGGCACTGCGCTCGGACGCGACGCGAGTGCGCCTCGAGCGTCTGGACGAGGCCGCGGTAGCTTCGATGACGGCTCAGATGCTCGGCATCTCGGAGTCGCCCGAGACGCTGGCTCGCTTCGTGTTCGTGCAGTCGGAGGGCGTGCCGTTCTTTGTGGCAGAGTACCTGCGCAGCGCGCAGGTAGACGGCGCGCTGGAGTGGACCCGAGGAACCTGGCATCTCTCGTCGAGCGCCGATCCAAAGCAGGCTGACGCCCTGACGCGCGTTTCCTTTCCGGCGCGTCTGCAAGGCCTCGTTCGTCGACGTCTCCGCGGCTCCAGCGTGGAAACGATGCGCTTGCTGGAGACGGCTGCCGTTGCTGGCCGTGAATTCGACCTCGACATCGTGAGCCAGGTTCTCGGCCTCGAGCGGACCGCGGCAGATCTTCTCCTTTTGGGGGTGGTGAGGCGCTACATCGTCGAGTGGACCGAGAGCGGTCTGCCTCGCTTTTCGCACGACAAGTTCCGGGAAACGATTTACGCCGACATCGATGCCGAACGCCGTGTCGGCCTGCATCGCTCGATTGCCGACGCGATCGAGCGCAGCTACGTCGATCATCCGGAGTTTCACCGCTGGTACGGGGAGCTGGCGCGACACCTACGTCTGGCGGGCGAGCCGGCACGCGCGGTGAGCTATCTGGAGAAGGCCGGAAATCGCGCGCTCCAGATCTCGGCGGACGCAGAAGCGGTCGCTTTTCTGAGCGAGGCGCTGAAAAGCGAGAGCACACTCAGCCAGCGCTATTCACCAGAAAGGCGAGCGCTCTGGGAATGCGGCGTGGCCGACGCCAAGCATGGGCTCGGGCAACATGCGGGGGGCATGGTGCATTTGGGCAGCGCCGCGCAGCTCCTGGGACACGCGATTCCGGCCAGTAGCGCCGGAGTCGCGCTGCAGATCGGCCTCGAGCTGTTCCGTCAGGTTCTGCACCGCATGGTGCCCGGCTACGCAGCCTGGCGCAGTCGACGCGCCAAGAGCTTGGCGATCGAAGCGCAAGTGGGTGAGGTGTTCGAGCGACTGCACCGCACCTCGTACTTCAGCGGCAACACGCTGCACTTGATGCTGTCGTGCATCAAGTCGCTCAACTACTGCGAGACGGCGGGCGTTGGTCCCCTGCTCGCCAAAGCCTATTCGAACGCCGCGGCCGTTTGTAGCGTCTTGCCTGCCCACCGTCTGGCAGAGGACTACCTCGATCGCGCGCAAGCCGTGATTGATGCGCACCCGGACCCGGTGGTCGAGACTGCCGTGCTACTCGTTCAGGGTGTCTACCATCTCGGCGTTGGTCAGCACGATCGAGCGATTGCGTATACCGAACAGGGCATGGGACTGGCCGAAGTCTTGAGTTTCGGCCGTCGCCGCGACGAGTGCTTGATTCTGCGGAGCGCCGTCGACATCTACGCCGGGCGGGCCGCCAAGCTCGGCGCGCCCGTTGCTCTGCTCGAAGCCTCTGCGCGCGCTCGGAACGACGCGCACGCTCTGGCCTGGGCGTTCAACCAACGCCTCGAAGCACTCGTCATTCGGGGCGACATCGACGAGGGAGCGCGCTTCAGTCAGAAGATCCAGGCGCATCTCGAGGAATCCCCGTGGCCAGAGCAAATTTGGGGCTTCGGGCTAGGAGCCTACTTGGCCTACCGGAAGGGTGATTACGGACGCGCGCTCGAGCTTGCCAGGCGCGTCGGGACGCTCAGTCGTGGAAAGCCGCCGGTCTACATGCAGTGCGTCGACGCCTACGATCGGCTGGTCGAGACCTGGCTGGGCCTCGCTGGCCTCTGCAAGTCTCTCTCCTTGGACGTCCGCGAAGTCCGCCGTCAGACGCGCGCCATGCTCGACATGCTGACGGGACTAGCGCAGCGCTTCCCGATTGCCCGGCCTGCGCTGGCATTGCACAGCGGAACCATCGCGTGGCAGAAAGGTCGACGCGCGCAGGCGCTGCGCAAGTGGCGAGAAGGCGTGTCCAGCGCGCAGGCGATGAAGCTGGAGTTCCCGGAGGCGCGTCTCCTCGCAGCAATCGGGACTGCTCGAGGCGACGATCCCGTGGAGGGTGCACGGGCGCTCGAGCGAAGTCATAGCCTGCTCGAGGAGCTCCAGCTCTCGCGTGCTTCCTTGCCGCCGTCGGCCTTGGATTTTCCGGCACTGCCGCCGGCGCTTCACGCTCCGATATAGAAATCGAAGCTGAATTTGAGCAGGAGGCCGAGGCCGCGGGGTTTGGGCGCGCGGGACCAGAGCAGCTGCTCGCCTTGGCGAGCAGGCTCGACGCGGCCCACGCCAATCAGCTGATTGTGGACGAGCCAACGGTACTTCGGGCTGCCGATTTCTTGGCGGCTACTGACGAACGCCGTTCCTCGTACGTTCTTGAAGTTCAGATTCTTGGCTTTCGCCTGCGGGCTGCCGGTTTCGGCGGCAGGCGCTCCGCTCGCGGCTCGAGGCTCCTCGACCGTGGGCCAACCCTTGAAGTTGATGACCCCGGTGTAGTCCATGCGAAGCAAGTCAGTCGTGTCGGTCTCGAACAGCAAGCGCCCCGCCAGGTCGCCCGTGATGCGGTTACTCTGCACGATCTGGTCGTCGGCGTGGAGCAAGCGTGCAAAGGGCACGTCCGGCCGAAGGCCACCCGAGGTCACGAACTCACCGCTGTTGGCCACGCGGTAGATGTTCGATTTCACTTCCGAACCGCCTGCAGATCGCGCTCGCGCCATCCGCCGCTCGGGCCCCGGCGGCCAGCACACGGGCACGAGCCCGTTCTTGGCCATGGAGGCCTCCATGGCGACATTGATGTCCAGCGAGAACGCGTACGTCATGCGCTTGGCGAGGAGCTCGCGCCGATTGCCCCAGGAAAGTGGGTCGAAGGTAGTGTTCATGATAGCGCGTAGATGTCGTAGGTGATGCGGCGAAGTTCGCTCTTGACCAGCTCGACGACGCCAAAGCCGACGCACTGAAGCTCGTCGATCCAGGAGTAGAGCGGGCCAGCGCTACGGAAACGCGGCGTCGTGACCAGCGGAAAGAGCACAGGCTCATCCTCGGTGCCGATCTTGCTTTTGCCGCTGACTCGTCGACGGAATCCGGCGACCCCGACCGATTGGACAGCCGGATAGCTCCCATAGATGGTTTCGCCATCGTCGGTTTTGATCATGAGGCGGACCTGAGAAAACTCGACGTCGTCCTCGCGCCAGAACGACCAGTCTCCGCCGAGCTCGAGCGACCCGGCGATGGCCTTCACGCCCAAGCCGGGAACGGTCTGATCGCGCAGGATTTGATACACCGGCGACAGCTTCGTGCGTGCATTGATGTTGATGCGTGCGCCGCCTGGTACGAGGCCGATAGCGGCGCGATCCATGCTGACTTCGACATCGAAGCTGAAGAGGTAGAGCAGCGCTGTGTCGAAGAGAGCCGTGCGCGGCTCGATGAGCTGGGCGGCCTTTGCAGTACCCTTCATAGTGCCTCGTGCTGGCCTGATGCCCTCGCAGACGTACTTGCCGGTGGCAGCGCTGGGGTCACCTGCAAGATGTCGACCTCGATTGAGGAGGGGACTTGCTCACCCGGTCGGAACTGCACGAATCCGCAAGCAACGAAAGGCGACTGCACCAGCTGCGCGTACTTTTCGAAGCGAGTCTGCGGCAGCTCTTTGGCGAGCCACGGCTCGGTGGCTTGGGCCAGCTCGAAGCGTACCGCCAATGCGATGGGCAGCGGAGGGCGAGCCGGCAGCGCATGCAGCTTGATGATGCGCGCCGTCCGATCCTCCGTCGGATCCCCAATGTTCACGACCGAGTCCACCACTCCGGAGACGAAGAGGTTGATGAGCAGCGAGTCGTCGTCGTCGTCCTCTTCCTCCGGAGCAGCGGCTGCTGGCGGTGTCGGAGCCGCGGCCTTGGATTCAGCGAGCTTCTTCTCGTTCGTGCGCAGGGTGAGGCGCCCGTTGAACTCGATGACTCCGTCGGTGCGAGCGGTGGCCCAGTCGCTTCCGGCTACGACGCGGCCCTCGAGACCCTCCCATCCGCCGTTCATCGCCTTGATTCCCTGAGGCGGATCGATCTGCTTGTTCTTGCGGCGCGTCGACGCCAGGACATCGACGTAGTCGATGTCGATCAGCTTGCCGACGGGATTGGAGCCAATCTCCAAGGATCGTATGTTTCCCGACAACGAGAACGCATACATGAAGGATGGAGAACCGAGTGGCGCCGAGAGCGCCGATGGTCGTTGCATGGCCATGTTTCAACCTTTCTTCAAGAAACTCCGGAGTGCGTCGCCCGCGCGCGATGCGAGGTCCGCGGCGCTGTCCGCCATGCGCGCCACCGCGGCGGTTCCGGCTGTGAGCGTGGGGTTTTCATCGAGCTGGGCGAGGCGCAGCAGCTGCGCCGCGAGGTTCTGGGGCACCGAGAACGGCCAAATCTCGCAGCGGGCCTCGGTCGAACCCGTGACATCGAGGAGCGCGTTGACGGCTCGCCGAGCGGCTTCGTTGGCTCCCTCCATGCAAGCCAGATCCGTTTCGGTCCTGATGTAGTCGGCCGCCAGGAACATGTTGACGATGCCAGTCTTGGCAGTCGGGCGGAGCGCCCACGTGCCGACGCGATTGATGAGCAGCGGTTCGGTGTTGAAACGCAGGCGCGGCCCGGAGATGAAAGGCGTCGAGCTGGCGCGAGGATCGTTTCGATCCAGCGTGCTGAACTGAACGCTCCGCGTCTTCTCGAATGCGGCTTGCTTCTTGCGGTCGAAGAGGTCGACCACGCTTCTGTCGAGAAAGAAGTTGGTTTTTGCGTCGAGCGCCTGTTTGTTGCCACGCAGGAGCGCGTCGGTGAGCACGTCCTTCTGACCAGGACGGTTGTGGGCGGCCTTGAGCTCCGCCCACACTTCGTGGGCGATCTCGTCGTCGGTGCAGTCTCGCGCCTTTTTTCGAGTGAAGCGCCCTGGCAAGGACCAGTTCGCGATGTCGACCGAGAGAATCCCCTGGATCTCGGACGACAGGTCCGCGCCAGGCGTCCAAAACTGACGCTGCTCGATGGCCGTCAGCGCCCACGGCGAGTCCATCAGGATGAAGTGGCCTTTGCCAAGGCTCACCTTTTCTTCGAGGTAGAACTGGATGCCCGCCATCCAGTCCGTATGGTTCGCCAGCTGAACGATGCCCGCGAGCTTGGGGTCGAGTGTCGTCAGCGCGTTCGAGCGCTGTACGTAATAGGCCATCTGCTCCACCGGGAGCGCGAAGATGAAATAGTCGTCATCGCTTTCGACATTGGCCTCCGCTTCTTCGAAATTCCACAGCGGCTCGCAGAGCTTGCTGTACTCAGGGCCGAGGGTGACGGGAAGGGGCACGTAGCCAGAGGGCCCGCTGCTGCCGGGTGACTGCTGCACAGACGCTTGCTCTGGAGCCGTTCCCGGATTCGGAGGAGGCTCCGTCGCGTTCGCCGAGCCGTTGTTCAGTCCCGCTCGGGACGCCACCTCGTCGAGGTGCTCAGCCACGTCTTTCAAGGCATCCAGGAGCGTCGGGTTGCCGGTGATGGTCCGGATTTCGGCGATGAGCGCGCGAGCTACCTCGGAGTGTTCGACAATGCGCTGTCTCGAGCGTGCGAGGAGACGCTCCTGGGTAGACCACTGAACACTGCCTTCTGGCGGCCGACTCTTCTGCTGTGCGTCCTGGATGACGCGGCCCTCGTGGAGGATGGTCGGAAGCAAGCGGCGAAGCTTGCGCACCATGCCAGCCGCCACCGACGAAAGCTCGATCTTCTTGATCCGGCGCTCGCCGTTGCCGAAGATGATGGCGTCCAGCTCCAGGCCGAACTTGAACTCCACGCCTTCGTTCTGCAGATGGGCGCGCCACGACTCGAGCCAAGCCTCGCTGGTGGGGCCGTTCAAGACATGATCGATGCCGCCCAGCGCATCCGACAGGGTGCGAACGGCGAGGCGACCCAGCGTGTACGCGGATGCTTCTTTGGCGTTCGCGGCGATCAGGGTCCGCGTCGTCGCCGAAATCAGATCTTGATATGCCTGTGATTTGGTCTCCGCTCCGACGAACTCCCACCAGGTGATCTTCTGGAGCTCGACGAGTCGCACGTCCTCAGGCATGGCGAGAAAGGCGGCGATACGGCTCAAAAAGAAGGCAATCTCCCCGTTGGCCAAACCCAGGCCACTCATGCCCAAGACGAAGTCGGCGAAGCTCTTGGCCTGCGTGAACGTCCGCGGCAAGTGCATGGGAACCGGAATGGGCGGTCGATCCGACCACAGCATGCGGCTGGTCTCGGTCCGCACGAGATTGCTCGCGACGTTCACCTCCGGAAAGAAGGCCGCTCGGCTCGCGATCGGTATCTCTGCCATGGTGGCGAGCAGGTGCCGGTACCAGCCCGGGAAGAACCTGAAGCCATGCTCAGTGGGCAGAGCGACCCGGCCCGACTTGGTGCGGCCGCTGAGGGCTTTGCCTCCAACGACCATCCGTCGATCGTAGACGGTGACCTTGAACCCGCGCTTCACGAGCTCGTGCGCTGCGGACAGGCCACCGACACCGGCGCCAATGATGGTGACCTTTTCCTTCATGGTGGGCTCTACTCGCGCAACTTAGAACATCGAAAAAGATCTTCGCAACACATTTCAAACCAACGACTCACTCACATCGCGATCACAATCGTGTGTTCCTGTGTCTGGGACGTTGCCGACCGATCGCCGTGAGCTTTTCTTGCTGGGCTATTTCAAGTGGGCATGCGTGTGGCCATTTCGTGCGCCGAGTTCGCGAAGCCCAGGCGATGCCGAATGGCTCTTTTTTCTGGGGCTGTTTGCGCAAACTGCTGCGCAAGTTTTCACGCACAATCTTGGACGCGCGAACTTTTTCGCGTGAGGCGTGCATAGACGTCGCCGACCTCGTCTCTGTATGGAATGCGGCGATCGGTGCGCGGAGGAGCGTCACCGAGCGAGGGTTCGAGGCATGCCACGGGTGGCTCGCCGACCGGCCATATCGACCAAGAGTGAGGAGCCGCGCGATCCAGTACCCCATTTCCCCGGGAACTTGCCATGCACGAGGAGCTCAATCAGTTGGTGCGCGCCTGCGGTCCAGCCCTGTTCGGCCGAGCGCTGAGCCTCACTCACAACCGGGCGGACGCATGGGACCTGCTTCAGGATGGACTCGAACGAGTGTTGACCCGTTGTCCGGACCTCTGTTCGACCGACGCTATCCAGCGTTCGCTGTCGGTCATCATGAGAAATTTGAATACGGATCGCTACCGCGCAGCGCAACGTCATCGTTTGGTCGCACTGAATGAGGGAAGCCTCATGGTTGAAGCACCGGGACCCGCCGAGGACCCCGTCTGGACAGCAGTCGATCCGGCGCAGGTCGAGCGTTGTGTGGCCCGGCTCGAGCCCCACCTGCGCGAGGCCTATACCCTTCGCGTCGAGAAGCGGCTTTCGTTGGTCGCAGCCGCGAAGACACTGGGCATTCCCGCGGCAACCGTCGGAACTCGCGTGCATCGAGCCCGTCGGCGCCTACGGATGCTCTTGCTCAGCGGTGAGGGGGCGTGAGCGTGAGCGAAGAGGCCGTCTGGCCGGGTGCGGCCAGACGGCTTTCGCAGCTTGCCCCTCAGAGGTCCGAGATGGTGGAGCGCAGGAGTTCACTACTGGATACCCGATCGAGGAGCTTCTTCAGCTGATCGGTGGCGCGCGTTCGCAGCTCGCCGTGGTCGGAGGCGCGGACCAGCTCCGCTGCTCGACTCATTTCCGCGGGACTCATGACGCAGCCCTCGGAGATCAGCTGCATGGCAGCTTCGCGATCTGGTCGACGGGCGCGAAATCGACTTCCGAGACGACGTGCCTTCACGAAAGCCACGTGCGGGCGAAGCACTGGGTCTTCATGTGCCTGCTCGAACGCCGCGATTCCCTCTTCGAGGTGGTCTCCACCGATGGCCAGGACGAGGAGCGCGTCCGGCGACGAGAGCAGACGTCGAGCTGCCTTGGCGTGCGAGTCGGTCGTCGCCGGCGAGATCAGCAGTGAGCCCGTGCCCCTGGCATAGACCTCCTGCTCGCCGAGCTCCCAGTAGATCTGGATTTCTATCTGGTGCAGTCCTTCCGAAGGAAAGAGTGCTCCTTCCGGTCCGCGCAAGAGCGTTGCCGAGTGCGTCAGGCGCTCTCCAGGCTGAAGCAGGCGGAGCTTCGGGCCCTCGTCTTGCTGCACGATGAGAGATTGAAAGGAACGAGCGGTGCCCGAGGGTCCCGTGACGAACCCGCGGACATGCCCGTCGCGCATCTGGAGCGACGCGGGGACGAGCATGGGCTGCAGCGTGTCGTTTCGCAGCGCGAAGTTCACCCGTACCGGAGCGCCGATGGGGACCACCTCGAGCAATGGCTCGACCTCGAGCGTGATGCCCTCGAGCAGGTCGACTTCGTCGTCGTTCGGACTGATGGGGGCGTTGCCGTAGGAGGCGCCGAAGGGAATACCGCCCGGGCGAACCCAAGGGTCGGGCAGGTGCCGCAGACGCTTCTGATCATCGGGTGCATGCGCCCAGGTCACGTTGTTCGGGAAGGTTCCTGCGGCGGCGGCGATCGCTTCCGTGGTGTTCATGAAGCCCGTATCGACGCTGTTGTGGGCGAGGCCTTGGGCGTGCCCGAGCTCGTGGACGGCCGTTCGGAAATACACCGCCGTGGCGGTTCCGAAGCGTTGGTTTCGTACGCTGCCCCACTCGAGCGTGTTCGGGATTTGCCAGTGACTGGCGATGACTGCACCTTCGCGGGGGACGTTGTTCGAGTCCGAAGCGTAGGCGTCGAACATGACGCCCCGTGGGGTCGTGTCGATGCGACGGACGGCGAGCAAATGGTAGCGCCACTCGGTATCGAGATTGGATGCATCCCGGAGCTCGAGCATGCGCGCATGGCACTCCGCCTCGGACCAGCTCTCACCGGACGGTTCCGCGACGTTCGCATCGCTCGAATCCACGGTGATCTGCCAACCTACCGGCTCGAAGACATCTTGCCAGTCGAAGCCGCTGCCATTTTCCGTGAGTTCCTCGGAGTGGCGAACTCGATCGAGCTCGATCGTGGCCTTGCGCAAGTAGGACGAAACCCAGCCCAATGTCAGGCTGCCGATTCGCTCGCCACTCTCGTCGAACACATCGCCCGTGAGGTAGTCGCCGGCACTCGGGTATCCAGCGGGTGCCGAGGTCCAAGCCATCGTTGCCTTGACTCGCTTCTCGCGTGTGAATGTGTTCGTGGCCGAGTCGTAGCGGTGCATCTCGAAGCCGAGCGCGAAGCTGCTCTTCGTCGTCACCCATTCCAGGATCTGGGTGACGCGCAGGTAGTATCGGTAACGGGAGCGCGCGAAAATGGGGATCCCGAGCGCCGGATTCGGCTCGGCCCGCACGGAAACGACCGAGTAGCCCAAGTTGACGGCGGCTGCTGCACGCGCGGCCAGCAGAGCACCAGCCAGTGCGAGCTGTCGCCGAGGGTCGAGCTGTACCGGAACGGGGATCGCCACCCGCTGGTGCACGTAGAGATCGCCACTGGCGGTCGTATTCGTGCCGACCCGCTCCACACGGAGCGTCCCATCGTAGTGGGAGCCGGCCGTGGGCGTGAAGCGCGCTAGGTAGCAGCCGGGACGCAGCTGTCGAAACCGAAGCTGCGTGGCCGCCCGGTCCTCGAGTTCCCACGGGAAGGTCAGACGGCCCAAAGTCGGGCCATCGGCGTGCTCGGGGTCGGGCAGGGCAGGCGGCAAGGGGATCTCTCGGTCACGCGGTGAACTCTTCATGGTATGGCTCCTCTCGCTCCACGCTGCGTCTGACCGGAACGTCCGTCCGACTCGTCGTCCGGAAAAAATGCCCCCGAGCTCAGAGCGAGCGCTCCTCGAGGCATGACGATAACGGCGCACGAACTTGCCGGCGAGCCCCGCGCGCAGGACGCCGGGCGTGCATGTACGGGAGACGTTTTTGTAGCCTGCTAGCTCGGCGTCCCCTCCACTGCGCGCAAGAGCAGCTCACCGCGGCCGGAAATCCTCAGCTTGCGAAAGACCGAAGCCAGCTGGTTTGCCACGGTGCGGACGGAGCACGAGCGACTCGTCGCGATCTCTCGGTACGACAAGCCGTCGATCAGGAGCCGGGCCACCACCCACTCGGTCGGAGTGACGAGGGCCCTCAGATGGCTGTCGAGGCGGGCTGCGCTCACGATCAGGGCGTCGCCGTCCGGACCGCACCAGGGCGTGAGGCGCGCTCGTGGCAGCGTTCGTTTGCCGGCCGCGGCCGCGGCCGCGGCCACGAGCAGCAGCGGAACGCGCGCAGGCTTGGGGGCGAGGCCCATCTTCACGAGGCTGGCGCTGAGACGCGTCGTCACGGTGCTCGGGCTGCGCTCGATGTCGAGTGCGAGCCATTTCTGCCGCTCGCCCAGGAGCGTTCGGCGCAGGAGCTCCACCTCGGGCAATGCTCGGGGCGGAGCGTCCGGCGTCACGACGAAATAGAGCCGCGCTTCCGTCACGAACTCCTCACACACTCGCCACGTGCCGCTGGTGAGGTGCTCCCAGATGAGTCCCAGCTCCACCCGCTGCTGCGCGTGGGCATCCAGTTGGATGCTCAGCAGCTGCTGCGCGCTGACAGGCGGGGATCCGAGCGCAGCAGCAGGGGGCAGCGCCGGAACGATGGTCGAAGGTCGGGCAGGCGGTGCCGCGCTCAGGTCGGGCGGAGCTGCGAGGGGTGAGCGATAGGCTGCGTCGCCACCGGCGCGCTCGGCGGACGGGTCGACGGATTGTTGCGCCTGCAGTGGAAAGCCTTCGATGGACATGCTCCTCCTTCAGCACCTGCCGTAGAGATGAACGCGGCTTGCTCGGGGTTTTCCCCGAGGGCGTTCCCTTTTTGACGCGCCGGTCCGAGTGGGAAGGGTCGTGGGCGCTCGGAGGGTGCTTTTCAGCACGCCCCTAGGGCAGGGCGACCACGTCGGCGAGGAGGCCCAGGTCGCCCACGAGTCGTTCTTCGGCGGGGGTGTCGTGGATCACGAGCACCTCTCGGAAAGGGCCCTCGCTCGGGCGGAGGAGCCCAAAGCTCTCTGGGTATTCGCGCCCGTTCGGAGGCGGCAGCGTGACCTCACGCGTCAGGCGGCCCCCGCCCATCCTGGTCAGAGAGTCGCCCTTTTCGACGATCGGAAATGGTGCATGCCAGCGAAACAGCGTGGCGGGAGCGCGCAGGACCATCGTCGGTCCCGCGAGGATCCAAAGGTCCTCAGCGAAGAAACCGAGATCCCGGATGCCCAGGCCATCCAGGTCGAGGAAATGCTTGCGGTAGAGCGCTCCGCGCGAGCCGGGGAACGGCTCGAGCTCGAGCTCGCCCTCGCCGGCGGGGCAAAGCTCGAGCACGATGGCATAGCCGCGGAGCACCGGACCGCGCAGGCCGAGGAGCAAGCGCACCGAGCCGTCTTCACGCTCCCCGACCGAGAGCCCTTCCACGTCGAGGCCGTTGTCCTTGCCCGGGAGGAACACGTCCTCTCCATCGAATCGCTGCAGGTATGGTCCGAGGTGCGGGTCTCGCGCGAGCTCCTTCACGAGGCTCGTGGTCAGACGCCCCGCCTGACGACCGTCATGCCGTCGTGCGAGGGTGGTGGTCGTTCCGTCCTTCTGGAGCGGGATTCTCCCCAATAGGAAGCGGTTTGCTCCGCGCTCCACTCGAGCCAGTCGCTCGATCTGCTTTTTCAGCGGGGCGTCCATTTGGGGGGCCTTGCGATTGCAGCAATGCGAACCGGTCAGCCAAAGGTAGCCGCCGTGCTCATCGAGGCCCTCGATGTCGATCTCGCCCACGCGGCCTTTGTCTTCCTGGGGGTCGGGAAGGTCGATGAAGTCGCTCACGGCAAAGGACGTGTGGCTGGCGAAGCCATCGTCGCGACGCTGCAGACGCTCGATGCTGGGCGTCCTGCCGACCGTTTCGTCGCAACCCAGAAACAGAGTGCTGTCGTCGTCCACGAGGAGGAGTGCCGAGAGACTCCGACGAAACTCGCGCACGCCCGCGCCCGGCACGGGCGTTGGAGGCTCGAACTGCAGGCGAAGCTGACGCGAGACTGGAGCAAACAGGGGCAGACTCCTCGAGTGCAAGGGCGAGGTCGGCGCTCGACCCTCTCGGCAGGGTACACCACGTTCCAGCCGCATTTTGGTTCGTTTGGGCGATATTTCGCCCGCATCGACGTCGGCGCCGTCCGCGGGGCGCCCCTGCAGTCACTGGCACGCCGTCTGCATTCCCAAAGGAGAGGGCGGATCGAGGTTGCTTTCCGATGTCCTACGATTTCAAGAATCCTGTGAAGACGCTCGCTCTCCCGAGCCTCCTATTGGCCCTGATCTGCTGTTCGTGTAGCGCGGTGACGAAGAAGGTGGCGCGGGATGCCACACCTGAGGCGATCGAGGCCGGCCTCGAAGCAGGAACGTCGGAGGAGACCCAGGAAAAACTGGTCGAGGCCATCGAGCCGGAGCGCGTCGAGCAAGCGACGGAGAAGCTGGCCGCCGGGGCCACCGATGGCTGGGCCAGCGCCATGGGCGAGGACGAACGGCAAGCGCGCGTTGCGGCGGCAGTCACGCCAGTCGTCGCCTCCCTGGTGCAGGAGTCGATGCAGACGGCCCTCGGGGACGAGCACCTGGTGCGCATCCGTGAGCTCGCCAAGCAGGCCACGCTTGGCTTTCAGGACGCCATCGATGAAGTCGCGCAGAAGCGGGAAGAGGGTGCGATCCCGTCCGATCGCGGCAACGTGCTCGAGGCCGTGGACAAGGTGGCGGAAGGGGGCGACCGCTGGCTCTACGCGCTGGGCGCGCTCGCCGCGCTTCTCGCCGCTCTGCTCGGGGCGGGCATCGCATGGGCCATCGGGCGGAAGCGTCGCTATGACCGTGAAGCAGCGCGCCGCGATCAGGCGCTGGAGGCCGCACTGCGTGTGCTCGAGCGCGAAGGCCTGGCCCTCGAAAGTGCCGAAGCGCCGGGGCCACGCGCCGAAGGCGTGGCCTATCCCACAGCCGCCAGCGGTGCCCCTCCTGAGCGCGTCCGCGGCGCCCAACGCATGGCGAGTGCACGCTAGCAGGGTGGGTGCACGCTCGAAGGCAGCCGCCTTGCGCGCACGGGGAAGCACGCAGGGTGTCTTTCAGAACCTGGTTAGTGCTCCTGGACGGCCACGAGCTCGAGCTCGACGAACTGGCCGTGGTTACTCGAGCCCGCGACGCCTTCGGGAGCGTAACCCTCGTAGTTCAAGATCAGCCGCTCGTTGCTGTCCGTCGCGCTGAGCGTCACCGTCGTGCTTCCCTGCATCGGGATGGTGAGCTCGTAGTCGAGCTCGAAGATGTAGTGGCCCACGCGCTGGTAGTCGTTCAAAAAGTACGTGGCTGCTGGCTCGTCCACGGTGATGCACCACTGGGCGTAGTCGGTGTCGTCCGCGGGCACCGCGCCGCCGAGCGTGAAGGGCTCCGTACGCCAATCGAGGTCCATATATGAAAAGGTTTCGCTCGAGGTGCGTTCCCCGCCCGCTACGTTCGTCGGCTCCGTGACTCCGCGTACCCGGATCGTGACATCGTACGTCGTGGTGGGGGCGCCGCCGATGGTCGCCGGCGCTTCCGCGCGGAATCCAGGCCCCGTCAGCACTGTGTGATCGCACGTCGCTCCGGTCGACACAGACGGTGTGCCTGCGCAGGGATCGTCCAGCCGCAGGCCGTCGAGCTCGAAGGCAACGGCGAGAAGGCTTTCGGCGCCCCCGCTCGCGGGCGCCCCGCCCGAGGTGCCTTCTCCGTTGGCGCCCCCAGAGGCAGTTCCGCCTGCGGCCGCGCCGCCGCTGGCCGGCACCCCGCCCGTGGCGGCCGCCCCTCCACCATCGACACCACCGCTTGCTGGTGTCCCTCCCGATGCGGTCGCGCCGCCTGTTTCCCCTATGCCAGCTACGCCGCCGCTCATCGCCGCACCGCCCGAGCTCGGCGTTCCGCCGGAGCCGCCGAGATGGGTCCCCGCGATCTCAGGTGAGCAGGCGACCGTGACTAGGGCGAGCTCGAGGACCTGGGCTGCGGTCAGCTTCATGCGGCGCAAAGTTCCACGTGTCCTGGCCCGCAGGGGAGAGGCGCGAAATGTCCCCTTCTGCGTGGATAGATCGCGCCCGCGTCGAGAAAATCATGCGTGCTTCTCCGCGCGGGCAAGTCGAGCGAGATCGGTGCGAAGAACCCCCTCTTGGTGAGGGGTTTTCGCACCTTCGCTCCGCACTTCTCCGCGCGGGCACGGTTGTTCTCGTCGGCAGGGTGCGGGCACCCTGCTGCGTGCTTCTCCGCGCGGGCAAGTCGAGCGAGATGGGTGCGAAGAACCCCCTCTT
>Ga0315910_10000475_pt1 | contig 39944 bp, 29 predicted proteins | sample EdamamesoilMG_FD_204470 | JGI IMG/M metagenome (GOLD analysis project Ga0315910, IMG submission 204470) | Garden soil microbial communities collected in Santa Monica, California, United States - Edamame soil | ecosystem: Environmental > Terrestrial > Soil > Garden | place: USA: California...
CGCGCATGGACATCCACGGCCGCTACACCGAGGTGCTGATCCGCTGGATGGATCGCATCGCGAACGGCCAGCCGCCGCTGATCCTCGGCGACGGCAAGACCACCATGGACTTCGTGTACATCGAAGACGTGGCGCGCTCCAACATTCTTTCACTCGAGTCCGACGCGGGCGACGACGTGTTCAACGTGGCGAGCGGCGTCGAGACCAGCCTCAACGACCTGGCGGCCGCGTTGCTGCGCGTGATGGGTTCGAAGCTCAAGCCCGAGTACGGTCCCGAGCGCAAGGTCAACCCGGTGTCGAGGCGCCTCGCCTGCACGAAGAAGGCCGAGGAGAAGCTCGGCTTCCGTTCCACCGTCAGTCTCGACGAGGGCCTCGCGCGCCTGGTCGACTGGTGGCGCGCCAACAAGGACCGGATGGCCGCCTGATGATCCCCATCATCAAACCCATGATGGACGAGCGCGAGGCCGAGGCCGCGCGTCGCGTCATCCTCTCCGGCTGGATCACCCAGGGTCCGGAAGTCGCGGCCTTCGAAAAGGAGTTCGCCGCGTTCACCGGCGCCCAACACGCCGTGGCCGTCTCCAACTGCACCACGGCGCTGCACCTGGCGCTGATGGCGCTGGGCATCGGCCCGGGTGACGAAGTCATCACGGTCAGCCACTCGTTCATCGCGACCGCCAACGTCATCCACTACTGCGGCGCGACGCCGGTGTTCGTCGACATCGATCCGCGCACGTTCAACATGAACCACGCGCTGCTCGAGGCCGCGGTCACTCCCAAGACGCGCGCGATCCTGTGCGTGCACCAGATGGGCATGCCCTGCGACCTCGCGGAGATCGTCAAGTTCGCACGCGCCCACGGCCTGTACGTCATCGAGGACGCCGCCTGCGCGATCGGCGGCGAGATCCTCTGGGAAGGCAAGTGGGAGAAGATCGGCAAGGCGCACGGCGACATCGCCTGCTTCTCGTTCCATCCGCGGAAGGTCATGAGCACCGGCGACGGCGGCATGATCACCACCAACAACAAGGATTGGGACGCGAAGTGCCGCCTGCTGCGCCAGCACGGCATGAGCGTGCCGGACACGGTGCGCCATGGCTCCGCCAAGGTGATCTTCGAGTCGTATCCCATCGTGGGCTACAACTACCGGATGACCGACATCCAGGCCGCGGTGGGCCGCGAACAGCTGAAGCGGCTGCCCGAGATCGTCGCGCGCCGCCGCGCGATCGCCGAGCAGTACCGCGAACTGCTGAGCGAGATCGACGGCATCGCATTGCCGCTCGAGCCGCAGACCGTGCGCAGCAACTGGCAGAGCTACTGCATCCGCCTGCCCGGCTACGTCGACCAGCGCGAGGTCATGCAGTCGATGCTGGACGCGGGCGTATCCACGCGGCGCGGCATCATGTGCAGCCATCGCGAAGAACCCTATCGCAACGCGCGCGGCTCCGAAGCGCTGCCGCAATCCGAAGCGGCGCAGGACCACTGCGTCGTGTTGCCGCTGTACGGCCAGATGACCGACGCCGACATCCAGACCGTCGCGGACGCGCTGCGCGCCGCGGTGGTGGGCAGCGATGAAGCCGCGCCGGTCGCGGCCGCAGGATCCTGAGACCCCCTATGCACGATACCGTCGAAGCCGCTGCCCGGGCCGCGGCCCAATCCGCGCCCCACAAGCCGGAGCGCCCACTGCTGGTGCTGCGCCCGAATCGCGGCCTGTTCGATCTGGACCTGGCGTCTATCTGGCGCTTCCGCGAGCTGTTGTTCTTCCTGGTGTGGCGCGAAATCAAGGTGCGCTACAAGCAGGCCGCGCTGGGCGCAAGCTGGGCGATCATCCAGCCGCTGTTCGCGGTGCTGATCTTCACGCTGATCTTCGGCATGTTCGCGCGCATCCCGTCGGACGGCATCCCCTACCCGCTGTTCGCGCTCACCGGCACGCTGCCGTGGACCTATTTCGCGGAGGCCATGCGCCGTTCCGGGCTCAGCCTGGTCACGGACGCCGACCTGGTGCGCAAGATCTACTTCCCGCGCCTCATCCTGCCGATCGCGATGACCATCGCGCCGCTGGTGGATTTCCTGATCACGTTCGTGATCCTGCTCTGCATGATGGCCTGGTACGGCGTGGCGCCCAGCTGGCACGTGGTGTTCCTGCTGCCGCTGACGCTGCTCGCCAGCTGCCTCGGCCTGACCATGGGCCTGTGGCTCGGACCGATCAACGTGCGCTTCCGCGACGTCATGCACACGCTGCCATTCCTGATCCAGGTGTGGATGTACGCGTCGCCGATCGTCTATCCGCTCAGCATGGTGCCGGCCAAGTGGCAGGCGCTGTACGCGCTGAATCCCATGGTGGGTGTCATCGAAGGATTCCGCTGGGCGCTGCTGGGCACGCACAGCCCGAACCTCGTCGCCATCGGCATCAGCGCGCTGGTGACGCTGGTCGGCCTGACGGCAGGCATGGTGTTCTTCAAGAGAATGGAAAGGACTTTCGCGGACATCATATGAGCACCACCGCCATCAGCGTCGCCGGCCTCGGCAAGGAATACCGCATCGGGACCGCGCGCCAGCGCCACAACTCGCTGCGCGACCTGCTCGAGGATCGCGTCAAGTCACTGCTGCGCAAGCGCGGCGGCGACGACACGCGCACCTTCTGGGCCCTGAACAACGCCACCTTCGACATCCGCCACGGCGAGAACGTCGGCATCATCGGCATGAACGGCGCGGGCAAGAGCACCTTGCTCAAGATCCTGTCGCGCATCACCGAGCCCACCTCCGGCGTGGCGCGCATCGACGGGCGCGTCGGCGCGCTGCTCGAAGTCGGCACCGGCTTCCACATGGAGCTCACGGGCCGCGAAAACGTGTTCCTGTACGGCTCCATCCTCGGCATGCCCAAGGAGGAGATCGCGCGCAAGTTCGACGACATCGTCGAGTTCGCCGGCATCTCCAACTTCATCGACACCCCGGTGAAGCGTTACTCGAGCGGCATGTACGTGCGCCTCGCCTTCGCCGTGGCCGCGCACCTCGAGCCCGAAATCCTGCTGCTCGACGAGGTGCTGGCGGTCGGCGACCTCGCGTTCCAGCGCAAGTGCATCGATTTCGCCAAGAACCTGCAGCAGCGCAACGCCACCATCCTGTTCGTCTCGCACAACATGCACAGCATCAAGACCATGTGCGAGCGCGTGATCTACCTGCGCAAGGGCGAGGTCCAGTTCGACGGGCCCACCGAGAAAGGCATCGAGCTGTACGAGAAGGACTGCCGCCTGAGCACGCTGCCGTGGATGAAGGAAGACCGCGAGAGCTGGCCCATCGAGGTCACGCAGTGCGAGCTGTTCGACGAGGCGGGCAATCCCAAGACCATCTTCGAACACGGCGAGCGCATGCGCGTGCGCCTCACGTACAACTGCCGGCAGCCGCTGGTAGATCCGAATTTCATCGTGGTGGCGATGCGCGCCGACGAAGTCGCGTGCTGCAACTACAGCAACGAAACCGACGGCACCAGCCTGGGCCGCATCGACGGCAAGGGCACGATCGAGCTGCTGACGCCGCCACTCAAACTGGTCTCCGAGCTCTATTCCATTTCGATCCTGGTGCGCGAGAAGGGCTTCCAGAAACTGCTGTGCGCGCAGGCCGGGCCGGGTTTCCACGTGCGCCATCCGCTGTACGACATGCACTTCGGCGTGTTCCACGAGGAAGCGCAATGGAAGGTCGTCGCGTGAAAGCCGGGTCGGCCAAGGTCACCTTCGTCGTTCCCTGCTACAAGCTGGCGCACCTGCTGCCGCAGTGCATCGAGTCCATCCTCGGGCAGACGCACCAGGATCTCGAAGTGCTCATCATGGACGACGCCTCTCCGGACAACACGCCGGAGGTCGCCGCCTCGTTCAAGGATCCGCGCGTCCGGCACATCCGCAACGACCCGAACCTTCGCCACCTGCGCAACTACAACAAGGGCATCGGGCTCGCCACGGGCGAATACGTGTGGCTGATCTCGGCCGACGACCGGCTGCGCAAACCCTACGTGGTCGAGAAATACGTGGCCGCGATGCAGGCGAATCCGCGCGTCGGCTACGCCATCTGCCCCGGTGTTTCGCTGGTCAACGACCAGGAAAGACATCTCATCGATTATTCCGATCTCGGCGGCGGCGACCGCGTGATCCCGGGCCGCGAGTTCCTCAAGAAGCTCATCAACTTCAACCACGTGCTGGCCGCGGCCGGCATGGTGCGCAAGTCGGTCTACGACCAGCTGGGCGCGTTTCCGCTCGACCTGCCCTACGCCGGCGACTGGTACCTCTGGAGCCTGTTCGCGCTGCACTTCGACGTCGCGTACTTCGCCGAGCCGATGGTCAATTACCGCGAGCACGAAGGCGCGATGACCCAGACGCTGATCAGCCAGGACATCGCCATCCTGCCCGCGGAAAACCACGACGTGCGCTGGCGCATGCGCAGGCACGTCGCGGAAGCCGGGGCGCTCGAGCTGCTGCCGCATTGCGACGAGGCGCTGGCGAACAGCTACGCCTACTGCTTCGAACCGCGCACCTATCGTGGCGCGCCGGCGCCGCCCATGACCATGGCCGAGCTGGAAGCATCCATCGCCAGCCACACCGACGACGCGGCGCTACGCCGCCGCATGATGCGCAACGTGCTCGCGCAGCGCGCCGACAACTTCTATTCGAAGCGCGAATACCGCGCGGCCGCGCGCGGCTACTGGCGCGCCATCCGCCAGGACGCGGGTCACGCCATGTTGTGGGGCAAGCTGGCGCTGAACTGCCTCGGCGACGTCGGCTACTTCCTGCGCCACCGGCTGCGCGCGCACTAACTACTTCGGCTTCGTGCCGAACACCAGCTTGCTGAATATGCGGGCGGACGACCGCACGGAAGCCGCGCCGTAACGCCACGCCCCCGCCAGGTGCGCCAGCGACTTCGCCTCGCGGCTGTCGGCGAGGAAATCGGCCATCGCCATGTGGTACTCCCCGACGTGTCCCTGCAGCGTCCTGCGGCGCGCGCGATCGGTCTCGAGCGCGGCGAGCTTGGCGCGGCTGGCGAGCCGGTAGGTCAGCACGTGGCCCAGCCGGCTGGTCATGTTCGAATCGTGCATGCGCCGGTCGAACCCGACCGCGCGCAGCACGCCGATGGCACCCGCCCCGGCCACCCGGTAGATGAGTTCGTAGTCCTCGCTCGCCTTGAGCTTCTCGTCGAACGCGCCCTGCGCGCGCAGGAACCCGGTGCGGTACATCGGCGCATTGGAGATGTTGAAGTTCTCGCGCAGCAGCAGGTTGCGCGCCACGTCGCCCGGCAGGGTCACGGCGTCGCCGCCGCGTTGCTCGAGCTCGGCCGTGAGCAGCGTACAGGACTCGAAATGGGTCTGCGCCCAGGGACCGCCGGCCACCGAGAAATTGCGATAGTCGGTCAGCGACGCGACGATCTGCGGCGCGTCCTGGAAGTGCCGCACCTGCAGCGCGACCTTCTCGGGACGCATGAGATCGTCGGCGTCGAAGAACGTCACGAACTCGCCGCGCGCGATGCGCAGGCCGGTGTTGCGCGGCGCCGAGCAGCCGCCGCTGTTGGGCTGTTGCAGCAGCTGCACACCCTGGCCATAGGCGCGCACCACGGCGGCGGTGTCGTCGCGGGAGCCGTCGTCCACCACGATGATCTCGATGGCCGGGTGCGTCTGCCGCCGCAGGCTGTCGAGCGTCTCCACGATCATCGCGGCCGCGTTGTAGGCGGGGATGATGATGGAAACCAGCGGCGTCCGGTCGTTCGAATCCGGCATGTCATTTTCCTCGTGCGTCATGCCAGCGGTACAGCCGGCGCAGGATGGGTCCCTTGAGCATTTGCACCGTGGCGAGCGGCTGCCGTTGCTGCGCCAGGTGCCGCTTGAAGTCCGCGTGCTGGCCCGGCCCCGCGAGAAAATCGTATTGCGTCACTCCGTGGCGCGCGGCCAGCTCCATCGCGTAGCCGAAATGGATCAGGCCGAGCGAGAAGTGCGGGGCCACCGCGGGATCGAATGCCATCTTGAGGTTGTACTGCCGCGCGTCCTTGCGCACGTCGTACAGCACCGAGACGATCCGTCCCTCGAGCCGCAGCAACGACATCGCCAGTTCGCCACGCGCCGCGAGTCCGCGGGCCAGCTCGAGATGGAAGTTCAACCGGTCGGCGGCGAAGGCGGGCTTGCCCCAGCGCAGCTCGTGCAACCGGTTGAGATGCCCGAATCCCGCGTCGAGGTCCGCGGCAGCGACCTGCTCGATGTCCACCCTGCCCTTCGCGTCGAGCCGCCGCCGCAGGTGCCAGAGGCTGCGGCGCGTCGATTGGCCCAGCCAGTCGAGATAGGCCTCGAAGCCGCCTGCGAGGTCGGCCTGGTAGCTGGTGCTGCGCTCGATGGTCCGCAGGTAACAGGCCGGCGCAATCCGCGTGGTACCGAGCGCGCGTTCCCAGGCTTCGGGATCGCTGGAATTGTTGACCAGCAGTTCCGACCATCCGTCGGACGCGGCCAGGTGCTGCAGGATGGCCGCGCGCACGGCCGGGCGGTCCGGCGCGGCGGCGATGAAATCCAGGTAGGGCGACGCCACCGCATCGCTGTCCCGCCACGAGATGCCGACGAACTGCAGCGATCGCACCGGCAGCATGCGGCGCCGCGCGGCGCGGCAATACAGCGGCGCGATGCCCAGCAACTCATCGCCGCGATACGCGGCGCAGATCCGCAGCGCGCGCCCCTCGCCGGCTCCGAAATGCCGCCACCAGGCGATCATCCATTGCCAGGACAGGAACAGCGGGTCCTGCGCGGAGCGCGCGAGCAGCGCGTTCCACTGCGGCTCCGCGGCGCGCCACTGCGCCTCGGACCACTCGCGCACCGCCAATTCCGGCTCGCCGCTCATCGGCGCGTCATGCGGAGGGAGAAACCTGCACCTGCGCCGCGGCCTGGGCGCGCAGCTCGCGGTAGGTGTCCGACGCCAGCCGCAGGTAGCGCAAATTGCGGAAACGGATGGCGCCGACGAAGTGCACGAATATCGCGCGCGCCTTCATCATCTCGTAGGTCTTCCAGCCGCTGGTGATGTAACCCTCCTGCAGCGCATCGAGATTGGTGCAGTTGGGACGCGGGCCGAGCAGCACGGACCACAACGACTGCTCGATCTCCCAGCCATTCATCAGGTGCGGCTTGCGCGTGTGGATGCGCTCGAACACCTCGAGCAACTCGCGCTCCTCGACGTCGTGGTACACGCCCATGACACCGGAGTTGAAGTTGGCGATGTCGACGTACTTGAAGTCGAAGCCGAGCTCGTGGAAATCCTTGGTCTGGTAGCTGCCGCCGCCGCCGTAGAAATACGAGGGACGTTGCTCGCGCATCCACTCCAGCACGAAGGTCGGCGGCCGGCAGCAGATGATGTCCGAGTCGATCATCACCACGCGCTTCTGGCGATAGCGGTACAGGATGTTCAGCAGCTTGAGCTTGAGGATCTTGCGGTTGATCGGGATCGAATCGGAGAACAGGTCCGGCACGTAGCGGAACACGTCGGGATGCGCCGAGGCGCGGATCACCTCGTGGCTCTCGGCCAGCGACAGCACCTCGATGCCCTCGATGTGGCGGCGCAGTTCGTCGCAGCCCTCGGGGCTGATCGACCCGTCGTTCTGCACCACCACGCGGAAATCGTGGCTGAAGCGCAGCAGCGACTTCGCCGCGAGTAGATAGGCGCGCCGGTCGCGGTTGCCGAGCATGGTGTACAGCACGGTGTGCGATGCGGGGTTGGTGCGCGCCGGCGGCGTCGACAGGACTCCCGTGAAGACCCTGTTCGAGTTCTTCTGCAACAGCCGGTTGTAGACCGGAAATACCAGGTCGTTGAGCGTGCGCATGCGACGATTCTCTCCCTCGTCCACGGCGGCGCGGGCCGCCGGGTTCCTCATTGGTTGGTTTGTACGGCGGCAGCCGCCGCCGTGCCTCCGCACAGCTCCCGGTAGAGGCTAGCGTGCCGCAGGCACATTTGCTCCAGCGAGAAATTCTCCAGCACGAGCTGTCGTGACCTGTGTCCCATTTTCCTGCGGCGCTCCGGGTCGGCGTGCAGCGCCGTGATCGCGCGGGCCAGGGCCTGCAGATCCCGCGCGGGAATTATGTATCCATTGGCACCCTCGACGACCGCCTCCGAGTTGCCACCGGCGTCGCTCACGATCATGGGCAGCCCGGCAGCCATCTTCTCGATGATGGCATTGGAGAAGCCCTCGTTGGCCGATATGAGGCAGCCGACGTCCATCGCCCACAGGGCATTCCAGACGTCGCGCGCCTCCCCCGCGAAGCTGACGAAATCCTCGCGCCCGAAGTCGAGGCGCAGCTCCGGCAGCAGCGGCCCGTCGCCGATCAGCAGCAGCTTGAGGCGCGGAATCGCCGCGCGCGCGGCCAGCGCCGCCTCGATCAGCAGGCGATGTTCCTTCTCCGCGCGAAAGCCCGCGACCATGCCCACGACGAAGTCCCCGGGCTCGAAGCCGAAACGGCGCTTGGCGTCGGCCGCCTGGGCGGCGTCCGGCGGCACGAACCGCTCGCTGTCCACGCCGTTGTAGATCTTCACCAGGCGGCGACGGTCGAGATGATCGGATGCCACGACCGCGTCGGCCACGGCATCCGCCACCACGATGGTCCGCTCGAACAGGAACCGCAACCGCCGGTTCATGAAGAAGTGATGCGGCCTGCGGTTCATGCCCGTGTCCCGCTTGCTGGAGACGATGTGGCGCACGCCGGCGAGCCGCGCGACCAGCGCGCCGTACGTGTCCGACTTCTGATGATAGGTCTGCACGATGTTGATGCGCTGGCGGCGTATCAGCCGCGCCAGCGTCCAGGCGCGCGCCAGGGCATGGGGTGAATATTCGCGCGCCACCGGCAGGTGATGCACGGCGACGCCGGCCTGGCGCATGCGTTCGATGAGCTCGTTCTTCCCCATGTCGAAGATCACGATCTCGCAGTGGATGCCGTTCGCCGCCAGCCACAGCGCCAGGCGCGCCAGGTGCATCTCGGTTCCACCGGTACGGTGGAAGTAATCGATGATGAACAGGATGCGGGGTGCGACGGGGCTCGGCATGCCGGTCATCCCGCCGTGCGCCGCATGAGATCGGCGAGGCGCGACGCGGTCACCGTGACCGAGAAACGTTCGGCCGCCTCGGCCGCGAATGCGCCCGCGGCCGCACGCGTGCTCGCCTGCTGTTCGAGGCGCAGCGCCGCGGCGAGTTGTTGCGAATCGGCCGCGGCCACCACGCGTGCCGGCGAATCCAGCAACGCCTCCTTGAGGCCGATGCAGTCGGTGCCGATGACCGGCGCGCCGCACACCAGCGCCTCCATGGGCAGCAGCGGCATGGCCTCCCACAGCGACGGGATGGCGACCACGTCGACGCTCTTCAACAGGCTGCCCACGTCGGGCGAGAACGGCATGAAGTGGAAACAATGCGCCAGGCCCAGCCGCTCGATGGCGGCCATCTCCTCGCGGATGAAGGCGCCCGCGCCGAAAGTCGCGACCTTGTACTTGCCGGGCTGCGCGGACTCCAGGGTCCGCACCGCCTCGACCAGGTACTTGAATCCTTTCTGCGCCATGAAGCGGCCGAAGAAGCCGATCAGGAACGTGTCCGCGCCGAGGCCGAGCTGGCCCTTGAGATCCTGCGCGCGCGAGCCGAGGAAATTGCCCGGCGCGATGCCATTGCGGATCACTTCGACGCGCCGGCCGATGCCGCGCCCGACGAACTCCAGCAGGTTGTCGCGCGCGTCGTTGCCCACCGGCTGGATGACGTCGATGGTCGACAGCAGCGCGCGCAGGCCCGCGAGCTTGAGCCAGCCTTTCGCACCGCGGAATTGCGAGCGCTGCAGGATGTCGTGCAGCGTGGTGATGTGCGGCACGCGGCGCAGGCGTGTCAGCATGGCGACGGTGGCCGCGGCCGTGAAGCCGTGCGAGTGCACCAGGTCGAAGCGCTGCGCGCGCAGCTCGCGGCGCGTCGCCTCGGCGAACTCGCGAAAACTGCAACGCTCGCTGACCAGCACGAAACGCACCGACAGCCCCGCCAGGTCCTCGCGCAGCGCGGCGATCTCCTCGACCGCGGGCACCACCAGCACGATTTCCAGCCCGGGGATTTCCTTCGCCACGAGTGGATAGGTGTACTTGAGGTAGGTGCGTATCCCGCCCACCGGCCAGCGCACGACGGTCAACAGCTTCACGCTCCACGCTCCGCAATTAACTTAAGTGAAAACCGCAGCGCGTCCGGAGCCGCGGCGCGCGGGTTGGCGCGCGGCCGACGTCGGTCATCCGCGACAGATGCGCGAAACCGGAATTGGGAGGAATGTTCGCGCGTAAGGGAGTCGCGTTGTAGTTGCTTGGCGACGACCTGTGTTTCAGGTGTACCACTACGCGAAATATCCGGAGTTCGCGCGCGGCCGCGACGGCTTGCGGGCAGCGGTGAAAATCCGCCGCGCGCGGCGTAAATTCGTGCCGCGGTTCTCAGTGAGTCGCCGAATGCATACAGGCAGCATGTTTCAGCAATACTGAAAGGGCGAACCGCATGACTGTACTCGCCCCGTATATTCAGTATAAAGGCACCACTTCTGGCGCCAAGTTTATGTGAGGTCATGATGATGATTGTTAGTTCCGGCTCGTCACGCACGCGCCTGATGGCCACGGTCGGCGGCATGAGTCTTCTGCTCGCGTCTCTGGCCGACGCGGCACCCGCCATCTCCGGCATGTCCGGTGGCGGATCCAATGGCACCACCGTCACGATCACGGGCTCGGGCTTCGGCGCAGGCGATGCCACCCCGCTGCTGTGGGACGATTTCGACGATCCGTCGATGTCCACCGGCGCCGCGATCTCCAAGACGCCGCGCCGCGGCAGCTGGGTGACGTTCGACGGCACCACCTACTCGTCGGCACAGAAGATCTCCGGCAATCGTTCGCTGCGCGCCGCGTTCAACTCGGGCGTCCAGTGGTCGAACTTCTACGTCACCATGCCGAACGACACCAAGTTCTACCAGTCGTTCTGGTTCAGGTACGACGGATCGGGCACGCAGGGCCAGGTCAAGCTCGCGCTGGTGCACGGCAATTCGGGCCAGGGTGAATTCGCGCCGACCATCAACAACAACTCGAGCACCACCAGCTGGTGGATGACCAACATCGCCACCGAATCGGCGGCCGGTCAGAACGCGGCCTCGTGGCCGGGTGCCCCGGACAACAACACCTGGCACCAGTTCGAAATGGCCCTGAAGCAGTCCTCGGGCGGCGGCGCCGCCGACGGCAGCGTCACGGTCTGGGTCGATGGCCAGCAGATGTACTCGAAGACCAACATCGTCACGCGCAACAACGCGCAGTACTACTGGAACGAGATGGGTTTCCTTCACGGCGTCACCAACATGGGCACCAACACGGACACCTACATCGACGACGCGTACGCCAACAATTCGTGGACGCGCGTGGTGTTGTGCGACTCGGCGACGTTCTCCGCGTGCAAGCGCAAGGAGATCCAGCCGGTGCAGAACTGGGCCGATGGCTCGATCACGTTCACGCTGGCTTCGAGCTCGTTCTCGAACCCGTCGAACACGTACCTGTACGTGGTGGACGCGAACGGCACGGCCAACGCCAACGGTTTCCGGTTGTGCTCCACCTGCGTCGCGAAGATTCCGACGGCGCCGGTACTGCAAAGCGTCAACTGAAGTGTCTGCATGAGGCGCGCGTCTACAGCTTGATGCGCGTCTGGAACAGCCGGCGGCGGATCAGCGTCACCAGGCCCGGTCGATTACTGTCGATCAGCTTGATGTAACGCATCGCCGACCGGCTGATCTTTTTCCGCTGGCGGAACCGCTCGGGCAGGCCGCGGATCGAATCCCACAGGCCGCGCAGCCACCACAGGAAGAAGCGGTCGCGCACGGCGTACACCATCATCGCCAGCGTCTGGCGCAGCAGCGTGCGCAGGCCGTACCAGAACGGCAGGTTGCGCACCACCATCCACAGCGTGTTGCGCGTATCGAAGTAGTAGTTGCGCCAGGCCGTGCGTCCGCGCGGGCTGTATGCGTGGATGACCTGCGTCGCCGGCGAATAGATCACGCGGTAGCCGGCATCGATGATGCGGAACGCGAGATCGGGGCCTTCGTGGCTCAGGAAGAATCCTTCCGGGTACAGGCCCGACTTCTTCAACGCGCTGCGCCGGAATGCGACCGCGCCCTCGGTGATCTCGTAGGTGTCGAACACCCGCTCGCTGTAGGGATCGGCGTCGCAATGATGGACCCAGTTGGTCAGCTCCCAGGTGCCGTACTCGATCACCTTGAAGTTGACGGCGCCGATGGCCGGATCCTGGAACACGGGATCGAGCGCGGCGAGCCCGGCGTCGGTCAAACCACTGACGTCGTCATCGAGGCACACGATGATCTCGGCCTGCGCCACCTCGAGCCCGAGGTTGCGTCCCTCGGCGCCCAGGTTCTTCGTGGCCGAAACCAGCTTCACGAACGGGAATTCGCCGATCACCGCGGTCGCGGGTTTCTCCGGGCAGTTGTCGACCACGATGACCTCGAGCCCCGGCGTCGCGAGTTTCGCCAGGTCGCCCAGCACCAGCCGCAGCGCGTCGGGACGATCGAAGGTCAGGATGACGATCGAGTAGCGCACCGGTTCTGGCGTCGCGTTCATCGTGATGTCAGGCGGGCTTGCGCGCCACGTAGATCACCACGTGCGGCCCGACCAGCGGCACGTCGCGATGCGTCGCCAGCGAGATGGTCTCCTCGACCGTGAATCCGGCCTTGGCGATGATGTCGCGGCCGCCCGGGATCGTGTAGTCGTGCTGGATGGGCTGGTAGATAGGCTTGTAAATCTTGGTCGTCAGCCAGCGCAGGCCGGCGAACGGCCTGAAGTTCGGGAACACGTATTCGGCGAACTTCTGCCGGTACTTCTGCGCCGTGGTCAGCTCCACGTGGATCAGCGCCACGTACGAGCCGCCGGGCTTGAGCACGCGCAGGATGTCCTTCGAGGCCACCGCGTCGTCGAGAAAATGTTCCATGACGCCGACGCTGACCACCACGTCGAAGGTCTGGTCGGGAAACGGCAGGCGCTCGGCCAGCGCGACGCTGCAGGAAGCCTGGGTACGCGCCCGCGCCTTTTGCAGCGCCTTGCTCGAGATGTCGATCGCGTGCTTTTCGGCGGCCTGCAGCGAGCTCAGCAGGAAGCCTTCGCCGCAACCCACTTCGAGCAGCTTGCCGGTGGAACGGCTGGCCACGAGGTTGGAGAAATAACGGATGAATTCCGGCGTGCGTCCCTGGTCCTCCCACACCGCCGAGCGGTCGGTATAGATCCGGTCATAGGTCGAGCTGATCTCGCGGGCCGAGGCGTATTGCGGCGCGCGCGATATCAGGTTCGGAATGCCGCCATCGACCGCGAACTGAACTCCACAGCTCGAGCACGACCAGTCAGTCAGCGATCCCTTGCAATCCGGACATAGATACATATCGGTTAAGCCTTCGTTTTCATTCGTGATTTTCCAGGGCACGCGATCTTAAATGCCCGGGAGGCACGCCATGCGACCCCCGCCGGGGCAGATGCGCGAACTGAGAATTCGTCCGCGCAATCAGCGGATGGGTACCGGCCGGTCGGTCGCCAGACGCTTTTCCGGCTGCGTGGCACCGCTCTCGGCGAGCCTGGAGGCCAGGGCGGCCGCCGCGCTCACCAGCCCTCCCAGGAAGTACCAATAGGGCTCGGACAGCCCATAACTCGCGAAACTGAAGAAGATGAGCACCTGCACCACCAGCACCAGCGAGGCGCCATATCCGTCGAAGAACTGCCGTGTGGGGTCCTGCTCCCCGCGCGACCCCAGTGATCGTCTCGTTACATAACATTGTCGAATGATCACCGCGAGGATGGTCACGAACAATGCCAGCCCGACGAAGCCGAGTTCCTGCGCCACCTCGGTGTACAGGTTGTGTGACAGCTGGTCGACGCCGCGGTAGTTGGCATTGGCCTCGCGCGAGTTGCCCACTCCGTGTCCGAACAAGGGCCGGCGCAATGCCACCTGGAAGTCCTGAGTGACGCCGGTGAGGCGCCCCTCCGCCGTCGCCGAACCCTTGGCGTCGTGGGAAAAGATGGACACGTAGCGCTCGCGTTGCAGGTCGGTCATCAGCGTCAGCGCCACGCCGCCGGCCGCCACCGCCAGGGCGAGGTAGGTGAAGCGCCGCTTGCTGCGCAGGATGGCGAGCAGCACCAGGATGATCAGCGCGAGGAAGGCGGAGCGCGACGAGCTGAGCACCAGCGCGTAGAGGAATGCCCCGACGAGCGCGGCGTACAGCACCTTGCGCACCAGGCTCGTGGGCGGCACCAGGTAGTGCAGCAGCGGCAACGTCATCACGATGAGGAAGCCGAGCCCGTTCGGATTGATGATGTCGAACGGCGAGCCGGCCAGTCGATCCATGTACTCCCAGTCGCCGAGCGAAGTGAACGAGCCCCAGTAACCTTCCGTCAGGTGCAGGTACAACGGCTCGAGGATGCGGAAGGTCTGGCAGGCCACGAAGATCGCGGTCAGCGTCTTGAGCCGCGACAGGGTGTTCACCGTGCTCGCGACGAAATAGTAGAACACCAGCGCCTTGATGAAGGGCTCGAGTCCCTTGTTGAGCACGCTGCCCGGCCACTCGACGAAGGGAACCGTCACGAGGATGTAGCCCAGCAGGATCATCAGCCACTTGCCGATCGGCGAACTACCTTCCTTCGACTCGCCTTTCACCGAGGTCGAGCGGTTCATGAGGATCGAGATCATCGTGACCGCGGACAGCAGCAGGTCGAGGCGCACGGCGCCGAGGGCCGGCACACGCTGCGTCAGGTGCACGAAGTAGCTGATCGTGAAGATGCAGAAGGTCACGAAGGCGAACTGGCCCTCGACGTCGCGCGGCTGCGCGCCGCGACGCGCGCCCGCCGCCGGATTTGCCGAGCCTGCCTGTGCCTGCGGCGTCATGGAGTACAATGCGCGTCCATCAAACAACTCCGAGTGCACAGGTGCTGAAGAGTCTGCGGCAAATCGTGGCGACCGATCTCTACCGCCACGAAGGGGCCGTCGGTGCGTCGCCGTTCTGGCGCCACTACTGCTGGACTCCGGGATTCCGTTACGTCTTCCTGCTGCGCCTGTACCACTACCTGCGCGATGACACGCGCTGGGGCCGCTTCGGCTTCCGCCAGTTCACGGCGCTGCTGCTGCGACGCTACACGTTCAAGTACGGCATCTCCATTTCGCCGGACACGAAGATCGGCAAGGGCTTCTACATCGGCCACTTCGGCGGCATCGTGGTCAACACCGACGTGGTGATCGGCGACAACTGCAACATCTCGCAGGGCGTGACGCTGGGCCAGGCCAACACCGGGCCGAAGGCCGGCTGCCCGGTCATCGGCAACAACGTCTACATCGGCCCCGGCGCGAAGGTCTTCGGACGCATTCATGTCGGCGACCACGCGGCCATCGGCGCCAATGCCGTCGTCGTGCACGACGTACCGCCCGGGGTCTCGGTGGGAGGCATCCCGGCGCGCGTGATCTCCGACAAGGGATCGCAGGGATACGTCAATCGCACGGACTATCCATCCTGATCAGGGTTTGCGGATGGTGACCAGCGAACGCAGGATCGCGCGCCACGCCGGCCAGTACGTGCCGCGGTAACCCAGCGCGCGGAAGTAGTCGCGCAGCGCGCCGCCGCGATCGCCCTCGTTCCACAACACGCTGTCGCCCCGGCCCACGTAGGTGTGCGCCCAGGCTTCGTTGACCACCAGCGCCGGCACCAGCTGCGGATGGTTGTCGAGGAAACGCTGCATGATGCCGATCGCCGACTGGAACCGCTTGCGGTAGTTCGTCGACATCTGCCCCGCCCAGACGCGGTAGCGGATCGTGGGCTCCGGCACGAAGTCGAAGTCGTAGTGGGCCGAGAGGCGCAGCCACAGGTCGTAGTCGATGCCCATGCCCCACACCGCGTCGAACGCGCCGTGTTTCCGCAGGCATTCGCGCCGCACGATCGCCGACGGGAAGCTCACGAAATTCTCGATGAGCAGGTTGCCGCTGACGCGGCCGCGGTGCATGTGCGTGGGATTCTTCGGCAGCGGGCGGCCCTCGCCGTCCATCATCTCGTAGTCGGAATACACCACGCCGACATTCGGGCGGCCTTCGAACAGCGGCATCTGGCGTTCGAGCTTGTCCGGCTTCCACAGGTCGTCGGCGTCGAGGAATCCCACGAATTCGCCGCGCGCCAGTTCCACGCCCTTGTTCTTGGCGCTGGCCTGGCCGCCATTCTGTTTCCGGTGAACCTGGACGCGCGGATTGCCCGCGAACTGCGCGCACACCGCCGGCGTGTCGTCGGTGGAGCCGTCGTCGACGATCACCACCTCGACGTTCGGGTAGGTCTGCGCCAGCACCGAGTTCACGGCCTGCGGCAGGTAATGCCCCATGTTGTAGGTGGCGGTCACCACGCTCACCAGTGGCGGTACCGGTCTTGGGTCCACGCTCAGATCCTGCAGATGGAGAAACGGTATTTCCCCGAAGACTCCTGCGGAATCTTGTCGAGGAACCTGATACGGAATTCGAAGTCGGCGCCGAACACCTGGCGGAATTCGCCGAGCAGCGCCTGTTCGGTCTGCGGCGAGTAGTCAGGCGCACGCACCACGTTCAGGTCGATGCGGCGCGGCGCCTCCTGCACGATCTGCATCTGCTCGATGCCGTCGATCGCGGTCAGCGTGCGCTCCACCAGCGAGACCCCGGCGACCATCGAGCCGTCGGGTCGCTTGAGATAGTCGGCCACGCGCCCGGCGACCCGCTCCATCAGCGGCTGTCCGCGTCCGCAGGCGCAGGTGCGCGCCGAGGGCACGCCGACGTCCTCGATGCGATAACGGATCAGCGGCATCGCGCGGTTGAACAGGTCCGTGACCACGATGGCGCCCTCCTGCCCCGGCTCGGCTTCGCTGCCGTCCGGACGCAGGAACTCGATGAACAGGTGCTCGATGTTCAGGTGGAAGCCGTGGTGGCGCTCGCACTCCGAGGCGATGAGTCCGACTTCTTCGCAACCGTAACGGTCGGTGACCTTGCAGGCCAGCGCCTGCTCGATGACCTCGCGCTCCGACTGGATGAGCATCATCGAGGTGGAGACGATGCCGCGTGGACGCAGGTCCCGCACGCCCGACTCCAGCAGGAACTTCGCCAGCATGAAGAGCGAATGCGAGTGGCCGAACAGGACCTCCGGCTGCACCTGGCGCCAGCGCCGCACGAAGTCGCGCAGGCTGTCGGCGTTGAGGTCCATCGTGTCCAGGTAGATGTAGCGGTCGTGCAGCGCCGAGCGCAGCTTTTCCTTGAGCGTGCGCGCCACCGGCGGGTTGCCCCACACGGCTGCGGCCTTCATGCCGTGGTACCAGTTCGCCCATTCGTTGGCGCGCATCGCATCCGCCATGCGCACTTCCTGCCAGCGGATGTCGAACCAGGTGGTGAGCGACACGCCGGTCGAACCGCCGGTCTTGTGGTGGCCGAGTGTTTCGGGCGGATAACCCGCCGCCATGAGCTCGCTGCTGCGGGCACGGATGTCGGCCTTGGTCAGCAGCGGCAGGCCACGGAACTCGGCCAGCTCGAATTTCTCCGGATCGAAACCGCGCTCGGCGAACACGCGCTGGTAGTAAGGCACCTGCCTGCCGGCGTGGCGCAACGCTTCGCGCAGGCGCTCCAGCTGCCGGCGCCGCAGCTCGGCGAGTGGCAGCCACTGCGAACGGCGCAGTTCGCGCAACGTCTTGAGACGCACGCTGCCGTCCTTCAGGTCCCACAGCGGGTGGATCACATGGCGCGACAGCGCACTCATCAGCGACACGATGGATTCCTCATGGCTGCGCCAGTCCGGGCTGCGGTGACGGCGCGGGCTCCGCGACACTGCGGCCCTCGTAGATGGATGCGTAGGCGGCGCCCATGGCGTCCACCGAGAACCAGCGCAGGAAATCCTCGTGCGCGCGCCGCGCATACGTGTCGCGCAGGTCGGGCCGCGAGACGGCCTGCGCGAGCGCGTCCGCCAGGGCATTCACGTCTCCGGCGGGGACCACCCAGGCATTGCGCGCGTGCTCCAGCGCCATGGAAATCGCGCCGGCGTTGGTGCTCACGATGGGCATGCCACAGGCCATGGCCTCGAGCAGTGCGATCGGCAGGCCTTCCTTGATCGAGGGCAGCACGAACAGGTCGCCGGCCGCCAGCAGGTCCGGGATGTCGGCGCGATAACCGGTGAAGCGCGTGCGCGCGCCCAGGCCGAGGCTGGCCGCGAGCGACTGCAGCAGCGACTGTTCTTCGCCGTCACCCACGAACAGCACGCGGACGTGCTCGAACTGCGGCTTGCCCGCCAGCGCCTGCAACAGCAGGTCATTGCCCTTGGAGTTGGCGAGGCGCCCGACCCGCACCAGCACCAGGTCGTCCGCGCCGTAGCCGAACTCGGCGCGCAGGCGTTGGCGCGCGCCGTCCGTGGCCACCGGCATGGCCGTGCCGTTGCGGACCAGTGACACGCGCGACGCGGGAATTCCGGCGGCGAGCACTTCCTCGCGCAGCTGCGGCGACACCACGGCGACGTGGTGGAAGCGACGCAACGACAGCTTGTCGAGGAACTCGTAGAACTTCATGCGCCAGGTATCGCTGTACCAGGTATGGCAGGTGGACACGGTGCGTGCATGGCGGCGCGCGCCCGACCATTGCAGCAGCGTGTCGGCCTTGTAGCCGTGCGCGTGCACCACGTCGACGTGTTCGCGCGCCACGTATTCGCGCAGGTCGCGCAGCGTGTGCAACAGGAAACGGTTGCTGGCAAGGATCTTGTGAGTCTTGAGGCCGCGCGCGCGCGCCAGTTCCAGCAGCGCATCCGCGCCCGGGCAGTCGATGGCCACGACGCGCGAGTCCCAGGCGCGGCGCGCGAAGTACTCGGCCAGGTCCAGCACCACGCGCTCGGCGCCGTACACGCCGTCGGTGCTGATGATCTGCATGGCGATCTTGCGGCGCGGGTTCATGTCGACGCTCAACCCACGCGCGGCTGCCACAACACCTGCTTCTTGCCGCTCAGGAAGCGCACGAACGCCACCGCCGAGGACCAGTTGAGCAGGAAGAAGTAGTAGCAGTAGCGGCTGACGGAGTTGTTGGCCAGCGGGCCCGGTCCGCCCAGCGCCAGCAACACCAGGAACACGAAGGCGATCTCACCCGCGACGATCAGACCGTACAGCGGCGACGGTTCGATCAGCCACACGCTGGCGGCGGCCACCAGCAGGGGCACGAAGCTCAGGTAGCGCAGCAGCTTGTGCGACAGCAGCTGCCAGCTGAAGACCCCGAAGCGCAGCGGGTTGAACAGCGCGCGCTTGTCCCACAGCGCCCAGAACGAGCGCAGCGCCACGCGCACGCGCATGCGGTACTCGGCCGAGCCGCTGACCAGCGTTTCCTCGTTGAGCACCGCCTCGGGTTCGTAGACCACGCGCCGGCCCTGCTCGACCACCGACAGCGGCAGCACGAAATCCGGCAACTGGTCGGCGCGCATCGGGCGGTACAGCGAGCGGCGCACCGCGTCGATTCCGCCGTCCACCCCCACGATGGACCCGACGCGCGTCTCGGCCGCGCGCAGCAGGTTCTCGAATCGCATGTAGGCACTGCAGCCGTCGCCCACCAGCGAGCCGTCGGGGTTCACGTACACCATCTTGCCGGTCACGTAGCCCACCGACGGATCGGCGAAGTTGCGCACCAGGCGCCGCAGCGCATCCGGCCGGTAGATGGAATTGGCGTCCGAGAACACCACGATCTCGCCCGCGGCCTGCGGCAGGGCCAGGTTGAGCGCCGAGGTCTTTCCCTGGCGCGGCACCTGGCGCAGCAGGCGCACGCGGCCGCTCTCGGCCGCCAGCCGCGAGACGATCTCGTCGGTGCCGTCGACCGACTCGTCCGAGATCACGATGATGTCGAGCAGCTCGGGCGGATAGTCGAGTGCGAGCTTGTTGCGCACCGTGGCCTCGATGTGCTTCGCCTCGTTGTAGGCCGCGGTGATGACCGTGACCCGCGGTAGATAGGCGGCATCGGCGTTCACGCGGCGGCGGCGCAGGCTGCCGAAAAGCGCCACGCACAGCGGGTAGACCAGGTACGGGTACAGGCCCAGCGTCAGCGAGATCCAGAAAATCCATTCGAACATGGCGGCGTCGATCCCTGGCGGCGGCGGATCAGCGCTGCCGGATCGGCGACCAAAGCATGAACAGCGAGGCCTGGTCCTCGGAGAATTCGGCCGAGGGAGTGCTGCTGTCCCGGTCGAAGTGGTCGTAGCGCAGGCGCAGCGCCAGCCGCTGGCCGAGCTGCCAATCGAGGTGCGCACCGACGTTGGTCTCGTCGTCGTTGAACGCGACGTCCCCGTACTCTTCGTCCTCCAGCGAGGCGAACACACGCAGGCTGAGCACCGCCGACAGCTGGCGCGTCACGAAGACGTTGTAGCTCACCAGGTCGCGATCGAGCTCGGTCTGGGTCTCGTACCGTTCCTGCGTCGCCTCCACGTCGATGCCGAGCGAAGTGCGGTGGCGCGTGAAGTGATAACCGATGCTCGCGTAGGTGCGCTCGAAGGGATCGCTGGTGCCGACCACGTTCTCCGTGTCGAGCTGCACGCCGGCGGCGCCCTGCCCCAGGCGGAACACGTCGCCCGCGTTCGAAATCTCGCGCCCCGCCCCGAGCGTGAGCTCCGCGCCGGGGGACATCTCCCGCGCGATCGACAGCCGCATCAGCAAGCCGCCTTCGCTCTCGTCGATCTTCACGGCGTTGTAGCCAAGATCGGCCGACAGCCGGGTGCGCGAGCCTTCGAGCGCGTAGCTGACCAGCGCCTCGGCGAAATCGTAGTTGGTGTTGGCCTGCGGGTCGTCGAACTCGTAGCGCGTCGCATTGGCGCTGAAGGCGATATGGGACCGGCCGGAAAGGGCGCGGGTCAGCGTCAGTCCGCCGCCGGCGTCACTGCCGTCGATGGCGCTGCGCTCGTACTCGGACTGGGTGTAGTGCGCGGAGATCGTCATGTCGGCGAAGTCGCCGAGCTTGAACATCAGCCGGGGCGAGGTGCCGAAGATGTTCACGTTCTCGCGGTTGTCCGGGGTCGAGACGGAGAACGGATCGAAATCGATCTGGCCGAAATTCTCGGAGAAGCCCCACGTGAAGCGTTCCGGCACGATGCCGATCTCGAGATTCGCATCCACGCCGCCGATCACTTCGTCGTCGAATTCACCGTCGAAGAAATGCTGGTACGCGGCGTTGAGGTCGACGTCGGTCTCGAAGCGGCGGCTGTGCTGCGCATAGTCCAGCGCGACGCCGGCCACCCCGATGGTGCCGTCATCCTCGCCGACCGCCAGGCGCGCGATGTTGTCCGACCACGTGCCGCCGGCGGCCATCGTGAAGTTGAGATGTTGCGGCGGTTCGTTGCTGTCCGCGGGCGGGGCCGGCGGCGTCTGGGCGAATGCCGGCGCAGCCGCGAGCCCGAGCAGAGCCAGAGCCTGGAACGGGACGAGTTTTCGAGTGACTCCCTTCATCGCGGCGTTTACGCGCTGCTGCCGCCGGACGGCGGACCGTAACCGTAGTACGAGCTCGTGGTGACCTTGCTCTGGTTCAGCACCAGGCTGATCGAGCGGTTCTCGCCGAGATGCGAGATCGCGTCGAGCACCGCCTGGTGCGGCGTGTACTCCGCGCGCACCACGATCACGATCTGGCCCACCCAGTGCGCCAGGGCGCGCGCCTCGCTGGTGAGCAGCAGCGGCGGAGAATCGATGAGCACGACGCGGTTCGGATGGCTGCTCGCGAGATAGGCGAATGCCTGCTCCATGCGCTGGCTGGCGAGCAGTTCGGTGGCGGTGTCCGAGTGGTCGCCCGCGGGCAGGATGCTCAGGTTCGGGACGTTGGTGGGCAGGATCACCGATTCGATGTTGCTGGCCTCGTCGCGCAGCACGTTGAGCAGTCCCGGCTCGCGCTCCAGGCCGAACAGCCGGCTGATGTGCGGCTTGGCGACGTCCGCGTCCACCAGCAGCACGGAGACGTCCTTCTCCATCGCCATGCTGAGCGCGAGATTGATCGACGTGAAAGTCTTGCCTTCGCCGGGCATGGCGCTGGCCATCATGATGAGCTGGCCGTTCGGCAGCTTGTTGGCACCGCGGCCGGTGGCGGCGCCGATCAGCGGGCGCTTGATGTGCCGGTACTGGTCGGCGAGTTCGCGTTGCTGGCTCTCCGGGGGCGCGAGGCGCGCCAGGCGCAGCGCGCTCATGTCGATGCGCACCATCTTTTCCTGGTTCGCCGCGCCATCGATGTGGCCATGCGAGGAGCGCAGCACGACTTCGGCGATCGGCTGAACTTCCGGCGGACGCGGCGGGCCATTACGCGGCGCCGGCTTGCCGTTCGGGGTGGCGCGCGCCGCCTGCATCTTCTTGAGAGCGGCTTCGACGAGACTCATGAGAACACCTCGCCGATTACCCGCTGGATCACACGTGCACCGCTCGACTGGAACAACAGCACCGCGCTGAACATCAGCAGCAGCGCGGCGGCCGCGCCGCCGAAGGCCAGCTTGCGCATGCGGCTCTCCATGCGCCTGTGGTCGAGCCAGGTCATGCTGACCGCGCCGAGCACCGGCAGGCCGGTGAGGTCCGCGAGACCGCGCGTATTGTGGAACACCGGGCGCATCTGGTGCAGTAGATAGGCGAGGCCGCCGGCGACCGCCAGTCCGCCCAGCAGCACGACGGCCAGCAGGCGGATGCGATTGGGCGCGACCGGGGCGAAACCCGCGGCCGGCGGATCCACCACTTCGAACTTCACGATGCCGGTCTCGTCGGCGCGCTCCGAGAGGCGCGCCTTCTGCAGGCGGTCCACCAGCTCGCGATAACCCTCGCGCGTGACCTCGTAGTCGCGGTTCAGGCGCGCGTATTCGGCCTCGACCTGCGGGACGGTGTCGACCAGCGCGCGCAGCTCGGCGATCTTGCGGTTGTGCTCCGTGATCTCGCTGCGCAGCGCCGCCATCGCCACCTCGTTCTGGTTGAGCGCGAGCTGGATGCTCTGGTAGACGGGGTTCGAGGCCGCGCCGGCGGTGGCGATGGCCGCGGGGTCTCCGCGCCGCAGCGCCTCGACTTCCGCGTCGCGGCGCTTCTTGAGCTGCTCGAGCGTCTCGCGGGTGGCCGTGACGTCCGGATGCTTGTCGGTGAACCGCAGCAACAACTCGTCGAGGCGCGCCTGCGCCTCCTGGATGCGCTGGGTCGTGTCGCTCGCGGTGACGGCGCCGCCGGCGTTGCTGGTGCCGCCGGAAGCCAGGAACGGCACTTCCCCGCGCAGCTGCCGCTGCAATTCCTCGCGCCGCCCCTGGGCGACGCCGAGATCGGATTGCGCCTTCTTGGAGGCATCCATTTCGTTCTGCAGCCGCGAGAAATAGTCCGAGCCGGCTTCGCCCGGCATCATGCCGACGTTCTTCTTCTTGAACTGCGCCAGGCGGTCTTCGGCCGCCGACAGGCGCGCCTCGTATTCCTCGATCTGCTTCTGCAGGAAGCGTTGCGCGGTCTTGGTGCCCTCGGTATTTCCGCCGAGGGTGTCCTCGACGAAGCTGTTCAGGAGCTTCTCCACCACGAGGATGCTCTTGTCGCGATTCGAATCCTGGTACGAGATGACGTACAGGCCGCCGCTCGACTCGCGGCCGCTGTAGTCGCGCGCGCCACCGCCCTCGATCGAGATGCGGCTGCGCAGGCTGTCGATGAGCGCGGCACGCTGTTCCGGAGTCGCGGCGCGCAGGTCGAGATCGGTTTCGCGCGCCACGCGCTCGAGTTGCGGGCGGCCGAGGATGCCCTGGCGAACCATGGTGAGCTGCGAATCGACGTCGGTGTTGACGGTCAGCTTGTCGAGCAGCGGACGCAGCACGGTGCGCGTGTCGACGTACACCTTGGCGGTGGCCTGGTACATGTCCGGCAGGCTGAACACGTACAACCAGCCGAGAATGCAAACCACCCATGCCGCGATCATGGCGAGCCAGCGGAAACGCCAGGCCCCGCGGATTTCGTCGACGACTTTTTCGAATGCCAGGTTCATGTTCTAGAACACCGACTGGGGCACGACCAGCACGTCACCCGGCTTGAGCACGATGTTGGTGGCCATATCGCCCTTGTTCACGACGTTGTCGAGCTTGATCTTGATCTCGCGAGGCTTGCCGTTTTCGCTGCGGATCACCTTCGAGCGATTGCCCGCCGCGAACGGCGCCAGGCCGCCCACCGCGAGCACCGCGTCGAGCACCGTCATGCCTTCGCGGAACGGCAGCGCCTGCGGTGTGTTCACCTGGCCGATCACCTTCACCTGGCTGTAGGCGCTGACCGGCTGGGTGACGATGATGTTGACCTGCGGCGAGCGCACGAACTCGGCGAGCACCTTTTCGACGTCGCGCGCCAGCTCCGAGGGCGTCTTGCCCACGGCGACCATGTCTTCGACCAGTGGAGTGGAAATCTTGCCATCGGGTCGCACCGGGACCGTGGTGGTCAGCTCAGGGTTGCGCCAGACGTAGACCTGCAGCGTGTCGCCGGGGCCGATGATGTAGTTGGCCGAGACTCCCGCGGCGGGCGCGGCCGGAGTCAACTGCGCCGCCTGCGCCGGCACGGCGGGCGTGGCCGTCGCCTGCGCCACGGCTGCAATCGACACCAGGCAGGAGAGGACTCCTGCAATTATGTTCTTGATTCGCTTCATCCGGGGTTCGCAGGGGCCTGATGTGGTAATCGCGGCAGAGACCGCGTCGCAGTGTGCCCAAGACGCCAAAAGGCTATCAGGTGCACCGGACAACTGTTTGCGCGGGCTGTGAATTGGCTCGCATTGAACATAGCCCGCAACGATCAGCCGGACCCCAGCGAATCGAGCAGTTTCCTGGCTTCGGAAGCCTCCGGAAACGCGGGGGCGCTCTGCAGCAGGGCCGCCAGGCGCTTGCGTGCCTCGGCGGCGGCCCCGGTACGCGCCAGGGCGGTCGCATAGTGATATTCGATGGAGGGGTCGCGGGAATCCGTCGCCGCCTTGCGGAGGATGTCCAGCGCGTCCCTGGCCTTCCCCTGCTGCACCAGGATCCAGCCATAGGTATCGGCCAGCGGAGGCGCATCCGGCACCTGCTGGTATGCCTCGCGCGCCGTGGCCAGGGCGCGTGCATCACCCGTCTCGTGGTACAGCCAGGCGAGGTTGTTGAGCACCATGGGACTCGATCCTCCGGTGCGCACCATGAGCTCGTATTGCGCGATGGCGTGCTTGCGATCGCCCGCGTTGACATAGGCCTGGGCCAGCATGACGCGCACCGCGTGATCACCGGGATGCTGCGTGAGCCAGGCCTCGAGCGGCTGCGCGGCATTCGCCACGCCGCCGAGCGAACGGGCGCGATACATGCGCAGCGCGAGCGCGCCGCTGGGATGCGCGGCCTGTGCAGCAGCATAGGCCTGCGCGGCCTTGCCGTACTGCTTGATGACCATGAACACGTCGCCCTCGAGCGTCAGGGCCGCGGCATCGTTGGGCCGCGCTTCCTTCAGCTTCGCGATGCGGGCCAGCGCCTCCGCCGTCCGTCCTTCCTTGACGTCGAGCATGATCATGGAGCTGACCGCGGGCATCCAGCCGGGCTGCGCGTCCAGCGCCTTGTCGAGCGCCTGTCGAGCGCCGGCGCTGTCGCCGAGCGCCATCTGCGTCCGCGCGCTGTTGAGCCAGTACAGCGGATTGGCCCCGTCCTGCTGCGCCGCCGCCTGGAATCGCGGCAACGCTTCATCGAATCGCCCCGCTTCCAGGTACAGCATGCCGAGCGAGTTCATCAGCTCGGGTCGCTCCTTGCCGAGGTCGGCGATCTCGTCGATCACGGGTTGCGCGGCGCTGGCATTGCGCTGCTTGAAGTACAGGCCCGCCAGGCGCAGCCGGACATCCGCGGCGTCCGCATCGGCGGTGCGCAATTTTTCCAGCGTCTTGATGGCGGCCGCATCGTCGCCGCGGCGTTGCGCGAGATCCGCGGTGGCGATCAGGGCGAGCTTGTTGTTGGCGTCCGCGGCCACCGCGCGATCCAGCCAGCCCTGCGCCGCGACCAGCTCACCCGCGGCGCTCTCGATGGAGGCGCGCGTCACCAGCACGGCACCATTGCGCGGATCGAGCTGCACCGCCTTGTCGGCCAGCTGGCGAGCGCGCTCGTACTCGTGCTGCTCGGCGAAGTAGGCGGCCGCCAGCGAGAGCACCGCGGTGTCGCGCGGCCGCGCCGCGAGCAGGCGTTCCACTTCGGAATTGGCGCGCCGCGGGTCTCCGCTCGCACTCAGGGCGGCGATGTACAGGCCGGTATGACGCAACCGGTCGTCACCGGGATCAGTCTTCGACAAGAGCTCGACGGCCTTTTCGATGCGCTGGGTCTTGAGATACGCGGCGGCGAGATCGAGCTTCAGGCGCGTATCGGACGGATGTTCCGTCACCGCGCGTTCCAGCCCGGCGATGCCGAGCGCGTCCTGTCCCTGTTCGATCTGCGCGAGGCCGAGCAGCATTTCCAGGCGCGGGTCGCCGGCGCTTTGCGCGGGCAGCAGCACTTCCAGCGCCGAGTCGGGCCGCCCCTGCACCAGGTAGATCTGCGCCAGCAGCTTGCGCGCCTCGAGATTCTCCGGAGCCCGCACCAACACCTGTTGCAGTTGGCGAGCGGCCTGCCAGGGACTGCCCTGCGCGAACAGGGACGCGCCCAGCAGGAAGCGCGCGTTGAATGCGTTCGGCGCGATCGCCACGGCACGTTGCAGCTGGACCGTGGCCCCGGCGTAATCCTGCTGCGCGAGCGCAATGCGCCCCGCCAGCACGTGGATGGCGGCGCTTTCGGGCGTCAGGCGTGACAACTCGGCGAGAGTCCGGGCGGCGTCGGCGGGTTTTCCCTGCGCCAGCTGTACTTCGGTCAACGTGCCCAGCAGGCGCAGCCGGTCGTATGACTCGAGCGACTTTGCGTCGGCCGCGCGCGCCTTCTGCAGGTCGTCCGCCGCGGCGGCCAGGTCCCCGCGCCGCGCGTGCGTGATGCCGCGCGTCAGCAGGGCCGCCGCGAACTGCGGCTGCGCCGCGATGAGCGCATCGAGCGACTTCAGCGCCACGTCCGCCTGCCCGAGGCCCGCCAGCGCCTCGGCGGCGCCGAGCGACGCGCGGCCGGCGCGTGCATCGTCGCGCGGGATCGAATCGAATTCCTTGCGCGCCTCCTCGAAGCGCTGCAGCCCCAGCAGGGCTCGCCCGCGATACAGGGAGCGAACCGCACCGTCGAGCTTGAGCTCGCCCGAATCCAGATCCCCGAGCAGTTCGTCCGCGCGCCCCAGCGCCAGATCGATCTGCGCGGCCAGCTCCATGTCTTCCGGCGCCGTCGCGCCCAGCTCGATGGCGCGTTTCAGATCCTTCTGGGCCGCGTACACGTCGCCGATGTGGAATTCCGCGTGCGCCAGCCGTGCGCGTGCCAACGCGTGGTCCGGGTCATCCTGCAATGCGTTCTTGAGCTCCACGATGGCGGCGTTGTAATCCTGGCGCGCCATCCCGGCTGCGGCGCGCGCCACGCGTTCGTCGGGACTCAGGAAGAGATCGCAACCCGCGAGCATCAGCAGGCTGATTGCAAACGCCGCGCGCAGGGTACTCCGTGTCATTGCTACTCCGCGGCGCGTGCCGCCGTGATTCCATCGAGCAATTGCCGCGCCCGTTCCGCCGCCGCGCCGCAATCGGGTGCGCATCCCACGCGCACGCTGACGATACGCGACGCGGTCGGGCGCAGCAGCGAAGCCAGCCCGTAAGTGAGCTGCGCCGGCAGTCCGTTGACGCGGCGCCGCGCGCCGATCTCGTAATAATAGAGGACCACCGAACTATTCCAGCGATCCCCCACGACCAGCAGGCGTGCCGGCCCGCCGGCCACGGGCACCGTGTCGGCGGCCAGGACGTCGCCCGGAATCCCGTTGATGGGCGAATTGCCGTAGCCGACCAGCTCCTTGCCCTGGCGCTGTTCCGTGTACTCGGCGATGTAGGCCTGCGCATCGAGGTCCGAATGCCGGTATGCGCCGTTCTCCGCGCGGTCGTGGCCGGCGAACTGCGGCTGCCAGTCACCCCCAACCGGCAGCGGTCCCTGCCAGTCGCGCACCGGCGGCAGCAGTGGCCCGGACGAGAGTGGCGCGGGACCCGGCGCCACCGCGCCGAGCAGGCCTCCCAGGCCCGCGATCACCACGGCCGGCAGCGCGGCCACCAGGCGCGGCGGCGCCCCCGCCCCGAGTTCGCCCGGCCCCGGCGCGCCGCGCTCGCGCAGCGGCGCGCGGCTGACGATCCAGAAGTAGATAGACATGCAGGCGGCGAAGACCATCCAGCCGAAATAATAATGGCTGACGCGCACGATGTAGTGCTGCATGTCGGTCAGGTGGCCGGCCAGGATGACGCCATACACGCGCAGCCAGTTGGCCAGCAGCGCGAACGCGGCGGCCAGCGCCACCTGCCGCACCCGCATGCTCCACGTATCGCGGTGCAGTTCACCGAACAGCGCGCCGATGGCCAGCGCCACGATCATGAAGTGCATGCCGTTGCAGCCGGCTTCGATGGCGAAGATGCCCTCGCGGATGTGCACCACGTTGCTCTCGACGAACGCGGCGATGCCGGTGAGCTTCAGCAGCACCTTCACGGCGGACACGGTGAGCGACTGCAATGCCAGGTTGCCGAGATCCCAGACCGGGATGGCGAAATACAGGAATCCGATGGCGAAGCCGCAGCGTGCCGCCGTGCGCCAGCCCGCCGCGGCCCACAGCGCCGCCCACAGCAGCACCGGCCAGAGGACCTCGTAACCCAGTTCGATGCCCGAACGCAGCGCCACCAGCCAGCACAGGCTCAACAGGCCGAGCGGCAGCCAGGCGCGCCGGTCGGGAACGAATCCGGGGTCAGCCGAATGCGCCGCGCGCCACAGCAGCCACGCCGCGAGCGCGACCACCAGGTAGCCGTGCACGTAGGTCAGGTGCGCGAAATCCGTCCACGAGGAATGCAGCGATGTCAGCGTGGGCCACAGCAGCAGCGACACCGCGGCGACGATGCCGAGGACCGCGAGGGTCGAGCGCCGCGCCCCGGCGCGCAGCGCGGCGCCCGCGCTGTCCGCCACTGCGGCGGGCACGGTCACTGTGACACCCGGATCCCGTATTTCTCCATCAGGTCATAGAGGGTCGGACGGCTGACGCCCAACAACTCCGCGGTGCGCGAGACGTTGCCGTCGGTGATCGACATGGCGTGGCGGATCGCCTGTCGCTCGGCGCGCATGCGCACTTCCTTCAGGTTGAACAGCAGCGGGTCCTCGGCGCCGTCCTTGAGCCCGAGGTCCTCGGCGGTGATCAGCGGCGCCTCCGCCATGATCATCGCGGTCTTGACGCGGTTCTCCAGCTCGCGGACGTTGCCGGGCCACGCGTACGCCTCGAGCGCCGCGGTGGCGTCGTCGGTGAATCCGCGCCGCGCCTTGCCGCCCACGTTGCTGTACTTGCGCAGCATCGCGTGCGCCAGCACGGTGGGCCCGCCGGCGCGATCGCGCAGCGGCGGCACGCTGACCGTGACTTCGCCGATGCGGAAATACAGGTCCTGGCGGAATTTCTGCTCGACGATGAATGCCTGCAGGTCGCGGTTGGTGGCGCACACGATGCGCACGTCGACCGTGATCTCCTGGCGCCCGCCGACGCGTTCGATGGTGCGATCCTGCAGGAAGCGCAGTAGTTTGGCCTGGAGCGTCAGCGGCATGTCGCCGATCTCGTCGAGGAACAACGTGCCGCCGCTCGCGGTTTCGATCTTGCCGAGCGTGGTCTTGACCGCGCCGGTGAACGCGCCGCGCTCGTAGCCGAACAGCTCGCTCTCCAGCAATTGTTCGGGGATCGCCGCGCAGTTGATCGCGACGAAACGCGCGCCCTTGCGACCGCTCTGCGAATGCACGGCGCGCGCCACCAGCTCCTTGCCGGTGCCGCTCTCGCCGAGGATGAGCACCGACGCATCGGTCGGCGCCACCTTCTCCACCATGCGGCACACCTTGATCATGGCGTCGTCCGTGGCGATCAGGCCTTCCATCGGCGAGGTGAGCTGCGCCTCGCGCAACTGACGGTTCTGCTCTTCCAGCGCGAAGATGTGGAACGCGCGGCCGACCAGCAGCCGCAGCACATCGGTGTCGACCGGCTTCTGGTAGAAATCGTAGGCGCCCAGCGAGACCGCGCGCACCGCGTTGTCGCGGTCGGCGTTGCCGGTAACGACGATGACCTTGGTCTGCGGAGCGAGCGTCAGCAACTCGCGCAGCGTCTGCATGCCCTCGCTCACGCCCTCGGGATCGGGCGGCAGTCCCAGGTCCTGCAGCACCACCGGGGGTTCGAAGCGACGCGCCAGCGTCAGCGCCTCCTCGCGCGAGGCCGCCATCAGCACTTCGTATTCATCGAAGCACCACTTGAGCTGACGCTGCAGCCCCTGGTCGTCCTCGACGATCAGGAGGCGGGGTTTTTCTTCTGGCATAGCGGCAGCCTAATACAGAACTTCGTGCCTCGCCCGGGAGCGCTCCACACGTCCACGTCGCCACCCAGCGTGCGCGCGTACTCGCGCACCTGGTACGCGCCGATGCCCATGCCCTTCGATCCCTTGGTGCTGTCGAACGGGCGGAACAGCCGTGTGCGCAGGAATGCCTCGTCCATCCCGGCGCCGTCGTCGATCACCGTGAGGCGCGCTTCGCGCTCGTCGGACCGCACTTCCACGGTCACCCTGCCGCGCGCCACGGTCGCATCCTGGGCGTTGCGGATCACGTGCTCGAGGATGGCCGTGAGCCGATCCGGATCGGCGAGCACCGTGGCTCCGTCCAGCTGGCCGTCCACGGCGATCGCGCCTTCGCGCGACTGGTTGCGCGCCACGGCCGCGGCCACGATCGGCGCGAGCTCGACGTTGCGCGCGGTGCCCTGGGTGTCGCGGCGCTGCAGCTGCTCGATGAGCCGCGTCATGCGGTCGGAGGTATTGCGAATGGTGTCGATCGCGTCGTCGACGAACACCGGGTTCTGCCGGTGGCGCGCCGCATTGGCGACCAGCAGCTGCAGCTGCGCGACCGAGTTCTTGAGGTCGTGCATCACGAAGGCCGCGAAACGGTTGTAGGCATCGAACTGGCGGCTCTCGGCGAGTTGCTCATCGGCGCTGCGTTGCGCGAGCTGCACGGCGACGTTGCGGCCGACGGTCTTCAACAGGTCGAGATCCTCGAAGGTGATGCTGAAGGGTTCGGGCGGCGCGCGCAGGACCAGGAAGCCGAGCAACTGGTTACCCACCAGCAGCGGCGCGACCAGGCGCCACGGCCCGTCTGGCGCGAGCCACCCGGGCAGGCGCAGGCCGGGGTAACGCTGCGGATGCGCCGCATACTCGCGCAGGTCCACCACCCATTGCCGGTCCGCGAGGAACCGCGGCAGATCGTCGCCGGTGGCCACCGCCGTGACCTCGGGGAAGTCGGAGCTGCGTGCCGGCCATGCGGCCTGCAGGTAGAAATGCGCGCCGTCCTTCTCGCGCAGCAGCAGCAGGCCGCTCGCGCTGTCGAAGATCTGCGCCACGGCCCGGATGGCATTGCGCCGCACGTCCGGCTCTTGGTCGCCCGACAGGGTCTGGACGAATCTCAGCCACTCGATGCGATAGTCGTACTTGTTGCGATAGAAGTGCTTGGAGATGAATACGCGCAGCCGGCGCGATGGCCCGTCGCCGAGCAGGAAGAAGATGAGCAGCACGGCGGCGCCCGCGATGACCACGGTCTGCAGCAGCGGCCCGTGGGTTCCGCCGAAGCGGCGCGCCACGTACGCCGCCACCGCGGTCAGCGCGACGTAGCCCACGAGCACGGCGAAGCTCGAGGTGTAGTACATCACCTGGCGCGAAATGAACATGTGCGGCGCCTGTACGGGCATGCGCCACACGCCGAGCACCAGCGGGATCATCGCCAGGCTCACCGCGACCACGCGCAACATCCACAGGGAAGGATCGATGTTTCCCTGCCATTGGGCCTGCGCGTAGGTGAGCGCATCGATGGCGAACTGCGCGGCGATGGCGGCCGCCGACCAGCGCACCTCGCGCGCCACGCCTTCGACGGCGTGTCGCCACACGTGCATGGTGACCGCGAGCGCCGCGAGCGCGGTCACGAAGCCGGCCAGCGCATCGACGAACAGCGGCAGCACGCCTTCGGTGGACTGCGAAATCGCGCCGAGCGAGGTGTACACGACCAGCGCGCCGCACAGCCCGAGACTCACGCGGCGCAGCCAGGCGGGCACCTCCGCCGCCGCCAGCGACTGCAGAGCGACCAGCCACGCGCCGAAGCGGAATCCGTCCGCCATCATCGCGTTCCAGGTGGGCCAGGTGCCGGCGGGCGTCTGCGACACCATGATCGCGGCCCAGCCCGCGCTGACGAAGGCCGCGAGCGCCACGTTGCGCGCGGCTTCACTGCGACCGCGGCGAATGAGCAGCACCACGCCCACGACCAGCAGCGCGAGCGCAGTCAGCGAGTACGTCACCCCGATGATCACGAGACCCCAAGCCCCCCTGGCGGGCGGGAACGGCCAGAAACTAGCGCGCGCCCTTTCCCAGCAGAATCACTTCGACCGTCTGCAGAAGAATGAGAATGTCGAACATCAGGTCGTGATTCTTCACATAGAAGAGGTCGTATTGCAGCTTCTCGACGGCGTCCTGTTCGGAGGCGCCGTACGGATAGCAGAGCTGCGCCCAGCCGGTGATGCCCGGCTTCACGCTGTGTCGTTCCTGGTAATAAGGAATCGTCTCGGCGAGTTGATCGACGAACTCGGGGCGCTCGGGACGCGGGCCCACGAAGCTCATTTCCCCGCGCAGCACGTTGAGCAGCTGCGGCAGCTCGTCGATGCGCAGCTTGCGCAGGAACTTGCCGACGAATGTCACGCGGGTGTCGTTGGTGGTGGCCCACTGGGCCTTGCCATCGCGCTCGGCGTCGACGCGCATGCTGCGGAACTTGATGACCTGGAAGATCCGGCCGCCGAGACCCACTCGCGCCTGCCGGTAGAACAGCGGAGCGGAGAACCCGTCTTCGAGTTTGATGGCCAGCGCGGCCAGCAACATGATCGGCGACGCGATCGCCAGCAGGCTCAGGCTGGCGACGATGTCGAAAACCCGCTCGGAATGCACCCGCATGCCGTCGCGCCGGAAACCGCCGCCGAAGATCATCCAGCTCGGCGTCAGTAGTTCGAGGTGGACCTTGCCGGTCTCACGTTCCAGGAAGGTGACCTGCTCCGAGATCAGGATGCCGGCCAGGCGGCAATCGAGCAGCGCCTTCAGCGGGAAGTTGCGCCGCCGGTCGTCCATGGCCACCACGATCTCGTCGATGCCATGTTGCTTGACGTAGTCATGCAGCGAGTCGCCTGCATCGACCAGCCGTTCACGCGGAACCTCGATGTCTTCGTCCTCGACCGACACGAAACCGTGCAGCCGGAAGCCGCGCAGGTCCGCGCGCCGGCGCAGCAGCGCCAGGCGAGCCGCCTTGGCCCCGGCGCCATACACCAGGACGCGACGCTTGAAGATGTCCTCGTCGATCACGCGCTGCGAGAGACCGCGCACGACCACCAGCAGCAGCCAGGAGAAGATCAAGGAGTACAGGAAGGCGGACGGCGAGAACTTGTGGCTGGGTGAGAAGCCGAGCAGCAGCCCCGCGAGCACGCCGCCCGCGACGACGCTCAGCGAGATGCGCAGCACGATGCCGGCCATGCGGTCGCGCATGCGGCGCGTGAACAGTCCCATGGCGACCATCGCCACGACGATGCAGCCGCCAAACACGACGGCCTGGGTCCAGAACACCCGCGAACTCACGTCCGCCCCGCCAGAGAGCCAGCCGGCCAGCTTGATCGCCAGGAGTAATGCAATCGACTCCAGGAGACAGAGCAATGCCAAAGCCGGATGCCAAGTTATGCCAAATAGACCCACACGCATGCGGGGGGGAGTCTAGGCAAGAACCCGTGACACGAAGGGGGTGGGACGGCACCGACCTCAGTATTTGTGGTGTCCGTCGCAAGTTGGCGTCCCCAGGGGGATTCGAACCCCCGTTACCGCCGTGAAAGGGCGATGTCCTGGGCCTCTAGACGATGGGGACGCAGAAATAAAATTTGGTGGAGCCAGGCGGGATCGAACCGCCGACCTCTTGCATGCCATGCAAGCGCTCTCCCAGCTGAGCTATGGCCCCACGGGGCGCGGCAACTTACGGTCCGGATTGAGGTATGTCAAGTAAGCCGGCGTACCAGCAATAGCGAGCACGTCACAGCGCGTTCACGGAGTCGCATCGCACATATTCTTCCCGTGGCGCTCTCCGCATTCCCCTCCCAGACGCCCCGTGTCTGCCGGTCCCGACACGTTGAATTAAGTTGGTTGCCACGTTCTACTCGTTGCCAGAGCAAAGGCAAACCCGTCGTGAGGCGGGGACGCAAAGCTTCCGGTCTGAGGCGCGCAAGCGACGACAGATAGCGGAGTTGCCGGCATGACCCTCATGCGTTTCGCATGTGCGTGCCGTCAGTCCCTATCCGCCGCAAAAAACGCTTCGGTACTTACGAAAGTCTTGATAGGACCGAACATGCGGAATTGCGGCAAACACGTTGTGTTACTGGCACTGGCTGCCTTCGCGCTCAGCGCGTGCGGTGGCAGCGCCGATGAAGGCAGCAACGGTGGCTCTAACAACCTCCCGCCGATCATCGCCGGCTCGCCGCCGACGCAGCTGATGGCGGGCACCCAGTACTCGTTCATACCTTCGGCCGCCGATCCCGATGGCGATACCCTGACCTTCAGCGCCTCCGGCGTTCCGTCGTGGCTGAGTTTCAATTCCTCGACCGGCGCGCTCACCGGTACGCCCGGCGAGACCAATGTCGGCATGTCGGCCATGATCACGGTCGAGGTCTCGGATTCCCACGCGGTCGCGCAGCTCACTCCGTTCCGTATCCAGGTCATGAGCGCCGACCCGCCGCTGCCGGGCGAAACCAACCAGGCTCCGACCATCCAGGGCACGCCCGCGGACAGCGCCACGGTGGGCCAGCTCTACACCTTCACGCCGGTCGCGAACGACGAAGACGGCGACACGCTGACCTTCTCCATCGTGAACAAGCCGAGCTGGGCGACCTTCACGCCGGCCACGGGCGAGCTGCGCGGCACCCCCGCGTCCAACAACGTCGGCACCACCAGCGACATCATCATTCGCGTCAGCGACGGCGAGCTCACCACGGAATTGCCGGCGTTCGACCTGCAGGTCATCGCGACGGCACCGGTCAACCGCGCCCCGACCATCACGGGAACGCCGGGAACCAGCGTCACCGTCGGCGTCGCGTACAGCTTCCGCCCGGTCGGCAACGACCCGGATGGCAACACGCTGCTCTATTCGATCCAGAACAAGCCCAACTGGGCGACGTTCAGCACCTCCACCGGCCGCCTGGCCGGAACTCCGACGTCCACGGACGTCGGCACCTCGGGCCGGATCACGATTACCGTGAGCGACGGCACCGCGAGCGCTTCGCTGGCCGCGTTCACCATCCAGGTCAATGCGCCGGCCAACCGGCCGCCGACCATCAGCGGCTCGCCGCCGACCTCGATCACGGTCGCGGCCACCTATGGCTTCACGCCGAGCGCCTCGGATCCGGATGGCAACCCGCTCACCTTCCAGATCACGAACAAGCCCGCCTGGGCTGCATTCAACACTTCGACGGGCCGCCTTTCCGGCGTGCCGGCGGTGGGTGACGTCGGTTCCACCGCGAGCATCGTGATTTCGGTGAGTGATGGCACGGCGACGGCCTCGCTGCCCGCATTCAGCCTCGCGGTGGTCCAGACCGCGAACGGCACGGCGGTGCTGACGTGGACCATCCCGACCACCAACACGGACGGTTCGGCGCTCACGAACCTCGCGGGCTTCCGCGTGGCCTTCGGACAATCGCAGTCGGAGCTGATCCAGTCCGCGTCGGTGAACAACGCGACCCTGAGCTCCTACACGGTGACCAACCTGGCCTCGGGGCAGTGGTACTTCGCGGTCTACGCCGTGAATACCGATGGTGTGGAAAGCGCCCTCTCGAACGTCGGGACCAAGACGATTCCCTGACCGCGGTTCGGGCCAGGGGGCGATCAGCCTCCCAGCACGCGGGCGAGACGCGCGAGCGTACGTGCGCGGCCCAGCAGCTCCAGCGTCGCATCGATGGGCGGTGACACCGTACCGCCGGTGACGGCCACGCGCAGCGGCTGCGCGATCTTGCCGAGGCCCAGCGCCTTCTCCTTCGCCAGGTTTTCGAGCTCGCCATGGATGGCGGGCCCGTTCCACTCGGACAGTTTCTCCAGCCGTGCACGAAGCTCCGCCAGCAGCGCCTTCGCCTCGGGCGTCAGGTGCTTCTCCGCGGCCTTTGAGTCCAGCGTCACCTCGTCGCCGAAGAAGAAGCGGCTGTTGGCGGCCATTTCCTTCAGCGTCTTGGCGCGCTCGCGCTGCGAAACCACGATGCCCTCGAGCAACGCCGGGTCGCTGGATTCGATGCCGAGCTGCCTCAGGTGCCACTGAAGGTGCGGCACGATCTCCTTCGGGTCCGTCTTCACCAGGTGCTGCTGGTTGAGCCACAGCATCTTTTCCGGGTTCAGCGCCGAGGCCGACTTGTTGATCTCGCGCACGTCGAAGGCCGCGATCATCTCGGCCCGCGTGAAGAATTCCTGGTCGCCATGTGACCAACCCAGGCGCACCAGGTAGTTCAGCAGCGCGTCCGGCAGGAAGCCCTGCTCCTGGTACTCGAGCACGCTGACCGCGCCGTGGCGCTTGGAGAGCTTGGCGCCATCCGGGCCCAGGATCATGGGCACGTGCGCGTACACCGGCGGCGTCTTGCCCAGCGCCAGCAGCATGTTCATCTGCCGCGGCGTGTTGTTGAGGTGATCGTCGCCGCGGATCACGTGCGTCACGCCCATGTCGGCGTCGTCCACCACCACGCAGAAGTTGTAGGTAGGCGTGCCGTCCGAGCGCGCGATGATGAGGTCGTCGAGCTCCTTGTTCTGGAACGTGACCGCGCCGTGCACCACGTCCTCGACCACGGTGGCGCCCTCTTCCGGGTTCGCGAAGCGCACCACCGGCTTGTTGCCACTCTGTGGTCCGGGGCCTTTGCCATGGCGGCAGCGCCCGTCGTAACGCGGCTTTTCCTTGCGCGCCTGCTGGTCGGCGCGCATGGCGTCGAGATCTTCCTTGCTGCAGTAGCAGTGATAGGCCGTACCGGCCTTCACCATGTCGGCGATCACGGCCTTGTACCGGTCGAAGCGCTGCGTTTGATAGAACGGGCCCTGGTCGTGGTCCAGGTCGAGCCACTTCATTCCCTCCAGGATCACCTGCACGGCGGCCGGCGTGGAGCGCTCCAGGTCCGTGTCTTCGATGCGCAGGATGAACTGCCCGCCCATGCGCCGCGCATATAGCCAGCTGAACAGCGCCGTGCGTACGCCGCCGATGTGCAGCAGGCCGGTGGGGCTGGGGGCGAAACGGGTGACAACCGCGGTCATGGGGGAAATCCTGAGAGCTCACCGGCAGTTGCGCCGGTTTTGGGGCGCGAATCGTAGCATTTGATTCGGCCATTTGATTCGAGGAGGGCCGATCTTTAGACTGCGCGTCCTCTCTGATGGACCGGGCCAGACCCGGATCCCACGGCGGGCGGTTAGCTCAGCGGTAGAGCACTGCTTTCACACGGCAGGGGTCACAGGTTCAAGCCCTGTACCGCCCACCATCTTCTCTCTCACGCATCCCTGAAAATCCGGTCGCCGTTGCGCTCCCCCAGCACGCGGTAGCTCTCCCACTGATCGTCGCCCAGGAACTGGTCGAACGTCGAATCGTTCGGGAATGCCTTGTTCTGCTCCGAGTAACAGCGCAGGTCGAGCGGCATGTCCTCGGGCACCAGGCAACCCTTGAGCACCAGCAGCCAGCACGCGTTCTGCTCGTCGCCGTCGTAGGTGACCCGCGCCAGCGCGCCGGCATGGGGTCCTTCGCGTTTGAGCGAGTGCAGCGTGCCGAGCGCGTTCACGTCTATCCACTCCTGGATCCACTGCGGCGGCGGCGGCATGATGTTCCCCGGATCGAGCCAGTCGAAGCTCGCGCCGAAGTCGAGCCGCGCGCGTCGTACCAGCGCCGACAAGTCATCGAAGATGTATTCCGGATCGTGCGTGCCATCGACCATGATCATGAAGCGCACCCGCCGGCGCAGCAGCTCGTACAGCGAGCTGTTCTCGATGTGCCCACCGTCGCTCAGGTACCAGTAGCGATGTCCCGGTCCCTGGAAGTAGCGCCACCACTCGGCGAGCAGCGTCGACTGGGTCTTGAACAGGAACGACGGGATGCCGCTCAGCCGCCGCAGGAACGAGGGAGGAAAGCGTCCGGGCCGGTCACCGGTGCCCACACCCGAATCCCACCAGTAGCCGAGCCGCACGTTGAACAGGCCCAACAACAAGGCCATGGGCAGCGTGGTGTTGCGGCCCTGCCCCGGCGTGAACGCGGCGCCGGAGATCGCCATCCACTGGCTCAGGCGCATTTGCTCCGGGCACACGCAGATGTCCTCGGCGCGCAGCGGATCGCGCGACAACACGTGGAAGGCATTCGGATCGGGCGCCACCGGCAGCGGGCACAACGATCGAGGCGGCGTCGAATCGTCCATGGCGCGCATGATGCGCTGGCCGAGCATGCCGCTGTCCTTGTCGGACCACAGGGCATGGAAACGCCGCCCGACACTCACGCCCACCGGACCGACACACATCTGCAGGCCCTTGTCCTCGTCGATGGCGCGGCCCGACATGGCGTCGACGGTTTCGTTGACGCACACCGAGATCAGGTGCATCGGGCCGCCGCGATCCTCCGGGTGATACTCGTCGAAGAAGATGTCGTCGTCGGGGTGTGCCGCGCTCACCTCCGGCGGCGCCTCGCCCGGATTCGCGTGCACGCGCGCATCACACGAGGCGCCGAGGAAGGTACGCGCCAGGCGCGAGGCGTAGTGCGGGCTCAGCGAGGTGAGATTCAGGAATCCGTGCGCGCGGCTCAGGATGAAGGCGACCAGCAGCGCGAGCATGAGGGTCCAGATGCCGACCCGGTCGCTCACGCCGAACGCGGTGTGCGCGATCACGTCGTAGCCGAACAGCAGGAATCCCAGGATCGGAAATGCGATCGCGCTCGTGAGCAGATTGCGCAGCAGCCTGCTGCCGAGCGGCGTGGTGCCGCCGAGTTTGGCCGCGCCCATGCGCCACAACGGCATCACCGTGGCGAGAATGGCCATGCCACCCACCGCCGGGAACATCAGCTTGTGCTGCGCTCCGAGGCGCGCCAGCGAGTCGAGCACCACCCACCCCGTGGTCCACACGATGGCCGACAGCATGAGCCCGAGCCCGCGCGTCAGCCGGTTGCGTACCACGGTGCCGCGATGCTTGACCTGCTTGGCGTCGTCGGGATCCTTCACCGCCTTGATGCGCGCGGCCTCCTGCCAGATCCACGCGAACAGCAGCGAGATGATGGCGATGGTGGCGAGCAGCTCGACCACGGGCTTCTGCAGGCGCAGCGCCGCCACCGCCGCTCCCAGCATCACCAGCCACGTCAGCAGCGCGTACAACGGGTGCGCCGACTTGGCGCCCGGCTTGGGCGCGAGGAAAAAGGCCAGCCACGCGGGATAGATGCCGAACACGAACACGGCCAGCGGCATCCACCACCAGGGACTCACGTCGAGGCCGAGCACGCGCTCACCGGCGAAATCCAGCCAGGTGTTGTCGGTCAGCCAGCGGAATACCGCGAACAGGCCGACGAACATGCTGGCCAGCGAGATGTGGGCGCCGAGCAGGTTGCGCCACACGACACCGAGGTTGACCTCGCGATCCGTGCGCCCGGCGCCGCTCAGGTAGTTGGCGTGCTCGCGCAGCCAGCGGTTCTCCGCGGAGTTGACGTCGCCGACCACCTGTTCGACGCGCTGCGCCGGGTCATCGAGTTTTTCCGACTGGCGCGAGAACAGCCTGCCGAGGAACGAGCCGGTGTAACCGCCGCCGGA
>Ga0315910_10000476_pt1 | contig 39935 bp, 41 predicted proteins | sample EdamamesoilMG_FD_204470 | JGI IMG/M metagenome (GOLD analysis project Ga0315910, IMG submission 204470) | Garden soil microbial communities collected in Santa Monica, California, United States - Edamame soil | ecosystem: Environmental > Terrestrial > Soil > Garden | place: USA: California...
CGCGGCGGTGATGCGGTCGCGGCGCCGGTTGGTGCGCTTGATCTCGTTGCGCAACGCGTTGATCTCCGGCGCTTCCACCGCGAGCCGCAGCCGGCCGTCCTGCGCGCGCTGCACGGCCGAGCGCAGCAGTGGCGCCAGCGTCTGCAGGCTGGAGATGATCTCCGGGATCTGCTGGCGCGCGTTTTCGATCACGGTGCGCGCGCTCATCTTCTCGCGCACCCACTCGCGCATGATCGGGCCGGCCGTCTTGAAGATGTCCAGGTCGGGGTAGAGGTCGCGCCCGAGGCCTTCGATGTTGAGCAGGGTTTTCTGCAGCAGGATCAGCTGCGGCTGCACTTCGACGTTGAAGCGCCGCGAAATCTCGAACAGGCGCAGCAGCACCGTGCCGAAGGAAATTTCCTTCAGCGGCTTGTTGAAGATGGGTTCGCACACCGTGCGGATGGCGGATTCCATCTCGTCGACGCGCGCGCCCTCGGGCACCCAGCCCGATTCCAGGTGCAGCGTCGCGACGCGGCGGTAGTCCCGGTCGAACACCGCGAGGAAGTTTTCGGCCAGGTAGTACTGGTCGCGCGGGTCGAGCGTGCCGACGATGCCGAAATCGACGGCCGCGTACTTGGGCTGGGCCGGGTTGTCGATGAGGACGAAGATGTTCCCGGGGTGCATGTCGGCGTGGAAGAAGTTGTGCCGGAACACCTGCGTGAAGAAGATCTCCACGCCATTCTCCGCCAGGCGCCGGATGTCGGTGCCGGCTTCGCGCAGGCGCGACATGTTCGAGATCTGCACGCCGCGGATCCGCTCCATGACCATGACGCCGGGCCGGCAGAAGTCCCAGTGCACGGCGGGCACATATAGAAGAGAGGAGCCCTCGAAATTGCGGCGCAATTGCGAGGCATTGCCGGCCTCGCGCATCAGGTCCAGCTCGTCGAGGATGGTCTTCTCGTACTCGCGCACGATCTCGACCGGGCGCAGCCGCTTGCTGCCGTCCCAGTTGTTGTGGGCGAACTCGGCCAGCGCGTGCAACACCTCGAGATCTCTTTCAATCACGTCGCGCATGGACGGGCGCAGCACCTTGACCACCACTTCGCGGGTCTTGGCGCCGTTGAGCGCCACTTCCGGCCGCAGTTCGGCGGCGTGTACCTGGGCGATCGATGCGGCCGCGAGCGGCTTTTCGTCGAAGCTCGAGAACACCTGTTCGACGGAACGGCCGTACGCCTCCTCGACGACGGCACGCGCGATGCGTCCGTCGAAGGGCGGCACGCGGTCCTGCAGCTTCGCGAGTTCCTCGGCGATGTCCGCGGGCAGGAGGTCGCGGCGCGTCGACAGCGCCTGGCCGAATTTCACGAAGATCGGCCCGAGCTCTTCCAGCGCCTCGCGCAGCCGCACGGCGCGCGGCTCATCCCGCTTGCGCACCGCCCAGGTCCACGGGCTCAGCAGGAACAGGAAGCGCAGCGGGCGATACAGGTGCGTGGCGCGCACGAACTCGTCGAGCCCATGGCGCACCAGCACGCGCTGGATCTCGATGAGTCTTGCGAGGACGCGCAGTTTCATCGTTGGGTCTCGGCCTCGTCGGCCTGCTCGATGTGTCGTGCACGCGCGTCGAGCCGGTCGAGGTCTTCACGCAGGCGTTCCACGCCACGGTAGAAATCCTCGGCCTCGGCGCGCGGCACCAGGTCGCGGCTCTCGTGCGCGAAGTACTCGGCCACGTTCCTCACGCCGGTGCGCGCCGCGCGGCGTCCGAAGCCGGCGGCCGCGCTCACGAAGCGCAGCGCCTGGTGGGCGGGCGTGTCACCAATGATTCGCGACAATTCTTCCTCGACATCGGGCTTCAACAACATGGCCAGCTCGCGGAAGCGCTGCGCGACCTCGGCATCCCCGCGGATCGTGACCGCGCCGCGCTGGATGACTTCCTCGGGTTGCGGGCCGGCGAGTTGCGCGAGATTGGCGAGGCTGCCGGAAATCTCCGCGTCGGGCGTGCGTTCCGGGTCCGCGGATCGGGTGAGGCGCAGCGAGCTGCCAAGCGATTCGCAATCCACGCGCCAGCCCAGGCCCGGCGCCTCGATGCGCACCGTCTTGCCCTTGAGCGTCACACACAGTTCCTGCGCGCGCGGACTGCGCGGCAGGTTGCGGTTCAGCAGATTCTCGATCGCCTGGGTCAGCATTCAGCGCAGCGATTCAGCGGCTCAATAACGATAACCGCGGTGGACCGCGACTATTCCGCCCGTCAGGTTGTGGTAGCGACAGTCCTCGAGGCCCGCGTCGCGCATCATGCCGAGCAGCGTTTCCTGGTCCGGGTGCATGCGGATCGATTCGGCGAGATATCGATAGCTGGCCTCGTCGTTCGCGACCAGCTTGCCGAGCAGCGGCAATATGCGGAACGAGTACAGGTCGTACAGCGGCTTGATGAGCGGCATCGGCTGCGAGAACTCCAGCACCAGGAGCTGGCCGCCGGGCTTGAGCACGCGGCGCATGTCGGCGAGCGCGGCCGGCTTGTCGGTGACGTTGCGCAGGCCAAAGCCGATGGTGACGCAGTCGAACTGCGAGTCGGCGAACGGCAGCTTCTCGGCATTCGCCAGCACGCAGTTGACGTTGCCGACGTGGCCGCTGTCGAGCAGCCGGTCGCGGCCTTCGCCGAGCATCGCGGCGTTGATGTCCGAAAGAATGACCATGCCGGTGCGACCGACCTGCTTCGCGAGGCCGGTAGTGAGGTCACCGGTGCCGCCGGCGACGTCCAGCGCGCGTTGCCCCGCGTGCAGCCCGGTGAGCGACAACGTGAACTCTTTCCATAATCGGTGAGCGCCGCCCGACATGAGATCGTTCATCAGGTCGTATTTCGGCGCGACGGAATCGAACACGCCACGGACGCGCCCCTGCTTCTCGCTCAAAGGGACGCGTTCGTAACCAAAATCAGTCTCGGAGTTCTTGTTCGGCTCATTCACAGGGCGGCCAGTATAGACGGGTGGCGTGGGCGCAAGAGAAAGCGCTTGCTGTTCAGGCTCGCTTTCGTTACAAAGCCCAACTATTCGAGCGGGGGTCTTGCACAAAGGCCGGCAACCCAAAGGGTCGCCGGCCTTTTCTTTGGTGAGTTGACCTGCCCAGCTCGCGTTCGCTCGCTTCGCAGGATCGTCCGGTGCCTACGGATTCGGCGCCGGCTCCGCGGAGGCGGGTGCTTCGACATTGGGTGTCGCTGCCGCCTGGGCGTCCTTCTCGATCAGCGTGTCCAGCTTGCGGTTGAGCTCGCCAACCTGCTTCTTGAGCTCGGTGGTGTCGCGCTGGATCTGTTCCATCTCGCCCTTTCCCGAGCACATCGACACGATGATGGCGATGATGATCAGCGTGCCAATGCCCAGCTGGACGCCCTGGTGGGCGGTCGCGGGTGAAGCAGGCTTCGATTCCGGCTCGGTCATGTGGACTCCTATTGCTGTTGCGCGGCCTGGACCCGGGCCTGGTACTTCGTCCAGTTCTCCGCCTGCTTCTCCCCGAGCTCGCGCAGGTACGTCCAGGTGTACAGGCCCGAGTCGTGGCCATCGTCGAATACCAGCCGCACCGCGTATTGCCCGACCGGGTCCACGGCGCGAATGCCCACGTTCTGCTTGCCGAGCACCAGGACCTCTTGTCCGGGCCCGTGTCCCTTCACCTCGGCGGAGGGCGAGTGGACGCGCAGGTATTCGAACGGCAGCTGGTAACGCGCGCCGTCTTCGTAAACCACTTCCAGCACTCGCGAGCGGCTGCGAAGCTTGATTTCAGTCGGGTTATTCATAGGAGGGGCATGAAGCCTATACTCGCCGGCACGCCGGAGGGGGAATTCTGGCGGCCACTTCGGGGGGATATGCAACCGACCGACACTACGCAACCCGACTACTTCCACAAAGTCGTGGATTGCCAATGGGCTTGCCCGGCGCACACCGACGTTCCCGAGTACATCCGGCTCATCGCACAGGGCAAGTTCACCGAAGCCTACCTGGTGAATCGCCATTCGAATGTTTTCCCGGGCATTCTCGGGCGGGTCTGCGACCGGCCGTGCGAACCGGCCTGTCGTCGCGGCCGCGTCGAGGAGAAGCCGGTGGCCATCTGCCGCCTCAAGCGGGTGGCGGCCGATCATCGTGATGACGACATCAAGTCCCGGTTGCCGAAGATCCCGAAGCTCAAGAACGGCAAGAAGGTGGCGCTGATCGGCGCGGGTTGCGCCTCGCTCACCGTGGCCAATGACCTGATGCCGCTGGGCTATTCCGTGACCATCTTCGAACAGTTCGCCGTTCCCGGCGGCCTGATGCGCACCAACATCCCGTCATTCCGGCTGCCGGCCGAGGTACTGAACGACGAGATCGCGCAGATCGTCGACATGGGCGTGGACCTGAAGCTCAACCACCCGATCAAGTCGATGCGCGAGTTGTTAGACAAGGGTGGCTTCGACGCGGTGTTCGTCGGCGCGGGCGCGCCCAAGGGCAAGGAGCTGAAGCTGCCCGGGCGCCAGGAAGGCGCCGCCAACATCCACATCGGCATCACCTGGCTGGAGTCCGTGGCCTTCGACCACGTGAAGTCCATCGGCAAGAAGGTGCTGATCATCGGCGTGGGCAACACGGCGATGGATTGCTGCCGCACCTCGTTGCGCCTCGGCGCCGACGACGTGAAGGTGATGGCGCGCAAGCCGCGGCAGTTCTTCAAGGCTTCCGAGTGGGAGCTGGAGGATGCCGAGGAAGAACACGTCAAGATCGTGATCAACCGCTCGCCGAAGTCGTTCGTGATCGAGGGCGGCAAGCTCAGGGGCATGATGTTCGATGTCATGGAGTACGACATCGACGCCAAGGGGCGGATCACCGCCGAGCGCATCACCGGGGAGGAATTCCTCGAGGCCGACGACGTGATCCTCGCCATCGGGCAGGAGAACGCCTTCCCCTGGATCGAGCGCGACCTGGGCATCGAGTTCGACAAGTGGGATGTGCCCAAGGTCGATACCGCCACGTTCCAGTCCTCGCGCGATGGCGTGTTCTTTGGCGGCGACGCGGCCTTCGGGCCCAAGAACATCATCTGGGCGGTGGAGCACGGCCACCAGGCTGCCATCTCCATCCACAACTTCTGCCAGGGCAAGGCCGTCACCGAGCGCCTGCCGGCGGGTGTGAACCTGCAGTCGCGCAAGATGGGCATGCACGAGTGGGCCTACGCCAACGACTACAACCCGGCCGAGCGGCGCCTGATGCCGCATGTCTCGCTCAAGGAGCGCTTCAAGAAGCTCAACATCGAGGTTGAGCTGGGCTTCACCGTCGAGCAGATCGAGAAAGAGGTGCAGCGCTGCCTCAACTGCGACGTGCAGACGGTATTCGAGACCAAGCTTTGCATCGAGTGCGACGCCTGCATCGACATCTGCCCGGTGGACTGCCTGACGATGACGCAGAACGGCGAGGAAGCCGAGTTGCGCACGCGCCTCAAGGCCCCGGCGAAGAATGTCACTCAGGCCTTGTACGTATCGTCGCCGTTGAAACACACCGGGCGCGTGATGGTCAAAGACGAGGACCTCTGTGTGCACTGCGGCCTGTGCGCCGAGCGCTGCCCGACGGCGGCGTGGGACATGCAGAAGTCGTTCGTGAAATGGCCCCATGCCGAGGATGAGGCAGCCGCGTCCGCGGCGAAGATCCCCAAGAGCGCCTGATGACTACCAATCGAGTGAACGACTTCGCGATCAAGATCGCGACGGTGAACGGCACGGGTTCGGCCAGCGCCAACACGCTGCTGATGAAGTCCATCTTCCGCAGCGGCATTCCGGTGATGGGCAAGAACTATTTCCCGTCCAACATCCAGGGGCTGCCCACCTGGTACGAGATCCGCGTGACCAAGGACTCCTACGTCGCGCGTTCGGGCAAGGTCGACATCATGGTGGCCATGAACGCCGAGACCTACGCGCGCGACGTGCGCGAGGTTTCCAGCGGTGGTTACCTGATCTACGACTCGACCTGGCCCAGGCCCGCGCTGCTGGCGCGCGACGACATCACGGTGCTCGGCGTGCCGCTCGCGAAGCTCTGCAACGAGAACTTCAACGGGGTGCGCACGCGCATCCTCATGAAGAACATCTGTTACGCCGGCGTGCTGGCGGCGCTGCTGGATCTCGACGTCGAGCAGATCCGCACGCTGCTCGCCGAGACCTACGCGAAGAAGCCGGCGCTGGTCGATTCGAACATGAAGGCCATCACGCTGGGCTACGAGTACGCGAAGGCGAACCTTTCGTGCCCGCTGCCGCTCAAGGTCGCCAGGCTCGACAAGACCAAGGGCCACATCATGATCGACGGCAACACGGCGGCGGCGCTGGGTTGCGTGTTCGCCGGCGCGACCGTCGCCGCGTGGTACCCGATCACTCCCTCGACATCGGTGATGGACGCGTTCAAGAGTTTCGCCGACAAGCTGCGTGTCGACCCGGAGACCGGCAAGAAGAACTTCGCCTTCATCCAGGCCGAGGACGAACTCGCCGCCATCGGCATGGTGCTGGGCGCCAACTGGAACGGTGCGCGCGCCTTCACCGCCACTTCCGGCCCCGGCGTGTCGTTGATGAACGAGTTCCTGGGCCTGGCGTACTACGCCGAGGTGCCCGCGGTGCTGTTCGACATCCAGCGCGTGGGTCCGTCCACCGGCATGCCGACGCGTACCCAGCAGTGCGACATCATGGAAGCCGCCTACGCCTCGCACGGCGATACCAAGCACGTGCTGCTGTTCCCGCGCGATCCGGAGGAATGCTTCTATTTCGCGCGCGACGCCTTCGACCTCGCCGAACGGTTGCAGACACCGGTGCTGGTGATGAGCGATCTCGACATCGGCATGAACGACTGGATGTGCCCGGATCTCAAGTGGGACGACAACTACGTTCCCGACCGCGGCAAGGTGCTGGGAGTCGAGGAGATCCAGAAGCTCGAGAAATTCCATCGCTACCTCGACGTGGACGGCGACGGCATTCCGTATCGCACGCTGCCCGGCGTGCATCCCAAGGGCGCCTACTTCACGCGCGGCTCGGGCCACACGCAGTACGGCGCCTACACCGAGGATTCGGCCGAGTACCAGATCGTGCTCGACCGCCTGACACGCAAGTTCCACACCGCGAAGCGGCTGGTGCCCGCGCCGGTCATCGAACACGACGCGAAGATCGACATCGCCATCGTCGCCTACGGCAGCTCGGACGGCGCGGTGAGCGAGGCGCGCGAGATCCTCTCGAGCCACGGGCTCACGACTAACTACATGCGGCTGCGCTCGTTCCCGTTCGGCGAGGACGTGGAGAAATTCCTCGAGGCGCACAAGCTGGTGTTCGTGGTGGAGCAGAACCGCGACGCGCAGATGCGTTCGCTGCTGACGCTGGAGACCCGCGTGCCCAAGGACAGGCTGCGCTCGCTGCTGCACTACAGCGGCCTGCCGATTTCCTCGGAGTTCATCGTGACCGGCGTGCTCGCCGAGGTCGAACCGAAGATCCGCAAGCCGGAAGCGGTACCCACCACCGGCGCCAAGAGCTCGGGAGGCCTGGTATGACTTTCCTGCCGAAACCCAAGGTCCGGCATCCCTCGCTGCCGAAGAATGGCCTGGGGCTCACGCGCCGCGACTACGAAGGTGGCCTGTCGACGCTGTGCGCCGGCTGCGGCCATGACTCGATCACCGCCGCCATCATCGAGGCCTGCTGGGGACTCGATGTGCAGCCGCAGGACATGGTGAAGCTGTCGGGCATCGGCTGCTCCTCGAAGACCACGGCGTACTTCGTCAGTGGCGGTCACGGCTTCAACTCGGTCCATGGACGCATGCCGTCCATCGCCATGGGTGCGAACGCCGCCAATCGGAACCTGACCTACGTCGGCGTCTCGGGCGATGGCGATACCCTGTCCATCGGGCTCGGGCAGTTCTGCCACGCCATCCGCCGCAACCTGAACATGGCGTACATCATCGAAAACAACGGTGTGTACGGCCTGACCAAGGGCCAGTTCTCGGCGTCGGCCGACGTGGGAACCAAGGCGAAGAAGGGCGAGGTCAACCAGCAGCCGCCGATCGATCCCGTGCTGCTGGCGATGACCCTCGGCGCGACCTTCGTGGCCCGCAGCTTCTCGGGCGACAAACAACAACTCGTGCCGCTGATCCAGGCTGCGATGCGACACAAGGGTTTCGCGCTGATCGACGTGCTCTCGCCCTGCGTGACGTTCAACGATCACGAGGGTTCCACCAAGAGTTATCAGTACACGCGCGAGCACTACGACGCGGCGGTGCATGCCGACTTCGTGCCGTTCCAGCGGGAGATCACCGCGGAATATTCGGCGGGTGACGCGCTCCCGGTGGTGCTGCACGACGGCAGCCGGATACTGCTGCGCAAGCTAGACACGAGTTATGACCCGACCGACCGTGCCGCCGCCAGCAGTGCGATCCAGGAACGTTTGAAAAAAGGTGAATTCCTGACCGGCCTGCTGTACGTGGATACCGACGGCAAAGAGTTCCACGATGTCAATGAGACACCGGCTATTCCTCTCAATCAGATTCCCCATGGCCGGTTGTCGCCGGGGTCGGCGGCACTCGCGAAAGTTCTGGCGCGATATCGTTAGAGGCGCTATGTTTCGGCCCGCGATGAGGTGACGAGGAGTCGATATGACCGAAGAAAAATCCCAGAAATTCACAAGCAAGGTGCGCCGTGGGCTCACCTGGGTGAGCACGGTGTCGTCCACCGAGCTTGCGCGCGTCAAGACGGAAGCCGGCGGTGGCCGCATCCCGGGAATGACCGCTGCGCAGCTCTCCGACATCGAGGCCGCACTCCTGTGGATCTCGCAGAACAAGGAAGAAGCGAATGGGTAAGGGTGACCGCCGCACGAAGCGCGGCAAGATCTACGCGGGTTCTTTCGGAAAGACCCGCGCCAAGGATCCAGCGAAGAAAAAAGCAAAGGCGAAGAAGAAAGCCTAGGCCAGACGACAGAAGCACAGGTCTGACGACGCCCGCGTGAGCGATCACGCGGGCGTTGTTGTTTGGCGCACAAGGTGCTAACTAGGCCCACCGGCGGCGCCCGCCGCGCGGTGCCTGGGAGGGCGCCCACATGAAACTGCGCAACAAGATCCTCGGCTCCATCCTGCTGGTGCTCATCGTGGCGCTGGCCGGATTGGCCTACGCGATCAGCCGCGACGAGCCTTGTCCCGCGTTGCCCGAGCCCGCGGCCGGCGCCGATGCGATGGACGCGGTGCGTTACCGCTGCTACGGGCCTTCCTCGGTGTTGCACCTCGAGCGCGTGGCGAAACCGGTCATCGAGGACGACATGCTGCTCGTGAAGGTGGCGGCCTCGTCGGTGAATCCGCTCGAGTGGCACTACATGCGCGGCGAGCCCTACATCATGCGCATGCAGGTCGGCTTCGGCGCGCCGAAGGATCCGCGCATCGGCACCGACTTCTCCGGCACGGTCGAGGCCGTCGGCAAGGACGTGAAGAACTTCAAGGCCGGTGACGAGGTGTTCGGCGGCGCCGCCGGCTCCTTCGGCCAATACGTGCGGGTGCGCGCGAACGGCGCGGTGGCTTTGAAGCCCGCGAACATTTCGCACGAGGAAGCCGCCGCGGTGCCGATCGCCGCGATCACTGCGCTCCAGGCGCTGCGTGACCAGGGGCAGCTCAGGGCCGGGCAGAAGGTGCTGATCAACGGCGCCTCGGGTGGTGTCGGCACCTACGCCGTGCAGATCGCCAAGGCGATGGGCGCGAACGTCACCGGGGTCTGCAGCACGCGCAATGTCGAGATGGTGGCCGCGATCGGCGCGGATCGCGTGCTCGACTACAAGAACGTGGACTTCACCACACGCGAGGAACGCTACGACCTCATCATCGACACCGTCGGCAATCGCGGATTACGCGAGCTCGAGCGCGTGCTCGAACCGGCGGCGAGGGTGGTGATCGTGGGTGGTCCGGCCGGCGCGTGGATGGGTCCGCTCGCGAGCCCGCTCAAGGCCATGGCATACGGGCCCTTCTCCGACCACGAGTTCAAGTTCTTCGTGTCCGAGTTCAACCAGAAGGACTTCGAACACCTGGCGGAACTGCTCGCGACGGGACGGATGAAGTCGGTCATCGACCGGCGCTACCCGCTCGCCGAGGTGCCGGCGGCGGTGGCGTACGTGGAGGAAGGCCACGCACGCGGCAAGGTGATCATCAACGTTCAGTGATCGCGCGTGCGATCGCGCGCCATCAGCTGGTCGGCGAGCTGGAAAATGACCACCGGCGATTCGGTGGTGCGCTTCATCGACACCAGCAGCTCGTGCGCGGTTTCGGCGCGCCGGAATTGCCAGTGACCGCCGCGCGGCATGGTCTCGGTAGTTAGTTCCTCGGCCAGCGAGAAGCGCAGCCAGTACGAAGAAGTCCGCCAGTTCAGTCCGGAGACGAATTGCGGGCTGATCGCGCGGACGTGCCGCCAGCGGAAAGTCCTGCCACCGAGCTCGATCCCGGTCGTGGTCAACCGGCCGAACTCCCCGGAATTGCGCAGGGCGACGAACATGGCTCCGCAAGTGGCCAGCAACAGGCCCGCGACCACGAGGATGGCCGGCGGCGGAAAGCCTGACTGCCATCCAACAAAGGTGAACAGCAACAGCGTGATCGCGCAGGCCAGCGGCCAGCCGAACGGGAAGTGACGCCGCAGCACCAGGCCGCGGCCAAAGTCATTCGCGATCTCGTCGGCGCGCGCGTCGTCGGCCGCCAGCTGCTCTTCGCGTGAATGGTCCTCTCGGGTCCCGGTCACCAGGAAGAGGATGCCGAGGAGGCCCAGGGCCGCGAAGATCGGCACCGGATCAGGCAAGCCGAGGATGTGCAGCAGTACCACGAGGATCAGCGGCGGTACCCACGTCACCAGCCCCAGGAGCATTCGCCTCCGCGGTGAAACCCGCACGAGCATCACGCGTTCCGGCGCGCGTACCAGCGGCCATTCCCTTGGCATCCGCGGATCGCGGCGGGGATCGCTCATCCGGCGGACGTGACCTTGCGCGACCTGATACCGCGGTACTTGTTCACGAGCTCCAGCGCTGTCTGCGTGGCCGGTGGCAATTCCACGTCGCTCTTGCCCAGCGGAGTCACGCGTTCGCCCCAGCGCACCACGTGGCCGGTGAAGGTGAGTCCGCCGCCGAACGAGGGCATGAGCAGCAAGGCGCCAGGTTTGACGCGGCCCGCCTCCAGCGCCTCGCACAATGCCACCGGTACCGTGGCCGCGGACATGTTGCCGTAGCGGTCCACGTTGGTGAACACGCGTTCCATGGGCACGCCGGCCTTCTTGGCCACCGACTCGATGATGCGCAGGTTGGCCTGGTGCGGGATCACGAGGTCGACATCGTTGGCGCTCTTGCCGATCTTCTTCAGCGCCTCGTCGCAGGCCGTGCTCATGCCGTGCACGGCTTTCTTGAAGATCTCCTGGCCCTCGAACTGCCACTCGGTCTTGCCGAGCACGCGATCCTGGTGGCCATACCCCGCGCCCATGCCGTGCACACGCAGGATTTCGCGCGAATCGCCGTAGCAGCCGAGGCGCTCGGCCAGCAGTCCTTCCTCGCGGTCGGTGGCTTCGAGCACCACCGCGGCCGCGCCGTCGCCGAACAATACCGAGACGTTGCGGTCGCTCCAGTCCATGAACGGGGAGATGACCTCGGCGCCGATAACCAGCGCGTTATTCACCACGCCGGTGCGGATCATCGCGGTGGCGGTCGAGAGGGAGTACAGGAAACTGGTGCACGCGGTGTTCACGTCCATGGCCGCGCAGCCTTCGGCGCCGATGCGACGCTGGATGCCCGAGGCGACATTGGGCACCTGGTCGTCATAGCTGGTCGAGCCGAACACGATGAGCTCGATCTGTTTGCCATCCAGGCCCGCGCAGGCCAGCGCCCGGGCGGAGGCCACGTAGCTCAGCTCGCTCACCGGGACATGCGACACCCGCCGCTCGCGGATGCCCGTCCGCGTCAGGATCCACTCGTCGCTGGTATCGAGGAAGGTCGCCAGGTCGGCATTGCTCAGGACCGCGGGCGGCAGGCACTTGCCCCAGCCGGTGATGGCCGCGTGTTTGGCGTTGGACATGGGCCGCGAGGATAGACGCCGCGGGGCTGCCTGACCATGCGGCCGGCCCCTATGGGCGATCGGCTCGAGTCATGGGCTGGGAGGACAGGCGCAACTCCTTTAGAGTTCACGCCCATGAAAGACCATGACTTTTCGCGCTGGCGCCCGCATCCCTGGCATGGCCTGGACATCGGTCCCAACGCTCCCCGCGTGGTCATCGCCTACATCGAGATCACGCCCTTCGACATGATCAAGTACGAGATCGACAAGGTCTCGGGCTATCTCATGGTCGACCGGCCGCAACGTTCATCGTCCCACCCGCCGGCGCTGTACGGTTTCGTCCCGCGTACCTACTGCAGCACCCGCGTCGCCAAGCTGGCGCCGAATTGCGAAAAGGGCGACGGCGATCCGCTCGACATCTGCGTGGTCAGCGAGCGGCCGATCGAGCGCTCCGAAGTGCTGCTGCGCGCGCGCGTGGTCGGCGGCATCAAGCTCATCGACCGCGGCGAGGCCGACGACAAGATCATCGCGGTGCTCGAAGGCGACTACATATGGGATCACGTCAAGGACATCTCGCAGCTCCCGCCCGTGCTGGTCGAGCGGCTCGAGCACTACTTCAGCACCTACAAGCTGATCCCGGGCGAGCCTAACAACCTCGTGGTGGCGGGCAAGTATGGCTACGAACACGCCAAGGCGGTGATCGAGGCGGCGCAAGCGGATTACCTGGAAGCCTTCGGCGACGCGAACCAGGAGCGGCGGCGCACCTGAAGTGCGATCGGGCGCGCGGCGCCCGCAGCCCTATGGTTCTCGCCGGCGCATGAATCGCATGAGGGCGGCCGCGACCAGCGCGGCCGCCGGCACGATGAACCACGCCATGACCGACAGGAGCCAGGGCACCCGGTCGCCGAACACCAGTGACAACACCACCGCCGGAATTCCGGCGACGATGCCATTGAGGAAAGGACTGTTGGCGCCGAAGACGCCGGCCCACACCCCCGAGATGAACTGCGCCAGCATCCAGCTGCCCGCGATGTCGGGGTTGTTCGGGGCGAGGCCGAAAATCACGACCAGCGCGCCGATGATGTTGATGCCGCAACCGATCAGCATCGCGGCGGGGCGCAACCCATGAGTGGGAGGACGGGGATTCACGGGAGAGGTTTGCAAATGAGTACCTTGGGATCGAACACTGCGCCGATGAGCAATTCGCTGCGCCAATGCGCCGCGACCGAGCCGGCGGAGATTTCTCCACCGTCGTTGCCGTAGACCTGGGTGAGACGCGTGTCGTTCGCGCCCGCGGCTGGTTTCGGTTGGCGCGGATCGAACCGCAACACCTGGGTCGGCGCGCGTTTCGCCGGGTTGCCCACGTGCGCGCCAAACGCGAACAGCTTGGGATGCGCGGCGATCCACACCACGCCGTCGTCGTCCACGTTGATGTTGTCCGGCGAGGTGTCGAGCGCGACGATTTCATCGAGGCTCAACGCGGCGGTCGCGGTGTCGCGGCGGTAGATGCGCAGCTGCTTGCGCAGCACCTCGCCCACGTACAGGCGGGTCCCGTCGGGACTGATGGAGATACCCGCGGGAAAGCCCAGGTCCTGCTCGATCACCTTCGCGTGTTCGCCGTCGTAGTACACGAGACTGCCCAGCGCCTGACGGAACAGGAATTCGCGCGTGCGTGCGGATTCGTCGCCGCCGCGATCGCTGTTGACCAGGTAGAACTGGCGCGGTCCCACCGCGACCAGCGCGTTCGGATTTACGAACGCGGCATCGCGCAGCGTTTCCCGCGGGAAGAAAGCGCCGCCCGACTGCTCGGTCACTTCCACCGAATGACTGCGGTCGGGCCAGTGCGAAATCGCGAACAGCCGGGGCGCCTCGCCCGCGCGCTGGTACAGCGACAGTCCATGGGGATGGAAATTCGGCGGGTCATAGGCAAGCGCGGCACGCGGCGCCGGTTCCGGCAGGTTCAGGTCGAGCAGCATCACCGAGCCGGTGATGGCCTCGGAGGGCTCGCCACTGGCCCGATCGAGGACCGATAGATAGGCAACGCCGCGTTCCCGGTCGATCTGCACGTCCTCGGCGCTGCCACCGAGCGCGATCGTCGAGCAACTCCCGGGGAACCTGGCGTCGAATTCGTGGAACTCACCCGCGAAGCGGGCGACGTCGATCGCCAGCACCAACAGGCCCAACAGAAGGATGCCGAGCCCGATGAGCAGCGGTCGCAACAGTTTTTTCACGGGGCGTAGTCTCGCGTCGAGTCGTTGTGCCGGCAAGGGATGCACAAAACTCCGCGGACTTGCGCTACCGTTCGCCTCATGAAGTTCACCCGCACTGCATTGTGTTTGTGCGCGCTGCTCGCGTCGCCATCGTTTGCCGCCCTGCCTTGGCCCCTGGATGCCCGGGCATCCGCCAGGCGCATCCCGACTCACGAAGACATCTGGCTCATGAAACGTGTCGGACCGCCCCAGGTCAGCCCCGACGGCCATTGGGCTGTGGTGCCAGTGGCCCAGCCTTCCTACGACGACAACACGCAACACAGCGACCTGTGGCTCGTCGATACCCGCGCGCGCGGCGCCGCGCGCCGCCTGACCTCGACGCGCCGACCGGAAGTGGGTGTGACCTGGAGTCCGGACGGCCGCCGCATCGTGTTCAGCTCCGAGCGCGAGGGCGACCAGGCGCCCCAGTTGTACCTGCTCGATCTGCAGCAGGGCGGCGAAGCGCAGCGCCTGACGAACCTCTCCGGCGGCGCGCGCGCACCGGTGTTCTCGCACGACGGCCAGCAGCTTGCCTTCATTTCCCTCATGTTCCCGGGCGCGATGGACGAGGCGGCCAACAAGGCGAAGATCGATGCGCTCCGCAACCGCAAGTCCAACGCGCGCATCTACGAGGGTTTCCCGGTGCGCAGCTGGGACCACTGGCTCGACGGGCTCCAGGTGCGCATCTTCGTGCAGCCGCTCGATGACGACGGCCAGGTGATCGGAGCACCCCGCGATCTGCTCGCCGGCACGCGCCTCGCGGCCAGCCCGGGGTTTGCCGGCCGGTTGACCGATACCGGCGAGGAAATGGAGCTCGAGTTCACGCCGGATAACCGGGCGGTGGTGTTTCCGGCGACCACCAATCGCAACCAGGCGGCGTACGCGTTCACCGATGCGCAGCTGTTCATGGTGGGCGTGGAGGGCGGCGAGCCACGCGCCCTGACCTCGGGATCGGCCTCGTGGTCGCTGCCGCGCTTCACGCGCGATGGCAGCAAGCTGGTCGCGGTGCGCGAGCAGCAGGGTCCGATCGTCTACAACCAGGCGAAGCTCGCGACGCTTTCCTGGCCGAATCCGGACGGCTATCAGCTGATCAGCAATGGCCTCGACCGGCCGGTGGGCACGTATGCGCTCTCGCCGGATTCACGCACCGTCTACTTCACCGCCGAGGAGGCGGGCAGCGAGAAACTGTTCTCGGTGGGTGTCGGCGGCGGCGAAGTGCGAAACCTGTTCACGGTGGAGCGTGGTTCGTACAGCAACATCGTGATGCCGGCGGCCGACGACAGCCCGATGCTGTACGGCAACTGGGAAAGCGCCGGTTCGCCGGGTGAAGTCGTGCGCATCCTGCCGTCGACCGGCAAGGCGGCGAAGATCACGACTTTCAACTCGGCGCGTGCCGCGCAGCTCGACCTGCCGCCGATCGAGAGTTTCTGGTTCACCTCGAGCCGCGGCAAACGCATCCACAGCTTCGTGGTGCGGCCGCCGGGGTTCGACAACTCGAAGAAATACCCGCTGTTCGTGGTGATCCACGGCGGGCCGCACAGCATGTGGCGCGACCAGTTCTTCATCCGCTGGAACTATCACCTGCTGGCCGCGCCCGGCTACGTGCTGCTGCTGACTAACTACTCTGGCTCGACCGGGTTCGGCGAGGAGTTCGCGCGCTCGATCCAGGGCGATCCGCTCAAGGGGCCGGCCGACGAGATCAACGAGGCCGCGGACGCGGCGATCCGCGAATTCCGTTTCATTGACGGCAGCCGGCAGTGCGCCGGCGGCGCGAGTTACGGCGGGCATCTCGCCAACTGGCTGCAGGCTTCCACCACGCGTTACAAGTGCCTCATCAGCCACGCGGGCCTGGTGAACCTCGAATCGCAATGGGGCACCAGCGACACCATCTACTCGCGCGAGGTGAACCTGGGCGGACCGCCGTGGGAGCAGGCGCCGGTGTGGCGCGAGCAGAACCCGATCCGCTACGCGGCGAAATTCCGCACGCCGACCCTGGTCAGCGTCGGCGAGAACGATTTCCGCGTGCCACTCAACAACACGCTCGAATACTGGAGCGCGCTGCAACGCATGCAGGTGCCGAGCCGGCTCATCGTGTTTCCCGACGAGAACCACTGGATCCTCAAGGGCGAGGACAGCCGGCTGTTCTACTCGGAGATCGAGGACTGGCTGGGTCGCTGGCTCAAGCCGGCTAATTGAGGCGCGCATTTGTCCGACGACTGGGATTTCTATTTCGCCCGCATCAACGATGCGGTGTCTTCCATCTTCATCGACCTGGGGATCCGGAACGACGCGCCGGTGGAGAAGAGACCCTGGCTGCTGTGGATGACGCTGGAGCTGCGCAGCCCGAAGCCCGACGGCCTGGCGTCCGGCGAAGAAGGCAAGACCTTGCAGGCCATCGGCGAGGTACTGGACTCGCTGGTCGCGGCCACCTGCGGGGCGCAACTCGTGGCCCGGGTGACCGGCAGCGGGCGGCGCGAGTTCTACTTCTACGCCGCGGAACCGGGCGAGCTCGCGACCGCGGTGGCCGGCGCGATGAAGAACCATCCCGAGTACAGGCATGAGAGCGGGAGTACCTTCCAGCCCGGTTGGGACCAGTACTTCTCGCTGTTCCCCTCGGAAAGCAATCTCGAGCGCATGCACAACCGGCGGCGGCTCGAGTCGCTGGCGCGCGAGGGTGACGTACACGAATTGCCGCGCAAGGTGGAGCACTGGTTCTGCTTCAGCGACGAGGACATGCGCGCCGCCTGCCGCGAGACGCTGCAGGCTATCGACTTCACCATCGAAGACGAGTACCTCTCGGAAGAGGAAGGCACCGCGTTGCCCTACGTGCTGGTGGCCGCGCGCCAGGACAGCATCGATTCGCATGCCATCAACGGCATCACCATCGAGCTGGCGCGGCTGGCCGGCGAGTACCTCGGCCGCTACGACGGCTGGGAATGCGCGGTGACGCGCGCCAGCGAGGAGACCTCCGGGGAAGCCACCTGACCATCAGGCGCAACACGCTGCTTGCCCTGGTGGCGACGGCCGCGACTCTCGCCCAGGCCTGACTAGATCTGGCGGCTGAAGATCACGGTGAGGTTGTTGGCCGGCATGCGCACCACCTGCAGCCGCTGCAGGCCGTGCAGCGCGGCCACGCGCGTGACGTCTTCGAGTTCGCGCAGGCCCCATTCGGAGTTGCGGCGCTTGAGCGTGGCGTCGAAATCGAGGTTGGACTGCACCGCGCTGCCGTTCTCGAGGTAGGGCCCGTACAGCACGAGCTTGCCGCCGGTGGCCAGGTGGCGCGCGGCGCCGAGGCACAACGCGTTGGTCGACGACCAGGGCGAGATGTGGACCATGTTGATGCACACCACGGCATCGTAAGTCGTGGAAACCGGCCAGCGTGGCTCGTGCACGTCGAGCGGCAGCGGCGCTTCGACGTTGCGCAGGCCGGATTCACGGATGCGCGTGACGATGGCTTCGCGATGCACCTCGTCGGGCTCGGTGGGTTGCCAGCGGATTCCGGGCAGGGCCTCGGCGAAGAAACACACGTGTTGGCCGGTGCCGGAGGCGATCTCGAGCACGGAGCCGCTGTCCGGCAGCACGGTTTCCAGCACCGTGAGGATGGGATCCTTGTTGCGCTCGGCGGCGGCGGAGGTCAGTAGTTCGTTGGCCATGTTCTGTCCGCCGGCGATTCCATCCCGGGGTCAGCTCTTGGCTGGCGGGGTGGAGGCCCGCTGCGCGGCACGTTCACTGCGGATGCGCCGCACGGTCAGCCAGGTGAACAGGCCGATGACCGAGACCAGCAGGAACATCAGGAAAGCCAGCGCCGGGTGAAAACGCGCCGCCTCGACCAGGCCCCAGCCCACCCCGATGGGCGTCATGACTAACAACATTGGCTTCGCGATGCGCATGCGCCGTCAGAGGATATACCGCGACAGGTCTTCGTCCTTGGCGAGCGTGCCGAGGTGCTGGTCGACATACGCGGCGTCGATCTCGATGGCCGAGCCGCCATTCTCCGCGGCGTCGAATGACACGCTCTCCAGCAGCCGCTCCATGACGGTGTGCAGGCGCCGCGCGCCGATGTTCTCGGTCTTCTCGTTGACGCTGTAGGCGATCTCGGCGATGCGCCGCACGCCGCCGTCGTCGAACTTCACGTCCACGTTCTCGGTGTTCATCAGCGCCTTGTACTGCGTGGTCAACGACGCATCCGGCTCGGTGAGGATGCGCACGAAGTCCTCGACCTTGAGCGAATCGAGCTCCACGCGGATCGGAAAACGTCCCTGCAACTCGGGGATGAGATCCGAGGGCTTGGAGGTGTGGAACGCGCCCGAGGCGATGAACAACACGTGGTCGGACTTCACCTGCCCGTACTTGGTGGACACGGTGCATCCTTCGACCAGCGGCAGCAGGTCGCGCTGCACGCCTTCGCGTGACACGTCGGCGCCGTAGCTGTCCTGCCGGCGCGCGACCTTGTCGATCTCGTCGATGAACACGATGCCGTTCTGCTCGGCGTTCTGCAGTGCCCGCGCGCGCAATTCCTCCTCGTTCACCAGCTTGCCGGCTTCCTCTTCGACGAGCAGCTTCAGGGCTTCCTTGACCTTCAGCTTGCGCGGCTTGGTGCGCTGCCCGCCCAGATTGGCGAACATGCCCTGCAGCTGCTCCTGCATTTCCTCCATGCCGGGCGGCGCCATGATCTGCACGCCGGCGGATATGGCCCGCAGGTCGATCTCGATTTCGCGGTCGTCGAGTGAACCTTCGCGCAGCATCTTGCGGAATTTCTGCCGCGTCTCGTTGTCGCGCGCCGACGGTTCCGGATCCGTGGAGAAACCCATCATCTTGGGCTGCGGCAGCAGCGCATCGAGGACACGTTCCTCGGCGGCGTCCTTGGCGCGTTCGCGCACCTTGGAGATTTCCTCGTCGCGCGCCATCTTCACGGCCACTTCGACCAGGTCCTTCACGATGGAATCGACGTCACGCCCGACGTAGCCCACTTCGGTGAACTTGGTGGCCTCGACCTTCACGAACGGCGCGTTCGCGAGCTTGGCGAGGCGGCGCGCGATCTCGGTCTTGCCGCAGCCGGTGGGACCGATCATCAGGATGTTCTTGGGCGTGATTTCCTGGCGCAGCGGCTCACCGATCTGCATGCGGCGCCAGCGATTGCGCAGCGCGATGGCCACCGAGCGCTTGGCGGCGGCCTGGCCGACGATGTGCTTGTCGAGTTCGGAAACGATCTGGCGCGGGGTCACTTCAACTCCTCGATCACGAGGTTGCGATTGGTATAGATGCAGATGTCGGCGGCGATGTTGAGACCGCGCTCGACGATGCTGCGCGCGTCGAGGTCGGTGTTCTCCGCAAGTGCGCGGGCCGCCGCCTGGGCGAACGGGCCGCCGGAACCGATGGCCACGAGGTCGTGCTCGGGCTCGATGACGTCGCCGTTGCCGGAAATCACGAAGAGATTCTTCGTGTCACCCACCAGCAGCAGGGCCTCGAGGCGCCGCAGGTAACGATCGCCGCGCCAGTCCTTGGCGAGTTCGATGGCGGCGCGCGTGAGGTTGCCGAACTTCTCCAGCTTGCCCTCGAAGCGTTCGAAGAGGGTGAACGCGTCGGCCGTGCCGCCGGCGAATCCGCCCAGCACCTTGCCGTTGCCGAGCGGACGCACCTTGCGGGCGTTGCCCTTCATCACCGTGTTGCCGAGCGTGACCTGCCCGTCGCCACCGATGGCGACAGCGCCGTTGCGCCGCACGGCCAGGATGGTGGTGCCGTGCGGATTGAAGCCTTCCGACATTTTTCGACCTTCAAGACCTAGGTCTTGCGTTTCGCCCGAGGGTGGGAAGCGTCGTAGGTGCGGGCCAGGTGGGCGAAATCAAGATGCGTATAGACCTGCGTGGTGGAGATGTCGGCGTGTCCCAGCAGCTCCTGCACGCCGCGCAAATCCTTACTCGATTCAAGCAGATGCGTGGCGAATGAATGGCGGAAAAGGTGGGGATAGACGCGGCTCGGCAGCCCCTTGCGGCGCGCCCAATGGGCGATGCGCAGCTGGATGGCCCGGGATTTCAGCCGCTCGCCGTTCCGCCCGACGAACAGCGCGTTCTCGTCTATGGCGGCGAGCGTGGCGCGCTCCTTGAGCCAGCCGCGGATCGCGTCGCAAGCCTTGCGACCCACGGGCACGATGCGCGTCTTGGATCCCTTGCCCAGCACACGCACGGTGCGGTCGGCGAGATCGACATCGGTGAGCGACAGGCCGACGAGTTCGGCGAGACGCAGGCCGGAGGAATAGAAGAGCTCCATGATGGCGCGATCGCGCACGGCCAGCGGATCGTCACCCGGAATGTCGAGCAGCTGGTTGATCTGGTCGACGTCGAGCGTGCCGGGCAGGCGCTTGGCGGCCTTGGGCGCGCGGATGTCCACGGCCGGGTTGCTGGACACGATGCGCTCGCGCACCAGGTAGCCGAAGAAGCCGCGCGCCGCCGACAGCCGGCGCTGCACGCTGCGCGGGTTGAGTCCCGCGGCGTGCGAACGCGCCGCGAACACGCGCACGTGCTGGCTGTCGACGCGCTTCCACTCGGTGACGTTGCCGCGCTCCAGGAAGTCCGCCAGGGCGCCGATGTCGCGGGCGTAGTTAGATGAGGTGTGCGGCGACAGGCGCCGCTCCTTCGCGAGGTGCTGCAGGTAGCCTTCGATGCAGCGGCGATCGAGGCCGCCCATGCGTGCTAGGCGCGCGCGAGCGCGTCCGTGATCAGCTCGCCCATTCTCTTCAGGAACTCGGTGCTCATGCCCGGGTGGAAACGTTCGCGTTCGGCGCTGCCCAGTGCCAGCAGGCCGATGGAGCCGTTGTCACCCAGCGGCACCAGTGCGACCGAGCCGATGCTCGCCGCCTCGGGTCCGAACAGGAATTCACGCTGCGTGTCGCGCACCTGGCCGCAACGCGGCTTGCCGGTGGCCAGCAGCGCCTCGAAGGTGCGGATGTTGGCGTCGTCCGCCGGCAACTTGCGCAGGAAGGGCTCGTGCTCCGCGTTGCGCAGCGACTCGACGGGCGCGGTCAGCAGCAGCACCGAATTGAAGGCGTCGAAGTCCTCGCGCAGGCTGGCTTCGAGCGTGTTGATCGCGGCGGCCGCGGTCGGCGCGCGTAACAGACGTCGCGTGAAGCGATGGATGCGGTCGGCGAGCTGGTCGTTGGCGCGCGCCACGGCGACGAACTCCGCGAGCCGGCGATCCGCGTCGGTCTTCTGCTCGCGCAGCACTTCGACCTGGCGTTCGACCAGCGACACCGTCGAGCCGGTGCGCATGTGCGGCAACCGCATGCGCGCGAGCACCGCCTGGTGTCTCTCGAAGAAGTCCGGGTTCAACGTGAGATACCGCTCGATCCGCTCTTCGTCCGTCTGACCGGCAGGCAAACCACGCGCAGGCTGTGTGCTCATTTCTGATCGACTCCCTGGATCTCTACTCGCCCCGTGAAAGATACAGCGGCCGGGCCTTTCATCCAAATGTGTTCTGCAGGCGACGCCCACGTGATCTCGAGTCTTCCGCCCGGCAATTCCACTTCGACGGTGGGATCGAGGCGACCGTGGCGTCGGCCCACCGCAACCGCGGCACACGCGCCGGTGCCGCAGGCCAGCGTTTCTCCGACGCCGCGCTCGAAGACCCGCAGCCGGATGTGCGTGCGATCGACGATTTCCATGAAGCCGACGTTCACGCGTTTCGGGAATCGCGGGTGTTTCTCGATGGCGGGCCCGAGCCGATCGACCGGTGCGCTGGCTACCGAGGTCACCGTGAGCACGGCGTGCGGATTGCCCATCGAAACCGCGCCGATCTCCACTTCGGTGCCCGCAACCGCGAGCGGATAGACATGCGCCTCGGCGGAGGCTTCGAATGGCAGGGATTCGGGGTTGAAGTTCGGTGAACCCATGTCGACCGACACCAGGCTGGCGTCGTGTATGCGCGCACGGATGAGTCCCGCGGGGCTGTCGAGCACCAGCTCGCCACTGCCATTCGAGGAGACGGCACCGCGGCGATGCAGGAAGGCGGCGAGACATCGCACGCCGTTGCCGCATTGCTCCACCTCGCCGCCATCGGCGTTGAAGATGCGGTAATACGCCTGCGTGCCGTCGCGGCGCGGCGGCTCGAGCACCAGCGCCTGGTCGAAGCCGATACCGGTGTGACGCGCCGATAGCTCACGCCATTCGGCGGCGGAAGGCAGGCGGCCATCGCGCGGCGCATCGAAAACGATGAAATCGTTGCCGAGGCCGTGCATTTTCGTGAACTCGAGCTGCATGGCGCGAAGAATACCTTACGATTTGCCCCCTCATGCGGGTCACTCCTTGGGTGGTTGCGGCAATTGCGCTGTTCGCGGCGTGGCGGCTGTATTCCTCGCGCGACATAGCGCATTCGCCGGGAGTGCTCGCGCCCGGCGATCCCGAGCAGCACGAAATCGACGGTGCGCGGCCCATTCCGCGCGGCGCGTTCACGCTGCGGCCGCGCGCCGGCTTCAGCGCCACGGTGCGCATCCTGGGGCGCGAGGACTATTCACTCGGCGAGCTGGCGGCGCTGGTGCCCACCGATTTCGCGGTGGGTTGGGGGCCGATGTCCGATAGCGCGGTGCTGCAGAAGGTGCAGATCAGCCAGTCGAACCGCTTCTACTACTGGCGCACCGAGACCTGGCCGATACCGCGCGAACAGATAGAGACGCACTCGGCCAACTGGCACGTGATCCCTGCCAGCGATCCGGTCCGTTCCACGCTGCAGCGCCTGCGCGTGGGCAGCGTGGTCGAGTTGCGTGGCGAACTGGTCGACATCGATGGCCGGGAGGGCGGAATGCGCACGTCGCTGACCCGCGGTGACACCGGCGCCGGCGCCTGCGAGATACTGCTGGCTTCATCCGCACGCATCATCGAAGCGCACCCATGATCGATGTCTCATCGGCACCCGCCCTGCGCGGGCAATACACGTTGCGTGACGCCGGCGTCGCGGACGCGGCGCAGCTCGCGGACTTCGGCGCGCGGACTTTCCGCCAGACCTTCGCGGCCGACAACACCGACGAAGACATGCGCGCGCATCTCGATGCGTCCTTCAGTCCGGGCACGCAGCGGCGCGAGATCGAAGATCCTTCGATTGACTCGCTGATGCTCGTGGACGACACGGGCCGCTGGCTGGGATTCGCGCAATTGCGGACCCGGTCGGGCGCGCCCGGCGTGCCGGCGGCCGGCAGCATCGAACTGTGGCGCTTCTACGTGGACCAGCCCTGGCATGGCAAGGGTGTCGCCGGTGCGCTCATGGCCGGCGCCAAGCAGCGCGCCGTCAAGCGTGGCGGCACGTCGCTGTGGTTAGGCGTATGGGAACGCAACGCGCGGGCGCAGGCGTTCTATCGCAAGCATGGATTCGAGAAGGTGGGGCGCAAGACCTTCGTCGTCGGCAGCGATCCACAGACCGACGACGTGATGTTGTGCCGGCTGCCATGAACGTGCGCATCGAACACGTGGCGCTGTGGGTGCGCGACATCGACGTGGTGGCCGCATTCTACGCGAAGTACTTCGGCGCTCGTGCCGGCGAGCTGTATCGCAACCCCGCCAAGGGGTTCGCCTCGCGCTTCCTCGAGTTCGCATCGGGAGCGCGCCTGGAAATCATGACGCGCACCGGGATCGAGGCGCGCGCGGCCGGAGAACTGCTCGGCCTCGCGCACGTGGCGATCGCCGTGGGTGACACCGCGGCAGTGGATAGCCTGGCGGCACGCTTCGCCGCGGAGGGTGTCGCGGTGCTCGACGGTCCGCGGCGCACCGGTGACGGTTACTACGAATGCGTGGTGCGCGATCCCGAGGGCAACCGCGTGGAAGTCGCGGCGGGCTGAGCTGCCGGGGCCGTCACGCCGCCAGTGTCGAGCGGTCGCGGAACATGCAGCGGTTCATGACGGTGAAGATGCCCGCGGCGCGCGCTTTCTCCGCCGCGGTTTCGTCGATCACGCGGTCCTGCAGCCAGAGCACCGGCACCTTCAGGCGAATCGCCTCGTCGACGATGGCGGCGACGTGCTCCGGCCGACGGAACACCTGGACCACGTCTATCGGACCCGCACCCCGGATGGCCGACTCCAGGTCCGGCCATGACTTCTCGCCGAGAATTTCCGTGGCCGCCGCGTTTACCGGGACGATGCGATAGCCAAACTTCTGTAGCGCCCGGGCGACGTTATGACTGGGCCGATCCCGACTCTCCGACAAGCCGAGCACGGCAATCGAACGCGTGCGGCGGAGCAGCGCGTCGATTTCGGTTTTTGACGGGTTCTCGAACATGTCCGGCCTCTCGTTGTGCTAGCTTCCGGCCGATTCGACTGGGAGGTTGAAATGCGAACGACTATAACGACTGCGACCCTGATTCTGGGCGCGTTCTGGATGTTGAACGCGCAGGCGATTGCCGAAGACACGTCCGCGTCGGCGTCCGACGGACCCGAGACCGCGATCCCCGCGGAAGGTGCCGCACCCGCCGACGGCGCGCCGCAAGGTCCGACGTTCAACTATCAGACCGGCAACATCGAGTTGCCGAACAAGAAGGCGACGCTGCATCTCGGCGGCAACTACCGCTACATGGATGCGGCCGAAACCAGCAAGCTGCTCGTGGCCTGGGGCAACCCGCCCGATGCGGAGACACAGGGCGCCATCGTCGCGAACGATGTCGATCCCATGTCCGACGAAGGCTGGGCCGTGATCCTCACGTATGTCGACGAGGGTCATGTCGATGACTCCGATGCCGCCGAGATCGACTACGACGATCTGCTCAAGGACATGAAGGAAGGCACCGAGAGCCAGAACGAAGCCCGCAAGCAGGCAGGGTACGGCGCCATCGACCTCGTCGGCTGGGCCGAGCCGCCGCACTACGACTCGGCCACGAAGAAGCTCTACTGGGCCCAGGATCTCAAGTTCGAAGGCAGCTCCGGTAACACGCTGAACTACGACGTCCGCGTGCTGGGACGCGAAGGCATTCTCTCGATGCTCGCCGTTGCCGGCATGAGCCAGCTGGAGCAGGTGCGCCGGGACATGAAGCCGCTGATCGAGGTGGCCGAATTCAATGAAGGCCATCGCTACGCCGACTTCAACTCCAAGACCGACCGCATGGCCGAGTACGGTCTCGCCACGCTGATCGCGGGCGGCATCGCGGCCAAGACCGGGCTGCTCGCCAAGCTGTTCGCGTTCCTAATCGCGGCCAAGAAGATCATCATCATGGGCGTGATCGCGGTCGGGGCGTTCATCGCCAAGCTCCTCGGCCGGAAGAAGGACGCCAGCGCCTGAGCGATCACCCGCCAGGCTTCAAGGTCCACATCGACCCCGGCGGCCACGAGATCACCGTGACCGCCGGGGAGAACATCCTCGCCGCGGCGCTCGCCGCGGGGATTCCGCTGCCGCACAGCTGCCGTGCCGGGCGCTGCGCTTCCTGCAAGGCCAAACTACTCGCGGGCGAGATCGCCTATCCGGGTGACGCGTTGCCGCCGGGCATCGTCCCGGTCGAAGCCGCGCGTGGCGAGGTGCTGCTCTGCCAGGCGCAACCCCGCAGCGACCTGCGTATCGCCGCGCGGCCCGCGCCGACGGGCGCCGCCACCGCGCATGGCGTGGTGGTCGAGGCCACCGCGGCACTGAGTACCGGGGGCTGGCGCGTCACGTTGCGTTTCCTGGGAGCCACGCCGCTCGCGGCGCGACCGGGAAAATTCATCGACGTGGAGACCGCCGCGGGAGAACGGGAACGCGTGCCGGTGGTCAGGGCGGAAGGCATGACCCTCGACGTCGAAGTGCTGGAGCTGTCGCCGCGCGAGCTGGTCCGCGCCCGCGGGCCCTTCGACTCGCCGCGCTGACGCGCGGCTCAGATCCGGAAGCGGTCCTTGAGGTCGCCGGCCATGCGCCGGCTCACCTCGAGCGGCTCCACCAGGCCGCGCAGGTGCACGAAGTGCTGGCCGCTGGCGTCGCGCGCGATGCGCTCGAGGTAACGCGTGTTCACCAGCGCATTGCGGTGGATGCGCACGAAGCCCGTGCCCAGTTCTTCCTCCAGCGTCTTGAGTGAATCGTCGATGAGATCCTCGCCGCCCTGGTGCCGCACCGTGGTGTATTTCTGGTCGGCCACGAAGCACCGCACCTCGTCGACGGGGATGAGCTTCAGGCCGTCACGGCCGCGCACGCCGATGTGACTGCGGCGCGCGTTTTCACGCGTGGCGCTGGCCACCTGCTGCAGCTGCGGGCGCGTCAATCTCCCGGCCTTGGCGAGCGCCGCGTGCAGTTTCTCGGCGCGGATCGGTTTCATCAGGTAGGCAATGGCCTCGGAATCGAAGGCCTGCAGCGCGTATTCGTCGAACGCGGTGATGAAGATCACCGCGGGAGGCTCGGGCAGCGTCGCCAGGTGGCGCGCGACCTCGAGGCCGTCGATGCCGGGCATGCGCACGTCGAGCAGCACGATGTCGGGTTGCAGCGAATCGCAGAGTTCCAGCGCGCGCTGCCCGTTCTCCGCCTCGCCCGCGATTTCGAAGCCCTGCGCCTCGAGCAGCATGGAGCGCAGCCGATCGCGCGCGGGCGGCTCGTCGTCCACGATCAGCACCGTCAGTGTCATGGACGGGGACTCATGCGCGGCGCGCCGTCGGCGGGATGGAAGGGAAAACGCAGCGTCACGATGTACTCGTCGTCGAAGCGGCCGGACTTCACCGTGGCGCGATCGTCGTACATGAGATCCATGCGCTCCTTGATGTTGGCCAGCGCCAGGCGATTGCCCTCACGCATGGTCACGTTCGCGGCCGGCAGCGGGTTTCGCACGATGATGGTGATCATGCCCTTGTTGAATTCACCCACCACCGTGACCACGCCACCCTCGGGGCGCGGCTCCACGCCGTGGTAGATGGCGTTTTCCAGCAGCGGCTGCAGCGTGAGACCGGGCACCAGTGCATTGCGCGGCAACGAATCGATCTTCCACTCGACGCGCAGGCGCTCGCCGAGGCGCAGCTGTTCCATGCGCTGGTAGGTGCGGGCCACGTCGATCTCGTCGGACAGCGGGATCTCGTTGCGCTTCTCGCTGAGGTTCGCGCGAAACAGGTCGGCGAGATCCTGCACCGCTTCCTCGGCGCGCGCCGGGTTGCTGCGGGTCAGCGCCGCGATGGTGTTCATGCTGTTGAACAGGAAGTGCGGCCGGATGCGCGCCTGCAATGCGTGCACGCGCGCCTTGGCCTGCAGCTCCACGTTGTGGCGCCATTCGTGGGTCACGTAGAAGTAGCGCAGTGCGAGCGCCGTCACCACCAGCGCGATGACCACGTTGCGCACCAGGAAGGTCCAGTGATCCTGGGGCACCAGTTCGCTGCCCCCCAGCCAGGCGGCACGGTTGCCGAACCACCAGGCAATGCTGGAGATGAGCATGACCAGCGCCGCGGTGAGCGCCAGCACGATGGCCGACCCCTTGTTCAGCGACTGGCGGGTCAGGTAGCCGCGCAGCGCGCACAACATGGCGGCGCCGAACAGGCCGATCCACAGCAGGAACATCGAGGTGCGCCCGAGGTCCGGCCAGAACCCCAGCACCACCTCGTTGCGCGCCAGCGCCAGCACCAGCGCGGTGAGCTCGCAGATGATCACGATGGCGAGCACCGCGCGTGCGCGGCAGAAGTCGGGTAGATAGAGCTGGCGGGGCTGCCCGGGGTCTCGCGTCGCGGCTTCGCGCGCGCCGGAGCTCACTCGGTTGCCGCCTTTTTGAACAGCGCCTGCTTGAGGCGATGCGTGGCGGAGATGTCCTCGTCGCCATGTCCCTGGGCGATCAGCTCGGAATATTCGGCCAGCATGGAATCGACCACCGGCAGCGATACGCCGAGACGCGCCGCCATGTCGCGGCAGATGCCGAGATCCTTGGCGTGCAGCCTGACGCGGAAACCGGCCGGGTAACTCTCGCGGATCATGTTCGGCGCGCGATGCACGAAGTACCAGCTCGAGCCGGCGCCGGCGCCGAGCGTGGACACCACGCGGTCGAGCGGCAGGCCGTGCGCGCCGGCGAATGCCATGGCCTCGGCGCAGGCGCGGATGATGCCCGCGCACATGATCTGGTTGGTGGCCTTGGTGGCCTGGCCGGCGCCGCTGTCGCCGAAATGCTCGATGGTCTTGCCCATGGCCGCCAGCACCGGGCGCGCGCGTTCGAACGCGGCGCGATCGCCTCCACACATGATGGCCAGGGTGCCGTTCTTCGCGCCTTCGACGCCGCCGCTGACCGGCGCATCGAGGAACGACACGCCGCGGGGCGCGAGATGCGCAGCGGCCCAGCGCGCCGTGTCGGCGCTCACCGTCGAGCAGTCGATGACCAGCGCGCCACTCGCCAGGTCCGGGGTCAGTTGTTCAACGACCGAACGCACGTCGGCATCCGCGGAAACACACAGGACGACCACGTCGAGTCCGCGCGCGAAGTCCTCGAGTCCCGCGGGCGCCTGGACACCGAGCTCGGCGCCGAGCGCGCGCGCCTTCTCGGCGCTGCGATTCCACACCGCCGCGAGCAGCCCTGCCTTGTGGAGATTCCTCGCCATGGGAGCGCCCATGGCACCGAGACCTGCAAATCCGACGCGCAACATAGGCGCGGAATGTATCAGGCGGGACGGTCAGGGAGTAACGCCGACGACGGCTCTTGAACTTCACGGACGCCGCCCTTGGGCGGCGTTTTCCGTCGTGGCGCGTGAGCGCCTGGCAATATCAGCCGTTGGGGCCGCAGATCGCGTCGACCGTGCGCTTGGCATCCATGCGCTGCTGCGTCAGCTCGGCTTCGCTCATGTAGGTGCGCTTGCCGTCCTTGTCTTCGTTGTAGACGCGGCGCGCCGCGATGGCGAGATCGTAGTTCTTGCGCGCCTGCTTGCAGCGCTCGGCCTGCGAAGCGGCGACATCCTTGTTGACCGCGGCCGCGAGCTTCTGGTCCGCCTGCGACTGCGCGACCTTCTGATTGCTGGAGGCGAGCTGCTGGTTGGCGGCGCTCTGCTGCGCGGCGTAGTTGCGCGCGGCGACTTCCGGAGGACGCACGTTGGCGCTGCTGATGCGCACCGCGCCGGGCATCGGGCGGTCGGTGTAGAGCGTATTGCCCTTCTCGTCGACGTACTTGTAAACGTCGCCCGCCTGGGTCGCGTTCGAAAGAACGGCACAGGTGAGAACGCTCGCAATGACGGCAATGATGGTCGGTTTACGCATGATTCCTCCGGTGCCCGGATTATCGCAGGGTCCCGTATGAGAACCCTTGACCTCCATCACAGACAAGCCCGTACAGGTACGGGAATCCCCAAAAAGAGCGGGCCCCCCGGGGTTTTGCCGATGTAGGACGGCGTTCCGGGGGGCCCGATTTGAGACCTCCGGCACAGGCCCGCCGAGGCGGGCCTGCGCGGAGATGTGGCTTCAGCCGTTGTAAGCGCGCTCGCCGTGCGACACGGTGTCGAGACCCTCGCGCTCCTGTTCTTCGGTCACTCGCAACCCGATGGTCAGGTCGACCAGCTTGTAGGCGACCAGCGAGACCAGGCCTGACCAGACCAGCGTCACGCCCACGCCCCACAGCTGGGAAATCACGTGTGCGCCCATGTTGTAGGCCGCCGGATCCGGGAAGGCGTTGGCCACGTAGTCGTACACGTCGGTGCCGCCCAGCGCGGGCGAGTTGAACACGCCCGTGAGGATGGCGCCGACGATGCCGCCGACGCAGTGCACGCCGAACACGTCGAGCGAGTCGTCGTAGCCCAGCATCCGCTTGAGAGCCGACACCGCCCAGAGGCAGATCAGCGCCGCAATCGCGCCGATGGCGATCGAGCCCATCGGACCGACCCAGCCGCAGGCCGGGGTGATGGCGACGAGACCCGCGACCGCGCCGGAAGCGGCGCCGAGCATCGTGGGCGAGCCCTTGAAGATCCACTCACCGAACATCCACGCCAGCGTGGCAGCGGCGGTGGCGAGCAGCGTGTTGGTGAACACCAGCGTCGCGAAGCCGTTGGCCTCGAGGTTGGATCCGACGTTGAAGCCGAACCAGCCCACCCACAGCAGTGCCGAGCCGATCATCACGTAGGGGACGTTGTGCGGCGGCAGCGCGGTCTGGCCGTAGCCGATGCGTTTGCCGACCAGCAAGCAGCCGACGAGGCCGGCGATGCCCGCGTTGATGTGCACCACCGTGCCACCCGCGAAGTCCAGTGCACCCTTGCCCCAGAGGAAGCCGGCGTTGGCATTGGCCGCATTGCCCGCTTCGAGCGTGGTGAACGCATCCGGTCCCGACCAGAACCACACCATGTGCGCGATCGGGTAGTACGCGAAGGTCAGCCAGATGATGATGAACACCAGCAGGGCGCTGAACTTGATGCGTTCGGCGAACGCTCCGACGATCAGCGCGGGTGTGATGGCCGCGAAGGTCGCCTGGAAGCAGAAGAAGCCGAGCTCGGGGATGTTTGTCGACTTGCTGAACGTGGCCACCAGTGAATCGCCCGCGGTTCCGGTGCTCAACCCGCTCAGGAAGACGCGCGAGAAGCCGCCGAAGTATTGGGTTTCACCGCCGGTGAACGCCACGCTGTAGCCGTAGAAGGCGAACAGCAGCACGCCCAGGCAGAAGACGATCATCACCTGCATGAGCAGTGACAGCACGTTCTTGCTGCGAACCATGCCGCCGTAGAACAGCGCCAGGCCCGGAATGGTCATGAGGATGACCAGCACGGTGCTCGTCATCAGCCACGAAACGTCGCCCTTGTTGGGCGGCGTCGGGGCCGCGGCGGCCTCCTGCCCGAACACCAGCACGGGCAACATCAACAACAGCGCTGCGCCGAGACCGCGCATCACGCTGCCACCCTTCGTTCTCTTCTTATCTTGATGCATGTAACAACTCCTCAACGACATCTCAGGCTGCCGCCGCGCCGGACTCGCGCGTGCGTATGCGCACGGCTTCTCCGACAGGCGCCAGGAAAATCTTGCCGTCACCGGTTTTCCCGGTGCGGCACACATTGGTGATGGCTTCTATGACTGCTTCGGCGGAGGCGTCGTCGAGCACGATCTCGACGCGCAATTTCGGAACGAACTCCACCTGGTATTCGGAGCCGCGGTAGTGTTCCGCGTGCCCGCGTTGCCGTCCGTAACCGGTGACCTCGGTGACCGTGATCCCCTGCACGCCGAGACGCGCGACGGCCATTTGCAGGTCGTCGAGCTTCCAGGGGCGAATGATGGCGGTGATCATTTTCATCGCTTTGGCATCGTTATCCGATGGATCACGCGCTCTGGGCGCGCGTATGCTCCCTAGTCAAGGTCTGGCCAGTGCTGGGAGTGCAGATTCCATGCCAGCTTCCCAGCACGGTGATGGGGCCCGCTGCGGCGCGAAAGAACGCCGCGCGACCCCGGAAGCGCACAAAATTGGGGCGCCATGCCGGCCCACGCCACAAAAGAGGGCGGGACAAGGTCAAGTTGTTAGGAGAGCCGTCGGTGGAGATACCCAAGGTCGAGGAATTACTGCGCAGCCTGATGCAGGGGCTGCCGCCGGGGCTCGTCTCCGGTGCTTCGGGACTGCGCGAGGACCTCGAGAACAATTTCCGCGCCGTGCTGCGGGCCAACCTGGGCAAGCTCGACCTGGCCGGCCGCGAGGAATTCGACGCGCAACGTAAAGTCCTGGAGCGAACGCGTGCCCGGCTCGAGGAGCTGGAAAAACGCGTCGCCGAACTCGAGGCGAAACTGACCGGCTCCGCCGGCCGCTGAGAACGAACCCACCGGCACGGATGCCGGGCTTCGCCGGACCCAAGGAGGGGTCATGGCCGTGTGTCGCACATGTCCGTAGCGCGGGTCGCGAGCCGCGCGCAGCTCGGTCTGGCCGCGCCCCGCGTGGAGGTCGAAGTCCATCTCGGCGCCGGGCTGCCGGTGTTTTCCATCGTGGGCTTGCCCGCTACGGCCGTGAAAGAGAGCAAGGATCGCGTGCGCGCGGCGTTGCAGAACTCGGGCTTCGAATTTCCCGCCGGGCGTATCACCGTCAATCTCTCGCCAGCGGACCTGCCCAAGGAAGGTTGCCGCTACGACCTGCCGATCGCGCTCGGCATCCTGCTCGCGTCTTCGCAGGTCGAATTTCCCGAGCGGCTGCTGGGCACCTGCGAGTTCTATGGCGAGCTCGGTCTCGCGGGCGAGCTCAAGCCGATTCGCGGCGTGTTGCTCGCCGCCGCGCACGCCGTGCGCGAGGCGCGCTGCGTCATCGTGCCGTCCGCGAATCTCCGCGAGGCGAAACTCGCCGCACCCGCCTCGACGCGCGGTGCCGCCAGCCTGCTCGCGGTAAGCGAGATGTGTTGCGGGCGAAATCCCTCGGCGTACGAGGACGAACGCCTCGCCTTGCCTGCGCCGTTGGAAGACGCGCATGCCTCGTCGCGTCCAGACCTGATCGACGTACGCGGCCAGGCGGCGCCGAAGCGTGCGCTGCTCATCGCGGCGGCCGGCGCGCATAGCATTCTCTTGGTCGGCCCGCCGGGCACCGGCAAGAGCATGTTGGCGCAGCGATTGCCGGGACTGTTGCCGCCGCTCGGTTCCGACGAGGCCCTCGACGTCGCCACCATCGCCTCGGTGAGCGCCAGTGGATTCAATCCTCGGGAATATGGACGCCGGCCCTTCCGTTCCCCGCATCACAGCGCGTCGGCCAGCGCCATCATCGGTGGCGGGCCGCGCGCACGGCCCGGCGAGGTGAGCCTGGCGCATCACGGCGTGTTGTTCCTCGATGAATTGCCGGAGTTCAACCGTGCCGTGCTCGAATCATTGCGCGAACCGCTCGAGACCGGGGTGGTTTCGATCGCGCGCACGGCCTTGCAGGTTGAATATCCGGCGCGCTTTCAGCTCGCCGCGGCCATGAATCCCTGCCCCTGCGGATATCTCGGCGATCCCGCGGGCAAGTGTCGATGCGCGCCGCCGGAGATCGCGCGGTACCGCGCGCGCATTTCCGGGCCGCTGCTGGATCGCATCGACCTGCGCGTCGAGGTGGCGTCATTGGCGAGCGAGGAACTGCTCACCGAGTCGCCCGATCCGCATGCGCTGAGCAGTGCGCGCGCGGCCGGCAGCGTGCGGCGCGCGCGTGCGTTGCAACGTGAGCGCGCCGGCAAGTTGAACAGCGAGCTGAACAGCAACGAGATCCAGGAGCACTGCCGTCTCGATGCGCCGAGCCGGCGCTTGCTGGCTCAGGCGCGCGACCGGCTCAACCTTTCGGCCCGCGGAGTGCATCGTGCGCTGCGCGTGGCGCGCACGATCGCCGACCTTGGCTCACCCGACGGCGAGGACGCGACGCGAGCGGACGATCGGGCGATCACTCCAGCAGATCTCGCCGAAGCCCTGCAGCTGAGGCGTGGCATCACGTAGCCCGAAGGTTCGCCGGAATCAACGCGCCGCCTGATTCAGCCATCGCGCGAGTGCTGCCTTGTTGCGCACGCCGAGTTTCGCGTACACCGCGTGTACCTGATTGCGAATAGTCGCCGCGGCGATTCCGAGCCGCGTCGCGGCTTCCTTGTAGGAAAGACCGTCCGCGATCAATCTCGCGGCACTCAGCTCGGCAGCCGACAGTTTGCCCAGGCCGCGCTTTTCACGCGCCATCAGGAACAGCATGCCTCGCTTGAACTCCGCCGCGACGCTGATGTGCAGGCCACTGTAGTGAGAATCAGAATGAGCAGTGAGAGCGCCGAGCAGCTGCACCGGCAGGATCGGGGGACGCCATTGCGGCCATTCCGCGCGTAGCAATTCGATGAAAGAGGCGTCGTAGGTGTGCAGGACGCCGCGCAGGTTCGCCAGTGCGCGAACGCCGCGGCGTGCAATGGCTCCCGAAGTGACTTCGCTCAGCCAGAGCTGGCGATTCACCGCCGCAGCCTCGATCGCGTGCGGCAGGAAGATTTCGCCGAGCCGGCGCTCGTCTTCGGAGAACCGATCCGCATCGCGCGCGCGCCACAGGAACAGGCCACGAATGGCGCCCGTTGCGGGCTCGATTTCCATTTCCCCGAGCATGTTCTGGAGCTCGAAGCGTGCATCGAAGGCGCAGACACCGGGAAATTTGCGCGCCGGCATCAGGTCGCGAAGGTTGATGGCGCAGACCGTTCCGGCGCGCCTGGCGACTTCCGCCGCGATGATGTCTTCCGAGGCGATCTCTTCGTGCGCGGAGATGAACTCTTCCGGGATGTTTTGCAGGCTGATGCTGTGGAACGTCAGGCCGTCCACCGGATCCAGGCTCGCGGTCGCGGCCATTGCCGAGTCGGCACGGCAAAGCGACTTCAGCATTTTGAAGGAGCGCTCCTGGAATTCGGGGATCGGCGACTCGCGCGCCGCGCGATACAAGTCGATGAGGAGCCGCTGGATGGAATCCATGTCAGGTACGGGACCACGCGCCGCGGCCGGATGAACATATGTCGCGCCAGCGTCCCGAGTTTGCACTGGGCCGAGGCTCTTGCAGGCGGGCCTTCATTGTTGTTGTGGTCCGGCAGCGCTTCCCGATGGAACATTTATCCCATATCGAGCGCCACCGCTACAAGCGAATACTGCCGGGCGAGATCGGCGGCGGAGCGAGATTGCCTAACAACCATGAGCAATCCGCGCCATCGCAATAGATTGACGCGGGCGAGTGGATAGAGTTGACTGGTTCCGGCGGAAGCGCCGCCGTCCGGACATAACAAGAATAAGGACAATAAGACACGAGTGGAGCGGCGAATGCGCTTCTGAAGGCGCGGCAATCCACCTCCTGGCTCATTGTTGAATGCGTTCGCGGCCTCCTGGCCACGGACAAAGGGAGGTCATCGTGGAATTCGCGTGGGGACTGGTCGCCATCGTCGGCGCAGGCGTGCACAAGGTAGCTAGTTCATTGCGCGCGATCGCGCTCACCGGCCTGCTGATCGTCTGCGCCGTCCTCGCGGCCTGCAGTTCGGGAGGAAACGGAGCTCCCCCGGCAACTCCTCCTCCGGCCGCGGTCGCGCGCATCGAGGTCACGCCCAGCGCAATGCTGTTCACGGCTGCCTCGCAGACGCGGAAGATCACCGTGCGCGCCTTCGACGCCGACAACCGGCAGATAACCGGTGTGGCATTCACCTTCTCGAGCTCTTCTGCCGCGGCATCGGTCGCGGCCGACGGCACGGTGACATCCGCCGCAGTGCCCGGTTCGAGCAGTATTTCGGTCAGTTCCGGAAGCGTTACCGCGCCACCGGTTCTCGTGACCATCGTCCAGTTGCGCTCGCCAGATTCCTTGCTGGTGTCGGACACGCAAGTGAGGACCCCGCCGCAATTGCTGTCGGGCGCCGCCGGGGCGTTGGGCAGCCGTTATACCGTGACGCTCTCCGGCGTGACGGCGCCGGCGGCGGGTACACCCATCCTGGCTTCCGAATCGGCGGTGCTGGCCGGAAAAGTCGTCAGCAGCGCGAGCAACGCCAGTGGCGGAATCGACGTGGTGTTCGAGTACGTCCCGCTCGATGAGCTCGTCGGAGATCTGTCCATTTCCGGGTCGTTCAGTCCGGCGCAGTTGCATGCGCTGCGACGCACCGCGAACGCGGGCAGTGCGCATGCCCAGGCAATGGGGAAGACGGGCAGTGCGGTAGCCGCCAAGCCGGATTGTTCGCTGGACTTCGATCCCGCGCTGCTCGAGATCGAGTTGACAGGCACGATCACGGACTCGCTGAGCTTCGGGTTCGACGTCGAGAAATCCGGCAGCGAGGTGCAGGCGTTCCTGCTGGAACTCAAGGGAACGCTGAGCGCTGATATCACCGGATCCCTCGATGTATTCGGCGCCACCGGCACGCTGTCGTGCATCGTCAACCTGGGCGACATCCCGATTCCGATTACCGGCTGGTTCGCCTGGTTCGTCTCTCCCGTCATTCCGCTGGACGTCAAGATCGAGGGAGAGCTGGGCGCATCCAGCAATGTTTCATTCGGACTGTCCGGCGACGTGACCGCGGAATTCACCGTGGGAACGAAATATTCGAAGGCCGCGGGATGGACGAACATCTCCGAAGGCGACGTAACGCCGCCGCAGTTCGACGTTGCGCCTGCTTTCCCCAATACAGCGACACGGGTCAGCCTCGACGTGTTTGCCGGGCTGCGCGCCGGAATCACCATCGGGAACGCGCTCGGCCATCTCGACAACGCCGTCGAACTCGCTGCGGGGCCGGAGTTCGACAACACCTGGGGCAGCCCGCTCGACTCTTCCAGCGATCCGATATTCGCCTCCGGGTACGAATTGAAGGGCGTGATCTCGGCGGGCCCCGGTGATGGGCTGGAAAGCCTGATGGAGAAGTTGTTCGGCGCCGTGTTGTCGCCGGATGTCAGCCTCTCGCACGAACTCATCATCGGGCAGTCACCGACTCTCGCCTCGGCGCGCGTCAGCCGCGCGGTGTTTCGTGCGGGGGATCCGCTCACGTTCACCGTGAACCTCGATCCCACCACCACGCGATTTCCGGTGGGCGTTGGCCCGTACAACGTCACCGAGGTGCACATCTATCGCATCGACCGGACGGGGTCTTCGCCACGCGCCGAAAAGATAGCCGCGGTCGCGCCGAACGGCGAACAGATGGCCTTCAGCATCCCGTGGACGGCGAGCGCCGATGGAACTTCCGTCCAGGACGGCAAGCCGGCGTTCTTTGCGTTCCTGGTGCCGCGCATCGCGGGCACGCTGCGCTCGGAATTCCCGGTCGAGCTCGGTGAGTTGCCGGCGCCTCCGATCGATGTGTTCGCGCCGCAGACGCAATTCCTGGGTGGGCAGCAGATACGTTTCGTCGCGTACGTGAATGGAGTTCCGGCGAGCAGCGGAGTCACGTGGCACGCGACCGGCGGGAGCATCGACTCGACCGGCCTCTTTACCGCGGGTTCGCAGCCGGGCAGCTACGAGATCACGGCGACGATCGACCAGACTGGCGAGACGTGGAGCACCAGCGTCGAAGTGCGCCCGCCGCCCACGTTCGCTGTTTCCGCGGTGGTCGCCGGCCTGACTGGAGCGGGGCTCACGCTGCAGAACAACGCGGGCGATGATCTCCCGGTCGCCGCGAATGGCACCTTTGCATTTGCAACGCGCCTGGCCCCGGGCGCCGTGTATTCGGTAACCGTGAAGACCCAGCCGGCCGGGCAGTCCTGCATCGTCAGCGACGGAACGGGCGTGGTCGCCACGGCCGACATCAGTGTCGCGGTCAGCTGCACGACGCACGCCTTGTCGCTTGCAAGCTCGTCGCCCGTGAACGGGGCCAACGGTGTCGCACGGACCATCAGTCCCGAGCTCACCTTCTCGGCGCCTCTGGATGCGGCGACCGTCATACCCGCCAACATCTCGTGGCAGAGTGTGGGCGGGATCGAGCCGTTCACCGTTTCGGCGAACGGCAACCGCATCACGATCACCCCAGGCCTCAAACTCCTTCCGCTCACTAACTACACGCTGACCATCCGCAACGCCGTGCGCGGCGCCGGCGGTGAATCATTGGCCGGTGACGTCACGCTGAATTTTCGTACCGCCGACGGCCAGTGGCTGGCTTCCGAGCTGGTATACACGGACGAGCTGGCTACGCCAGGTGAGAAGCAGGTCGCCATGGACTGGAACGGCAACGCCGTGGCGGTTTGGGAGAGTTACGGCCCGGATGGCTTTCTGGTGTGGGGCAGCTACCACTCGCAAAACGGCTGGCAGCACACCGAAATCCTGTCGGTTGACGCCACGGCCGGCCAACACCCGAAGGTTGCGATGGATCGTGACGGCAACGCGCTGGTGGTCTGGTACCAGACGCACAATTCGCGAATGAGCATCGCCTCACGACGCTTCGTTCCGGCCACAGGCTGGAGCGAGGTCATGTGGCTAGAGAACGATGACGTCCACGAGGCGAGACGGCCGCAATTGGCCATGGCCGAGGACGGCGCCGCCTTCGTCGCGTGGCTGCAAAGTCCCGATGGGGTGGAGGAGCAAGTCTGGGCCAGTCGATATCAGGCAGCGACCGGATGGAGTACGCCAGTGCTGGTCTCGAACGTGGCCGGAAGCACCGCTTCGCCCCTGGTAGCCACCCGACCCGGTGGAGACGCCGTCGTCGTCTGGGAAAGGTACGAATCGTCCATCACCAGTCGCGTGTGGGCGAGGCGGTTCTCCGCTTCGACCGGATGGGGAACCGCGGAGCCCATCGAGAATCACGCGGCAACGGATGTCACGCCAACCGGCGTCTTCTACGACCGGGATGGCAACGTGCTCGTCACCTGGTTCAACAGCAGCGCGCAGTGGTCGTCGCATTTCACGCCCGCGGGTGGCTGGGAACCGTTCGTACGCGCATCCGGCGACGTCGGAGCGGTCAACGATCTCGGAGCGTCAACCTGCGCTGCGGGCGCCAATACGCGAGCCGTGATTGCCTGGCCGAGCCCGGACGCAACACAAATGTGGATGAGCTACTACGAGGAAGGTAACTGGAGCGTGCCCGAAGAGTTTCAGGGCAACGGAGATCCCCTCGGGGACAGTATTTCGTGCGCGATCGACGACAGCGGAAATGCCACTGTTGCGTGGATCGAGAGGATTGGCACGGAGTGGAATGTCTGGGTGCGACGCCGAACGCGCGAATCTGGATGGGCGCCCGCGATTCAGCTGGAAACCGTCGACGGACTTGCGAGCGAGCCGGCGTTGGCGGTTGACCTCAACGGCGACCTGCAAGCTGTCTGGACGCAGCCGTTCGCCGGAGTGGACAGCTTGTTCTCCGCGCCATTTCGATAGCCGGGATTTTCGAACGTCAGAATGAGAACGGGCCCTTGCGGGCCCGTTTCGTTACTTGTTCAGGTCAACGATGTGATCGACGGCCTGCTTGATCAGGTCATCCGGCCAGTCGGCACGGCCACCCTTGGCGGGCATCACTCCGGTCTTGCCGTTGAAGCCGTGGATGGCGTGGTTGTAGAGCGTCTCGTTGCCCTGCGCGATGCGCGGACCCCATGCGGCCTTGTCGCCAACTTTCGGCGCACCCGCGATGCCGGCGCCGTGGCAGGCCTGGCAGGCAATCTCGTAGGCGGCAGTACCATCCGCCGGGAGGGCGGCGGCCGCAGTGGCCGGGCCGGTGCTTTCGATCTTCAGCGCCGAGTTGTCCTGGCCGGCGACCGCGACGCGAGCCACGGGCTGCAGGCGCTCTTCCACACTCTGCACATAGCGGGGGTCGGTGGTGACCTGCTTGCCCTGGTGTTCGGCACCCACGTGCCGCGCAAAGGCGAACAAGCTCAGGGTGACGGCAAATAAAATGCCGAGTACGAGGCTGAAATTGTTGAAGAAATGGGAGTCCTGTTTGCTCATGGGCGCGAAGTATAGCTATGAAGAAACTGGCGCGCCCGATTGGATTCGAACCAACGACCTGCAGCTTCGGAGGCTGCCACTCTATCCAGCTGAGCTACGGGCGCGCGGGGCTGCGTAGTCTACAGCCACCCCTTCCGCTTGAAAAACAGGAAGGGCCCGATGGCAGAAGCCAGCATCAGGCCCATGGCGGCCCAGAATCCCCAGGTCTCGTGCAGCCAGGGCATTTTCGAGAAGTTCATGCCGAATACGGCGCCGATGACCGAGGGCGGCAGCAGGAACACGGTCACGACCGAGAAGATCTTGAGGATGTTGTTCTGGTCGATGTTGATGAGGCCCAGCGTGGCATCGAGGATGAACGACACCTTGGTCCCCAGGAACGAGGCGTGGTCGCTCATGGCCAGCACGTCGCGCGACAGCGTGCGGAAGCGGCCGCGGACGTCGTCGGACATGGGCACCGCGGTGCTCTGCTGCACGAAGGTCAGGAGCCGTCCCAGG
>Ga0315910_10000477_pt1 | contig 39813 bp, 29 predicted proteins | sample EdamamesoilMG_FD_204470 | JGI IMG/M metagenome (GOLD analysis project Ga0315910, IMG submission 204470) | Garden soil microbial communities collected in Santa Monica, California, United States - Edamame soil | ecosystem: Environmental > Terrestrial > Soil > Garden | place: USA: California...
GGGCTGCGCACCGCCACGCCGGCGCCGTGTTCCTCGACGTAGTCGTGCAGGGCCCATTGCGGATGGCCGACGGAAATCACCGGCCTGCCGACCGACAGGTAGTCGGACAGTTTGGTGGCAAGCGAGTGCTTGAAAAGCAGGATGCCGTGCTCGTCGAACGTCGTCGTCGCCACGAGAAAATCCGATTCGAGATAGTGCTTCACCAGTTCATCCTTCGGGCAGAACCCCCTGTACAGCACCTTGCCGGGAATCGACGCCTGGTTGGCGATCGGCGCGAAATCCTGGGGCGCGAAGATGTGGAGCTCCACGGGACGCCGCGCAGCCAGCTCGGCGACCGCGCGGGAAAATAGTACCAGTGTTTCCCCCTGCAGATGCCAGTTCAGCGCCCCGGCGAACGTGACGACGAGCGGCCCGCTGGCGCGGACGGGCGGCCGGTAGGGCGCGCCCCGCATCAGGTCGTAGCAAGCGTTGTTCATCGTCTCGTGAGGAATTCCGTAGCGCCGGCCGAGTTCGTCCGCCAGGCGCGCGCTGTTGGAGAACGCAAGCGCAGTCATGGGCGCAATCGCTCGCATCTCGCGCGCGACGGCGCGCATTAGATAACCGCCGAGCGGCCGCCACACCCAGGCCTGCTCGGATACCCAGTCGTCCATGTTTAGCATCACCACGCGCACGCCGTAGTGGGCCGCGAGCGAGCGGGCGAGCCTCAGCATGCGATACGACAGCGGCGCCGCAAAGATGACCTCGGGGAGAAAACCAGCGCCGTCGATGCGCGCGATGGCTGCGCGCGTGTCGCGCCCGAACAGGCGATCAAGCGCATGCTGCGCGAATGCGCGCGCCTGGCGCAGCTTGAGCGCCACCGCGCCCTCGGGCGCCACTCCGTGTCCGACAGTCGAGCGTGGAGCATCTTCGCCGCGCCCGTCGCGCCGCGGCAGCAAGTGCATGCATCCCGCGTATTCTTTGGCCGGCGTGATGTGCTGGTAGCTGTACAGGCCTAAAACGTTGCCCGCGGGTGCGCCGCGCAACAGGGCATAGGTCACGATGCCCCCGCCCTGGACCGGCGACAGGGCATTTTCCGCGAGATAAAGGATGTTCCTGGCCATGGGCGATAGCGGGACGAATTATCGCCTTACTCGCCGAATCGCTGCGGCAGTGTGACTTCTTTCACGAGCGCCCATGATCGCGTCTCTCATGTCGAAGGCATGACGGGGACTTGCGCAGCGATTTCTTATACAATCCCCCGTCAGGAAATCATCCTGATGCGGTAGTCAATCGCAGTCAGGTTCTCCTTGATTCAGGGCAGGCGGTTCGGAGGCTCCAATGCGCGTCTTCTTCGGCAATCCACCATGGGCACGTCCCGGTTACTACGGTGTTCGCGCCGGTTCGCGTTGGCCCCACTTCGAACGCGAGGGCACGCAATACATGCCCTTTCCGTTCCACATGGCCTATGCCTCGGCGACGCTGAAGCGGGCGGGACATGACACCACGCAGGTTGACGGTTGCGCCGAGCGGATCACCGACGAAGCGTTTTTGGCTCGCTTCACCGCCTTCAATCCCAAGGTAGTCGTCCTCGAGATCTCCACCACGTCGCTGGATGTCGATCGCGCGATGGTGCAAAGGATCAGGGCCGCCGCGGGCCGCGACGTGGTCATTGTCTGGACCGGGGCCCATTCCTGGCACGCAGGCGAACCCGATGTCCTGACGTCGGATCCGCAGGTGGATTACTTCATCCGCGGCGAATACGAATTCGCGCTGCTCGCACTCGTTGAAGCCATCCAGGACGGGAAACCGGTGACCGACATTCCGGGTCTCCTGTATCGCGACGCCTCGGGCAAGACCGTCACCAATCCCCAGGGTAAATTGCTCAAGAACATCGACGAATATCCCTGGCCCGACCGCGATCCCCTGCCGATGGACCGCTACGTCGAAGCCACGCCCTTTCTGCCTGGACCTAATCTGCAGATGTGGGCGAGCCGCGGGTGCCCGTTCAAGTGCGACTTCTGCGTCTGGCCGCAGATGATGTACGGCGGGAGGAATTACCGCGTCCGGAATGAACGCGACATCGTCGCCGAAGTGAAGCACGCGGCCGACCGCTACGGCATGAAGTCGTTCTATTTCGACGACGACACGTTCAACATCGGCAAGGATCGGATCGCCGGCTACGCGCAGGCCTTCAAGGACCACAAGCTCGACCTGCCCTGGGGCGCCATGTCGCGCGCGGACACCTTCGACCGGAAGACCCTCGAGATCATGGCTGGATCCGGACTTCGCTTCATCAAGTACGGCGTCGAGTCGGGGGATCAGGGCCTGGTCGACGCGATGGAGAAGAAACTCGACCTGAAGCGCGTGCGCGAAGCCGTGAAATGGGCGAAGGAGCTCGGCGTGGCCACGCACCTGACCTTTTCCTTCGGACACCCGGGAGAAACCTGGGAAACGGCGCGAAGGACGATGGACTTCATGATGGAGCTCTCGCCGGAGTCGCTGCAGATGTCGCTGATGCAGCCCTTCCCCGGCACCGAGCTCTACACGAAGGTGAAGGAAAAGAATCTCCTCGTCATTCACGACCTGCGCAAGTACGACGGCTACAGCACGACGCCGGTACGGACGGAAACGCTCTCGCCCGAAGACCTGGAGCAGATCCTGCGTGAGGCGAACATGCGCTGGAACCGCCACCAGTTGTGGGAAGGACTGCGCAAGGCCCCCCTGCAAAAGCTCGTCTATGGCTTCAGCAATCCCTTACAAGCGTTCACAAGAGTTCGCGACGTCATCTTCGGGTGACACCATGGGTTGGCCGAATCCGGGCGATGCGCGCAAATGAACCGGAGCGTATACACGTAGTTCGCGGTTGCCACCGGGGCGTCCGGTGGCGCTGATTTCGCAGGCTCACCGCCTTGTACTGCGCGTCGAAGCGCGGTTTCCGAGAATCAGGTTGCTCACCGATCGGCTGAGGGAGTTCGTTCATCTCACCGATACCGCGCTTGCGGCAATCCTCGTCTTGTTGTGGTTGCTCGCCTACGGCGTATTCGCGAAACTGGCCGGCAGCTTGCGCGGCAGGAGTAAGCCGGCGGCGGGGACGGTCTGTTTCCTTTCCCAGGAAGGCTTTACCGTCGCGCCGGCCCGCATTCGCACGTATTACTTCGCGGATCGGGTCGCCCGCTTGGGAATTCCGACCAAAACCCTGGCGTTCTGGGACGACATTTACCGCTTCAAGCACCTGCCCGACCGGATGATCTTCGCCGTCGAACGCGTAGTCGTGGCCCTCAGGGCGGCGCATCGGCTGCTCGCCGATCCTCCCGTTGCGATCGTGCAGCAACGGCCGAACTATGACCTGATCACGAGTTGGGCCCTGCATTGGCTGCGCGGCACGCCGGTCATTTTCGACATCGATGACTGGATCGGCGATTACATGTGGTTCTATCCGGTTCGCATGCGCAAGGTGCTGCCCTGGTGCTCCTCTTTCGCGTCCGTGTGCGTGGTTTCCTCAAAACGCCTCGAGGAGGAACTCGGCCCGCGATTTCCGCGGCTGGTGAAGATTCCGACCTTCGCCGACACCGATGGCTTTCAACCGCGAAAGTCGCCGAGATCGCCCGCGGAAATCGTTTTCGGCTGGAACGGCACCGTGTTCCAGGAATTCATGTATGAAGCGCTGCTGATGATGATGCGCGCGTTCTGCCGGGCTTGCGACCGGCTAGGGACTGCGACGCCGATCGTCTTCGAGATTGCGGGGACGGGAGCCTATCTGGCAGACGTGGAGAAGGCCCTTTCGTCGGAGTTCGCGGCTTATCCGATTCGCCTGAAGGGCTGGGTCGATCCCCGCACGATGGCGGAGTATCTGGATAGGATCGATGTAGGCTTGTACTCGTTGACGATGCCGAAGCAGGGCGCACAGTCCGAGGATGCCCTGTTCGTCCTTTCCAAGTCCCCGACGAAGGTCTTCGAGTACATGGCCAAGGGAATTCCGACGATCTCGACCCGTCTGGGAGAAGTGTCGCAATTCATCCAGCACGGCGTCACGGGATTCTGCTGCGAAGACGTCGACGAACTTGCCGAAGCGTTCGTGACGCTGGCCAGGGACCCCGGGCTTCGCGCACACATGGGCGCCGCTGCCCGGAAACTTTGCGTCGACCAGTACTCGATGGCCGTCTCGGCGGCAATGCTCGCCGATGTCATCTCGGAGGTCAGCGACGTCGTGTCCCGCAACGGCGCAAAGCCTTCGCGGGGCTGCTCGCTGAGCGCGAATTGATGTTGCGAAACGCGCTCCGGCAGGGATTGCAGTCGCTGGTAAACGCTCTCGGGCCCAGGCGCGCCGACTTGCCGATCAGCGTCCAGCGAACCCTGCTCCCGTTCGCGGTGACGCCGGAGGACGTCGGAAGCTTCAGGGACCGGATGTATGCCTATTGGGGCTCGCTCGGCCACCCGCCCGCGACCTGCGAAATGTTCCTGCGCGACGCGTTCAACACGGACGGCTACGTCGACGCCGTCATGCGCTCCCTGCGGGTCATGGGCGACCTTCACGGGAAAAAGATTCTCGACGTCGGATGCGGCTGGGGCGGTCTCTCCCGGGTCCTCACGGAATGCGGCGCTCGGGTGACGATGGTTGATCCGCATCCGCCGCACGTGGAAATCGCGGGCGCGCGCGTCCCCGGCGCAACGGCGGCCGTTGCTTCCGGCACCGACCTCTCGGCCGCCGGCCTGGCGGAGGCCCAGTTCGATCACGTCTTCGTCTACAGCGTCATCGAGCACGTCGACATGCCGCCCGACCACCGGGGCGATGCGTTTCCGGTTCTCGAGATCCAGCAGAAGGTCATCTCCGAGGCAGCGCGGGTGCTCAAGCCGGGGGGCCTTCTGATGGTCAGTACGGGCAACTACCTTTTTCCCTATGATGGCGAGGTACAGATCTGGTTCTTTCATTACTTGCCCAGGGAATTGCAGCGACAGTTGCTCGAAATGACCGGCCGTTCCGCAGATCGCTATGGCCTGCTCACCTGGGCGCAGCTGCTCGGCATGACGCAATCGGCCGGACTCGAGCTTGCGCATGTCGAGACTTGCGAAAGCGAAGGCTTTTTTAGGACCATGGAAAACTGGATCATGCCGCTGTGCCCCCCGGGGACCGATCCGGGACGTGCGCGATCGGCCATGGCACTCGTCAGGGAAAAAATCTCCAAGGACCCGCACTGGATGCACATGTGGTTCGCTTACTTTCGCAAACCCGGATAGGACATGGAAAAAATTCTCGTGACGGGAGGCGCCGGCTTCCTCGGCTCGACCCTGGCGATCGCACTCAAGGAGGCGTTTCCCCGCAGCAGGGTGCGCGCGTTGGACAACCTCCGGCGGCGCGGCAGCGAGCACACGCTGGCACGCCTCCAGGCCCATGGTGTGCACTTCGTGCACGGCGACGTGCGGGTCCCGACGGACCTGCAGGATGAGCGAGTCGACCTGATCGTCGAGTGCTCCGCGGAACCGTCCGTGATGGCGGGCCGCGAGGGCGGTGCGCGTTATCTGATCGACGCCAATCTTGGCGGCGCCATCAATTGCCTGGAGCTGGCCAGGCAGCACAAAGCGGCGCTGCTGTTCATATCGTCCTCCCGTGTCTACCCGTTCGACCGCCTGAATGCGCTTCCGCTCGCTCCCACGGGAGCTCGGATGGAATTTGTCCAGGGAAAGCCCCTGCCGCCCGGTGTATCCGCGGAAGGCCTGACCGTCGAATTCCCGCTCGAGGGAATCCGCACGATTTACGGCGCCACGAAGCTATGCGCCGAGCTCATCATCCGCGAATATTCGGACGTGTACGGCATCCCTGCCCTGGTGTTCCGGTTCGGCGTACTGGCGGGGCCGTGGCAGATGGGCAAGCTGGACCAGGGCTTCACTGCGCTTTGGATCGCCAAGCACCTGCTGGGGCGCGGCCTCGACTATGTCGGCTACGGCGGTACGGGGCACCAGGTACGCGACGTGCTGCATGTGCAGGACGCATTCGATCTGATTTACAAATCGCTCGACCGCATGGGCTCGTTCCGCGGCGAGGTCTTCAATGCGGGCGGCGGCATCGCCAACTCCGTCTCATTGCAGGAAATGACGCGCTTGTGCCGCTCGGCCGCCGGCAGGGAAGTGCCCCTCGGCCGCGTCCCCGAGACCCGGCCCGGAGACATTCCCTGGTATGTGACCGACAACCGGAAAGTGACGGAGGTCTTCGGTTGGCGGCCCCGCCATTCGGTGGATAGCACGGTCCAGGACACCGCCCAGTGGCTGAGGGACCGGCCGGAAATTCTTCAACTCGTCGGCGGGTGATGCCATGTCGGTGTGCATAGTGACCGGTTCCGCTGGCCTGATCGGCTCCGAGGCTGCGCGCTTTTTTTCCGAGCAGGGGCTCGCCGTTGTCGGAATCGACAATGACATGCGCAGCCGGTTTTTCGGCGCGTCGGCCAGCACGGCATGGAATCGCCAGCGGCTGGAGCGCGAGCTGGGCGGTTACCGGCACGAATCCGTCGACATACGCGACCGCGAAGCCTTGCAGGCGGTCTTTCAGCATCTCGGAACGTCGGTCGCCGCCGTAGTCCATTGCGCCGCCCAGCCGAGCCACGATTGGGCCGCCAAGGACGTACAGACGGACTTCTCGGTCAATGCCAACGGCACCCTGAACCTCCTGGATTGCGTCAGGCGGCACTGCCCGGAAGCCGTCTTCCTGCATATGTCCACCAACAAGGTCTATGGCGACCGCCCCAACACGCTGCCATTGGTGGAAAGCGAGACCCGCTACGAAATCGACGAGTCCCATCCGTATCACGCGCAAGGGATCGACGAGCAGATGAGCATCGACGGCTCCATGCACAGCTTGTTCGGGGTGTCCAAGGCGGCCGCAGACCTGCTCGTCCAGGAATATGGCCGGTATTTCGGCCTCAGGACGGCGTGCTTCCGCGGCGGCTGCCTGACCGGGCCGGCCCACAGCGGCACGGAATTGCATGGCTTCCTTGCCTACCTCATGGCCCGCGCACTCAGTGGAGAGCCCTACACCGTGTTCGGCTACAAAGCCAAGCAGGTCAGGGACAACATCCACAGCAAGGACGTGGTGCGGGCCCTCTGGGCTTTCTTCCAGCGGCCCCGCAGCGCGGAGGTCTACAACCTGGGCGGTGGAAGATTTGCGAACTGCTCCATGCTCGAGGCGATCCGCCTCTGCGAAGAACTGGCCGGGCGCCGTATGAACTGGCAATACTCGGAACAGAACCGCGCCGGCGATCACATCTGGTACATCAGCGATATGAGCCGCTTCAAGAGCCATTACCCGGAATGGGACTACACCGTGGACCTGCGGCAGACGCTGGCCGAGATCCGGGATGCCTTGCTCGAACGCGCTCAGGGTCGTGCCTGAAGCGAACGACAAGGACTCGCGCCCGGTTGCCAGACGCGCGCCTGCGCCGCTTCGTATTGCCTATTTCGACGCTTCGCTCCGTGACGACACCGGACATCAGGCCAATGCCTGCCGTCATATCACCCGTGAATTGGGCGCGCGCGGATGCCAGGTAGACGTCTTCGCGAGCCTCCATATTCAGAAGGATCTTGCCGGCGAGCTCGGTGCGACGCCGTGCTTCCTGCTCCGGCCCTACGAGCAATTGCGGGCGATCAGCCTGATTGATTCCTTCATCCAGCGCCTAAGCTTCAACCAGGACCTGCGCTCGGCGTGGCCCTCGGGTCGCCATCCTTTCGTGTATTTCAATTCGGTGCTTGCCCCCCAGTTCGCCGCGATCGGCAAGTGGCTCGCCGCGTTCCCCGCCGGCGAAGCACCCATCGCCGCGATCGAGTTCGGCGCACCGTCCGGCGCCGGCACGGCGGGATGGTTTGCGCAGTTCCCCGCCCAATACAGGAAAGCCAGCCGGGTTTTCCGCGCCCTGGAGCCCGGCCGTATCCTCCTATTCACCTTTGATCCTGCTGCCTCGTCGGAATACTCGCAACTGCTGGGACTCCCGGTTGCGGCGCTTCCGGCCGTGCACAAGGCGTCAGGGCCTCTTCGCATGAGGGCATGGGACGCAGACGGCCGGATCACCGTCGGATTCCTGGGACAGCAGCGCGAAGAGAAAGGCGTCAGCCTGATTCCGGGTATCGTTCGAGGTCTCAGGGCCGCGGGCTGCAACGCTCGAATTCTCGTACACGACGGAGAACCTTCCGATCGCCCCATCCTGCGGCAATTGCGGGAGATGGCAGAGAGCGATCCGCTCGTCGAATTTCTCCATCGGCCAGCGGATCCTGCGATGTGGCAGGCGTTGCTGGGTGGCACCGACCTGGTGGTACTGCCTTACGAACCCAACCGGTACAAGGCCAGCTATTCGGCGATCGCCATCGAGGCGGTCAGTGCGGGAATCCCGATGGTCGTCCCACGTGGAACGACCATGGAATCCCTGGCATCCCAGTATCAGGGCCGGGCGACTGCCTTCGAGGCGTGGGAAGCGGATGCGGTGTGCGAGGCCATATTGCGGGCGGTCGACCGGTTCGAGCACCTGTCGGCGCTGGCATTCGCGGGTGCCGCGGCCTGGGAAGAGCGGAACGGCGCGGAACGATTCGCCGACCGGTTGCTTGCGTTCGCCGCGCATTCGGCGGCGCCCCTTCCTCGTGCCGGCCATGCGGTTGCGCCGGTCTCAAGGTTTGAAAAAGGCGCCCTGCAATGTCTCCTGGTCGCGAGAGCCTGGAGCCGGCGGATCCTGCTTTTTCTGCTCCGGCCCTTCCGCCAATCTTCCTAGGCCAGATCGTGAACTCCCTCAGGATTCTGACCGGGATAGGACGGAACGGCGAGCTGTTGCTGGCGTTGTTGCGAAAGGAATTTGCGGTGCGCTACAAGCAGTCGGTCGTGGGACCTCTCTGGGCGTTCCTGCAGCCGCTAATCCTGATGTCGCTCTTTGTCATGATTCAGAGCTTCGTCCACTTCGACACCGGCAATGCCCCCTATCCGATTGTCGTCTATGCCGCGCTGCTGCCGTGGACCTTCTTTGCCAGTTCGGTGAACACCGCCACAGGAAGCATTGTCGGCAACGCCGCGATCATCAGGAAAATTCATTGCCCCCGCGCGGCCTTTCCGCTGGCGGCCATCCTGGCCTGCCTCGTCGATTTTCTGATCGCATCCGTTTTCATGGCGGCCTTGATCGCTTACTACGGAATCGGCCTTTCCTGGCGCGCGGGCCTGCTGCCGCTCCTGCTGCTGTTGCAGCTTTTCCTCGTGTTCGGGTTGACGCTGCTAACTTCGTCGATTGCCGCTTACCGGCGGGACGTGCTGATCGGCATGCCCTATCTCCTGCAGTTCTGGCTGTTCGTTTCTCCGGTCATGTACCGTATCGAAGCTGTTCCCGACCGTTGGCGTCCGCTGTACGAGCTGAACCCGATGGCAGGCATCATCGAAGGGTATCGCAGCATTCTCGTCTACGATTCCCTTCCTGCCCTGTCGTCGCTGGCGTCCGCCTTCGCGGTGGCCATGCTGCTGTTTGCCGTCGGCTTGGTCGTCTTCGCAAGGCTCGAAAAGCGCTTCGCCGATGTCGTCTGAATCGGTCATCGAATTCAGCGGGGTTGGCAAGCACTACCGGACCGGCACGTCCAATCCCTTGCGCACACTCTTTTCCCGGAGCCGCCCGCCCGGGCAGACGCAGGACCTTTGGGCCCTCAGGAACGTCTCCTTTTCCGTCCGGAAGGGCGAGGTGTATGGAATCATCGGGCCCAATGGCGCCGGCAAAAGCACCATCCTCAAGCTGCTCGCCGGAGTTACGACGCCCGATGGCGGGGAAATCAGGATTGCCGGCCGCATCGCCCCTCTGATCGAACTGGGCGCAGGGTTTCATCCCGACCTGAGCGGCAGGGAGAATGTCTATCTCAATGGAGCCCTGATGGGCCTGTCGCGCAGGGAGATCGATCTGCGCTACGACGAGATCGTCGCCTTTGCCGAGCTGGCCGGATTCATGGAAACGCCGGTCAAGCATTACTCGTCAGGGATGTTCGTCCGGCTCGGGTTCTCCCTGGCGGTGCATACGGACCCGGAGATACTCCTCGTCGACGAAGTCCTGTCGGTCGGCGACGAGCGGTTCCAGCGCAAATGCCTCAGGAAATTCCTGCAGTTTCGCGAGGAAGGGAAAACCATCGTTGTGGTCTCCCACGATCTCGGCATGGTGAGCAGCATCTGCACCCGCATGCTTTTCCTTGCCCAGGGGAAAGTCGTGGCCGACGGCTCCGTGGAGGGCGCCATCGGCCGCTACCTGCAAACGATGGGAGAGGGAGAGGGCGTCGGCGTGCTGCAACAGGGCGATACCACGGTCCTCTTCAACAGCGGACGAGCCTCGATTTTCGATCGCGGCCGCGAAATCACCAAAAAACTCGGCCTCTATACCTCGATTCTGGTGAACGGCCGTGACCTGCCAGGCAGTGGCATCTGGCATGAATCGACGCGCGCCGTGTGGCGCTGCACAAGCATCGACAGCCGGACGATCCGTTGTCGCGGAGACTACATTTCGGCGCCACTTGCCCAGGAGTGGGAGTTGGCGCTGGATGAACATGGAGCGCTCAAATGGAGCGTCTGGCTCGAGGTCCTTCGGCGAGTCAGCATTGAACGCCGCCAGGCCAACGTTATGCTGTCCGAGGACTATCGAACATGGGCGGGGGGCAGCGCGAGCGGCGCGTTCCCGCCGGAGTTCACCTCCCGCGACTACCACAATTGGGAAATACTGGCGAGCCCCGAAGGCTCCACCATGACGGCCTCTGGCCGAGCCTCGGCGCCGGAGGTGCAGTTCCGGACCTCCTCGTCCGGATTCGCTGCGACGATCGTCAACTCCAATTTCTTCTTCAGCGGCAGGGTGCTGATGTTCCTCGATCCGGAGGCGGTAAACCTCCAGCCTGGGCGTTATCCGTACTTCAGCGGGGATTTGCGGCTCAATGAACCGTGACGTTGTCGAAAGCGTAGCCACCTTCCTTGGCATATCGGTCGAGGAACTCCTCGAGCGACATGACAGCTACCTGCAGCACCAGCTGGAGCGATGGCACCGTCTTTCACCGGACAGCGCGGCAAAGCTTGCCGATTACTACAACGACAACCTCTACATCTATGAACTGATCAGCGCGCCGAGATTCGGCCTGGTCAGGCTTGTGGAGCCGTTTCTCCAACCGGAATCCGCGATTCTCGATTACGGCAGCGGCATCGGCACCCACGGCCTGCATTTCCTGCGCGGCGGCCATCGAGTCACCTTCGTCGACCTCCCGTCGCCGCATTTCAACTATGTCCGATGGCAATGCGCGCGGTCGAATCTGGCCGCGACGTTCGTAGAAACGGCAGCCGCAGGATCGCTTCCCGCGGATTCCCTCGATGCCATCCTTTGCTTCGACGTGCTGGAGCATGTCCTCGATTGGCGCGAAACGATTGAACGCTTTGCCCGGCTGCTGAAAGCGGACGGAAAGCTGTTTCTCATCGTCTCGTTCCTGAAATTCGAAGAGGAAGCCATCCATATCTCATCGCGCACGGGCCTGACAGAGGAAGCATTCCGTGAATGCATGAAGCGCAACGGCCTGGTCGAGATCTTCCATCGTGACCGTCCCGTGCCTCTGAGCCATCCTTTGGAGCCTTTGCGGGTGTTTGCCCGCACTGCGTCCGAAAACGCCGCGCGCGCCTCGAAGTCGTTCAAGGATGGCGAAACACACTTGCGTGCCGGCGAGATGGCGGAGGCTGAACGCTGTTTCACTGAAGCCATTGCCTGGAACCCGCAGGATTTTTCCGCTCACCGTGCACTCGCGGAGATATCGCTGAGGCAGGGAAAACTGGTCCAAGCCGCGGCGGAAACCAGCAAGGTTCTGGAACTACTGCCCGAGGATATCGGCGCCCTTGAGTTGAGCGCGGACCTCTGCATGGCAACGGGCGACCGGCCAGGCGCCGCGCGGCACTATGCCGATGCAATCGCTTCCTGGCGCGAGCATGCAGCCCATTCCAAGCAGAAGCTCGACTCGCTGCTCAAGGAGGGATTTCCCTTCGAGCTCGCTTGCGACCACTTCGATGACTGGCGAAAACTGCAGTCGCTGCTGAGCTACTTGATTGAAACCGAGAACTTCACCCAGGCGGAGGGATTGGCCCGCCGCCTCACGGCGACTCATCGGCAGGAATCCTACGCCGGTTACCTGATATGGAAAGAATATGCCCGATTGTTGAGGCAAACCGACCGTAGCGCCGACGCGATCGGCGTTCTGGAACAGCTGATCTCGCACCACCCGGATCGGCTGTGGCTCCATTTCGACATCGCCCTGTGCCACGCGTCGCAAAGGAGATTCGCTGATGCATTGAGCGAACTCGGCAAGGAAGAATGCCTCTCCCCCTTTCGCGCCACCATCCTTTTCGAGAAAGGACTGGTCTACCGCAGGCAAGGGGACCTTTCGAAGGCCAGGGACCTGTTCGGGGAGGTCGCGGAACTTGCGCCGGAGAATGGTTCAGCATTCTTGGAGCGTGCCCGGATCGCGCTTCAGCTTGGCGATCCCGCGGCCGCCCTGCCGGATCTGACCGAGGCGGCGAGATTGATGCCGGAAAATGGCCAGGTGCTTCTCGAAAGGGGCCGCACCGCGCTACGCCTCGGCGATCACGCATCAGCCCTGTCTGACCTGAGACTGGCTACCGCCCTTCTGCCGGACAACGCCCAGGCGCATTTTGAACTGGGCCAGCTGGAACTGTGGTCAAAAAGTTACTGGAAAGCGATCGAAAGCTTCGACGCCGCCTACCGGCTGGATCCCGAGCGGATGTGGCCCAATTTCTCGCGCAATATGAAGATGATCCTCACCGCCAGGGGCTGGATATCGCGCCTCCGGGAATATCGTCCCTCGGCCCCTCCGGAACGCGGCAAGCGCTAGCGGACGGAAATCGCCGGGCCGCTTTTCCCCGAAAGGCCGCTGCGCATCGCAAGGAACACGAGCGCCGTTCCGAACGCATAGGTCGACGCGGCAAAAACCAGCGTCCACGTGAACCCGATGAACCAGCACGCGATGCTGGTCGCGACCATGGACAAAACGTTGGCGGCAGCATTGGCCGCGAGTGCCCAAGGCAACGTGGCCGGACGTGAGGCCGCCAGCATTTGCAGGGACAGGGGAAATGGCACGCCCATGAACAGCCCGGGGACGGCGACCAAAAGCGCCGCCGCTCCGACCCTTATGGCGAGGGGCGCCGGATCGACAAGCTCAGCCACCACCGCATGCAGCGTGCCGAACGCGGCCAGTAGCCCGCAGAGTCCCAGGCAAGCGATCCACAGGATCCACCCGGGCGCGACCGTCAGGCGCGCTGAGAGAAGATTGCCTGCCGTCATGCTGCCCAGCAGTGCGGCAATCACCACGGCAACGGCAAGCGCCGGATGCCCGATAATGTAGACCGACATCTGCAGAAACACGACCTGCGCGGCGGCGAAACCCCAACCGAGAGCGCCAAGTCCCGCCAGCGGAAGAATTTCGGCGCGCAGGTTCGTGCCTCGCCATCGGCCGATGACCGGCAGCAGCAGCAGAACCGCCGCCACAAGCCCGGCGACCAGCAGCACATCGAGGTGGCGCTTGACCGTGACCATCGAGCCGTCCGGGCGGTCGACAATGAAGAAGAACGGCCGATCGTCCGTGGTCGGATTGAGATTGAACGTCGCCGAGAGTGCGTTCCACCGGCGGCCGGCAGTCAGCTGTGCCAGCGCATCGGTGAAGAAGCCCGCCGCGGTCGAACCCGGTGCGTAATGGACCTGCGCGCGTGTCGGGGTAATCTGGGGGTGGTGCGGCAGCAGGCGGTACAACATTTCGAAGCTTTCTGGAAACGGCAAGCGCATCTGGGTCTCGAGACGGGCGATTTCTGCCGGCTCGAAAGGCGAGCGCTTCATCAGGATTGAAAACGTGCCCCCGGCGCCGACGACGGCAAGGTGACGACCCGGATTGGACAACTGTCGATCCGCGAGGACCTCGAGCATCGTGACAAACATCCTCTCCTTGACCGGCAGGAACTGGCTGTAGTCGGCCCAGGCGAATACGAGGAGCCCATCTGCCGTCAAGCGGCCGAACGCCGTGTTGATGAGCTCCTTGGTGTAGAGGTAGTTTTCGGCGATACGCGAGGTGCCGGAAACCGAAGCGACGTCCGTATCGACGCCCGACATCTGGATATGGTCGTATTGGAGCCGCGTCGATCGCAGGTAGTGCCCGCCGTCGTCGTGGATGAGGCGGACGCGGGGGTCATTGCCGATGCCACCGACCCAGGCGTCGTAGCGGCCGCGCAGGAGATCGATTGTCGTTGCATTGATTTCAACGGCCTCAATCTCCTGGGCCCCGAAGACCAGCGCCGCCTGGACATCGGGCCCGCCTCCAATCCCGATGATCAGCGCTTTCCGGGGATTCGGCCGCGCCCAGTAGCCAGCGCTCTCGATGCGGCGTTGCAGATACCCGCGGGTCGCCGGCGCGCCGAATTTCATGAAAAACGAGGGAGCCGTGTAGTCCTGGGTCAGCAGCTTGAACGGTACCGGTCCTTCCGGGGTTCGGAATTCCCCCCGGAAGTCGGCAATGTCGATGCGGGCCACGGGATCCCAGCGCGTGAACTCGCGTTCGAAATGCGGCAACTGGCTGAAAAGCGGGTACCACTTGAGCGCCTGTCCGGGCAGCACGACGTCGCGCAGCCCGAGACCCAGCGCCGCGACCAGGGCTAGCGAGAGCAGCGCGGCCGCGCGAACGCCGCGGCCGTGCGAGACCAAAGCGAATGCGGTGAGACTGACGGCGGAGGAAAGTATCAATAGCAATGGCACGCCAAGAAACGGCGCCAAGCTCGCGGCGAGCACAGCGCCGCACATGCCGCCCAGCGTTGAGCCGGCCGCAACGCGCCGCACATCCGCGCCGCTCGTGAACGCCAGCACGCAGACCAGGCCGGAAACTGCAAACGGCAGCGCGAGCGCCGCGGCGAACGCCGCGTAGAAGACGAGCGACTCTGTGAACCACGGGAGCAGCGCGAGCGGCAGCAGCGAACTCGCAGCCAGCGCAACCCAGAGCCAGTGAAGCCTGGGCCTGACCAGCACCTCGATCTTATTCCTCCAGAGCGCGACCAGGATTCCGGGAAGCCCGAAGCCCATCAGCGCGATCCCGATGACCATGTAGACAAAGGCCGACCACAACATCACCGAGGCGATGCGTGTGTAGGTCACTTCGACGACCAGCCCCAGGGCGGACGCCAAGGCCGCGCTCGCCACGGACGCCGATCGCAGATGCCGAAGGGTCGTCCAGACTCGAGCGAAGCCCATCGGCACGCAGTCTACTTGAGGCGCGCTCGCCTACTTCTCCAGGACGTGCTTGTCCGAAGCCACGCTCGGGCTCTTCACCACCACCGTGACCGCATCCTCGAGCACGCGGAACTCCCCCGGCTCGCCCGGCGCAAGTTCGATGATGTCGCCCTCGCCGAACGCCTGGCCGTTCATGGTCACCCGCCCGAAGACGATGACGGTCAGTTCGGTGGCAAGCCGGTGGACGTGCGCGGCCTCGCGGTCGCCCGCCCGATAGTGTTTCACCGCGACCTCGCACTGCGTTAGCTTGAGGACACTGGGCTCAAACTGGCCAACGAACCAGCCGCCGCGCATGTCGCCCAACTCGTGCTTTTTCATGGAAGGCCATTATCCACGACCCGCCTCCGCAATCTGGGCAGCGAGCCGCGCTGGCCAGTCGGTGCAGATTCCGTCAACGCCCCAAGCGGTGAAATCGCACCACCGTGCCTCGGCCGCCTCGATCGGCCGCCCGTGCAACTCCGGGGATACCGCATAGACCGCCTTGCCGGCAGATTTCAAGCGACCGATTGTGTCCGCCGTCGCCCAAGGACCGTCGAATTCGTCCAGCCAGACCACGCTCGCGACCTTGATCGCCAGCGCGCGCTCGATCGACTCTCCGCGATCGCTCACACGCGCGGCGAGCGTCACCGCGGCGTCGAAACGGCGGTACAGGCGCGCGGTTTCGCCGGCCTGCGCCTCGACCAGTTCCATGTCGAACAGAAACAGTTGCGGGATGACACGCAGCGAATTGAGCGCCTCGAGCAGCGCGCGTTCCTGCCCGAGTTCCTTGATATTCAGGGCGATGGTCGCGTCCGGATGGCGGCGCCAGAGTGCGCAGTGGGCCGCGAGAAGCGATTCCGCGGAGGACGCCGCCCGATCGTGCGAGACATAGAAACCCTTTCCCGCCTCGTAGCGCACATCGGTCTCGAGGCCGTAGCCGGCAGCGAGCGCCTCGCCGACCAGCGCCAGTCCGTTTTCGCGCGACGGATCGGGCCCTGCCATGTTGCCGCGATGCGCAAGAATTTTCACCAGTCGGCGCGGACTTCCACGCGGCTTTGCATAAGGTTCATGCGTACATGAAGGTATCATCAGCCGCCCATGACGCGAAATCCTGCATCCGCGAGCCGACCGTTGCGAATCGCCGCGGTCGGTCTCGGATGGGTGACGCTGCACCGCCACCTGCCCGCGATGCGCGGCATTGCGGACATTGAAGTGGTCGGTCTGGTCGACCGTCGCCCCGGGCACGCGAGCGCCGTCGCGCAGGCGGCGGGAATCGCGCATTCGCACCAAGGCGACACGCTTGCCGCGATTCCCTGGCTGGAGAAGGTCGACGCGTTCAGCATCGGCACCTCTCCGACTTCCCACGCCGGGCTGATCCAGCAGGCGCTGGAACTGGATCGCCACGTCATCACCGAAAAACCCTTCGCGATGCTTCCGACGGAAGGCGAGAGCCTGGTCGCGCTCGCGCGTACGCGCCGCAGGACGCTTGCGATCGTCCACAACTTCCAGTTTGCGCGCTCCACACAGCGCCTGCTCGAGGACCTGCGCGCGCAACGGCTCGGACGGATCGCCTACCTGCACGCGCGGCAGCTCGGCAATCCCGCGCGCCGCCTTCCGGTCTGGCACGAGGAGCTGCCGCTCGGGCTGTTCTACGACGAAAGTCCGCACCTGCTCTATCTGCTGCGGGCGCTGGCGCCCGCGCCGCTGCGCTTCCTGCGGGCGGAAATCCACTCGAGCCACCGGCAGAAGAACACGCCGGCCTGGATCTCGGCGCACTATGCGGCCGGCGCCGAAGAGATACCGGTGAAGCTCGACATGGGATTCGAATCACCGCTGAGCGAATGGCACGTTTCGGTCGCGGGCGAGCGCGGCCTCGGCGACATCGACGTGTTCCGCGACATCTACGTCAAGCTGCCGAATGACGGCGCGCACACGGCGTGGCCCGTCCTGCGAACATCGCTTGCGGCCACCTGGTCACACTGGTCACAGCACCTGCTGAGCGGCCCGCGCCACCTCGCCGGCACGCTGCTCTACGGCAACGACGAAGTGTTCCGGCGCTTCGCCGTAGCCGCGCGTGAATCCGCCGAACCCGCGCAGATCGGCCCGGACGACGCGCTCGCGGTGCTGCGCATGCAGCACGAGATCATCGAACATGCCGAGCGCTTGAAATGAGCGGCTCGGGCACGTGGCCGCAATGCGCGTCGTCCTCGTGACGCACTACTATCCCGCGCACCGCAGCGGGGTCGAGATCGTTGCCGGAGAAATTGCCTGCCGTCTTGCCGCGGAGCCCGGTTTCGAGATCGTCTGGCACGCGAGCGACTGCGGGCCGGCGCCCGCGCAGGACAACCCGCGCCTGCGCTGCCAGCCCGCAGCAGCCTTCAACGGCCTCGAACGCTGGCTCGGCGTGCCCTATCCGCTGTGGTCGTGGCGCTCGCTCGTCCGGCTGGTACGCGAGGTGCGCGGGGCGGACTTGTTGCACCTGCATGACTGCCTGTACTTCGGCAACGTCGTGGCTTGCGTCGCCGCGAAACTTGCCGGGCGTCCAGTGGTCGTCACGCAGCACATCGGCCCGGTCCCGTATCGCAACCCGGTGCTGCGGCTGATGCTTGCGATCGCGAACAGGTCGGTCGGCAGGTTCGTCCTCGGCAGCGCCTGCCGCGTCCTTTTCATCGCGGAAACCACGCGCGCGTATTTCGCGCCTCTGATCCGGTTCCGCAGCGCGCCGCTGGTCGTCGCCAATGGCGTGGACTGCGCGCTGTTCAAGCCGGCGCGGGACGCCGACCGGCAGGTGCTGCGCGCGGGCTTCGGGGCGCGCGAAGGGCAGCCCCTGCTCCTTTTCGCCGGCCGTTTCGTGGAAAAGAAGGGCATGCCGCTGCTCGAACAGCTGGTCAGGAGGACGCCCGAGGCGCTCTGGTTGTTTGCCGGCGCGGGCCCGCTCGACCCGGAGCGCTGGGACGCGCCGAACGTCCGCATCCTGCGCGGGCTCGGCCAGGCCGAACTCGTGCCGCTGTATCAGGCAGCGGACCTGCTGGTGCTGCCGAGCGTCGGCGAGGGATTCCCGCTGGTCGTGCAGGAGGCGATGGCCTGCGGCACGCCGGCGCTCGTGGACGTGTCGACCGCGCGGGCCAGTCCGCAGGCAAGCGGACTGCTGCACGCGGAACCGGTCGAGGGTACGGACGCCGCAGAACGCTGGACGCGCCGCATCCTCGCCCTCGCCCACGAAGACTCCCACGCCGAACTGCGCGCGCGCCTTGCCGGTTTCGCTCGCGAAAACTGGTCGTGGGACGAATCAGCAAGGCGCCACGCACAAGCCATGCGGGAGTGCGCGCCCCAGTGACGGACGTTTCGCTTTCGAAGGAAGCGCGCCGGCTGGCCGAGGTCAGCGTCGCCATCACGGTTGCCATCGGCGTCGCGCTCGCCTATCGCAGGGAGGGACTGCAAAACCCGTTCTCAGGCGTCTCGATCTACAGCCACCTGCTGCTGTTCCAGGACTACTACGCGGTCGCGCCCTATGCCATCGTCGCCGCGCTCGCGCTGCTGGCGCCGGTGCGCGAATTGGGGCTGCGGTTCGCGGCCTGGATAGGCGGGCATCCCGGCCTCGTGGCGGTCGCGACCACGTTCGCGTTGGCCGCCGGCAGTCGCTTCGTCTATCACGCATACCCGCTGTCGATGGACGAATACGCGCTCGTCTTCCAGAGCCAGATTTTCGCCGAAGGCCGGCTCACCGGGAAATACCCCGCGGAGCTGATGGACTGGATCGTCCCGAGCTTCTTCCAGGGCCGGTTCATCTCGATTCTGAGCGGCGCAGGCGACGTGGTTTCCGTCTACTGGCCCGGCTATTCGCTGCTGCTCACGCCGTTCACTCTGCTTGGTATTCCCTGGCTGCTCAACCCGATCCTCTGCGGCGGCACGGTTTTCGTGATGCATGGCCTGGGCCTGCGGCTGCTCGGCAGCCGGGAGGCGGCCGGACTGGTCGTGCTGCTGACGATCGCGTCTCCCGCGGTGACGGTCAACGGCATCTCGTTCTACAGCATGACCGGGCATCTGCTCGCCAACGCCCTGTATCTGCTTCTGCTGCTTGAACCGACGCCGCGGCGCGCGTTCGCTGCCGGCGCCGTCGGCTCGCTCGCGCTGGTGCTGCACAACCCGGTCCCGCATATCCTGTTCGCCCTGCCCTGGCTGGTCTGGCTCGCATCGCGTCCGGAGCGCTTGCGGCTGCTGGGCGCCCTGGTCGCAGGCTATCTGCCGGGCTGCCTGCTGCTCGGATTCGGCTGGTCGCTCTTTCTCGGCCGGCATACCGAAACCGCGGCCGCCGGCGCCATCGCCGCAGCGGGCGCGAACCTCCTCTACGATCGCGTGGCTTCGATCGGCACCACGGTGTCAAGTCTGGGGCTCGCCTCCCGGCCGCTGGACCTTGCCAAGCTCTGGCTGTGGTCGGTGCCGGGGATGATGGCGCTCGCGCTTGCGGGCGGATGGCAGTTGAGGCGCGAACGGGGCATCTGGTGGGCCATCGCGGCCTCGGGACTGCTCACCTTCTTCGGGTATTTCTTCGTGCCTTTCGACCAGGGACACGGCTGGGGAGCGCGCTACTTCCACTCGGCCTGGCTGGTACTGCCGCTGCTCGCGGTCCGCGTCCTGCGCGCACCGAACGCCGCGCTGTCGGGCTACGTCGCGGGCTGCGCCATCCTCAGCCTGGCGCTCCTCACCAGCCTGCGCGCCCTGCAGGTGGAGCAGTTCATCGCCCGGCACCTCGCGCAACTGCCGGCCGTGGCCGGCGGCGAAGCGAAAGTGCTGATCATCGACGGCCGCAACAGCTATTACGGCTGGGATCTGGTGCGCAGCGACCCGTTTTTCCGCGACCCGGTGAAGGTGCTGTTTTCGCGCGGCGCGCAGCGTGACGCCGCGATGATGGCTGCGCACTTCCCGGAGTATCGCCTGCTTGCGTCCGACCGTCACGGCTGGACCTGGGGCGTCCCGGCCCGCTAGCGCTCAGCTCCGGCCGCGCCCGCGCACGAGCATCATCGCGAGCAGGAATGCGCTGAACGCGAGGTTGAGTCCCAGCACCACCATGGTGGTGGCGACAAACGCAAGGTGAACCGTGTTCTCCATCGCCTGCCCAGGGCTGGCGATGCGCTCGGCGAGGATCGCCGCGTCCACTGCTAGGCCGAGGAGCATCAGCACGACGCCGCCGATGAGTCCCCATTCGAGCGTGTAGCGGCCCGTCAGCATCTCCAGCACGCGGCTCTTGAGCGCCGGGAAGCGCTGCGCCATGACCGCCTTGGCCAGCACGCCGAGATTGAGAATGTTGAATCCGGCCAGCGAGAGCATGGCGCCGAGCGCAAGGTAGTGGATGCCGAAGTAAATGCCGCCAATCTTCACCGGACCCATCGCGAGAAGCAGCTGCAACGACAGCCCCGCGCCAAGCAGCAAGGCGCCGGGGACCAGGTAAAGATAGTCGGGCGAGTGGGTAAGGATCAGCCGCAGATTGCGCCAGCCATCGCGAAAGGTCCTGAGGTGGGGCGGGCGGCCGCGCTTGTCGCGGTACAGCCGCGTCGGCACTTCCGCGATGCGCAGTCCCTGATGCGCCGCCGTGATCACCATCTCCGCGACGAATTCCATCCCCGGGGCGGCCGTGCGCATGCGTGCGTAGGCTTCCCGGGTGAAGGCGCGCATGCCGCACTGGACGTCGCCCAGCTTGACGCCGAACGCGAGGCGAATGAGCGCAGATAGCAGCGGGGTACCCACATAGCGGTGCAGGAACGGCATGGCGCCCGGCTCGATGCCGCCGCTGAAGCGATTGCCGCCCACCAGGTCGTAGCCTTCGCGGACTTTGTCGATGAACGGGGCAATCGCTCCCCAGTCGTAGGAATCATCGCCGTCGCCCATGACGATGATGCGGCCACGCGCGGCTTCAATCCCGGCGTGCAGCGCCACGCCATAGCCCTTGACGGACTCGTGGATCACGCGCGCGCCGAACTCCCGCGCAAGCTGCGCCGAATCGTCGGTCGAGCCGTTGTCGACGACGATGACCTCCCCGGCGACGCCCATGGCGGCAAAACTGCGCTGGGCCTTCTGCACGCAGACGCCGATGCTGCGCGCCTCATTGAGGCACGGGATGACCGCCGATACCTCGACGGCGCCGTCAGCGGGACTCTTCGTGGTACTCATCGTCGATGTTGACGCCCCAGATTTCCGCCTTGTCGGCACTTCCCGCGACAATCGCCTCGACCGCCTTCTTCGCCGACAGCATCGAATGGTCCTGGTTGTTGTAGCGGTGCATGCCGTTGCGCCCGACCAGGAACAGGTTCGGAATGCCGTCGAGATAGCCGCGCAATTCATCGAAGCGCGCGTAGCTGCCATAGTAGCCGGGATAGGCCTTCGGCATTCTGATGACGATGCCGTCCAGGCAATCGGCACGGTCGGCGAGATTCATTCGCCCCATTTCGTCCATGCCGAGCTGCCGCAGCGCCGCGTCAGGCAGATTCCAGAGTGCGTCGCCCTCGCGGCAGAAATATTCCATGCCGATCCAGACGGTCTCCGGATCCTTCACCATGTAGGGGCTCCAATTGTTGAAGATCTGCAGCCGCCCTACCTTGACGCCGGATTCCTGCACGTAGATCCAGTTGTCGGGGACGAGGTTCATCGGGCCGCTGCCCCCAGGGTTGCGCATCAGGCGCCGGTACAACAGTCCGACGGTAATGAAATCGCGGTACTCCAGACCGGCCGCGATGTCGCGCGGGGCTGGCGGCGCTCCCGGCACAAGGCCAAGCACCAGGTCGCGCACCGGCATCGTCGAAATGAAAGTCTCCGCCTCATAGCGCCGCGCGCCGTTGGCCCCGCACACCTGCACCGCGCGTATCCGCCCTTCCGCTTGCTCGATCTGCGTGACCGCGGCATCGAACTCCAGGCGCACGCCGCGCACGCGCAACCGTTCCGCCGTGGTCTCCCACATCAGCCCCGGGCCGTACTTCGGATAGAGGAAGCGCTCGATCAACGAAGTCTGCTGCGCGGCGGCAAGCCCGCGGCTGCCGCGAAACGGCTTGAGCAGCGCATGCAGCAGGGCGCTCCCAATGGACAGGCTCTTGATGCGTTGCGCGCCCCACTCGGCGCTGATCTGGTCGCAGGGCGTGCCCCAGACCTTCTCCGTGTATTCCTTGAAGAACTGGAGGTACAGAAGCCGGCCGAACCGGTTGATGAAAAAATCCTCGAGGCTGCGCTCTGGCCTGCGCGGGAACAGCATCGAGCGCGCGTAGCTCGCGCCGAACTGCGCGCAACGCCACAAGCCGAGCTTGAGCGCGGTCTCCAGATTCGCCTTCAGGGGGTAATCGAAAAATTTTCCGTCAAAATATATGCGCGAGAGGCGCCTGCGCACCAGCATCACCTGGGCATCGGTCTCCTTTGCCAAGGAAGCGGCGCCCAGCGTTCTCTGCTTGCCCTGGTAGGCGAGCAGGAAGTCCTTGTCCGCGGGGTCCTGAGAAGCCGCCGCCGCCAACGGCAGCATGCGCGTCCACCAATCCATCACCCAGTCCGATTTGGAGAAGAAGCGGTGGCCGCCGATGTCGATGCGGTTGCCCTTGTACTCGACTGACTGCGACAAGCCGCCGACATTGCGCGTGGCTTCCAGCACGACGATATCGCTGACGCCCGCCTCGGCGAGTTCCCAGGCCGCGGTCAGGCCCGCCGGGCCGGCGCCGATGATGACCACACGAGAGCGGAGCGTTTCGATCGACTATTTCCTTGTGAACAACAGCAGCTTGCGGGAAGCGAAATTGAAGCAGAAAACGATGCCCGCCGACATCAACTTGGCGATTTCGTAGGATCCGGGCATCCACTGCACGCCCGCGTAGATGATGGCCTGGTTGAGCGCCATGCCCGCCAGGCCGATCGCGGCAAAGAGCGCGAATTCGGCGCGCCGGTCTGCCACTCTTCGATAGCTGAACACCCAGCGGACACTGAACAGGTAGATGGTCGCGAGCCCGCATCCAAACCCGAGCGGCGCCGCGATCAGGTAGTTGACGTCCGCAAGGCGGATCAGTCCGACATAAAGGCCGAAATCGATTGCCAGCGCGACTGCGGACGCGACCAGGTAGCGGAATCCCTCGTCCGCGATCCGTCCGTAGCCCTTCACTTGCCGGTCTTCAACAGGATGGAGGTCGCCTCGCCGCTACCTTCCTTCGCATGCGCACGCACAATCGTCGAATGCGCAAGCAAGGCAGCGGTCCCGGCCTGCCACGCGTGCGTGCGGATCGTGTCGCGCGGGTGGTACAGGCTCAGGAAAACGTAATCGGCCCCGGACGCGCGCACCGCTTCGCGGTAGGCGGCGGGCGCGAGCGCAGAGTCCGGTGCCGGAACGCCGCGGCGCCCGGCAAGCAGCGCGACGTACGAGGGCGCGACCCACATGACACGGTCCTCGGGCCGGGTGAGTTTGCCGATCTCTTCCATGTCCGCGAACAGATCGAGATGCCGCTGGGCACGGGCGCGCGCTACCAGGAGGTCCGGCGTGCTGTACCAGTCGATGATTTCGGCGTAGCGGCCTGGCGCCTGGGCCCGCTGGGCCATGAACGCCAGCGCGGGCACAGTCAGGCTGAGCGACAGGACCGCGATCAGCGCCGTCCCCAGGACTGCCGGCCGGCCGACCAATCGCAGTGCCCCGCCGGCCGCCTGGAACGCATAGAGCATCAGTACCGGCAGTATCGGAAACAGGAACCGTCCCATCTGGTCGTAAAACGGCCATATCAGCAAGGTCGCGAGGTACGCGGCCGTCATCCAGGCATCGGGTTTGCCCGCAAAAAAGCGCATCGCCATGCCGCATAGCGCGAGTCCGCCGATCGCGCAGGCAAGCAGCGGGCGCGCATGCCGGCCCTCCACCCAGAACAGCAGCACCGACATCACCCAGCCTTCGCCTACCGCGTTCGCCTGCCGCCAGAGGCTCGCGCCGATCGCGCCCAAGGGGCTTTCCGCCCCGAGGAACGCGCCGCCATGGTCGAGGACGATGCGCGCGTAACTGTCGGCGGTCTCCGCTGGGCGCAGCAGCACCCAGGCGCCATAGGCGGCAATCGCGACCGCGGCCGGCAGGGCGGTGCGCGCCCTCGAGAAAATGGGCTCGCCTCGCCGCGTCAGCGCCCACAGCGCGTAGGCGGCGATCATCGCCAATGCCGCAGTGCGCGTCAGCATCATCGCCGTCATCAGCAGCGTGGGCAGCCAGATCCGCGTTTTTTCCTTACCCGTGGTGTCAAGCGCCCCATAGGTCGCCAGCAGCAATAATCCGAACAGGGGTTCGCTGAGAATCCCCTTGGCATTGACCCAGAGCGCGGGCAGCAGCGCCACGCAGAAAGCGACGGCAGCGGCCGCGCGCCGGTCTTCGAGCCAGCGCGCGCCAAGAACATAGGCCAGCGGAATCCAGCCCGCGACCAGCAGCGCGGTGAAGGCATGCGCCCATGCCACATGGTGCGCCGCGCCGGCGAGCGCGAGAAGCAGCGGAAACAGTGGCGGATAAAACGCCTCGCGGGCAAAGGCGGCCGCCACCGCCGGCGAGGGCGCATCCCAGGGCGAGAAAACCTGCGCCATCACCAGATAGCTCACGCTGTCATCGGCGAACGTGGCGAGGGTGGGCTGCCAGACGAACCGGGCGCAGGTCCAGCCGAACGCGATCGCGAGAATCCCGACGGTGATATCGGGTACCTTGATCCGCCTCAGCGCTTTCATGCTTGCTCCAGGCTCAGCTGGTCCGAATCCGCTCTCATTCGGGCCATCGGGTCATGCGAATTCTCCGAGAACGTCGGCGACGGCCCCGGCCATCTGCGCCCAGGAGAACCGCCGTGCCTGCTCTAGCCCGCGCTGGACCAGGTCGGCCCGCGCGTCCGGCCTCTGCACGCGCTTCAAGGCCTCGGCAAGCGCTTCCACATCCGTCGGCGCGACCGTCAACGCAGCTCCCCCGGTGACCTCAGGCAGCGACGCGCTCGAGGTCGTAACCACTGGGCAGCCGCAGGCCATCGCCTCGGCCACGGGCATGCCAAATCCCTCGTAGGCGGACGGAAAGGCAAGTGCGACGGCGCCACCGTAGGCGAGCCGGAGTTCCGCGTCGTCGAGGCGAAGCAGGTGAAGCTCGCCACCGGCGCTCAGCGCTCGCTCCTCCTCGTCCAACGCGTGCGTTCCGCCCACCCATAACACGGCGAAGCGATGCCGGTCTTCGAGCATGGCAAAGGCACGGAAGAACGCACGCACGTTCTTATACCCCCCGCCCCTGCCGCCGACGAGCAGGAAGTACGGCTTGGCGATGCCGCACCGGCGCTTGAACTCCTCGACCTCGCCGGCGCTGGCCGGGCGGAAGAGCCGGGCCACACCGCAGTGGGCAACCGTGATGCGCCGCGGATCGATCGCGGGATAGATGTCGGAAAGGTCGCGAGCGGTGTTGCGCGAGATGGCGACGAAGCGGCGCGCATGGTTGATGCAGTCCGACTTCTCCCGCCATTCGGGGGCGCGCAGGTCTACGCCGAAGACCTCGGGAATCATGTCGTAGATCATCATCATGGAGGGCGTCGCAAGCGGGCGGGAATAGTAGGTCGAGACGAATACGCTGGCCCTCTCCTCGTCGCACGCAAGCTGCAGAATTTCCCGGTCCTGCGCCAGCCGATCGTAGGAATGCCTGGCCACGGTGCGCCGCCGTACGCCCGGGATCCGCGGCGCGCTGCCATCCCGGTCCAGCAGGACGAGATGTTCGGCGAATCCGCTTCGCACCCATTCTTCCAGCAGCGAAGTCCAGACGCGCGCGATCCCCGAGTTGTGCTCCTGGTAGAAAACTCCGTCCACGACCACCCGGCACGGCTCTCGCCTCGGCAATGGCCGCGGCCCCGGGGGCGAGGGTCGAACGCGTTGCGTGCGCGCCAGAGCATCGATCCGGATCGGCGCCGCCCGCTGCCTCGCGCAATAGCGTCGCCACATCGATCGAAAGGCCGCTTCGAGGCCGCGGGTAAAGCCTTCCGCATCGAGCACTTCCGAGCCTTCGAGCCGCCCGCGCAATTCCTCCCGCAGGCGCGCCAGCCGCAGGCGATCGCGCGCAAGGCCGGCCGCAATCGCCACGTAGCTATCCTCGTTCGCTGCGATCAGTTCATCCAGACCCAGTTCCGCGAGCAGGCTCGCGCGGCTCCTCGCTGCCGCGGTCGGTCCCTGCCAAGCCACGACCGGCACGCCCATCCACAACGAATGGAGTGCAGTCGAAACCCTGGCGCGAGGTACGGCATCGAGACTGATGTCGAGCCGGTCATAGAAAGAAAAACCAGGGTCGTTCGCGGCACGCGCCACCAGCTCCCTCCTTCGCGGATCGACGCCCGCAGCGCTCAGGCGCGCGGCCAAATACTCCTTCGCGGCACCGGGTACAGCCAGCAGGAGCACCGAGTCCGGCACGCTGCGCAGAATCCGCGCCCAGAGCGCGAGCGTCTGCGGCGTCAACGCCTCGAGTTGGTGGGTGGATCCGAACGCGATCGGCGCGTGCAAGGGCTGGATCGCCGGCGCGCCACCGGCGTGCCAGCGATCAGGCTTGAAGCACAGTTCGCCGGCAGGCAGGCGAACGAGCTGCTCGGTGTAATGCGCCTCGGCTCCCGTGGGAGCATTGCGCCAGTCGGTAATCCGGTAATCGATGGCCGTCAAGCCGCTCGTGCCCGGATAGCCGAGCCACGCTGCCTGGATGGGCGCGGGCTTTCGCGCCAGCACCGGCATGCGTCTGCCGCCGGCGCGATGCCCGCCCAGGTCGATCAGGATATCGATGCGGTCCTCGCGGATGCGGGCCGCCAGCTGTTCATCTCCCAAGTACGCGGTGTTGGTCCAAGCCACGTCTTTCGCACGCAGCCGCCAGCTGACGACGTCTTCCGCCTCGACATCGGAATAGCAGTGCGCCGTGTACGCCGTGCGGTCATGCCAAGCGAGGACCGGCTGCAGGCCGCAGGCGATCGTTTCGTCCCGGAAGTCGGGACATAGATAGCCGATCCGCAACCCGCGCTCGGGATCGGCATGGCCCTCCGCGGCCCAGCTGGGTGAAAATCCGGCATAACGTGCGCCCCAGGCTTGGTGCTCCGCATGAACCTGCTCCGCGGAGGCCTGAGAAAGGAAGTTGAGCGCGTCGAGCGAGGTACTCTGGATGAACTGCGTGTCCAAACCGAGTTCGGCGGCGGCGCGGCACGCCGCACCGGACGCAGCAGGATCTCCCAGCTTCTGCAGGCTGGCGGCCAACTGCTCGTGCGCCTGCGCGAGTCCGGGCTCGAGCCGGACCGCAGCGCGCGCGGATTCCAGCGCCTGCAGCTCCAGCTGCGCGCCGGCGAACGCGGACGCCAGTGCGGCATGCCAGGCACCGCGGCCGGGATCGAGATCGACAGCCCGCTGCAACGATTCGACGGCGCCGCGGACGCGGCCACGCGCAAGAAGACTAGTGCCCAGGTTAAACCAGCCCTGGGCAAGATCCGGGGCGACTGCAAGCGCGCTCCGATAGCAGGATTCCGCCTCGTCGCCCCTGCCGGAGAAATGGAGGACCATGCCCAGGTTGATGCCCGCTTTGGCATGCCGTGCGTCAACGCGCAGTGCCCGCCGAAACGACGCCTCGGCAGCTTCGAACATGCTGGCATCCAGCTGCGCCAGGCCAAGCCTGAACCAGCCATCGGCATTGGCCGGTTCGAGTGCCGCGGCGCGCTCGAGTTGCTCGACGTTATTGCTTTGCATCCGGCTCCAGGTGCATGTATTGCATCCAGGCCGTCCGATAGCAGCGTTCCAGCTCCCGCGTCAATCCGGCCTCGTCCACGAGCGACGAGGCCCTCACGCGCTCGCGCAGTCCTGCGCGCAAGGCGCCAGCGCCTTCGACATCGCTTGCAAGTCGTGCGCATATGCGCACGAACTCCTCCACATCCCCGGCCACGAGATCCGTCAAGCCGAGCCAGCCGAGCAAGCTGGCACCAACTCGCGCCGCATGGCAATCTCCCCGTAGCGTGACAACCGGCACGCCCATCCACAGCGCTTCGCAGGTCGTGGTGGTTCCGTTGTAGGGGAAACTGTCGAGCGCGACATCGATCTCCCGATAGGTACCCAGGTGGTCCTCCACCGCGGCCGTCCAGCCGCGCAGGTCTACCCGCTCCCGCGCCACGCCCGCGGCGTCAAAGCGCTGCCGCACGCGGCCGGCCACGGAAGGCATCTGGAGTCCGTCCCCTTTCAGGACCAACCGCGACCCGGGTGCCGCAATCAGGACCTTGGCCGCAGCGTCGAGGAAGCTGTCGGAAAGCTTGAGGGTGTTGTTGAAGCTGCCAAATGTCACGTAGCCCCTGCTGCGCGCGGGTGGTGGCCCTGGATCAGGTGCCCTCGAGTCCGGCCGGTAGCAGAGAAAGGGCCGCGGCAGGCGCAACAACCGCTCGACGTTCAACTCATCAGCGCGCCCTGGAGGGTCGGCCAAGGCATCGGTGATCCGATAGTCCACGGTCGGCAGCCCCGTCGTATTGGGATAGCCGAGGTAGGTGAACTGGATCGGCGCCGGTTTCACCGCCAGCACGGCGATGCGATGGCCCGACGTATGCCCTGCAAGATCGACCAGGATGTCGACGCGAAGAGCGCGAATGCGGTCGGCAAGCTCCGCGTCCGACAGTGCACCGCAATCGGACCAGTGCTCGACCTGCGTACGCACCCGTTCCGTTACTTCGTCTTTCACTGGATGGGTATGGAAACAAAATACTTCGAATTTCCCGCGGTCGTGCCTCTCGAGGACCGGCCCGATGAAAGTCATGACGACGTGCCTGCGGAAATCGGGTGACAGGTAACCCACCCGCAGACGCCGGGGCCAACGCGCCTCCGGCGGCGGCAGCGGAGCCGGCCGCGCATGGCGCAGGCCAAACGCACGATGTTCTTCGGCAATCGTGGCGGCATCGTGCCTGTCGCTGTAGTTGAGCGTGAACAGCAGGGCGTTCTGGGCCCCCAGATGCTGGGGGTCGAGCGCAATCGCCTTCCTGAACTGCGGAATCGCTTCCTGTACCCAACCCAACTGACGGTACAGGCTGGCGAGGTTGGCGCAGGGCCCGAACAGATCGGGATGGGATCTCGCCAGCGGCTCAAGGACCGCGAGCGCCTCTTCCCAGCGCCACATTTCCAGCAGCGACATGCCATAGTCGGTGCGCCCATCGATGTCGTCTGGCCGCAAGGCCAGAGCGTGGCCGAGCGTCTGCACTGCATCGTCGAAGCGGCGCGCCCGGAAGTACTGGTTGCCAAGCGCGAACAGAAACGTCGGTTCATCCGGTTTCCCCTTGACGGCATCTCTATAGAGTGCCGCCGCTTCTTCGCTTCGACCTTCGCTATCGGCGATCCTGCCAAGCAAATAGGATGCATCGGCATAGCCCGGGTCGGCTTGCAGGATTTGACGGTAGAGGCGTCCCGCCTCCGGCAGCCTGCCGTCTTGGTGGTGCGCGTAGCCCTCGCGCATCCAATCGTCAAGTGTCGCCTGCGGCAACACGGCCGGCGGCGTCGCCTTGCGGCGCCTGAACAGGCGGGACAGCCAGCTTCCAGCAGCGGCTCTCATGCTGATAGCATACCGCCGGGAAAGAGGAGCGACCGATGCTGTTTGGGCTCAGCCGCGATATCGAGCAGTTCGCCACCAAACTCGCGCGCGAGTTCGTCGAGGCCTGCCCGCTCGCCGAAACGAAAGGCGAGCGCGGCTCGGTCAAGAAGCTGGCGAGCGCCATTGACGCTGCGTGCGAGCGCGCGGCCGCCTTCCAGAAGGAAAAGAAGCTCGGCGTGTACGGCAAGGCAAAGCTCGGTACGACGTTCAAATGGGAACTGAAGGAACTCGGCTACGACGACGAATTCGTAGACGAGTTCACGCGTAACCTGCTGCTGCGGCTGTCGCGCTGAGCGTGGGTCGCGCAGGTGACGAACTTTGTCGCCTGCGGACCAGAAGCGTCAGCAACGCGAGGACTGCGCTTGCGATAGACGGACCCGACGCCGGCCTCGTTTCCGCTTGTTTTTATAAGCCGTTGATTAACTGAGTTTTATACTCGAGGCGCGCTGGCAGCGGCCGCAGCCAGGGATGGCATGATCATTGCGTTTCGTTGCTCGGACGGTTCGTAAGCTTTCCGCCCGGACCCAAACGGAGGCGCCAGACAATGAAACGGCTGCAGAAGGGCTTCACCCTGATCGAATTGATGATCGTCGTTGCGATCATCGGCATTCTGGCGGCCGTCGCGATTCCGGCATATCAGGACTATATTGCCCGAGCGCAGGTGTCTGAAGCGGTCAGCCTGCTCAGCGCGGGCAAGGCGGCGATGGCCGAGCACTACACGGATCACGGGTATTGGCCGTCGGCCAGTTCTGAAGTAATGACCAGCACGACGGGCAAATACACCGACACGATCGTCATTGGCGCCTCGCCGACCACTACGGGCACACTGGCCATGATAGCGACGATGAAGCCCGGGATCGTCAACGCCGCCATCACCAGCGGCCAGGTGGCCCTGTACACCACCGACGGCGGCAAGATCTGGACCTGCGCATCGACAGGAATTCAGGGCGGCTCCCTGACCACGGCGCTAAATCCGAAATATCTGCCTAGCGCCTGTCGTTAGGCGGACCAGCTGACGGATTCGGTCCAGACCTGACAGATTTGGTTTACTGCAGACCGGTCTCGGGAAGAAAGCTGCCTGCCAGCGTAGGCGATTTTCTCTTTCGAAAATGCAAGCATTTGATTAATTTACGTTATTTAATGTGGAATAGTACCGGGACAGGATATCGAGTTTGGCATGATGATTGCGTGTATTGGTCAGCGGTCGATCAGGCTCGCAGTCCATGAGCGTAGTTCTTCAACTTCGAAAAGGAGTTTTGCATGAAAACGTTGCAGAAAGGCTTTACGTTGATCGAACTGATGATCGTGGTGGCGATCATCGGTATCCTGGCGGCCGTCGCGATTCCGGCCTATCAGGATTACATTGCCCGTGCGCAGGTGTCCGAGGCGGTGAACCTGCTGGCATCGGGCAAGACGGGGTTTGCGGAGTACTTCGGCGATAAGGCGCAGTGGCCGACCAACGCCTCCGAAGTGATGGGCAGCACGTCGGGCAAGTACACCGGCTCTATCGTCATTGGCGCCTCGCCGACCACTACGGGCACACTGGCCCTGATAGCAACGATGCAGTCCGGGGGCATCAACACCGCCATCACCAGCGGCCAAGTGGCCCTGTATACCACCGATGGTGGCAAGATCTGGACCTGCGCAGTGGCTGGAATTCAGGGCGGCTCCCTCACCACGGCGCTGGCCACGAAATTCGTGCCGAGCGCCTGCCGCTAAGCAGTTTTGCAGTAGTTTTTCCCAAAAGGCCGTCGCCATGCGCGACGGCCTTTTGATTTCCGCGCCCCGCTTCCGGGCTTTCGACCACGCCTGGACCGGCGACAAGAGCTAGGCGGCGACCGCGATGCTCAGGACCTCGAGGGGGGCCTGCCGATCCAGCGCCGGATTCGCCCGAAAAGCGACCGGTTGCCCTGGCCGGCGCACCAGGACCGCCACATGGAGCGGTACGCCGATTCGAGGTTGCGCGTGAAGCGCTGCGCATCCATGAGCGGGGACGCAAGCATGCGCCCGCGCAAACCGGCGCGCAAAGCAGCCAAGCGCGCGGGATCGCCTGCCAGACTGGACGCGAGCTCGAGATATTGGTCGGGGGTCTGGGCCACCAGTTCGCCGAGGCCGATCGCGCCCAGCAGGCTTGCCCCGCCGCGCGAAGTCGCCGTGTCCCCCGCCAGGGAAACCACCGGCACTCCCATCCACAGTGCGTGGCAGGTAGTGGTTCCGCCGGTGAAGGGGAAGGTGTCGAGCATCAGGTCTGCCTGACCATGCATTGCGAGGTACTCGCGAAAGGGTCTGGAACCGAGCACGCGCAGGCGATCCTTCCCGATTCCGCTCTGCACGAAGCGGGCGGCGAAATCCTCGGGGATCGAACCAAGTCCGTTGGCAATCACTAGCAGCCTTGCACCGGCCACGCGTAAAAGCAACCGGCTCCAGAGCTCCATCGCCTCCGCGCAAATCTTCGCAGGGTTCGAAAACACGGCGAATGTGATTTGCCCCGTTTTCGCGCTGGGTGGCGGCGCGACCTCGGGGCTTTCGTCCGGGGGGCGATAGCACCATTGGCTGTCGGGGAGCCGGACCAGCCGCTCACTGTGACAGGCATCGAACAGACCCTCGGGACTGGCGTTCTGGTCAGTAATTCGGTAATCCATGGTGTCCAGCCCGGTAGTGTTGAGATAGCCCAGCCAGGTCGCCTGCACAGGGGCGGGCTTGCGGGCAAACACCTTCAACCGGTTACTCTCGCTGAAGCCGCTCAGGTCCACCAAGATGTCGATGCCGTCGTCGCGCAGCAGATTCGACAGAGCTTCGTCACTCAGGGCAAACACCTCGCGCCAATGATCCGCGAGGGACTTTAGGCGCGCGGTGACGGCGTCGGAGTGAGGCGAGTTGGAGTAGCAGAAGATCTCGAAGCCCTCGTGGTCGTGGCTTGCCAGCACAGGCTCGATGAAGAACGCCACCGAATGGTGGCGCAGATCGGCCGACACGTATCCGACCCGCAACCTGCGCTCCGGATCGCGTAGATTGCGGTGAGGCCGCGATTCCGCGGGCGGGCAGAAACGGCGCGCGAACTCTCGATGCTCCGCATAAATCTCGGCCGCTGACCGGCCGGAAACGCAGTTCAACAGGTAGGCCAGATTTCCCTGCGCGACGGCGAGAGCGGGATTCAGCGAAAGCGCTTCCCGGTAGCTGCGCTCAGCCTCGTGCACGCGGCCCAGTCCGAACAGGGCCACCCCCAGATCGTTGTGCGCCTCGGCGTAGTCGGGCTTCAGCGCCAATGCCCTGCTGGCGCTGCGCTCCGCTTCCGAAAGCCTGCGCAGACCGCGCAGCACGATCCCGAGGTTACCGTGCGCTTCGGCGTAGTCGGGCCGGAGCCTGATCGCCTGGCGAAGGCTGCGCTCGGCCTTGTCCAGTCGCCCCAGTTCACCGAGGACATTGCCCCGGTTGTTATGCGCCTCCGCGAATTCGGGCTGGATGCGCACCGCCTCGTGGAAGCTGTGCTCGGCCTCCTGCGGACGTTTCAGTTCACGCAAGGCAATTCCCAGATTGTTGTGCGCGGACGCAAAATCCGGATTCAGCGACAGGGCACCGCGAAAGCAATCCTCCGCATCCGCGAAATGGCCCATCGCCAGGTAGGCGACGCCGAGCGTATTCAGGAAATCCGCCCTGGAGGGTTCGATCCGGGCCGCTTTCTCGATGAGCGCTATCGCCCGGTCATAGTCGCCGCGTTGGTGGACGATCGCGCCAAGGAGGTGGAGCGCTTCCGCCTCTCCGGGATCGGCCTCGAGCACGAGCCCGCACAAGCGCTCCGCCTCGTCCAAGCGCCCGGCCTGGTAATGCTCCAGCGCCAGCTGCCAGGCGCGCCTCCCATCCGGAGACGGCTTCCCCGGTTCCATCGCTGCAGGGTCCGGCGGCACCACCCCGCCGCTCAGGGGACGTAGCCCGGGATCTTCGACTCGTCCACTTCGTCGATCTGCTCCTTGTCGAGAAACAGCTCGGCGTATCGGCGATAGACCTTCCTGCGCACGAACACGTCGAACAGGTCCGGATCGATGTGCCCGTTCAATCTGAACTTGCCGAGAATTTCCAGCGACTCCGACAGCGTCTTGCCCTTCTTGTAGGGACGGTCCTTGGCCGTGAGCGCTTCGAAGATGTCCGCGATGCCCATGACGCGCGCCTGCACCGACATTTGCTCGCGCCGCAGGCCCTTCGGATACCCCTTTCCGTCCATGCGCTCATGGTGACCGCCGGCATATTCGGGAACGTTCTTCAGATGCCGCGGCCAGGGCAGGGCCTCGAGCATCTTGATCGTCGCCACGATGTGGTGATTGATCACCTGCCGCTCCTCCGCGGTCAGCGTGCCGGCGCGGATGGTGAGGTTTTTCAGCTCGTCCTCGCTGAGGAAATGCGCTTCATGGCCGGATATGTCGACCCAGGCGTAGCGCGCAATCGCCTCTACGCGCTCGATATCCGCCAGGCGCATCGCCTCGCCACCGATGTTGCAGACCCGCAGGAACGCGCGATCGTCGTCCAGTCGGCGCAGGCGCTCGCGGTGTCTCGCGTCGGCCGCATCATGCTCGGCGGGCTTGGCATCGTGCGCGACCAGCAGCGCCTTCTGCTTCAGCAGCTCGATTTCGGCGTCGCGCTTGAGCACTTCGAAGCGCGTATCGATCAGGTGGATCCGGTCGTAGATGGCCTCGAGCTTGGTCGCCTTGTCGACCACGTGCACGGGCGTCGTCACTTTCCCGCAATCGTGCAGCAGGCCGGCGATCTTCAACTCGTAGCGATCCTTGTCGCTCATGATGAAGGCGGCAAGCGGGCCTTCGGCCATCTCGTTCACCGCCTCGGCGAGCATCATCGTCAGCTGCGGTACGCGCTGGCAATGCCCGCCGGTATAGGGCGATTTTTCATCGATCGCAGTGTTCATCAGGTTGATGAACGACTCGAAGAGTTCCTCCAGCTGAATGATCAGCATGCGGTTGGTCAGCGCGATCGCCGCCTGCGAGGCGAGCGACTCGGCCAGGCGCTGGTCCGAGGCCGAAAAGGCCACGATGTCGCCGGTCTTGGGACTCTGCGCATTGATCAGCTGCAGCACGCCGATGATCTCGTTCTCGTGGTTCTTCATCGGCACCGTCAGGAACGACTTGGAGCGGTAGCCGGTCTTCTTGTCGAAGTTGCGGGTGCCGGAAAAGTCGAATCCTTCGGCGGTGTAGGCGTCCGGGATATTGACCGTCTTTCCGGTGAGCGCCGCGTGTGCGGCGACCATGGCGTGGTTCGGCTTGCCATCCTTGCCCATCAGGTGGATCGGGTAGAACGGCACGGGCGTTCCGGTGGTGCCGCCGAGGTAGTACTGCAAGGAGGTCGTGCGCACGATCTCGAAGCGCAGCGTCTTGTCGTCGGTGACGCGGTACAGCGTGCCGCCATCGGCCCGGGTGATCGTCTTGGCGGCGGCGAGAATGCTTTCCAGCAGGCGATTGATGTCGCGCTCTGCCGAAAGCGAGGCGCCAATCGCATTCAGCTGCTCAAGCCGCTGGCCCAGATCCTCCCCCGCTTCCGCGGCGGCAAGCAGCCTGAGTCCCTGCGTCGATTCGGCGGTCGAGCTGCTCATGGGCGCCGGCCCGGGTCGATCACTTGATGCAGACCGAACGGACTTCCTTGATGCTGGTGACCCCCGACAGGCATTTCTCCATGCCATCCTGCTTCAGCGTGCGCATGCCCTCTTCAAGGGCAACCGCGAGCATCTCCGCAACGCGCGCCTTTTCCGCGATCAGCTTCTTCAGCGGATCGGTGGCGATCAGCAGTTCGTGAAGGCCGCAGCGTCCCTTGAAGCCACTGCCATTGCACTTGTCGCAGCCGACGGGCTTATAAAACGTCAACTGCCCTTTCTCGTTGCCGTAGGTCTTGACCCAGTCGCGGTACACGCCCTCCATCGCGGATTTCGGGTCTTTCTTGAAAGTCGAGGTGTTCTGCAGCTCTTCGCAGTATTCCTGCAGGAACGACTTGATCTCCGCGCCTTCGGGGTTGTAGGGCTGCTTGCAACTGCACATGCGCCGCGCCAGGCGTTGCGCCAGGATGCCGAGCAGCGCGTCGGAGAAGTTGAACGGATCCATGCCCATGTCCAGCAGCCGGATGATCGACTCCGGCGCCGAGTTGGTATGCAGCGTCGCGAATACCAGGTGGCCGGTCAGCGAAGCTTCGATGCCCGTGCCCGTGGTCTCCTTGTCGCGCATCTCGCCGACCATGATGATGTCCGGGTCGGCACGCAGGAACGCCTTCATCACCGCCGCGAAATCCAGCCCCGCCTTCTTGTTCACCTGCACCTGGCGCAGGCCTTTCTGCGTAATTTCGACCGGATCCTCGGCCGTCCAGATCTTGGTGTCCGGCGTGTTCAGGTACTTGAGCACCGAATGCAGCGTGGTGGTCTTGCCCGAACCCGTGGGTCCGCAGACGAAAAACAGGCCGTAGGGTTTGGCAACCGCCTTCTGCAACTCGTCGAGGTTGTGCGCGGTGAAGCCCATCTTCTCCAGCGGAATCGGCTCGCCGGCGGCGAGGATCCGCATGACGACGTCTTCCACGCCGCCTGCGGTCGGGATGGTCGCGACCCGCAGTTCGATGTCGAGCGGCCCGAACTTCTTGAACTTGATCTTCCCGTCCTGGGGTTTTCTCTTCTCCGAAATATCCAGGTCGCACATGATCTTCAGGCGTGCGGCGAGCGCGGCGCGATAGCTCGCCGGCACCTCGATGTACGCCTGAAGGTTGCCGTCGCGACGGAAGCGGATCTCGGTCTTCGCCTTGCCGGGATAGGGCTCGATGTGGATGTCGGACACGCCCTGGTTGTAGGCATCGATGATGATCTTGTTGACCAGCTTCACCAGTTCGTTGTCGGCCGCGGCCGATACATCGTCGGCATCGCCACCTTCCACCGCCTCGCCGGATTCGTCGGTATCGAGGCCCGCCAGCATGTCGCCGATGTCGCCGGTATCCGCAGCCTCGGCGCCGTAGAACTGGGCCACCGTCTCCCGGAATTCCTTCTGCGTCGTGACCTTGTAGATCAGCTTGGATTTCGGAAACACGTTCGACGCAATCCTCGAACTGCGGATCCGCTCGGGATCCAGGCACAGGACGGAAAGTCCCTCTTTCGCCTCGTCGATCGGCAGCCACTGGTTGGACTCGACGTATTCGCGCTTCAGGTTCTTCAGCAAATCCGGCGGTTTGATCCGGTCGGACTTGTACGGTTCATAGGGCGTGCCGAAGAATTTCGCGAGGGCCGCACCGATCGCCGGGATCTTCACCTGAAACTCGTCAACGAGCACCATCTCGATGTCAACGGCCTTCTTGCGCGCCTGGCGCGACGCGAGCTCGAACTCCCCGGCCGACAGCACTGCGTCCGAAATCAGATAGTCGTACTTGGTTTTGACCATTTGCGGCTTTTGCCGCTGCTTGAACGCGATCGCGAGCGTCTGCGACAACTCGGTGACGCCCTCTTCGGCCAGCGTTCCGAAAGGCGCGCCCGCCTTGTTGTTGATGATCTGGATGACGCCGATCAGCTCGGCGCCGCCCTGCTCTACGATCGGCGCGACCAGCTGCTGCTTGGTCCGGTAGCCGGTGCGCTTGTCCACTTCCTGCAGGAAACGCAGGCTGGGATTCAGGCCCTTGAGTTCGTTCTCGTCATAGACGTCTTTGATGTTCGCCAGCTTGCGCGACATCGCGACATAGCCCGCGATCGAATGCTCGGCGATCGGCAGCTTCAGGTCCCTGAACGAGTTCAGGCCGGTCTTGACCTTGGAAACGATCGACTGCTTGTCCTCGCCCACTGAGTAGATCGTCAGCCGGTCGGCGTTGAACAGCTGGCAGATGTCCGAACTGACCTCCAGCATGATCTCGTCGATATTGCTGGTGGCGTGAATCTTGTTCGTCACCAGCTGCAGCTGCTTCTGGAACGCGAGCCGGAGATTGACGTCCGCCCCTGTCGCCGTTGGATGGTTGAGTACCGCGCTCATTCGAATCCCCCGTTCATGGGTAGGCTATCGTAGCCCGAAGCCGAAGGCCATTCTACACTCACCCCTCTGATTTCAAACAGCCTTTTCAGGAACTGTGTCACTTTTCCGGCCTTCTCAGCGACCGCGTCCCGCGGCCCACAGGCCGCCCTCCAGTAGCCGCACCTGAAAGCCCCGCTGGGCGAACAGGAAAGCGGCAGCCGAGCTGCGCCGCCCGCTTTGGCAATAGACGATGTACTCGCGGGTCCGATCAAGCACCGGGAAGCTGTCGCGTACCTCGTTGAGGGGCACGTTCAACGCGCCCGGGAGCCGGTCGTAGCGGTATTCCGAGGGGTAGCGCACATCGAGCCACGCGGCGCCGCTGGCGACGCGCTCCAAGCCTTCCGCGTAGCTCAGGCGCTGCAGTAGCGGTTCGCCAAGCAGCTCCTTGAAATCCGCCTTGCCGAGGCGCAGCAGCCTGCCGTCGGTCACCAGGCTGACCGTGGCATTGCGGCGCGCATCCGAGGCCAGCGCTTCCTCGCCGAAGGCATCGCCGCTCTTCAGTTCGGCTAGCGCCACGTTGACTCCGCCCACGACTCTTTCGACCCGGCAGCGTCCGGTTTCGATGACGTAGTAGTAGTCGCCCTCCTCGCCCTCGCGTATCACGACGTCGCCGCGTTTCACATCGACTTTCTCAAAGCGCGCCAGAAGCTCTGCGATGCGCGCCGGCGGCAACGGCGCGAACACCCCGTGGCGCAGATTAGCAAGCGAGAAAATGCTGCGCGATACCCTCAAAGCCGTCTCACCCTCGGCAAACTGGTCGAAGGTCACCATCAGGTCCAGGAGTTCGTCGTCGACGCAGATCAGCTCGGCCTCGCTGATGGCGCGCGCGCGCGCGACCGGCGTCGCGCGCCGGTTGAGCGGCAAACGACCATCCCCGGTCCCCCCGACCACCACGAGCGTGCCGCCGCCTTCGAACATCAACAGGACTTCGCCCTGCAACAAGAACACGGCGCGCGCGGCGCCCTTGTGTACGGCCAGCGGATCGCTGCCGCGCGCGACATGCTCCAGCGTCGCCACTTCGGCGAGGTCGCGCAGGCGCTCGGCGGAAAGAGCGCTCAGCGGCGCCAGAATCGCAAGCTGCTCCGGTGTGACGCGCCGCGCCGCTGTACTTGACTGCGCGGTCACGGCCTCAGAACTCGAACACCTGGCCGTTTTGCAGCATGCGTGGGCGATGGCGCCGCGCGCCGTCCTCGACTTCCTGCATGGTCAGTTCGATCTCGCCGGGCTTCAGGTGCGTGATCCAGACTTCGGGATCGAGATCGAGCTTGGCCAGTTCGTCGGCGAGCATCGACGGACACAGGTGCTTCGAAACCTCGGCCAACTGGCGTTCCTTATTCGAGAACGCAGTCTCGACGATCAGGTATTTCAGGTTGGCGATACCGTTGACAACGTTCCAGAGCTCGTCGTTTGGTCCGGTGTCGCCCGAGAACACCAGGCTGGCAACGCCGCTGTCGAGGTGATAGCCGATCGCGGGCACGGTGTGAACCGCCGGCAACGGAGTGAACGCGCGCACGCCAACGCGCACGCTGCGCCCGAGTTCGACTTCCTCGTAGCGCATGAACGGCGCTTCGGCAGTGGGAATCTCCGTGAAGTCCGGCCAGATCGCCCAGTTGAACAGGTGATTGCGGAGGATTTCGATGGTCGCCGCCGTCGCGTGGACCGTGAGCGGGTGCGTGCGCATGCCGCCGACCGTATCGACCAGGAAGGGTATCGACGTGACGTGATCCAGGTGCGAATGGGTGACGAAGATGTGGTCGATCTGAGCCAGTTCGGCGAGCGAAAGGTCGCCGACGCCGGTTCCCGCGTCGATCAGAACGTCGTTGTCCACGAGAAACGAGGTCGTGCGCAAATTGCGCCCGCCAATCCCGCCGGAACATCCAAGCACACGAAGTCGCATCTGAACCGGTCCTCCCGCGGTCGGGCCAGGCCGGGCCGCCGGCCATCAGCT